>Ga0228609_1000013_pt1 | contig 99562 bp, 95 predicted proteins | sample 10DmetaG_FD_190068 | JGI IMG/M metagenome (GOLD analysis project Ga0228609, IMG submission 190068) | Seawater microbial communities from Monterey Bay, California, United States - 10D | ecosystem: Environmental > Aquatic > Marine > Coastal | place: USA: California | collected 2016-11-10 | reverse complement strand
GGAAGATATTTCTTCGAATTTGTTTTATCTTTTTAATAAAAAAGTAGAGGGCAACCCCCAGTACGATAACAAATAATAATTGTTCGATATACTGCATCTTGATGAAGTTCAAAAATAGAATAAATGATGAGTTAGATTTATTTTAAATATCTACATCATAAATAGTTTCCATATTAAAACAATCCTCTTATTTTTGCAGCCGCTTTTGTAGGAAAGACAATCCAAACAAAGGTTTACATAAAAGTAGGTGCGGTAGCTCAGTTGGTAGAGCAAAGGACTGAAAATCCTTGTGTCGGCGGTTCGATCCCGCCCCACACCACAAAGCCCCATCATATTGGGGCTTTTCTTTTACCCCTATTTACATGCAATCACACTTATTTCCACATTGACATTTTTGGGTAATGTTTTTACGGCTACTGCTTCTCTAGCTGGGGGATTACTCATAAAATAACGAGCGTACACCTCATTGATTTCATTGTAATGATCCATTGAAGACATGAATATGCTACATTTCACCACATGCTCGAATTTCATCTTAGCAGCAGACAAAACTGCTTCTATGTTTTTCATTATCTGTTCGGTCTCTTCTTCGATTGAAGCTAACACTAATTCTCCACTGAGTGGATCTAGTGCAATCTGCCCACTACAATAGAGTGTGTCATTGACAAGAACTGCCTGGCTGTATGGCCCAATGGCTGCTGGTGCATTTGATGTGTTTATTATTTTTTTCATGTTCTTATAATTGTAGTCTACATTTGCTTTTAATGAAAATCGCAGTTAAAGGTCAGGTAAATCAAGTTGAAGAACTTAAAAACCTCATTTCTGAACATTCATTAATTCCGTTCAAAATTAGTGAAATTGACACGTATGATGTCATTTTTGATCTCGATTTTGACGATAGTCCCGAACAGATAGAGGTTTATCATCAGGCCAAGGAAAAACTTATTATCGTTGGTTCTGTTAAAATACAATTGGAAGAGTTATATGCTGAAATAGGAAGCCATCCATCGTGTACTATTATCGGGATGAACACATTGCCTACATTTATCAACCGAAAGGTCATCGAGTGTTGTGCTATTAATGACCAAGATAAAATCATTGCAAGTGAGTTTTTCAACCGATTAAAACTGGAACATCGCTTTGTAAAAAGTCGTGTTGGGCTTGTAACCCCCAGAATTATTTGCATGATAATTAATGAAGCTTATTACACCGTTCAAGAAGGTACTGCGAGTAAAAAGGATATTGATCTAGGGATGAAACTAGGTACAGCATATCCAAAAGGACCTTTTGAGTGGAGCCAAGAAATTGGTTTGGACCATGTATACGAAACATTAGATGCTCTATATCAAGATACCAAGGATGAACGCTATAAAATTGCCTCACTCCTCAAAACAGAATATTTTAAAGAATTTATATCATAACAAATGAACATTGCATTAATTGCCCATGACGGTAAGAAAGCTGATCTAGTCTCTTTTGTTTTACAACGAATGGATTTTTTCAAGCGAAAAGAATTAACCTTAATTGCTACTGGAACCACAGGAAAAATGATTATGGATGCAGGGGTAAGCCATATTCAGCGTGTTGCATCTGGACCTCTTGGTGGTGACGCAGAGATTGGTGCTATGGTGACACGAGGTGAGATGGATGCAATAATATTTTTCAGGGATCCACTAGATAAACACCCACATGATGTAGATATATCTATGCTACTAAGGTTATGTGATGTACACAATGTTCCATTAGCTACTAATCAAAAATCTGCACATATTTTGGTTTCTTTCTTCAATGAGAAGATAGAACCCCTTAAAACTGCTGACCTATAAAGAAGTGAAATTGAGAGGGTTCGTCTCTGAATCCTTGATCTAATGCCCATGCATAATCCACTCCTAAAAGACCAAACATTGGAAGGAATAAACGCACCCCAACTCCAGCAGCTCTTCTTACATCAAAAGGACTAAACTCCTGAATACTTCTAAAAGCATTTCCCGCCTCTAAAAATGTCTGAGCATAGATGGTAGACGATTGACCAACCGTTAGTGGGTATCGAAGTTCTAACGAATATTTTGTGTAAATGGGGAGTCCTTGTTGACCATTTAATGGGTCACTAATTCTGCCTTCATCGTATCCTCTTTGAGAAACTATATCTGTTCCATAAAGCACAAAATTGGATAGTCCACTACCCCCAACTCGAAACAATTCAAATGGAGAATAACCAACATCTTCATTCCATATGGATACTGCTCCAAATCTATAGGATGGTGAGATTACAAACTTTCTTTTACCCGAACCCATGCCTAAAAACCATTGTCCATTAAATTTCGTTTTAGCAAGTTCTATCCATCGGAATCGTTCTTGTGGTGACATTGTAGGGTCGGAAAAATCTTTACCTGAAATCAGTGAATATGGCGGTGTGAATTGGAAACTTGCCATAAACGAACTTCCTTCTGTAGGATATATCGGATGGTTGGTGCTGTTTCTAGAGAGTGTAGTTGTTATACTAATATTATTTGCATTACCATTCGTAAAACCAAGCTCTGAAGCACCAAATGATGTCCAATTTTTTAAACCATATCGCTGGTAGGTAAGTGAGGTACTGAAGGAGAAATAGTCATCAGGAAACTTGAGTTGTTTACCAAAAGCAATACTACCCCCTGTGGTGGTAAATTTAGGTCGATCGCTACTAAACTGAAAGGTAGATTGAACATTATGAAAAATACTCACACTTAGAGAATTGGGTTTTTTACCCCCTAACCAAGGCTCACTAAATGAGAAGTTGTACCCTTGATATTGCGGACCATTACTTTGAATTCTCAAAGACAATCGTTGTCCATCTCCAGAAGGTATTGGATCCCAACCACCTTTTTGAAAAACTTTTCGAGAACTAAAATTATTGAGTGTTAACCCTAATGTGCCTACAAATCCCCCAAAGCCTCCCCAGCCACCGGACGCTTCTATTTGATCACTTGGCTTTTCAACTACCTTATACTCAATATCTACTGTTCCATTCTGAGGGTTAGGCATGGGATTGACATCTAGTCCTTCAGGATCAAAAAACCCTAACTGAGCAAGTTCTCGCATGCTTCGTTGTATATCAGATCTACTGAACTTATCTCCAGGTCGTGTTCGTATAACACGCAGGGCTACATAGTCGCTTGTTTTATCATTACCAACTATACTAACTCGATTCACTGTAGCTTGCTTCCCTTCATAAACTCTCATCTCCAAATCAATGCTATCGTTCTCCACTAAAACCTCTACTGGGTTAACGTTAAAAAACAAGTACCCATCGTCCATATACAAACTCGACACATCAAATCCATTTTCACTCATGAAAAGCTTGCTTTCTAATTTTGATTGATCGTATACATCCCCGGCTTTAATGCCCAATAATGTGTCTAATAAAGATGTCCTATACTTCGTATTTCCAACCCATGAAATGTTTCTGAAGAAATACTTTTTACCTTCGTTGATTCCAATTTTAACAACTACTCTGTCTTCTGAAATTTGTTGAATAGAGTCATACATTAAGTATGCATCTCGATAACCCAAAGTACTGTATGCTTGAACAATACCCGATTTCGTTTCTTCAAACTCATCTTGAACAAATTTTGAGGTAGCAAAAAAATTATACTTTTTATACCGTCGTTTTGGCTTGATAATTTTTCGAAGTTTTTTGCTTGATATATTTTCATTACCCACAAAAACCAAATCTTGCATTTTCACCTTTTTACCACGATCAATAGCTATTCTTAAAATCTGAAAATTTGGTTTTTTGGGGTCTGCTTCTCTGGTTATGGAGGTCTTTACTCCATAAAAGCCTTTTTCATAAAAGTAATCAAGAATCTCTGATTTAGTTTTATTAATGAGGTCCTCTGTAATGAGTTGGTTTGTCTGAAGAGAAATCTCATCCCTAACATTATTTGTCTCAGACTTTTTAAGCCCTTTGATAGAGTACTTAGAGAGTGCAGGCCGCTCGACCACAGAAATATTGATTGAAATATTGCCATTCTTGGCCTTAACCAACCCAATTTCTATATCACTAAATAACTTTCTCTTCCACAATTTACTTATTGCTTGTTTAGTGTCATCACCAGGTATCGTAATTGATTGACCCACTTTTAAACCCGAAGTAAGCAGAATTAAACCATCTGGAGTATAATCATTCCCACTGATTGTAATTGCTTCAATATTGTATTTAACAGGCTTCTCAAAGTCAACAATAATTTTAGTGCTATCCACAAATTGAGCATTCAGATTTAGGGATAATATTATCCCAAAAAATAATCCTATGTTTTTTATCAAAGTCATTCTAAGCCAACTGTTCACTTGTTTTTCCAAATCTTCGTTCTCTTTTTTGGTAATCTATTATTGCCTCATGCAAATGTTCTTTTCTGTAATCTGGCCACAATACATTGGTAAAATATAATTCACTATACGCTATCTCCCAAAGCAAAAAATTGCTTATTCGATGTTCCCCACTTGTACGGATCATCAGCTCTGGGTGAGGGTATTTATGCGTTGTTAATGTATTATTAATCAATTTTTCATTAACATCATCTAGGGATATTTTCCCATCAACTGCACGTTTAACAATATCTCGAGTAGCATTCACTATGTCCCACTTTGCACTATAACTTAACGCCAATATTAGCGTCATCTTAGCATTATCTTTTGTCACCTCAATGGCTTCTTCAAGCTCTTTTCTGCAATCCTTGGGTAAGGTTGTTTTGTCACCAATTACCTCAAGCCTAATCCCATTTTTCATTAACGTGCCTGTCTCTTTTTTGATAGTTTTTACAAGCAAAGTCATCAATGCATTGACCTCCATTTTGGGTCGATTCCAATTCTCTGTACTGAATGCATAAAGCGTCAAGTACTTGACTCCAAGCTCGGCACAACCCTCTGAAACCTCACGAACAGCCTTGACCCCATTTTCGTGACCAAATATTCTATATTTCCCTTTTTCCTTAGCCCATCTTCCATTTCCATCCATTATGATAGCAATGTGTTTGGGCAATCGTTCGGGATTAATATTTTCTTTGATCATCTGCAAATTAATAAGGACATTGAATTGGGGTAAATCGATAAGATATCTTAAAAATAGACTGAATATACCAGTCATTTAGATTGGGATCACCTCGCATATCTCCATCATTTGCCAGAGGTCTTCCATTGGGTGTTAATTCCCAAGACCTATCAACAAATCGATTAATCGAACCATCTTCATTCTGGACATCTGAATACACCCCACTTACATCATCTAAATAGTCAGTAAATGTTTTTCTCCATGCTGTTTCGAAGCCTAGAATCAAATTATCTGTTAATGCATATTTAATTCCAGCACCCATTGGTATTGCAAATTGGAATAAACTATAATTTTGATTCTCAGTAGCCAAGTCCGATAGGTCATACCACTCTCCATTCAATAATGCCTCAGGTTTATGCATAAATACCGCTACACCAGCTGTTGCATAAAATGTAGTTTTTGAGTGAATATCTCGACTACTAAAAGGTTTGAAGTTAAATTCTAATGCATTAGAAAATTCATAAATATTATTTCTAAAGCTTAAATTTCTGAGTTCGTAATCTGTAAAATTACTATCTGCACCTGATATCTTGAGATAAGACAGTGTGGGTCTGTAGGACCAATATTCATTAAAATTATAGTTTAAAAATACTCCTCCTGAAAAATGAGTTTCTTTTGGAGATATGTTATATGCTAAATCTCCATGATAATTAGACGCCCCAATAGCTCCACCAATTTCCCATGACTGGGCAGATACACCAAAATTCATCATGGCAAATATCCAAAAAAGTACAGGTGTTGCTGATAGTGATTTAATGTTAGGCACTTTATACAATACGCAAAAGTAAACGGGATGTTATTTATCTTGTTAAGAAATGGATAATATTCCCCATTTTACCATTAAAAAGTTGGGCATGATGGTCTGTTACCATGAATTCTATACATGATTGTCACGCCAAAAATTCCATAGATATCATTGTCGTTAGGATCACCTCTTTGATTATTTAATAATTCATCGTGAAGTACCTCACTCCGATCAGACATAGCTGCAGACATGGGACCATATTGTGCTGTAAGTCGCTGTGGATCTACATACGTCTCACTCACATCATCCATGTAGTCTGTAAATGTAAAACGCATCCCATAATCAAGACCTACAATCCAATTATGACTTAATTTAAATTTAAAACCTGCTCCAATTGGAATAGCAATTTGTGTCAAAGCATATCGTTTTCGATCGTTGAATTCAGTGGTTTCTTGTCCTTCTGTGCCTAATGGTTGTAACTCAACCATTTCGCCATCTCTGTCTGCTAGTTCTGCATATACCCCTGGAGTTAGGTAAGCGGCCATCTGACCATTTGGATCGTAATTAAATTCAGCTTTTGGATTAAACTTAAACACACTAAACCCAGAATAAACGTAAGGCACCACCCCTGATTTTGCTTTTCTATCCAATGTGTTAAAATTGTATTCTAACGCACCAGTAAAGTCCCATAAGTTAGACTGAAAACTGAGGTTTCTTGTCTTGCCTCGATCTTCATACCAATCATCTCTGCCTTCTATTTGACCATACTGAGCACTCAATCGAATAGTCAATCTTTGTTGTGGCGAGTATCGTGTAATGATACCAAAGTTTGGCTTCATAGCTCGAGGCTCAATCGCTGTTTTGACTAAATCGCCATTGTAATGGCTAAACCCACCGATCAGACCAAATTCTAGCGAACTTGATTTAAACCAACGTTGAGCAGAGGCACTTTGAATCCCCATGACAAGGATCATGGAAATACTTAGGATTATTTTGGCTTTTATTTTTTTCATGATTTTGGAATATCTATGAAAGCTACTTGTAGCTGTAATTAACAAAGGTAATATTCTAAACGAAATTGAAATAAGAAATATTTTACTGCCAGTTCTTAGACGAGGGTATAAAACTCCGTTTTTTCATGGGTGTGATTAAGAATTACACCTGCACTTATTAAATTTACCAGAATTTTTGAAGCCCTCCACTTACTAATATTTACCATCTTACGGAATTGCTGAAGTGTTATTCGATCATTGTCCTCCAAGTATTTGAGAAGTGCCTCCTCATTCTTGCCATACTTTATTAGTGTCCCTTTATTGCTTGATTGTCTTTTTAGTACGTCAACAACAATTTTACTAGCCAAAAGACTTTTATCTTTATTCCGAATATGAACCCACCATTTGCCATCCTCTCCTTTTGCTGAGTAAGGTTTTAATTCCCCTTCTGGGACCGTGCATTCCAAAATTACTTTACCACCAATATTGTGTTCTTCAAGCTCTAATTCTATCTCGGGTTTGCAGTAAAACGAAGCAGCTAAATCAAGCATGTACTTTTCATCTTCACTTCGAATACCAGCAATACTTCGATTATCTCTTACCCCAACTAAGAGTACACCTCCTTTGTGATTGGCAAAACTGACCATTGTTTTTGCAATTTTAGAAGCACTACTTATCTCTTGTTTGTAATCAAGAGTTTCACCCTCTCCATCAATTAAGTATTTTTTTATTCGGTCAATCACCCGTATTTAAATAGGTATCAATTCTTGTAACGCAGACCCATACTCTGCTATTATTTCAACAACAATGTCTGCTGCTGGTTTTATCTCATCAATATAACCGCTAATCTGACCAATCTCAAGCTCTCCTTCTTCAAGGTCTCCCTCAAACATTCCCTTTTTAGCTCTTGCTCTCCCTAAAATTATTTTTAATTCTTCTTCGGATGCTCCACTCATTTCTGCACGAGCAATTTGTTCCCAAAACTTATTTTTTAATAGGCGTGCAGGAGTAAGTTTTTTTATGCTTAATTGAGTGTCACCGTCTTTGGCTTTTAGAACTGCTTTTTTAAAATTGATGTGAGCTGATGATTCTTCAGAAGTTACAAAACGACTGCCAATCTGAACACCTTCAGCACCCAGTGCTATTGCTGCAAGCATCGTTCTGCCTGTACCTATCCCTCCAGCAGCAATTACTGGTATTTTGACGGCCTTGCATAATTGAGGTACAAGCACAAGAGTGGTCGTCTCCTCTCGACCATTATGGCCTCCCGCCTCAAAGCCCTCTGCTACAATGGCATCCACTCCGCAAGACTCTGCTTTTAAAGCAAACTTTTCGTTGCTAACCACATGTACAACTATAATACCTCTTTCCTTGAGATGTTTTGTCCAAATAGCTGGATTACCCGCTGATGTAAAAACAATTTGAACTTTTTCTTCAATGATTATCCTGATTAACTTTTCAATATCGGGATATAACAATGGAATATTCACTCCAAAAGGTTGATTAGTTGCTTTTTTACACTTTTGGATATGTTCTCTTAAAATATCTGGATACATACTACCTGCACCAATGATTCCAAGTCCTCCAGAATTACTCACAGCACTTGCTAGTCTCCATCCACTACACCAAATCATCCCTGCTTGAATAAGAGGGTATCTTATCCCAAACAACGATGTAATTCGTTTTGTCATTTGGCGAAGTTAGGAAATTGTTAAAACAGATAATCGATGAACAGGAATAACTTTTCTGATTAACTTCGTTTTATGAATTTCTCCTATTGGGAAAAAGAATACTTAATTTCTACTTCTGACTACCTTATTGTTGGAATGGGGCTTGTAGGTCTTCAAACAGCCATTAATCTCAAAGAAAAACACCCAAAAGCTATTATTACAGTCATTGATAGACATAGCTGGGGACTAGGGGCTAGTACTCGAAATGCTGGATTTGGATGTTTTGCAAATGTCTCTGAAATATTAGATGATTTGAAATATGATACCCCAGAAAATGTTTACAAAACGATTTCAAAAAGATACCATGGACTTATCAAACTTCGAAAAAAATTTGGCGATGATAATATTGACTATCAGACTAAAGGAAGTATCGAGATATTCACCAATAAAAATAAGCATGAACTTCATGAGGCCATTGATAGTTTGCAGGGAATCAATACTATTTTATCCCGAGAATTAGGCCTCGAACGCGTTTTTACCTACAAAAACAATAGTTCCTTACCCAATGTAATTGGCATAATTCACAATGATTATGAAGGACAACTCAATACAGGTAAACTATACCGCACGATTTACCGTTATGCTCAGAATTTAGGAATCAATTTATTAGGTGGCTTAGAGGTCTTAAACTGGGAGAGTGATACTGAAATAACCATTACCACTCGACAACAGATTAATTTAAAAACTAAGAATTTAATATTGTGTACCAACGCATTCACTCCTAATTTGGTTGATGAAGACATTTCTCCATGTCGAGGGCAGGTCATTGTTAGTGAACAGATAGACCAATTACCAATTGAAGGTCTTTATCATTATGACAATGGTTACTATTATTGGAGGGATATTGATAATCGCATACTTCTAGGAGGAGCTCGTAACTATGATTCTGCTGGAGAAACCACAAATAAAATTGAGACTAGCGATGTGATTATTTCTGAGCTCAAACGCTTCATGGAGGAGCAAATTACAGGCATCCCTATTCCCATAGAATATCAATGGAGTGGTATTATGGGAATGGGAAAATCCAAGCAAAAAATACCCATTATTAAAAAATTAGAACCTCATGTTTATGTTGCAGCTAGACTAGGAGGAATGGGAGTCGCACTAAGTGCAAGTGTTGCTGAAGAAATTCTTGAAATGATGGATTAATCTTACCCTTTCAAGATACTTCGAGCTATCACGATTCGCTGCACTTCACTCGTACCCTCGTAGATTTGAGTAATTTTTGCGTCCCGCATCATTCGTTCTACATGGTATTCTTTCACAAAACCATATCCTCCATGAACTTGAACCGCTTCTGTAGTAACCCACATTGCTGTTTCTGAAGCATATAATTTTGCCATACTCGATGCCTGTGCATAGTCTTCCCCAGCATCCTTGAGAGCAGCTGCTTTAAAACACAAAAGTCTTGAAGCCTCAATGCGAGTGGCCATGTCAGCTAGCTTAAATTGTATAGCTTGGTGGTTCATAATTTCGGTACCAAATGCTTTTCGCTCTTTCGAATATTGCAATGCTCGTTCATAAGCCCCACTTGCAATACCTAGTGCTTGAGAAGCAATCCCAATACGTCCGCCACTGAGTACTTGCATAGCAAACTTGAATCCAAACCCCTCCTCACCGATACGATTTTCTTTAGGTACTTTCACATCTTGAAACATGATTGAATGAGTATCAGACCCACGGATTCCTAATTTGTCTTCTTTATTTCCAACTGTGAATCCCTCCATATCGGAAGTTACAATCAGGCAATTGATGCCCTTATGGCCTTTTTCAATATCTGTCTGAGCCATTACCAAAAAAGTACTCCCGGTCTTACCATTAGTGATCCAATTTTTGGTTCCATTTAATAAATAATGATCCCCCATGTCTATTGCGGTTGTTTTTTGACTGGTGGCATCACTACCTGCTTCAGGTTCACTTAGACAAAACCCACCGTGAATTTGACCACTTGCCAAAGGTTTAAGGAAACGTTCCTTTTGATCATCGTTCCCATATTTTTCTATTCCCCAACAAACCAACGAGTTGTTTACGCTCATTACTACACTTGCACTAGCATCTACTTTAGAAATTTCCTCCATGGCTAATACATAACTAATCGTATCCATGCCACTACCGCCCCATTTGGGGTCAACCATCATCCCCAACATGCCTAATTCTCCTAATTTTTTTATTTGTTCAGTTGGGAATCGCTGTTCGTTGTCTCGTTCAATGACACCAGGCAACAACTCGGTTTCTGCAAAATCTCTCGCAGCTTGTTGTATCATTAAGTGCTCTTCTGAAAGTTTAATATCCATACTGTTTTTTCACAAATGTATAGCAATGCCCTCCGAATATCTTTATTTTAAGGGCATGGATGGGCTTGTTTAGAATGGGGTTAAAAAAGAAAAAAATAAAAGATAATATTTGTTTTTTCTAAAAATGAGTCAATTCACCCCAAATTATCTTAAAAAAGGCGATACTGTAGGTATTGTATCTCCAGCTCGGCACATCAATAAAAAACAGGTGGAACCTACCATTGCATGGCTCGAAAAATATGAACTGAAAGTACAACTTGGGCCAAATATGTTTAACATACTAGATCAAATGGCTGGATCAGATTCAGATAAAATTAGTGACTTTCAAGGTTTTATTGACGACCCAAATATTCAGGCAATTCTATGTTCACGAGGAGGGTATGGATCAGTTAGAATACTAGATCAAATTAATTTTCAACCAATAATTGATCAAAAAAAATGGATTCTAGGCTATAGTGATGTTACAGCTATCCACTCACATATACAAGCTAATTATGGATTCCCAACCCTTCATTGCACTATGCCCATCAACATTACAGGGTCTGATGATTTACAAGAAACCGCTAGTAAACAAAGTTTAATTGATGCTTTATTTGGCAAAGATTTATCATACCATTTGCCTAACAACTCACTAAATAGATATGGAGAAGCTAGTGGCCGATTAATTGGAGGAAACCTTAGTATGCTTTACAGCTTGTGCGGTTCTAAATCTGATATTTCTACCGATGGTTCGATACTATTTTTGGAAGATTTAGATGAGTATCTATATCACATTGACCGTATGATGATGAATCTCAAAAGAACGGGTAAGTTGCATACATTATCTGCTCTAATTGTGGGAGGGATGAGCGACATGAATGACAATCCCATTCCTTTTGGAAAGGATGCACTGCAGATCATTTCAGATCATACCAAAGACTATGATTACCCCGTCTATTTTGGATTAGATGCCGGACACACTCATCCTAATCTATCTCTCAGACTTGGTATGAATGCACACATCCGTGATAATACGCTATTTTTGCCTGCCTAGAACAATATGGCCATTTATCAAGCAGGCAAGCAACTTACTAAATTTATCATCAGTGGAATATTAGCTGTTGGAGTAGATTTTGTTGTATATTTTGTACTATCACAATACATGGGTACTAATGAATCAAAGGCATTAAGTTTTTGTTCAGGTATGCTCGTAACTTACAATTTGAATAAATACTGGACATGGAGACAAACTGATAAAAACAATAAACGTCTTTCACTATTCGCCGTGTTATATTTTGCTGCATTAATTATTAATGTATCGGCAAATAGTTTTCTTATCGATAGCATACCTAACTACCTATTTCGATTTTCATTAGAATCAGAAGTTCAAGAAATTATTCAATCATACGCCCTGAGTTTAGACAAATTTTTAGCGTTCTTCTTTGCAACAGCCTTGAGTGCTACAGCTACTTTTATTGGACAAAAGTACTGGCTCTTCAAACAAAAAGATTAATCTAGTATTCGGGTCTATTTAATATAGTATCTGCAATTACAGCCGATTTTAAATCAAATGAAGGCTCACTTTTTTCTACTTCATCTTCAATATCCTGTATTTCAGAAATATCTTCCATAATTTCCTCTATGGGTGGACCTGTATCTGCATCATGTTGGTTTTCAATAATTGAATCTTGTTCGTCTAGAAATTCTACATCAATTTTGGAATCTTTAAAGTCCTCCTCAAAAGTTTCAGTTTCAATCTCTTTATAAGTTTTCTCAGGTGTATCTTCCGCTTTCTTCTCCATCATTTCACGTAGGATATCGTCAAATGTTGGGAGCTTTGGAGTAGTTTTTTTTCTTTTATCTGAATTTGGTGAAGAATTAGGAAATTGTTGTGTTTTTTTGTTAGCCTTATAAGCTTTGTATAACAACCAAAAAAATACAGGTAAAAATTTGTAAAAATTCTCCATAAAACTAAGCGAAGGTAATGAAAAAAAAACTGGTATTAAGCCTAGGATCTAATCTTGGGAATCGTTATGCCTATTTACTTATGGCCATTCAAAAAATTGAAAAATCTTTTGAATCAAAGCCTGTAATTGCCCATTTTTATGAAACCCCTCCATGGGGAAATGAGAATCAATCCCGTTTTATTAATACCGCTATATATCTTCATACAGCTGTTCCCATCGAGCAATGCTTTAATAAAATTCAAGATATCGAAAAAGAAATGGGTCGAAAAAAAACGGAAAAATGGGGCCCTCGATTAATTGACATTGATATCCTTTTTTATGAATCTGATATTGTGAACAAAAATGAATTAATGATCCCTCACAGACATCTTCATGAACGTACTTTTGTTCTTATCCCACTGCAAGATATACTCCCTCATTTTATTCACCCTCAAATCAATAAGACCATCACCGAACTTTGCAATGACTTAGAAAATGACACTTCATTATTTATAAAAACAGTTAAGAATGAATAATCTACATTGTGTTGGAAATATCAGTTATTGGCATTCCATTCTTCAACAAGAATCTGACTTTGTCTATACTAACTATACCTTTCAAAAGCAGTCCTACTTATCTCAATTTGAGATTATGACTAGCAATGGAAGACTCAAGTTAAGTATTCCTACCCAAAAACCCTCAAGAAAAGGGATGTTCAATAAAGTCTTAATCGACTACTCTAATAATTGGCAAATTGAAATGTGGAGATCCATCCAAAATGCTTACAGTAAATCTCCTTTTTTTCTTTACTATGGTTATAAAATTGAGGAAGTAATTCTAAAAAAAAACATCACACTATTGGATTTTAATTGGCAAATGTTCAATGTAGTAAGCAAGTGTATTCATTTGCCATATGATTTAAAATTAGACCAAGAAGAAGTGGCGATATATAATCAAAATGATTATAAGGATTTACCAATCTACCCTCAAGTTTTCGATGATCGCTGGGATTTTGAGCCCAACCTCAGCATTATCGATTTACTATTTAACTTAGGACCAGAAACAATCGACTACCTTCTAGGTATTCGAGTATGAGCCCATTTTACTGAATTTTTTGATTCGTTCATTTACTAGTTTTTGAGGCTTCAGTTCTGCAAGTTCTTTAATCTGTTTTTTAAGTTCTGCTTTAAGCGTCTTACTCATTGCCTCAGGGTTATTGTGTGCACCACCAAATGGTTCGGGGATAATGCCATCAATTAATTTGTTTTTGAGCATTTGGTCTGCAGTAAGATTAAGAGCTTCTGCTGCTTTTTCTTTATACTCCCAACTATGCCATAAAATAGATGAGCAACTCTCAGGGGAGATCACCGAGTACCACGTATTTTCAAGCATTAAAACACGATCTCCAACACCAATTCCCAATGCTCCACCACTTGCTCCTTCACCAATGACCACACAAATAATAGGCACTTTCAAAGTAGCCATGACCATCAAATTTTTAGCAATTGCTTCTCCTTGACCTCTTTCTTCAGCTTCAAGACCTGGGAAAGCTCCTGGGGTATCTATTAAACAGATTACTGGCAAATCAAACTTTTCAGCAATTTTCATGAGCCGCATTGCTTTTCGGTAACCTTCTGGATTTGGCATCCCAAAATTTCGATACTGTCGTTGTTTGGTAGTTCTTCCTTTTTGCTGACCAATAATCATCACATTGATATTGTCAATTTGAGCTAAACCACCAACCATTGCTTTGTCATCTCCAACGTTTCGATCACCGTGAAGTTCAACGAAGTTTTTGGTGATTGAACAGATATAATCTAGGGTGTATGGTCTATCGGCATGACGAGATATTTGAACCTTTTGCCATCCCGTAAGATCTTTGTAAAGATTCTTTTTCTCGTTGTTTATTTTCTTCACTAACTGAGCAACCGTGTCACTCATATCTACCTTACCTTTTTCGTGAGTTTCTTGAGCTTTTTCAAGCTGTTCGTATAACTCTTCTAAGGGTTTTTCAAAATCTAATAATATAGGCATTGAACTGATTTGATAAACAAATGTATAAATCTATTCGGAATAGAATGGAATAAATTTAAACAGAAATTTTTAATAATGATTTTCATATTTATGGTCATGGTATACATAAATACATTTTAAACTTTTGAAAGAATAAAGCTTTATTCTTTCAATCTACCATGAAGCTTCAGCAAATGGCGTCGTTATTAATTTTTAAACCTTGTAAGGTTTCTATAAATTTACCTTTCTTTCTACTATTTTTTTAATGTAGAAAAGCTGCTTTACATCATCCATTTTGATTGTGTAATCATCGTATATTGGGTTTAAAGAATGACATGTTATTTCTCCTGCATCATTGTCAAATTTCGTGATTTGTTTACAAGCAACCCCACCACATACAATTATGAATAAATATTTTTTAAAGTGAATATCGCTCCAGTTATCTTTAGAAATCTTTAACGCTAAGACTTTATCATTTTCGTTAATACTAATGCCACCATCAGCTTCCATCGAATCCCCTTTTATCTCAAAAACATAATAATCTCCAACCTGCTCCTCTTCATTAACATAGGTCATAGGCAAATTCCCATTCCTTTCCTGATTGTCAAAATCAGCGTGAGCATAATGTAACACCAGAGGAATACTCATCAAACCATTTTGATTAAGAACAGATGCTGCTTCTTCCTTGTATGCAGGAAATTCATCCTTCAACCTTTTTAATGTACTAGGCCTCATTTCTGCACTATTATTTAAATATCTAGAAATCATTGCTGGCGTAAGGTTGAGTATTTGAGCTAGTTGGTATTGGCTCAGATTCTCTCCTTCGAGTATTTTTTTGACTATTTTTTGTGTTTTACTCACGAGTATCACATTATACTAAACAACATACAAAATTATACTAGTATTTCTTTATATTATACTTATATTGTATTTTTATACTTTCTTAAGTATATCAAATATAACATAAAAAGAGAAATGGTATCCATTGTTAAAATCAAAAATAATATGAAATCAAAAGAAGAGGTTAGAGATTGGTTATTAGAAAATTGTATGGACGAGGATGGAGATTTGGACTTAAAAAATTTAGATTTCAGTAAGTTTAACGGTGATATTTACATCTCTAATATGAAAGTGAAAAATAGCCTATTTCAATCCTGTCAAAAGGTAGGGGGTCGCTTGTTTCAGGGCAAACAAGATGTAACAGGGATAATAATAGATTAAGTAATAAGAAGTGAAATCTATAGCTTTATCGCAATAATGTAAATAACTCTATTTGATACACGGTTCATTTTTATATCCAAGCCTACTAAACCCAATATTGAAAACTATCTTTTATCCTTTAATGAATTAGGATATTACCGAGTAATGTAATGCTTGTGCGATGATTGGTTCAACATTTTTAGCAGGTTTTTATTACCAGCTAAATTTAATCTATTTTCTACAGAATTATTGAATTAGGTTTTTATAATACCTCGGCTATGAAATATTACATTCATACATATTAAAAAAAGGCCGATATCTTAAATTATTTGTTAAAAAAAAAAGCAAAACAATAAGCTTTTATTAAAAATATAAGCCTAGATTGAGTGATAGCAGGCTGTTTATTCTTATGAAAATTTAAATTTTCGTTTTAAAAATATTTTTTTTCTATTTTTGTAATGCTACACATAGGAGTTATACAAAGAATTTCTTAAAGATAAGGCATCCGACTTTTTGGATCAAAGGAGTATAACTCATTTGTGTAGCACCAAATCGAAGGATGCCGTTTTTTTTTAATTCCCTACTATGACACAACAAGTATATCAAAAAAAGGTTGAACAGGCCATAAATGACTTCTTTAATTGTGCTAAACCGCATGAGTATATTGAAGCAAACAATGAAATCATCAATATATTCTTAGAACGAGCTTTAAATGAAAGTGACCCTTTCTCGGAACAACATACTAAAAATGTTGTTTTTATTATAACCCAACAATCTAAGTTGATCTCACAACTTTGTGAAGCTAGCTTCGATAGCAAATAGCCTCTTTCTCCTTAAACTTCTCCTCAGGAGTGATCCAAAATACGCATTAGTATTCTAGTAATACTCTTAATGCAATTAGTTAAGAGTGAATCTTCAAGTATAATTTTTAAATGAAGGCATAGCAATTGAAAGAAAAACTACAAATAGGGTAAAGACTTATACCCTTTAAAAAACAAATGGAATAAAAAAACCCTTGCAAAGCGATTGTTTGCAAGGGTTTCTATTGGGCGGACTGGACGGGACTCGAACCCGCGACCCCCTGCGTGACAGGCAGGTATTCTAACCAGCTGAACTACCAATCCTTAAAGGTGTGCAAATATAACACAACTGAAATATTACAAATGCTTTTCTAGAATATTTTTCAACTTAAGCAAACGACCTCACTATCAGCAAATTGATATCTATCTTTACCCTCTTTACAAGTAGCAAAACCTAGATTATCAAATTTTAATTGATGCCCATGTTTACTTATCCAACCTATCTGCTTACTTGGGTTACCAACTACCAAAGCAAAAGCAGGCACATCTTTAGTAACAACAGCTCCTGCTCCAACAAGACAATACTCCCCCAAATTATTCCCACAAATGATTGTTGCATTAGCTCCTATGCTCGCCCCTTTTTTTACGATAGTCGTCTGATATTTATCTCTTCTGATTATTGCACTTCTTGGATTTACGACATTAGTGAAAACCATACTTGGTCCCAGAAAAACATCATCCTCACAAACAACTCCAGTATATATGCTTACATTGTTTTGAACTTTCACATTATTACCTAAAATAACTTTGGGGCTAATCACTACGTTTTGACCAATATTACAATTTTGCCCGATGACACTGTCATTCATCACATGGCTGAAATGCCATATTTTAGTCCCTGCTCCGACTGTTGCTCCGTCGTCTATGAATGATGATTCGTGAACAAAAAAATCCATTAATTAAATTCTTTAGGGTGAGCATAATTATATAAATCTTCTTCAGGTAGATTTTTAAAATACTCATACGTTAATTTTAGTCCGTCTTTGCGGGTTACTTCTGGCTTCCAGTCAAGTATATCTTTGGCTTTTGTGATATCAGGTTTTCGTTGTTTTGGATCGTCTTTTGGTAAATCTTTGAATACGAGCTTCTGATCAGTTCCAGTCAATGCCACAATTTCTTTAGCAAAATCAAGGATACTTATTTCATCTGGATTCCCAATATTTACTGGATATGCATAATCGCTATGAAGAAGGCGATAAATCCCCTCAACCAAATCCGACACATAGCAAAAAGATCTAGTTTGACTACCATCACCAAAAATAGTAATATCCTCACCTCTTAATGCCTGGCCAATAAATGCTGGAAGTGCTCTTCCATCATTTAACCTCATTCGGGGACCGTAGGTATTAAATATACGAACTATTCTAGTCTCTACTTGATGATAAGTATGATAAGCCATGGTCATGGCTTCTTGAAAACGTTTTGCTTCATCATATACCCCTCGTGGACCTACGGGATTAACATTCCCCCAATATTCTTCAGGTTGTGGATGCACAGTAGGATCTCCATATACCTCACTTGTCGATGCAATAAGCATTCTTGCTCCTTTGGCCAAAGCAAGGCCTAAACAATTATGAGTACCTAAACTCCCCACTTTAAGTGTTGGAATTGGTATTTTGAGATAATCTATTGGGCTTGCAGGCGATGCAAAATGTAGGACATAGTCTAAATCTCCTGGAATGTGTATATACTTGGAAACATCATGGTGATAGAAGTGAAAATTTTCAAGTGGCATTAGGTGCTCTATATTTTTCATGTCGCCTGTGATAAGATTATCCATGGCAATTACTTCATACCCCTCCTTAATAAATCGATCACATAAGTGTGACCCTAAAAATCCGGCTCCTCCAGTTATTAAAATTCTTTTCATCTTTTACTTTGTTCCAATACAATGGTATTCATATCCAAGCTCCTTCATCTCTTTTTTATCATATATATTTCTGCCATCGAAAATAATTTTGTTATTCAATAATGTAGAAATTTTATCAAAATCTGGCACCTTAAATTCCGACCATTCGGTTACAACTAAAAGTGCATCCGCATGCTCTAATGCCTTATATGGCTCGGATACATAAGATATTTTATCGCCAAGTATGCGTTGAGCTTCATGACTAGCAACAGGGTCATAGGCAATCACTTTCCCGCCAGCACTAAGAATCTTATCAATCAATACTAATGATGGAGCTTCTCTCATATCATCCGTATTTGGCTTGAACGACAATCCCCACATCCCAAAAGTCTTTCCGGTTAAATCTTCTCCCATAGAGGTCGTGAGTTTTGTAAAAAGAATGGATTTTTGATCATCATTTACATCTTCAACAGACTCAAGAATTCGCATCTGGTAATTATTTTCTCTTGCTGTTTTGATTAATGCTTTTACATCCTTTGGAAAACAACTCCCCCCGTAACCAATTCCTGAATATAAAAACCTACTTCCGATTCTTGGATCACTCCCTATTCCTTTTCTTACAGAGTTTACGTCTGCTCCCATTCGCTCACACAAATTGGCAATATCATTCATAAAACTAATTCGGGTTGCAAGCATAGCATTAGCCGCATATTTTGTCATTTCTGCAGATGGTATATCCATAAATACAAGCGGATGACCATTCATAATAAATGGTTTATACAACTTATTCATGATACTTTGTGCCTGTTCACTATCAACACCTACCACTATTCGATCAGGTTTCATAAAGTCATCAATTGCAGCACCTTCCTTCAAAAATTCTGGATTACTCGCTATATCAAAGTTGATTTTTTCGTCACGCTTATCTAATGCTTCTTGTACAGCATGTCTCACTTTTTCAGCTGTTCCAACAGGCACAGTGCTTTTGGTGACTACAACCCCATAATTATTCATATGCTGGCCTATTTCACTAGCTACAGCTAACACATACTTTAGGTCAGCACTACCATCTTCATCTGGAGGAGTACCAACAGCAATAAATGCCACATCTGAATCCTTAATACTTTCTTTGAGAGACGTACTAAAGTTCAACTTTCCTTTTTTATAGTTTCTTACAACCATAGATTCAAGACCTGGTTCGTAAATGGGCATCACCCCTTTTTTAAGACCTTCGATTTTGTTCGTATCAATATCTACACATGTAACATCAATACCTACCTCAGCCAAACATGTACCTGTAACCAGACCAACATAACCTGTTCCTACAACTGCTATTTTCATTTCAATATTTTTATTTTAAAAATTTACTGCAAAGATATCTTTTGTCCCTACATAAACGAGATTTTGACTCAAAGTCAGTTAAAACAAAGTAAGTATTTTTAGATACCATTATAATAGTTTTCCTTTGTAAGTCTAATTATGAACCGAATATTACTTCTGACTTGCATAATAATACCACAATTGGTATTGTCACAGTCTGAGGTAAAAACATCCCAAGCTTTTTTGTTCACTCCTCATCTTGCTTTTCATAAAGTCGGTGACGATATGAAGGATCGTTTTAATGACTTCAATTCCATTGGGATGAATATTGACTATAAATTTAAAAATAACATGACCATAGGTGTTGACTACGATTGGTTTTTTGGTCGATCGGTCAAGGACAAAGGCATCTTTAGTAATATCAATGGAACATCTGGACTAATCATAGACCAAAACGGAGATTTTTCGGTAATCAACTTACTTATCAAAGGCAATTATGCTACTGTGAATTTGGGGTACCTAATCAACCTACCCAGGGTACAATCAAACTCGGGCATTCTCGTCCAATTAGGAGGTGGGTTTATGCAGCATAAAATTGATATTTTTTCATCACAGGTAACCATTCCTCAACTCAATGGAGATTATGAGAAAGGCTACGACAGACTTGCCTACGGACTGGCAATCAAACAATTTGTAGGATACCAATACCTCGTAGACCACAACCGATATCATTTTAGAGCGGGTGTTGAATTCAATCAGGGATTTACACAAGGTCGACGCACGTGGAATTTTAATACCAATGACTCCGGATTAGATAAACGATTTGATACAACCATTGCATTAAAATTGGGGGTTATTGTACCTGTCTACACTAAAAAAGCAGAGGACGAAGAATTCTTCTACAATTAAGTAATGATGTTTAAAATCGCTTATCACATTACCATTAATTTCATCGCTTTTTCACTTCCGTTTTTTGGAGTTTTTTCATCAAAAATTAAAAATTTTTTAATTGCACGTTCTAATTCAAATAGCCCTACTCATGGAAAAGTAAAGTTTTGGATTCATTGTGCTTCATTGGGAGAGTATGAAATGGCCATCCCCGTCTTAAACGAATTATTAAAATCACACTCCTTAGAAGATTTTGTCATCACCTTTTTTAGCCCTAGTGGATATGAGCAAGTCAAAAATGGACCCCATGCCTCACGCATCATGTATCTCCCTTTGGATACCTCAAAAAATGTCAAACAATTTTACAAAAACTACAACCCGCAAAAAGCTCTTTTTATTCGATACGACTTTTGGTATAACTTCATTCAATATGGCCAAAAAAATGACACAAAATTCTATTTGATCAACGGTCGTTTTCAATCGGAACATTTTATATTTGGGCTGTTTGGTCGACCCTACCTTAAACTAATTCGAAAGTTTGAAAATCTATTCACCTCAGACAAAATCAGTAGTGAGTTGTTAAAGAAAATCAACGAACGAACTCACTTTGTTGGAGACACCCGTTACGATCGTGTAGCGGAGATATCAAAAACTGCCAAAGACTACCCTAACATCAAAAATTTTAAAGGCAATAGGAAGTTACTCATTATTGGTTCATCATGGGAAAAAGAAGAGACCTTAACAAAAAACCTTCTGGATACCGAACCAGAAAATCTTGCTATTATCATAGCCCCACACGATATTCAACGTACTGAACAAATCCTCGAAGTCTTCAAATCTTATTCTCCAAAACGCTATACCCATGCTGATTTTGATGAAAAAACATCAGTGTTAGTTTTAGACACCATTGGAATGCTGTCCGAATCATACCGCTATGCCGATTTTAGTTTGATTGGTGGCGGGTTTCACGGTGCATTGCACAACATAATCGAACCTGCAGTGTGGGGGAATTACATCAGTTTTGGTCCACAATATCAAAAATTCCCTGAAGCACAAGACGCTGTTGAGCATGGTTTTGGGTTTTCTATAACAGACCAAAACCAATGGATAGAAATGATTCATGACCTATTAAAAAACGATCAAAAACTCGACAAGGTCAAGAAACTATCCAGAGACTTTGTGATAAATCAACAAAAAGCTACGAAGAAAATAGTCAAGTGTTTAAGTATGATTTAATTATGATTGGACTTTACCGAATCACTTTTTAATAGAGTACTTATTTCAGACTCACTGATACCACGTCACCTTCTTTGGCGACTTGAGTGATGCCATGCTTGGCTAATCCTTTCAGGGCTTTATCCCACTGTTTGTTGCTCAGCTCTATCCTACTTTTTAGATCACTAATTTCAAGGGTTCCGTTTTCAGAAAGAATCGTTTTTACCGCTTGTTCGTTGTCAGTCAGCTTTACTGTTTCTACTTTCTTTTCGGGTCTCATCTGTGGGAAAAATAATACTTCCTGGATACTTGAATTATTGGTAAGTAACATCACCAAACGGTCAATCCCGATTCCAATACCTGCTGTTGGTGGCATTCCATACTCAAGGGCTGTTAGGAAATCTTCGTCAATAAACATGGCTTCATCATCCCCACGTTCCATAAGTTTTACTTGCTCTTCAAAACGTTCCCGTTGATCGATAGGATCATTCAACTCGCTGTAGCAATTAGCAATCTCTTTACCATTAACAATCAATTCAAAACGTTCGGTCAAGTTTGGGTTATCGCGGTGTTTTTTGGTCAAGGGCGACATACTCACAGGGTAGTCCATTATGAATGTAGGTTGAATAAGTAAGTGTTCTACCTTCTCACCAAAAATTTCATCGATTAATTTTCCTGAGCCCATACTCTCTTCTACCTCAGCACCTAATTCTTTAGCAGTCTTGAAAAGCTCTTTTTCAGTCATCTGACTGATGTTAATTCCTGTGTATTTTTCAATCGCCCCAAATATGGTTAATCGCTCAAATGGCTTTCCAAAGTCGATGGTGTGCTCCCCAAAAACAACTTGAGAAGTACCATTTACATCTTGAGCAATTTGCTTGAACATCGCCTCTGTTGTATCCATCATCCATTTGTAGTCCTTGTATGCTACATAGAGTTCCATTTGGCTAAACTCAGGATTATGCGTACGATCCATTCCTTCATTTCTAAAATCTTTGGCAAACTCATAAACCCCTTCAAATCCTCCAACAATTAGTCGCTTTAGATATAATTCATTTGCAATTCGTAGATACAACGGAATATCCAAAGCGTTGTGGTGAGTTATAAAAGGTCTTGCTGCTGCACCTCCTGGGATTGCTTGGAGAATAGGAGTCTCTACTTCCATGTATCCTTTCTCATTGAGGAAGTTTCGCATACTTGAAACTGCCTTAGTTCGCTTAATGAATGTTTCACGAACTTGTGGGTTGACAATCAAATCGACATATCTTTTTCTGTATCGTTGTTCTGGATCTGTGAACGCATCATAAACTTTTCCATCAACCTCCTTGGGCATAGGCAGTGGGTTGAGTGATTTACTCAAAACAGTCATATCTTTTACGTGAATAGACAATTCCCCAGTCTGGGTTCTAAAAACAAAGCCTTTCACTCCAATAATATCTCCGATATCTAAGATCTTTTTAAAGACATCGTTGTACATGGTTTTATCCTCATTAGGACAAAGTTCATCCCGATTAAAATAAGCCTGTATGGTTCCTTGCTCATCTTGAAGTTCAGCGAAACTGGCCTTCCCCATGATTCTACGTCGCATCATACGACCTGCAAATGATATTTGCTGAAACTTATCTGGGTTTTCATCAAACGCTTTGCTGATTTCGACACTCGAATAATCTTTTGGATAAACATCCGCTGGATAAGGATCAATGCCCAGTGATCTTAACTTGTCAAGTGCTTGTCTTCGTTGAAGTTGTTGTTCGTTTAGCTCCATGGTTTAGTAAAATGGCTACAAATATAATTTTACCCCCGTCAGAATTCAGTCATTTACACAAAATTGAACCAACTTATTGCGGGAGTTAACCATCTATATCGACATACGAAGTGTATTTTTGTTCATTCATGCGTTGGAAAATTGGAATATTGATTATGCTCTTGGGCTTTGTTGATCTAAATGCTCAGCAAAATTCAATAGCACTTCCAGCAAAAAACCCAACCTATGAGTTTGTAGCTAACCGTGGTCAGTGGCATCCACTTGTGTTATATCGAGCAGAAATCCCATTTGGAAATTTATATCTCGAAAGTCAAGGACTGACTTATGATTTAATTGATCCCGAAGATTACCACCAAATACACCAATGGAAACATGATCACCCAGGATTGGAGAATAAAATAATCCCCAAAAAACAAGCTATAAAAATGTACTTCATGGGGCTTGAAAGTGCTCCTCACACAAAATCATCCAACATTCAATCTCATTATTACAATTATTTTTTTGGTGAGAATCCACAAAACTGGGCAAGTAAAATTCACCCTGCTGGAGAAGTCAAATATTCCAACGTTTATTCTGATGTAGATTTCAGAATAGACGGCCAAACTAGTTTGAAATATGAATGGATTATTCAACGTCCCACACTCGAAAAAATCAATCAGATAAAAATAAACATAGAGGGTGCAGACTCATTAAAAATTATAGATGAACAACTCAACATCTATACCTCTGTTGGGATAATTAGTGACGAAAAACCATACACCTACCAACTAATCAATGGTGAAAAGATTAAAATCGCCTCATCATATCATCTCAATGGAAATATATTGGGCTATCAAATTTTATCTGACTTCAACCCAGATTATCCTCTGATTATCGACCCAAAACTTATATTCTCAACTTATTCGGGTTCAAAGGGTGATAACTTTGGCTATACTGCAACCTATGATAGTAGAGGAAATTTATATGCTGGAGGTATTGTAGATGCATCTATCCAACCCTACCCAGTAACCACAAATTCATATGATACTAATTTTAATGGGGGCACCGGCTCTCAACCTGCTAATTTAGCTTGCGATATCAGTATATCTAAATACGATAGTGCTGGGTCTAAATTGCTATGGGCAACTTATCTGGGTGGTAGTCGAGATGAATACCCCCATAGTTTGGTGGTAGATAAAAATAACGACTTAATTATACTAGGGACCACATACTCTCCAAAATTCCCCCACACGACCAATTGTGTTGATTCCACACACGCAGGTGGAACAGATATCATTGTCTCCAAACTCAGTGAAGATGGAACCGCCCTCATTGGTTCAACTTTTATAGGAGGAACTTCCAATGATGGCCTCAATCAAAACTCAAATCTAAAGTATAACTATTCTGATGATTTTAGAGGCGATGTTATCACAGACAATCTCGGAAATATCTTTGTAGCAACCACCACATTGTCACAAAATATTGACACAAAGAATGCATCCCAAACTATTAAGGACAATGCTTATGATGGTTTAATTTTCGAACTTAGCCCCGACTGTAAAACACTGAATTGGCTTACCTATTTTGGAGGGGATGGGTCAGAAGCATTATACAGCATAAAATTAGACAATCATGATAATGTGTATGTAGGTGGTGGCACAACTAGTTCTGACTTACAAACTCCAGATACTGTTTTCTCCCCCAATTTTAACGGAAAAACAGACGGAGTTATTGCTGTATTTGACAAATCTGACAAATCTTTGAAAAGAACAACCTACTGGGGCACCAGTGAGTATGACCAAATTTATTTTATTGGTTTGGACGCTTCTAATCGCATTTACGCTACTGGTCAAACTGAAGGTAAACTCAACAAAACTCCAGATACTTATGGAGAAAACAACAAAGGGCAATTCATATTTAGGATTGATTCTGGGCTGCAAAATATTGACCTGGTAAGCTCATTTGGGAATACCCTAAACCAGCCTAATCTAGTGCCAAGTGCTTTTTTAGTAGATGTATGTAATCATATTTATTTTTCAGGTTGGGGTTCTTCTGTAGATCCAAATAATCACCCAGGTAGTACCAATAATATGCCTGTCTCGGATGATGCTCATCAAAAAAATACGGACAACAATGATTTTTACATCATTGTACTTGGAGAAGATGCCAAAAACCTATTATATGCAACTTACTTTGGCGGAGATGTTACTGGTGACCATGTAGATGGAGGAACTAGCAGATTTGATAAAAAGGGAGTGATTTATCAAAGTGTATGCAGCAGTTGTCCGCCGTCTACAGATGGCCAAACAACACAAGTAAGTGATTTTCCAACAACTGCGGGTAGTGCGTTTGAAACCAACCCGAGTGTTCGATGTAGCAACGCCTCATTTAAAATTGATTTGCAAATAAAAACTGCGGTCATTGCCGATTTCATTGCAAACCCATTGATTGGTTGTGCACCGCTGAATGTATCATTTACCAATCGAAGTATATTGGGAGATTCTCTTATTTGGGATTTTGGAGATGGCGAAAAATCAAATGAGACTAACCCAAAACACGAATACAATATTCCAGGAGAATACACAATTACGCTTACCGTAATTGATAGTAATACGTGTAATATATCATCAATATCACAACAAACTATTCGAGTTGTCGACCAATCTGATGCTGATTTTTCTGTGGAATTTAATGGGTGTGATAACCAGCTCTCAATTACCAACAATACCATTCGTGGATATAACTATTATTGGTCTTTTGGCAATGGTGATACCTCAATTCAGCAAATCCCAAGTTATCAATACCCTTCATCAGGAACTTTCGAAATTGAACTTACTGTAAATAAAGGGTCATTGTGTGAAAGTTCAATTAAAAAATCAATCACCATTCTTGATGAAGTTATCCCTGAGTTTAAACTGTACAATGTCTTTACCCCAAACGGGGATGGCTTAAATGACTGCTTTCAAATGGATGGGAAACTCATAGAATGTAAAGAATACAAACTTCAAATTTTTAACCGATGGGGCGAAAAAGTCTTTGAAACTGACGACCCCTACGATTGTTGGAACGGTGGGGAGAATAATAACACTACCTTGTTACCAGAAGGAACCTATTTCTACCTAGTATGGCATGGCAAGAATAGTGATCCAATCTCTGGTATTGTTGAACTTATTAAATAATGAATTACAATTTCTATTCGCCAATAATACACCTTTGTTTGGGTCTAATTTTTTTACCAAATTTAATTTTTGGACAGACAACAATCACAATAGGCGAAAATTCCAATGAACCAACCGTTGTATTGTCTCCAAAGAATAGTTCAAATCAAATAATTGCTGCAGCTAATGTTGACCGAATATTTTATTTAGAAAAAGAAGCAACTAATTTTAAAGCTATCCAAGGTAAATCTCAACTTGGAGTATATGGTGACCCCGTATTACATTATGCTGATTCTGATTTGTTTTATGCTCATTTATCCAAAACCCCAAACAAAAAATATGGCGATTGGTTTGATCGAATAGTTGTCCAAAAAATTCATGCTCTCAGTCCATGGGAGGAGACCTCATATTCTGTAGGTTATAACCCCCCCAAAATGCAAGACAAACCCTGGTTAAGCTCCGATAATCACTCAGAAAAATTCAAGGGGAATGTATATGTTACATGGACAGAATTTGATAAATATGATAGTAAGGACAGCTCTGATTTTAGTAGAATACGATTTTCAAAATATATCCCAAATACCGATTCATTTTCAACTGCAATTACCATTTCTGACACTGTTGGAGATTGCTTGGATGGGGACAACACACTTGAAGGTGCAACTACTGCTGTGGGTTCAAATGGTGAGATATATGCAGTTTGGGCAGGTCATCAAAAAATTTGGTTTGATAAAAGCATTGATGGAGGAAATTCTTGGGGAGCGGATCAGCAAATTGCAACACAATTTAAGGGATGGGATATGGATATGCCAAACATATTTAGGGCCAATGGCATGCCGTTTATTCAGTGTGACACCATTCGAGAAATTATATATATCACTTGGGCTGATGAAGAAAATGGAAACGCCGATGTCTGGCTGATCTTTTCAAAAGACAAAGGAATATCCTGGAGTAAAAAAATACGCATAAGTGAAGCTAAAGGACACCAATATTTTCCCAACATAACTTTGAATCAGCAAAGTGGTGATGTTTACATCGCATATTACGATCAGTCTTTATCTTCTAAAAGTTTATTCTATGATGTCTCATTGAATCGATTTAATCTTGAAAATCCAAGTCGTAACGAGCTATTTAGAATTACACCTAGAAGTATTCCTCTTCCAGGCAAGAACTATTTTTATGGCGATTATATTGATATCGACTACTCAGACAATAATCTAGCTGTCATTTATCCAAAGTTTGACAATAAAAACTCATCCATAGATATGTTTTTGTGCGAAATAGATAAGCTCACAAAAATTAATAAAACCAATAAAATTAGCCACTCATTAACGAGGAAGGAGAATAAAATTCAATGGGCAGTAAATATCCAAAAATCTTGTACAATCAGCTATAAAATTAAGCCACACAAAGGTTTTAAATTTAGATTGAATAGAATCAAAGAAACACGTTCCTTAAATGAGATTAATCATGATTTTATTTTATACATCGGTCCAAATCACGGGTCTGCTCGTGTACGTTACGTTATCAAAGACAAGGAGGATCAGCACATAATTGACCAATTCAAAGGGAAAATTAAAGACATAAAGTACTGATAATCATTAACTTAATGTTTACAAGCAGACATATTATTACTAGTAAAAACATTAAGATTTCAAGACTATTATTCTTTGAGTTTTAGCACAAAACAACTTAATTTGCATTCCATTTTTAAAGACGAAATACATGTCAAATAAATACAACAACGAAGAACAAAGTGTATTGCAAAAAATACAAAACCAAACAGGATGTTTACTCCTTGTAATTGGTATAGCTATGTTAGCATTCGTACTTACTGATTTGGTTAGTTCTGGATCTAGTATTTTTAGTTCTAATGACAATTCAATAGGTGAAATAGCAGATCAACCTGTAAGTTATGATGAGTTTAATCAAACTTTTGAAGGTCTAAAAGCACAGCTTATTCAAAATAATCCTGGAATTGCAATTGACGAAAACATCTCGAAGCAGTATAGGGAACAAGCATGGAACATGATTATTGAATCTCGTGTAGTTAAGCCAGAATATGAAAAACTTGCTTTAACTGTTAGTCCTGCTGAATTAGAAGATTTGACCATTGGTGATAATACACATCCACAAATTCAACAATCCTTCAGAGACCCTGAATCAAATCAATTTGATAAACAACGATTAATTCGCTTCCTCAAAGAAGATATCAATGCTAATCCCGATGCTCTTCAAAGCTGGAACAGCTTTCAACAACAATTTACAGCTGGGCTTATTGCACAAAAATATAATCAACTTATTATGAGTTCGGTATACACTACTGATATAGAGGCTGTAAATTTTGGAAGAGATAACAACCAAACAAAAAACGCAACTATAGTTAGTCTTCCCTACAATCAGTTTGAAGACTCAACTTTGACAGTAAGCGACAGTGAAATTCTCACCTACGTAAAAGCACACTCAGCCAAGTATAAAGAAGATGCTAGTAGAGACATTGAGTTCATCCGTTTAAATGTGACTCCTTCAAAAGAGGATTCCATGGATATGATGTATCAATCTAAAGAAATTGCCCAGAAATTTTCTGAGGCCAATGATGATTCTGCATTTGTAAGTATCATGAATAGCGAAACACCTTTTAATAAAAGCTATCAACTTAGAGGATCATTCCCAGCATCTGTGGAAGATGACCTTTTTTCTGCAAACGTAGGAGATGTCATTGGACCAAATCAAGAAAATGGAGTTTATAGTGTATACAAAATAACGGATATTGGTTCGGATAGTCTACCATCTGTAAGAGGAAGTCATATTCTCATCAATGTTGCAGGTTCAGATACCGCACAAGCTGAAAAAGATGCTCGTAAACTAATTGCCCAGATAAAATCTGGAGCTACCACATTTGAGGCAGAAGCCAATAGAAAAAATTATGATGCATCAAGAGGTAAAGGAGGAGATATGGGCTGGATCAGAAAAGACACTAGATCTTATCCTAGACGATTGATTAATCGTTTGTTTACTTCTCCCCAAGGCCAATATTTTGTAACACGCTCTAAAAAAGGCGTACATGTTGGAAAGACAACATCTAGAATCAGTAGAAAAACTATTCAAGTTGCTGTTGTTGATCAAAAAATATTTCCTAGCACCAAAACAGATGGAGAATACTACAAAATGGCAGGTGAATTCCTCTCAAAGGTCAATGGAGACAAATCGTTTGAAGAAGTTGCTGAAGAATTGGGTTTGACAAAACGTGTTGCCAACAAGATCAATGAAAGCAAGTTAGCTATTCCTGGAATCAGCAACCCTAATCCAATCGCTAAATGGTTATTTAATGACGCTACCAATGAAGGAGATGTATCAAGCATCATTGATATAGACGGAAGCTATTTTGTAGCAAGAGTAACTAATATCAAATCTGAAGGGCTAATTGACATAGAAGAGATTCGTACAGATGTTGAAGCAATTCTTGTAAATGAAAAAAAATCAGAGAAATTATTTTCTAAACTTGATGATGCACTTAATGATTCAAATACTCCAGACGACTTAGCTAAAAAATTAGAAACCACACCAGTATCTATCCCAGCAGCATCGTTTGCTAAATCCAGCCTACCTTATATTGGTTCAGATCTTATAATTTCTGGAACTATTTTTGGGCTGCCTGTTGGTAGTCAATCAGAAATTATTCGAGGTGAAAGAGCATTAGCTGTAGTATACCTAAATAATGATAATCAATACGAAGCATCAGATGTAAAAGTTCTTAAGTCGCAAATCACAGACCAGTCTAAACAAGATATGCAGCGAAAAATCAGAGAAACAATGATTGAGAAAGCAAATGTTGTTGATTTAAGATATCGTTTTTACAATTAATTTGACTAAGACACATAACAATATTTCATATTTAAAGGTGGGGAATGGTCCCCACCTTTGTTTTTTACACGGTTTTTGTGAAGACTCCACAATTTGGGAAAGCACAATAATCCACCTCTCTAAAACACATACATGTGTCAGCATCGATTTGCCTGGTTTTGGCAGAAGTAAGTTTTTGGAGTTTCAATCCATTCCTGAACTTGCAGATACTGTATTTCATATATTACAACACGAAAAAATTGAAAGCCCTATTGTTTTTGGGCACTCACTAGGTGGATATATTGCATGTGAATATGCTTCAAAATACCCCCAAAATATATCCGGCATTGGTCTAGTTCATTCAACTAGTAAGGTTGACAGTGAATCAAAAAAAGAGAATCGAAAAAAAGCTATCAATTTTATCAAAAAACATGGAACTTCTGATTTTTTTCAATTGTTTATTAAAAATCTAGTTGCTAAAAACAACCAACTATTAATTGATAGTAAATTGATTGAAGTTATTCAGAATACCCCAAAAAAAAGTGTAATCAATGGAATGAATGCTATGATGAATCGATCTGACCACAGTCATTTATTGTCTCAGGTAGATTATCCAGTATTATTTATTTTAGGAGATAAAGATGAGCATTATTCAAAAAATGAAATCTTTAATCAAGCATCCAAATGCAAACTCGCACAATTAGAAGTCATTAAGAATAGTGGTCATTTATCCATGGTAGAAAATGAAATGGCTTTTCGAATTACCATTCAAAAGTTTTTATGGTTTTGTGATTCCATGAAGAAGACCATCCATAATTAAATCAATATATATGTACTATTTTCAGAACTAATTTGTTATAGATTGAGATGATAAAACCAATAACTATTTATTTAACGTGCTTAATGACTCTATATACATTTCATTGTCATGCTCAGCAAGGTAGTGAGATATTAATTCAAGCAAACAAGGCCTCCTTAGAACGAGATTACAAAAAGGCTTTCAATCTATATACTGATTTTATTCAAATTAACCCTTCTGATTTTAGGGGTTATTTCAACAGAGGAACTTCTGCATACAATGCAAAGAATTATGCCTCTGCTATCCAAGATTTCACAAAGACACTCCAGCTTAATCCAATATTTATGGAAGCCTACTATTTCAGAGGACAATCTTTCTTCCATTTAAAAAAATACAGGAATGCAATTTCAGACTACTCTTATGGTCTATTAAAAAAACCAAATAACAGTTCTTTTCTAAAGCTGAGAGCAGATGCTTATGCTGGAAGAGGACAAAAGGACTCTGCACTAATTGACTTAAATAATGCTATTGAAACTGATAAATTATCAGGTGATTTATATAAAAGAAGGGCAGAGCTTAAAGTTAAATTAAATGATATCGAAGGCAGTCTAAAAGATTACAATGCTGTAGAAAAACTAATTCCATCATATAAAATGGTGCACTACATCAAAGGAAAATTATACATTCAAATCAAAGAAATTGACTTTGCATGTGAAGAATTTGAAAAAGCACTAAAACACAAAATTGTGGTTGCAGATCAATTGAATGAAGAATATTGTACTTCACTCTAATTGATAATATTACACGAATCCATTACCTTTGAATGGCATGATAAATCTCCGATTTTCCAGATTACCCAAGCATCGAAAATTTAAATACACTCCTGTTTATTATGATGAGCAGAAAGAAGAATTGCATGCGAGGGTTCGAGATGTAAAAAGGGGAATGGGTGAAATTAAAACCGATGAGAATAGTGCTAAAGAGAATATCCGAAAACTCTATAAAGCAAAACAGAATTCTCAACGATACGGATCTTTCTCACAAAAAAACTATTTGCTCCGATTAGGGGCAATAATCCTGGTTCTTATAGCCATTTTTTATAAACTTATAAATTCCGATATTCTAGAATTTATCATTAAAGGTTTCGGTAAATAACACATTTTAATGGCTGGCATAATTCAACTTTTACCCGATAGAACAGCCAATCAGATTGCTGCTGGTGAAGTCGTACAAAGACCTGCCTCTGTGGTGAAAGAGTTACTCGAAAATGCAATAGATGCACAAGCAACTGTTATTAAACTATACATTAAAAATGGCGGTTGTACCCTAATTCAGGTGGATGACAATGGCACAGGTATGAATGCATTTGATGCACGCATGTGTTGGGAAAGACATGCCACGTCAAAAATCACAAAAGCTGATGACTTGTACAATTTAAATACGCTTGGCTTTCGTGGGGAAGCTCTTGCAAGTATTGCTTCAGTGAGCGAGGTAGAAATGAAAACTAAATGTGCTCAAGAAGATATAGGAACTCGTATAATTATTGAAGCAGGAAATTTTATTAACCAAGAAAATACTGCTGCTACTCAAGGTACTTCGATTGCGGTAAAAAACCTATTTTACAATATTCCTGCTCGTAAAAATTTCCTCAAGAGCATCTCTGTTGAAACCAAACACACCTTTGAGGAGTTTCAACGAATCGCACTAGCCTATCCGGAGATCACTTTTGAATATTACAATCAAGGGAAGAATATATCAAAGCTGAAAAGTGGAAATTTAGAAAAGCGTATCCATGATTTATTTAATCTTAAGGAAGGTGAGCTTATCCTAACGAATGAAGACACCGACATAGTTCAGATAAAGGGCTTTATTGGAACTCCTAAAATTTCTAAAAGAACTCGTGGCAATCAATATTTATTTGCCAATGGTAGATTCATCAAAGATCCATACCTGAACCACGCAATCATATCTGGATATGGTAATCTCCTAGAAGAAAAAAAGCACCCTTTTTATATTTTATTCTTAAAGGTTGATCCAAAGAAAATTGATGTTAATATTCACCCAACCAAACACGAGGTGAAATTTGAAGACGGGCGACATGTATACACTCTCTTGCAGTCTGTTATAAAAAAAACATTGGGTGCTCACTTTGTACTCCCTACAGACACACAGCTCCTCAATGCTATTGACACAGACCCGTCACACAATATCAATGATCGATTTGCTGCCGTTCATAGTCCCAATGTAGATCAAAGCTTTAACCCGTTTGGCCATAAAAAGCCCAAAACACCTACAAATTGGGAAAAATTAGACGCAATTCTCAATACGCCAATTGATTCCCCAAAACAACAAACTTTTTTCACTCAACCAGAAAAAGCAACCGAAAACACTGCCCATAATTTTGATGTTTTTCAAATTCAAGACACTTACTTAGTTGCAAAAATTGATGGAGAACTCAACCTCGTCAATCAACATCGTGCCCACAGGCAAGTCTTATATGAACGATATACCTCTCAACAAGCCGTATCTTCTCAACAACTGCTTTTCCCGAGAACTTTGGAATTAAATAAATCTGACTTTGCCCTGTATCTCGAAATGCAACAAGACATCAATGCCTTGGGATTTGATATTAGCGAATTTGGTCAATCAACCATTATTGTGAATGGTTTGCCTAGTGAACTAAGTAAAGAGGATGGAGCATCCGTTATTATTCAAATCATCGATGATTTTAAGACCAACTTTCAAGACTTGAAAATTGCTAAGAATGATGCTCTGAGGCAAGCCGCTGCAAAAAATTCTGCCATTAAGACAGGTAAGACGCTCAACCCAACTGAGATGCAAGTATTAATGAACGATCTGTTAGCTTGCAAACAAAAAACTATCGATCAATCTGGTAAACCTATCATGGTAAAGCTAACAAAACAGAGTTTGGAACGTTTTTTTCAATAGATAAACTATCATGCAATTTAATAGCAACCGTTTTGGTATTCCTGAGGTAACAAGAAATATCATTGCCATCAATGTTTTATTATTTGTTGCCACCATTTATAGTGGAGATACCATGTACGAGTACTTGGCATTATTTAATTATAAGAGCAACTATTTTCACGGTTGGCAAATGATTACCCATATGTTTATGCACGGGAGTTTTACTCACTTACTCTTCAATATGTTTGGACTCTACATGTTTGGTAGTCGATTAGAACAAATGTGGGGGGCTAAAAGGTATATCAACTTTTACTTAATAACTGGACTTGGAGCTGCACTATTGCATACTTTGGTTCAAAATTATGAAATTACACAAGGTTTGGTAAATATCAACCAACCTACAGTAGGAGCATCTGGAGCATTGTTTGGGATTCTCGTAGCATTTGCAATGTACTGGCCCAATACACAGTTATTTCTGATGTTCATACCCGTACCCATAAAAGCAAAATGGGCCGTTATAGGGTATGCTGCTTTCGAGCTATTTGCTGGTATTAGCGGTTTCCAAGCAGGTGTTGCTCATTTTGCTCACCTTGGGGGTGCACTATTCGGGTTTATCCTTGTTCAATATTGGAATAAAAATAATCGTAATTCGTTTTACTAAACGCAATGACTACCTGGGAGAAGATACAATACGAGTTTCATAAGGGTAATTCTGCTATACGCCAGATTATTATGGTAAACTTAGCAGCCTTTATCTTCACGATATTTGTTGGAGTAATTGCAAAATTGTCTGGTTTTTCCCCAGAAAACTTGCTAGAATACTTCTATATCCCAAGCAATATTGGCAAACTAATTATTCGCCCATGGTCTATCATTACCAACATCTTCTTTCACGCTGGATTTTGGCATCTTTTAGGCAACATGATTTTGCTCTATTTCATCGGTAGGATTCTAGAGGACTTCATGGACTTCAAAAAAATCTGGAAAATTTTTCTGTATGGTGGGATTTCTGGGGCCATGTTATTTGTACTGAGTTACAATATATTTCCAATCTTTAGTGAAGTTGTTAGCTACAAAAAATTACTAGGAGCATCGGGGGGAGTAACTGCAATTTTAGTTGCCACTGGTACCTTTTTGCCAAAATATCAGGTAAGACCCTTTGGCTTGTTCAATGTTGAACTAAGATGGGTGGCTCTTTTTTTTGTATTCCGAGATTTATATATGTTTCCTGTAAGTGATAATACTGGTGGATTATTTGCTCACATGGGTGGTGCTCTTTTTGGTCTAATTTATATACTCAACTTACAAGGTAGAATTACAAAACCATCTCGAAACCCCAATCAAAAACCATTTTTTTGGAATAGACAAAAAGACGAACGGACCATGGGGCCAATCGTTAAGGACAAAAAACTAAAACCAAACCAAGAAGAAATTGATGCTATTTTGGACAAGATATCTCAGAGTGGTTATGATAGTCTAAGTAAACAAGAAAAAGATATTCTTTTCAAGGCTAGCGAGTGAAAAAGATACTAAAAACATCAACCAACTTCATCAATACATTGACTATAGTTGGCCTTGGCATCTCTTATTTATCCCCTTATGTCAATCCGCAAGATTTTTGGGTCATTTCTTTCTTTGGACTAACCTATACCTTTTGGCTTTCTGTTAATATCATCCTATTACTATTATGGATTTTTTCTCTAAAAAAAAGAGGAATATACAATGCCTTGATTCTTATTTTTGGATTTCAATTCATTGCTCGAAATATTCAATTCAACACCAATGAAAAAACAGTCTCAGATATCAGGGTATGTAGCTTCAATACCCATGTACAACAGACATACAATGAAGGTAATACATCCGAAGCAATTGATCAATATTTAACTAATCAAAAATATGATGTGGCACTGCTCGTTGAATGGCTAAATAATAAAGGGAACATCAATAAAATAGCATTCCCACACCAGCAATTTATCAATACTCAAGAAGATAATCCAAAGAGCGATTATGGTATAAAATTAGTTTCTAAATACCCTATTTTAAACTGGGAACGAATTAAGTATGATCATAATACAAACAACCTCGCAGTGTTATTTGATGTTGATGTTGAAGGTCAAATCATTCGATTTGTAGGAGTACATCTTCAATCCAACAGTGTATCTCCAAAAGACTACCAAACCTTGATCCATAGTGACTTAAATGAAGAGTATAGAACGTATGCCCTAGCCTTTATTCATCGACTAAAGAAACAATCGCAACTCCGTACCATCCAAACTCAGACTATTCTTGAGGCCATTGACGATAGCCCTTATCCAGTAATTATATTGGGGGATTTCAATGATACACCGCTGAGCTACACCTACCAACAACTGCAAAAAGGAAGAAGAGACGCCTTTATTGAACAAGGTTCAGGTTGGGGAGCCACCTATCTAAAACATCTTCCGTTTCTCAGAATAGACTATATTCTCCATGACGAAGAGCTAACCTGTACCCATTACCAATCATCTTCGTCTATCAAAAGTGATCATAGTTTGGTCGAAGCAAGTTTTAACATATCAAAATAGTATCCCATGGAATTCATTGATGAAAAATTAAGTAAGTATGCTGAAAAACATACCACCCCTGAAAATGAACTAATCAAGTCATTGAACAGGGACACCCATGCTAATGTATTAGCTCCAAGAATGTTGAGTGGACACCTACAAGGTCGATTATTAAGTCTATTCTCCAAAATGATTCAGCCCAAAGCCATACTGGAAATTGGTACCTACACGGGCTATGCCGCTTTGTGTTTGGCAGAAGGGTTAGCCAAAGATGGAATATTACACACCATTGATATCAACGAAGAGTTAGAAACTCGTATTCAGAAGTATTTCAATCAGTCCACATTTAAAAATCAAATCAAACTACATATAGGGAATGCACTGGAAATCATTCCTGCCATCAAACAAAAATTTGATTTAGTATTCATTGATGCAGACAAAGAAAATTATTCTAAGTACTATGATTTATTAATCGATCAAATGCCCTCTGGTGGCATCATCATGGCAGACAATGTACTTTGGAGTGGGAAAGTCATTAATCAAGAGGCCATCAGCACAGATAATGATACCCGTGAATTAGACCACTTTAATGCAAAAGTTCAAAGTGACCCGCGTGTAGAAAATATATTAATCCCTGTTCGAGATGGAATCATGGTTGCACGAAAATATTAGACACTTGTTAGTTTCTTGAGTATTATCTAACCCAAGTCTTTCCTGCATAAAATCATGTTTTCAATTAATTTTGTTTCATGAAATTTGGTGTAATCATTTTCCCAGGCAGTAATTGTGATCAAGATCTCATTCATGTACTTAACAAAGTAAGTGGTCAAGAAGTAATAAAGCTATGGCATAAAGACACTGACTTGCATGGCTGTACTCATATTTTTGTTCCTGGTGGATTTTCTTACGGTGATTATCTTAGAAGCGGTGCAATTGCTAAATTATCCCCTGTTATGGAGAGTGTAATCGCTCATGCAAATGTTGGTGGATTTGTTATGGGCATATGCAATGGCTTTCAAATTCTATGTGAAAGTGGCCTATTGCCAGGAGCTCTTCTCCGTAACGAAAATCAGACCTTCATTTGTAAGAATGTGTTTCTTAAATGTGAAAATACAAATACTATAATAACCCATGAATTGACCGACAAACCTGCATACAAAATACCCATTGCACATGCTGAAGGACGATATTATGCTGACGAAAAAACAATTAGTCAACTTCAGCAAAACAACCAAATTATCTTTAGATATGCTGACGAAGAAGGACATATAAGTTCCGAAGTAAACCCAAATGGTTCAGTTCAAAATATAGCAGGAATATCCAACGAAGGATTTAATGTTTTTGGTATGATGCCCCACCCAGAACGTGCTGCTAGTGAAGTGCTCCGCAACACAGACGGACGAGCATTTTTTACTTCGATTATCGAAAACGCTGTTGCTATTTAATAGGAATTACTACTCCCGAACTAAGAGCAAACATCCCCAAGCCTCCATCTATATTAGTTGGTAATAAGGTAGGCTCTCCAAAGGGGTTTTGAGGGTCATAATTCTTTAAAAGCCTTCCATAATTATAGTAATCCTCAGTAATTGAACTTAGAATAATATCTATACTTCGATTCCCTCCACTGCTTTTAGAATTCCAATCCGAAAATGTTGTAGTTAATTTCTGATTTTCAAAGCCCGAAAATTCAAAATATTCTTTATCTACATAAATCCCTTCAGGGTCAAATAAAATTGAAGACCCAATAAATACCTCAATTCGGTAATACTTATTTAAAGGATTTTCCAACTCAATAGACACCCTATATTCGGTCTCATATTCTTTTACAGTCGAATCAATTTTAATGGTGTATCCACCTACTGGCTGAGGCATTGTTTGTGTGCTTTTTAGTACTCCAAACTCTGGGCTGTTTACTGTCAATGTATACTCCGAACCTGATTGAAGATTGACGACTTGACTTGGCTCGTATTCTTCATCTAATGCCTCATAATAAAACTCGTAGTTATTTCCATTGCCTGTTATGGTAATTTGAGCATCTTGAATTGGCTCATAATCTGAGTTTTGACTATTAGCTGTATTAAATACTGGCTTACTTTTTGTCAAAGAGATATTTTGCTTGTTGGCTAAATTCAAATTATCGAAATATCCAAAAGTAACCGCCTTAATTTCCACCTTCGGTAGTGGTACATTCTCAACAATGGATTGACATCCAAAAACTGATATTAATGATAGTAGGATTGCTATTTTTTTCATAATGCTTAATTAAATTTATAATTCCAACTCACTGATGGTAAGATTGGGAAAACACTTACCTTTTTTAACACTTGCCGACTTGTATCGTCATACAATCGTTCATTCCCGATATAGTAAAAGAATGGATTTCGTCTGTTGTACATATTATAAGCACTGAACTCCCATGTTCTTATGCCATGCTTTTTGGGTTTGGATATTTGTAGTCCAATATCTGCTCGATGATAGGCCTCCATTCTAAACCCATTTCGTTCGGTGTATTCTGTTCCATAATTATTATAGTCAAACCAGCGAAAAATATTGGCGTTGGATGAAATATCTCCAAGCTTATAGCTACTTATGGGCAGTGTAATAGCGTTTCCTGTTCCATAAACCCATGTACCTGATAAAGTAATATTTTCCTTGATTTCGTAAACCAATACCACTGATATATCGTGTCTTCTGTCGTATCGGGCAAAAAACTCCTTACCGCCGTTTAGTTCGGGAAATTGTTGCTTCGTCCACGATAATGTATAACCAACCCAACCATTCAAACGGCCTTGCTTTTTTTGCAATAAAAGCTCGCCACCATAGCTGGTTCCACTCCCACTTGTAATATTTTCTTCCCATGAAATAGACTGAACAGAAGATGATCCGTCATGGAGTTCTTCTTCTAATGCTAAAAAAGAGGCACCTTCTTTGTAGGCAATGATATTATCCATTTCCTTATAGTACCCTTCAAGCGTTACCGAAAATTTTTGTTTCTCAAAGTCCTTTGCAATACCTGCAGCTACCTGTCTAGAAGATTGAGGTTTTACACGTTCAGTTGCTGGCACCCAGAGATCGGTAGGTAAACCTACACCACTATTGCTTAATAAATGAATGTATTGGTTCATAGAAGCATAGGATGCTTTTAATGATAAATCTTTTCTAAGTGCATATGCCAATCCTATTCGGGGCTCAGGTTTTACGTAAGTAGTCCCTTCAGAAGAAAACGTGCTCAGTCTTATGCCATGCAACGATTTTAGTCGCTTAGAAATCTTCCATTCATCCTCAATGTATAGACCTGTTTCCAACGATTTATATTCCGTCTTTCGATCAATGAGCGAACCATCAAAATTATCTCTAATTACCAATGCATCAGGTGTAAATCTATGGTTAGTCGCTACAAACCCAAACTTCACCTTATGATTGTTATTAGCATACCAATCAAAATCCTGTTTGAGACTATAATCATTCACTCCCGACCCATAATTCAGCTCAAACAAGGGCTGGTTTAATTGCTCATCTTTTTCTGAAATTGCTAATTCATAAAAGCTATAGATTAAGGCAGTGTTCGAAAAAAGTTTCGGATTAAATATGTGGTTCCATCGAGCAGTACCCGTAGCATTACCCCATCCAAATCTCATTTTCAACTTATACGAATCAAACGGTTCTGAATAATTGAAATAAAACTTATCTCGTCCAAAATAACCGCTGAGATAAACTCGATTTTTATCGTCTATCTCATAATTTGCCTTGGCATTCAAGTCATAAAAAAAATACCCTGCTGGATTACCATTATTCGCAGCTAGAATGATGGGTTGAGCAAGAATATCTATATAAGTTCGCCTACCCGAAACAATAAAAGACCCTTTGCCTTTTGCAAATGGACCTTCTATCAGTCCTTTTGAAGAAATTAATCCAACACCTAACTCTCCTGTGATTTTTTCCTTGGTGCCATCTTTCATATTCATGTCAATGACAGAAGATAGTCTCCCTCCATATCTGGCTGGGAAACCTCCTTTGACCAGTTCTACACTTCGCAACGCATCTCCATTGAACAAGGAGAAAAAACCAAACAAATGCTGAGCATTATATACTGTAGCACCATCCAAGATGATTAAATTCTGGTCGGGTCCACCTCCCCGAACATATAGCCCGCTCTGCCCCTCCGAACCACTTTGTACACCTGGCATCAATTGCAATACTTTTAAGACGTCCTTCTCTCCAAACAAAGCCGGAATATCTTTGATCGTTTTAATAGGAACTTCGATAGAACTCATGCGAACTTCCTCACTCACTTTCTTTTGTGTTTTTGACGCATTTACTACGACCTCACTCAAAGCTGACTCCATTGTAGGCAACTCAATTGTAAGTACCCTATCTTTTGAAATCGTGATTTCTTTTTCAATAGCTTTATAACCAACAAAGTTGTATATAATTGTATGCTTACCTTCGGTTAAATCCATTGCATAATATCCGAAATCGTTAGAAACAGTCCCGGCAGATTTATCCGAGGAATAAATAGTCACCCCAATTAATAACTCCTTACTCCCTTGCTCTTTAACATATCCTGAAAGTGTGTACTTGGTTTGAGAAAATGTAAGAAGTGAGATTAGATTAAAAAAGACAAAAACGTAATTTTTGGTTTTCATGGATTTCATAAGTTTTATGACGCGAATCAAGTATAATCTCATTGGTTGAATGGTCAATTTACAGTCATTTTTATCTAGAACGATAAGCAATGGAAGATATTACCCATTCACAAAGTCTTTCAAATAGTCATAATCCTTTGTTAACCTTCCATTTGAAGTGATAGTCGCTCTTTTTAAAATCGACTGTTTATCTCTTCGAACAACCAACGGAATTATATGCTCCAATAACAAAGACCCAAACTCCTCGCTAGCATTTTTAGGAAGCTCAGTTGGTAAGTTGGTTACCGCCATAATATCGATGGTATCTTCTCCAAAAGGTTCTACTTGTTTTTGTTCAGACTTACTCCAGCCAAACGTAGGATTATAAATATTTGTCGCCTCCATGGTAATGGGCACACTTCCCTCTACATCACAAGTAATGTCTGCAATCACTTTTATTGCAAAATTGGACTGTTTGGTATCTTGAACGGTAAATAGTGGTGGCATGGAATCTTCCCAATACATGCCATTGATAAGGATGTCTGCATGAGAAAGAAAATTATCAAACTCGCAACAGTAGTCCTCATGGTTCTCATAAAAATGCTGTATGTCCCATGGACCTCCATCCTTTCGGTGGTATAAATCCCAACTGGTAAGTTGTGTAAAATACCCATTCCGTGGAGGTTGCGAAACAAATTCTTGAGGCGAACATTCTTTCAATTTCATTTGCTCTAGGACTTCTCTTATCCCCGCTGCTACTCGACCGTTTCCAGTAAACACAATTCGTGTTTTATGAAGATTTAGCTCACTCAACAAGCGTATAGATTCTTCATAATCATCTGTTTCGTATGCCGGAGGCAAAGAGAACTGGTTGGTTTTTTTGCCCCAAGTCAAAAAAGCATTGTATGCACCTGCTATACCTGCCCATTTCCCAAACCCAAGAATTCGTCCTCCTTCAGACCAGGTAAGTGTCTCATAATCAATAAGTGTGATATTTTTTTTGAGAATAGCCTGCAATAAGTCACGATTATAGGCCTGTGCCTTGATGGTGTGCGAAAAGAAACAATAGGTCTTATTGGGAATTAATTTTTCGATAGGTACCTCTTTAATCCCAAACAAAACATCACAATCGGATATATCTTTTGCCACAGCTATTCCAAGTTTTGTGTAGGCCTTATCTGGGAAAGTACGATCAGGTGATTTTTCAACGACTAGATCAACTTCTGGAAACTTATTCAAAAACTGAACACATTGGTCAGGAGTAAGTGCTATTCGTTTGTCGGCGGGTTTTTTCCATTCTCGTAATAATCCTATTTTCATGGCTCTAGTCAGGGGTTTAAATTTCAGAAAACAACGTGTCTCTGTGCTTTACAAAGTTAGCTATTTAGCGGTTTCGATTGATATATTAATGGAGGATTCTACAAAAAGATGATTAAAAAAGGGGTTCTAGGTCGTACCTTTGTGGGCTGTTCTTTGACTGAGCTATAACTGTAAGCAAGCAAACCATATGGGGGTGTTCTGGCTTTTGACGGGTTGGCCAATAGATGTGTAAGCACGTAGAGCGTTGAGAGTGCGGCTCTTAAATCTCGACTTTCAAACTATAACAGGCGATTATAACTTCGCTATGGCTGCCTAACCTAAGAGGTTAAGCAAATGCCATCTGCTTGCCCGAGCTTGGTCTCGGTTGCGAGGGAGTTCAAGCAGTCGACAAACTGAGATAATTTTAGCCCATTTCTACCAAGCTAAAATTTATCGTGTAGGATAAGGATTAATTGGGTTTTTGCTACACCTGATGAATCTCGAAAACCAAGCAGCAATAAACGTGTAGAAAACGCAACTCTATTCCAATTCGGACCCGGGTTCGACTCCCGGCATCTCCACCATTTATTTTCGAATATTTTCTAATTCATTCGAAACCAGCTATTTACAAATCTGTAAGTTTTGAAAATCTATCAAAATGTTTCACTTTTGATGGGTAAATGTTTCACTTATGTTTCACCTGAGTTGAAAATGTTTCACTTACAGATTTTAAAAATGCGAACCATCAGTCTTAAATTTTTTCTCAAACCGCTTAAGCATGGCAGGTATGCTTTCAGTGTGAATTTAAGAATTATCTATGACCGTAAAAAAGCAGAAATCGCTACAGGAATCAGATGTGATAAAAAAGAATGGGATGCTCAAAAAGAACGCTTTAATCATAACATCATTTTTAACCAGCGATTAGCTGATTTAGAAACCAAGGTATACAAAGCTCATCATGAGCTATTAGAATTAGGAAAAGAATTTGGTCCGCAAGAGATTAAAGAATTTATAGGAGCTGTTAAGAAACCCAGAATTAAATTACTCTCCTTCTACTTAAATTATTTGGAGGATCAAAAAGAAAAAGGACAAGTGGTAAAATCCACCCAAGCCAAATACAAACAAACCTTTGATTGCCTGATAAATTATTTCAACTCATCGGATAGAGAGCCCGCTGTAAAGGATATCGACTTTCACTTCATTACCAAGTGGGATGATTACCTAAAACATACACCATATAACAATAACGGGGATAAGCTTCAACTGAACTCTGTGAACAAACACCATTCAAGACTAAAAGCTGTATTAAACGAAGCTATAAGAAGACAAATACTCTCTTTTAACCCTTATGCTAATTTTAAACTCAGATACCCACAAGCAAACAGAGAATATCTAACTCAACAAGAAATTCATCAATTATGTGATGTAAATCTTGCCAACCATCCAACGGCTAGCCAGGTGCGTGATATCTTTCTTTTTTCGTGTTACACAGGGCTTAGATATAGTGATGCTATGGCCTTGAATATGGAAAATATTCAGAAGATTGGTAACGAGTTATATTTAAGAATTGATCAAATTAAAACAGGTGAACGAAGAGAAATTCCTTTGCTTGGTTCAGCTCTTTCAATTATTGAAAAGTATAGCTGGTGTAATGAACGTATGATTGAAAATAAAGTGCTGCCAAAACTGAGTAATCCAAAGGTTAATGAATACTTGAAATTCATCGCTGAAAAAGCTCAAATCAAAAAGCACCTAACCCATCACGTGGCTAGACATACTTGTGCAACTACCATTTTATTAGACAATGAAGTGCCCATAGAAACGGTCAGTCATTGGCTAGGACATAATAGTTTACGAACTACCCAGATTTATGCTAAGATTAGTCACAGTAATTTAAGTAAAGAGTTGAGAAGATTGAATAACTTGGTCTGATTTGCTAATTTTGTTAAACAATCTTAGCATATGAAATTCATTAACACGCTCCTAAAAACTACCCTTCTATTGTTAGTTATTTCATTCTCGTCATGTAAGGATGACTTAACAAACCCGTCTAATACAAATAATAATAATCCTTCAACGGGAAAAAATGAATGGGTTCCGGGAACAGATTTAGGAAATCCTCTAAAACCTTTTAAAGAAAACAGTAGCACCCTCATTAATGCTACCGTAAACAAAATGATTGAATATAAAAATGAGTTGTATGTTGGTGGTGAGTTTAAAGTAATTGGAGGTAAAATAATTCCCTATTTAGCAAAATGGGATGGTGTTCAATGGTCATCAATTGGTACAATTAATGGCCCAGTTATGGATATGATTGTCTTTAAACAAAAATTGCTTATACAAGTAGACGAAGTTGAATTGCCTCAATCGGTATACAGATACAACCAAGTATACAGTTGGGATGGTTCAAGTTTGAATAAAATAAATATGAATGTAGATGGAGTTAGCAAACCATTTTATGCTGTAGCTCCATTCTCCATATCTGATTATAATAAAGAGCGGTGGTTTGTTTTTGATGACAAATTATTTGTGTTTACAAAATACAAAGAAATATCAAGTGATGATTGTGCTTTGTTTTGGTGGGATGGTGGACAAAACTGGGATACTGATGCAGATTTTAATATGTATCATGGTATCCTTCAATCTTATCAAGGCAAGTTGTATTGTACATCATTTGGATGGAGGGAGAACACAGGTTTATGGAGATTTAACGGTGACTTTGATGACCCTCAACAGAGTAAAGGATGGGAAAAAGTTTCAGGAGAAACCCTGAATGACCCTTTGATTCAAACAGCAACTGTTTACAATAACAAATTAATCATTGGCGGTGATTTTTCAACTATCGATGGGGAAACGTTCAATAATATGGCTGCTTTTGACGGGATGAACTGGTCATCCGTTGGTGGATGTAATGGATGGGACGATATCATTGAATTGAATGTTTTCAGCGACAAATTATATTGTGCATCTGGCTATTTACCAGGAAGTTGTATTGAGGACTACCGAATAGGAATTTTTGATGGCTCAAATTGGACTGGTTCTGATCATAACCTGATTGATTTTGGTTATATCGGTGGCGATGGTAAAAAAATAACTATGCAACAATTCAATAACCAAGTTTTTCTTGCAGGAAATAATACTTCTGCCGGTAGAAATAATTTCCTTAAACTGCAATGAAGAAATACACTGACAAACTTACCCCTGAACAAAGAGAGAAATACAAAGACAGCAAGTGGCTTAAACTAGTTGAAAGTGTACCTTATTCAGAAGGCAAAAAAGGTGAGGTTAAAATTTTTAAAACCTCTTCAAGAAAATCTCAAAGTAAAAGACAGCTTCCTCTTGAAAATATAGAAAGTAGAAGTTGGATTGATGGTAAGGTGATTGTCATCTACAAAGACGGCACTAAACTAACTGCAAATGCTAATGAAATAGAATTTGTATCAGACTACAAAAATGAAAATGATATTCCCTTGAATGACCATTGTTTGTAGGTAAGATTTTAACAACTTACATTAATTAATTTTACGGATATAATTTTAATTAACGAAATTCTAGCAACTGTAAATTGCGTCAAATAGGTTTGAAAACTCATAAACCTGACAGTATTTCCGCAAAATCTGACAAGATTGAACTGACAAAATTTTACCCTAGAAATTTGCAAAAAAAAGTTTGACTCAAATTTTAGTCAAAAAAATTTTCCTCTTTAAAAATGGCAGTTTTTATTGTCTTTTGGACTGCCATTTGTAATTCCTTGTGAGAATAATTTTAATATTTCATATGGTTAATAACAACAACAAACAATTACTTCGTATTCTTAAGAAGCTTAAGGAAATCGAGGACAAGCTAAACAGACCAAAATCACTTGATGATTATGTGTCTGAGTTTGAGGCAAAAAAATTACTAGGAAGGGGTACTACCTGGTTATGGGAAAGAAGAAGGTCTGGCGAACTGCCCTACACTAAATTAGGCGGTCAAGTTTATTATTTAATGAGTGACTTGGTCAAATATTTAGAAGACCGATCATCTAAGGATTAAGTTTTTTTCTAAGGTAATTTTCAAAGGCAAGTCTATATGGTGATTCCGGATAGCCATATAACTTCTTTTTAATCTGTATAATCAATTCTGAAAGCATCTTAACAGATTGTATTTCAGGATGTGATTCTCTGACAAATGCATACTCATCGTATGTAGGTTTGTTATGATGATAATTCTCTTTTTCTATGAAAGCTAAAACCAAATTATACTCAATCTCTTGTGGAGACTTTTTAAGTAACTCTAAATCCTTCTGAAATGCTGTAACGTTACGTCTTATTCTGTAAGCTCTTTGTTTGCATGCATTTGAGCAATAGATTCTGTTACGGGGTGTTTCTTTTTTACATACAGGACACGACATGGTGCGAAGATGATGACCCTGTTATAGTTTTCACTGGTGGTGAAGTGAATAGGAGAAAATTAAAAAAATAGATAGCTTCAATTAATAATTAGAATATGGACAACGCCGATTAATAACAATTTGATAGATTTGTTGAAATAGCATAAGATTAAACTAAAGCTAACCCGTTCTGTATACTTAACATATGAAAAAAGTTGAAGTTGTAGCTGCAATAATATATAATAATGGTAATATTCTATGTTGTCAAAGAAGAGTGAACAAACTTGCCTATTTATCTGAAAAATGGGAGTTCCCTGGAGGTAAAATAGAGGAAGGTGAAACTCGAGAAGAAGCTCTTACACGTGAAATTTATGAAGAGTTAGAAATTGTAATTTCTAATATTGAGTTTACCTTAACTGTAGTTCATAAATATGAAGATTTTGAATTGACTATGCACACTTTTAAAGTATCGACAACACAAACTAAATTTATACTTAATGCACACAAGAAAGCCATTTGGACACCTTTAGGAAAATTAAACAAATTGGATTGGGCTGAAGCAGATTTACCCATCGTTGAATATCTCCAAAATTAACTATGAGTTTATTAAATCAAGACCTCCAACAAAGTTTATTGAAAGGATATATTTCGGATAAAAACGAATCCAAACAAGAATTACTCCCTGAATTTATATTTAATGATTCAATACAAAACCATAAAGTATTATCAACTATAATTCGAGAATTACAAGATTGTGAAGAATTTTGGTTTTCTGTTGCATTTGTTACAACATCAGGAGTTGCAACACTTATGAATACCTTATTTGAGCTTAAAGAAAGAGGTGTTAAAGGGAAAATTTTAGTTTCTAAATATTTAAATTTTACCCAGCCTCTAGCTTTAGAAAGACTAATTAATAATTTCCCAAATATTGAACTTCGCATTGCAGAATTTGGAGATTTTCATGCAAAAAGTTATTTGTTTCGAAAAAGTAATTCTTACAATTTAATAGTAGGCAGCTCTAATATGACTTCGGCTGCATTATGTAAAAACAAAGAATGGAATTTAAAAATAACAGCACTTGAAAATAGTTATTTAATGCGAAATGCATTGAAAGAGTTTCAAAGTGAATTTCTAAAAGCAACTCCAGTAACAAAAAAATGGATATTGTCATATACTTTGGACTATGAGAAAGTAAAGTTTCATGAAAAAAAAATCAGGGATATAAGAGAACAAATTCAGAAAATCCAACCCAATATAATGCAACAAGAAGCATTAGTTAATTTGGAAAAGCTTCGAAGTAAAAATTGTAGCAAAGCACTTTTAATATCTGCTACAGGGACTGGTAAAACTTACCTTTCAGCTTTTGATGTAGCTGCTTTTAACCCCCATAGATGTCTTTTTATTGTTCACAGAAGAAATATTGCAGAAGCAGCAATGAAAACCTTTAAAAAGGTCATTGGAAAAGAAAAAAGTTTTGGTCTATATAGTGGTTCTCATAGAGAATCAGAAGCTGATTTTTTATTCACAACAATTCAAACTGTCAGTAGGTCAATTCATATAAATAAGTTCAAACCGAATCACTTTGACTACATAATTATCGATGAAACACATCGAGCTGGGGCTAATTCCTATGCTAAAGTAATTGAATATTTTAAACCTAAGTTTTTACTTGGAATGACTGCTACTCCAGAGAGAACAGATGGACTAGATATTTTTTCATTATTTGATCATAATATTGCTTACGAAATTCGTCTTCATAAAGCACTTGAAGAAAACATGCTTTCAGAATTTCACTACTATGGTGTTCAAGATTTAACAGTAAACGGTCTTACCATTGAAGAAAAGAGCGAATTCAGATATTTGGAGGCAAAAGAAAGAATAGATCACATACTAAATACTTCTGAGAGTTATGGTACAGATGACGGAATTATAAGGGGGCTTGTTTTTTGCTCTAGAAAAGAGGAATGCCATTCTCTATCTTCAGCATTTAATCAAAGAGGGTATAACACAATTGCTCTAACAGGTGATAGTACTGAGAAAATTCGAAAAGAAGCAATCACAAAATTGGAATCAGGTCTGAAAAATAAGTTAGATTATATTTTTACAGTAGATATCTTTAATGAAGGAATTGATATACCAAAAGTAAATCAAATTCTTATGTTACGACCAACAAATTCAGCTATCATATTTGTACAGCAATTAGGTAGGGGTTTGCGAAAAGTCAAAGGGAAACAATATGTTACTATCATAGATTTTATAGGTAACTACCAAAATAATTATTTAGTTCCCATAGCGCTTTATGGTGATACCTCATTCAATAAAGACACTCTCAGAAAAATGATTGCAGGAGGTTCAAAAATGCTTCCAGGAGCATCAACTATAAATTTTGATAAAGTCACCAAAGAATCAATATATGCCTCAATTGATTCCGCTAATATGCAAATGAAAAAAGACCTTACTAAAGATTACGATTTACTTAAATATAGGCTAGGATATCAACCTATGATGATGGATTTTATAAAACATGGATCACGAGATCCTTTTCAATTTATTTTATATTCAAAATCATCTTTTTTTGACTTTGCTGCAAAAAAAGAAAAGGAATTAAATCATCTCATTTGGGGAGATGATTTGTTACTTTTAAAATATTTTTCAAAAGAAATAAATAATTCAAAAAGAGTGGAGGAAAGTCTGCTTCTTTATCATCTAATTCTAGATGGCTTTACAAGTTTTAAAAAACTCAATTCAGATTTAGAAACAAGATTCTCATATAAAACTGATATTGAAACTTATGAGTCAGCTATACATAATTTAGAACTTAAATTTACTACTGAAAATCATGAACGAAAACTGAAAAAAGTTTCAACTATTTACCGGTTTTCCTTAGTTCATAAGTCTGGAGAAAATATTTATCCAGGCAGCAGCCTTTCTCGAGCTCTTAAAAATATTAATTTTAAAAAATATCTATTAGATAACACCTTATACTCCATTCATAAATTCTCAAAAGACTTTAAAAAAGAGAACTACTTAAATGGTTTTGTACTTTATAGAAAATATTCAAGAAAAGATTGTTTTCGCATATTAAATTGGACAGAACAGCCTCTTGCTCAAAATGTAGGTGGTTATATGTTTCATCCTGAAGATAAAAATTGTCCAATCTTTGTTAATTACCATAAAGAAGATGATATATCTGATACTACAAAATATGAGGATGGATTTATTGACACCTCAACTTTAGTATATATGTCAAAATCTAAGCGAAAGCTATCTAGCCCAGATGTAATAAAATTTAAAAATGCTGGTAAAAGAGCTATCCGACTTCCATTATTTATTAAGAAAGAAAATGCTGAGGGTGATGATTTTTACTACATGGGAGACGTAATACCTGATCCAGAAAACTTTAAACAAACGACTATGGGTATTGACAAAAAAGTTAATGTTGTAAAAATGAATTTTCATTTAGAAAGACCAGTTAAAAGAGATATGTTTGAGTATATTACAAAAGATAATATTTAAAATTATGATTGGTGTAGTACTCAGTGTTTAGGTAGAGCTGATAAATTTTTCATTTTGTAACGCAAACTTGTACAATGACGATGAAGCAAATGCAATTCGCTATTCCTTTGAGTTGAAGAAGCAATAACCAGCTGAAACAAAATAGACTATTGGATGAAATCCAAGGATTAATATCCACTTTATGGGATAAACGGGATCACCGAAGGTACTCCCGGCATCTCCACCATTTATTTTCGAATATTTTATAATTCATTCGAAATCAGCTATTTACAAATCTGTAAGTTTTAAAAATGTATCAAAATGTTTCACTTATGTTTCACCTGAGTCGAAAATGTTTCACTTACAGATTTTAAAAATGCGAACCATTAGTCTTAAATTTTTTCTCAAACCACTCAAGCACGGCAGGTATGCTTTTAGTGTGAATTTAAGAATTATTTATGACCGTAAAAAAGCAGAAATAGCTACCGGAATAAGGAAAAAATAGTTCACTCAATCTTTAATAGTGAACTAAGCAATGGCGTTGAAACTTAATGAGTTTTAAGTTACTTATTTTTAAATAATCTCTGGAGTCAAAATGTGGTTGCAACTCACAAAATCGAAATTTTCGGACCATCAGCAAAAATGTAACTACGCAATCTTTAATATATTTGTTTAAATTCAACACTAATGAATCGATTGACTCCTTTTTTACTTTTAATATTTTTTTCTTGCTCTAAGGAAGATTCTGAAGTTACACCCACTGAAACCATTAAATATACAGTTTCTATTACTGCAGGTGAGGGTGGAACCGTAAGTAAAATTGGAGGCGAGTATGAAAAGGGAACTACTCTAACAATTAGTGCAACAGCTAATACAGGTTTCGAATTTAAAAAGTGGTCTGACGATAATACTGATAACCCACGAGTTATTTTGATCAACTCTGATATTGATTTAATTGCAAATTTTGTTCTTGAAAAATCTAATCAGCTTTTCACATCGAATACTACAGAACTTGATTTTTCTTTGGGGAATTTATCTGTCGAGGACAAAGTGACAGGTTTAAATGGAGCAATAAATGGTACTATATCCATTATAAAGGGTGAGTATCAACATTTACTTGTTGGTGGAACACTCATGTTTCGTTATCCAAATGTTCCTTATACACATTTTAGAAAAAAGCTTAGTACAACGAATTGGGAATTTGTGGGCAGTCATGACATTGGATCGGGAGTTCCAAGGTCTATTAGAATTCTTAATTCAGAAAATGATTTAATCATTTCAGATTTTGGCCAAGAACTTTCTGATGAGCCTTGGCCGGGAAACTATGTTTGGAAGGCCATAATTTCTGAAGGAGTTGTCGCTTTTAGTAAGATTACAGATGACAAAGCTAAGTACCATTCTTTGAGTATTGGGGATATTGATGGCGATGGATTGAATGACTTGGCCGCAGCTTCATGGGATGTTGAATTAGAAAATTATGATTACGATTATAGTGCTTGGTTAAATGATGGAAATGATTTTAATAGAATAACCAACTTCAATGAACCAAGCACAGGTGTGTTACAAGCAGGAACTGCAGAGATTGGAGATTTTGATAATGATGGAGAAAACGAGATTTTAGTTGCGAGGTACGCAGGTTATGATCAAAATGGGGTTACAAACTTTAGTGTTGCAGCATATGAATTAAACTCTGCCACAAATAATTATGAAATTATTTACAATCCTGGACCAATAAACGGGTTTTCAAATAATGATTGGGGATGTCCTGAAATGAAAATTAAAGATATAAATAATGATGGCATAAATGATATTATTTTCTTTTTAGAAAAATCAGATGGTAATGCATTAGAGATATGGAAAGGTGTCGGCAGTGGTGAATTCGAATTTGACAATAACATAAACCTAACTGGTAGGATTCAAACTTCAGGATTTTTATTAGAGGATATAGATTATGATGGTGATTTAGATTTACTATTCAATTATCATAGTTTTTACACAGGCGAATCAGATGTATTTACTGATGTTCAAAATAATGGTGGACATGGTACTATCAATATAGATAAATTGATTTGGTTTAATAATGGTAATGGTAGTTTTGAGCCAAAAGAGCTGGGAATAAATTTCTATGAAGAAGATGCAATGGGTTATGGGTTTTGCAGACCATTTGTTCTTGAAGATAAAATCCATTTTATTTTTGTAAAAGGTGGAGGAGGCCCGAGTAATAATACTTACATCAAAGAAATAAGTATTAGTAGAAACATGTTAAATGAATAAATCAAAGAATTGAAAACATTATAAACATTGGTAATTCATCAAGAAATATTTCACTCTCTAAATTTATTAAAATTTAAAAGTCAGTTCACTAAAAGAAGAAATTGTGCTGCAACTTTGAAAAATACATTGAATGTATTAGAAAGTACATATCAAATTTGTTGGTGACCGAGATAACAGTTGACTTTATAATTGAGTCTGAAAGAGAAAGGATGAAGAATGGGACAATAAATTATAATTTGCTCATAACTTTACAAATATTAATCATGATATTCCACCTGTGGACAACTTGTTTGGACCTGAGTTCGAGTCCTAAATCTTAGGAAAAAAATGTTTCACTCAAATACTAAATGATGATTAAGTAGCTTACTTACAGATAGTTACAAGATGAAAATTGGTCCCGGCATCTCCACTATCATGTAATTTTGAACTTAGTATTCAAATTAATTATATTGCAAATTCATATGATAAAAACAATTTTAAGCATCGCATTCCTGACTCTTTGCTCATTTTCATTAAATGCTCAAGACTGGAAATTACCCATGAATAAAGGTAAAATACAATTTACTTTTAACTCTGAAAATTTAAACAATAAAAACAATGAGTTATGTAACTTATATACTTCATATAAATTTCAATCTGACCTAACTGCCAAATTAGCTCAACATATGCAAAATGGAAAAGTGAAGTTTTTCAGTGCAACTAATTTTAGAATTATGCCCCAATTATACGGAGCAGATGGGTCGGCAGCAAATTCATACAAACAAGGCATGAAGTATGTGACTGGTTTATGCTCAAATGGAAATGATACATTTATAGGCTCTCTTAACATTGCTATGTCAAGACTTAATGTATTTTTAGGTGCTAAAAGTGGTTCTATCAAAGGTATTTTTAGGATCATTCTTAAAGATAATAGTTATGAGATGAAAATACAGGGATTTAAATTCACTTATTACTCATCAAGTATGATTTCTGGGACAAAACAAGAAGTTGTTAAACTCGAATCCATGTTGAATAAAGATAAAATATCTAAAAGTGACCAAAAATTTTGGGCAGACTTTAAGGACATTGTAGGTTTGTTTCATTCAACATTGGAAGAACAATTAGCGAGCCAAGGATCTGATTTAGACTTTGACTAACCCCTATGGACAACTTGTTTGGACCTAAGTTCGAGTCCTAAATTTAAGGGAAAAAATGTTTCACTCGATTTCTAAAATACACTTAAATAACTAATTTACAGATAGTTACAAACAATAAATTGATCCTAGCATCTCCACTTGATAATTAAAGCCTTAGCACAAAGTGCTGAAGCTTTTTGGATTTTAAGAGATTAGTGAACCTAGCTTAATCTGCTATTTTTGTTGAAACGATTTAAATAAATGAAATTAGTAAAGACCCATTTAAAAACTACCCTTCTCCTATTTGTTGTTACATTCTCTTCATGTAAAGAGGATAATCAAATACAAGAAACTCCTCAGCCAGTAGAAAATCAAGATGGTTATAACATGCTACTTATAGGGAATAGTTTCTTTAAACCCTATGCCGAAAAACTTGATGATCTATCGATTCTTGCTGGGTTTGAAAATCATACTAGTACTCGAATTACTCGTGGAGGGGACAATGGAAGAGCAATCAATTTTTGGAATGATTCTACCACTAACGAACACCAGCAAATTAAAGCAACTCTAGATCAAGGTAACATTGATATCTTCGGGATGACTGCTGGTCATGATGGAATAGAATCTGGGGCATTGGACCGAACTATAGGACATCGTGCATGGATAAATTATGCATTACAAAAAAATCCAAACATTATCATCTTTATAGCAATACCTCAAGTTGATTTCCCTGCTGATTGGGAACAACGTGCACAAGAATTGGGATTCAGCAACATACAAGAATTAACAGATTATTTTGAGAATAGTATTGTACACAAAGAGATGGTTGATCAGCTAAGAATTGAATTTCCTTCTACAAAAATTTTCACTATACCTACTGGAAGGGCATCTGTTAAATTAGATCAAATGAATACAGATAATGAGTTATTAGACGGTATTTCAAGATTTGGTCCAAAAGCAACCTCATTATTTGTGGACACTAAAGGTCATCAAGGAGACATTATTATAGAAGCTGGTTCGCTAGTTTGGTTAAATAGCATATATAGTGTTGATCTAAGCAACTTTTCTTATGAAACAGGTTTTAATACAGACTTGCACGAAATTGCTAAGCAAATAATGGATAGCCATGATCCAAATTACAAGTTGTAAGGTCGGAAATTTATGATGGTTCCTAAAGTAGAATATTTTTGTTCAGAGTTTGTTGTACAACTACTTAAAAAAGAAAAATAGGTTTATCTGTTAGACGCCGAAATTTGAATCTGCTTTTTCAACCGTCAATCAAAAAATTGAAATTTTAGTTAAAGTATTTTTTTAAATTGCAGCCTTAATGAAGCAAACAATCTTAGGCATTCTACTCATTTTTAGTGCGAACACATTCGCTCAAAAAGTAGGTATCCAGTTTTATCAAGGTGTAAACAAACCCATGGTCTCTTTTTCAGGAGCTCAAGAAGAATTGAACTATCAATCCAATTACAATTCTGATACTCGTATTGGTTTATTTTACGGTGATTTGAGTAAACTTTCTGTAAGTACGCTTATTGGTGTGTCTACTGTAAAAGCAACTGCCAAAAATGATGATTTAACCACCTCATTTTCTCAATCTAGTTTGAGAGTGGATATTCCTATTCGATATGCAATACCAACTGTTTACAAACAAGGCAAGCCCAATGATTTTTTTATTAGCTCAGTAGCTCTTGTTCCTGCATGTGGATTTGTAACTGCTTCTTCTCAAAGTGTCAATGGACTAGATAGCAGATCCGAAGAACTCTTTAATAAAACCAACTTTTATTTAGGTACTGAAATTAACTTTATTGGTTACTCATCAGATCATTTAGCTATTCATCCATATATCTCTTATCGCTATATGCTTTCCAATGCAGATTTGGATAGCGATGACTTGAAGATAAATGAATTATCCCTTGGACTTCGAATGGATATTAACAAATGAAAAAGATATTACTTCTCATATTAGGTTTTACTTTATTTATAAGTCAGGCCTCTGCTCAGAAAATAGCTCGATCGTCTATTGGTACACTTGGGTCATCTAGTTCAGGGAAACATGGTCTTGTGGCTTTCAGCCCAATATCTTCTCCAGTGGTACAGTCTGGGAACAGAAGTGAGGGGCTGTCTATTCAAACTAAACCCTTTCTTCATCTCAGAGCTGGGTCGCGATTTCAAGATATACAAGTAGATATTTACCCTAATCCTACCCAAAATTGGGTAAACATCAAAACAAAAGAGACCTACACTGATGTAACAATCATCGATGTGTTTGGTAAAACCTGCTACACCGGTTGGTCTGATCGCATATCCATGCAAAATTTAACTGCTGGGATGTATACTATTAACCTTACGCTTGCTGATAAGCGTATTTATTCTAAAAAGTTAGTGCTCATTAAATGAAAAAAATATTCTTATTTCTCTTAACTAGTTTAATTTCGGTCTCTTCGTTTGCTCAAAACTTGCCTCAAGGAATTGCTTATCAAGCGGTGGCCGTTAAAGAAAGCCCTTATTCTGTGGCTGGCGAAAATCCCCAAGCTATTTACTGGTCAAACAAAGACATTAAGGTACGGTTTACCATACTGGATCAATATCCAAACCCAATGGAAACCTACCAAGAATTTCATTCCGTAAGTACCGATGATTATGGGGTATTTAATCTCATTATCGGACAAGGAACGGTTATCTCTGGTGATTTTGAAACTATTCCTTGGGAGCTAGGTGCAGCTCATTTACAAGTTGAGATTGATTTTGATAATGATAATAATTACGTTTTGACCTCGTTTGAGCGTTTTTGGTCGGTGCCGTATGCCAAACATAGTCAATCTACCAAAGAAATAGACCCCATTTTTAATGCATCATTGGCTAATTCTATTTCACCCTCGGACACTGCTTCTTGGAATAATAAGCTCGATTCATACACCGAAACTGATCCTGTCTTCAATAGCTCGGTTGCAAAAGGAATTTCTTCTTCTGATACTGCTTCATGGAATAACAAACTCGATTCTTACACCGAAACTGATCCTGTTTTTAATAGATCGGTTGCAAAAGGAATTTCTTCTTCTGATATCACTTCATGGAATAACAAACTCGATTCTTACACCGAAACTGATCCTGTTTTTAATAGCTCGGTTGCTAAGGGAATTTCCTCTTCTGATACTACTTCATGGAATAACAAACTCGATTCTTACACCGAAACTGATCCTGTCTTCAATAGCTCGGTTGCTAAGGGAATTTCTTCCTCTGATACTACTTCATGGAATAATAAGCTCGATTCATACACCGAAACTGATCCTGTTTTTAATAGCTCGGTAGCTAAGGGAATTTCTTCTTCTGATATCACTTCATGGAATAATAAACTCGATTCATACACAGAAACTGATCCAATATTTAATGCATCGGTTGCTAAGGGAATTTCCTCTTCTGATACTACTTCATGGAACAACAAACTCGATTCATACACAGAAACTGATCCAATATTTAATGCATCGGTTGCTAAGGGAATTTCTTCCTCTGATATAACTTCATGGAATAACAAACTCGATTCTTACACCGAAACTGATCCTGTTTTTAATGTTTCAGTTGCAAAAGGAATTTCTTCTGCCGACACTGCTTCTTGGAATAATAAGCTCGATTCATACACCGAAACTGATCCTGTCTTCAATAGCTCGGTTGCAAAAGGAATTTCTTCTTCTGATATCACTTCATGGAATAACAAACTCGATTCTTACACCGAAACTGATCCTGTTTTTAATAGATCGGTTGCTAAGGGAATTTCTTCCTCTGATATAACTTCATGGAATAACAAACTCGATTCTTACACCGAAACTGATCCAATATTTAATGCCTCGGTTGCTAAGGGAATTTCCTCTTCTGATACTGCTTCATGGAATAACAAACTCGATTCATACACCGAAACTGATCCTGTTTTTAATAGCTCGGTTGCTAAGGGAATTTCTTCCTCTGATATAACTTCATGGAATAACAAACTCGATTCATACACCGAAACTGATCCTGTCTTCAATAGCTCGGTTGCAAAAGGAATTTCTTCTTCTGATACTGCTTCATGGAATCAAAATGCAAGAAATAACTTAGACATTGATTCGACCAATGAAATTCAAACGATATCACTTGTTAATGATACCATATTTCTTAATAAGAATGGAGGTAAAATTGCATTAAATGATTTGAAAACATATATTAATAATAGTACTAACTCAGCCAGGTCTTCACCTGATTTCTACATCAAGACTAGTGACACATTATCCTGCAGGTATGACTCTCTTCTCTCCTCTGGTCAATACGGCTTTGCCCAATACAAAAGACTTAAAAGATTAGATACTTTTAATTTAAAGGCTGGAGATGTTTTACAAATTCAAAGAACAATAAACTCAAAACAATCATCATCTGGATATTATACTTTGGGTAAAAATGATTTTTATCTTACTGATAATATTGGAAACCGAATAAGCGGTTGGATGGTAGGTTTTGCAAAAAATGGTAATAGATACGGGTCAAGTTCCGCATCTGCACACAGTACATACATGGGCTACACTGATGAGCTCCCGTTACGAAGTCAATCCATAGTTTATACGATGACTTATAAAATTCCTTCAAATGGAACATACTACTTTACTTTAAATACTATTTTTATAAGGCAACATTCAAATAATTTTACAGATCCTAAAGTAATGAATTTAGGACCAGGAAGCATTAAAATTAACTAGTTTAATAATTATGCTTCTCAATAGTTTTGTGAAATTAGAGGAGTATATTAATATGTCCTCTATCAGATTTGGGTTATGACTATCCCCCCTTTGTACAACTTGTTTGGACCTGCGTTCGAGTCCTAAATTTTAAGAAAAAATTGTTTCACTTGATTTCTAAGATTTACTTAAGTAATTTATTTACAGATAGTTACAATAAATAAATTGGTCTCAGCAACCACCATTTAATTAAAAAAAATTTCCTGTGCCAGTTCAAATGTATTCGAATGAGCATCAATAATTTCTTTTAAATAGACCGAGTAACCCCCTCCCATACTTATCTGCAATGGCAAATTATTTTTTTTACAAAACTCCATTACAAAACGATCTCTTTTTTTACACCCTTCAATAGACATTCCTAGTCTACCAAGTTTATCATTTTTCAGAACATCTACCCCAGCCAGATAAAATACAAAATCCGGTTCAAATGAATCTACGAGTTCGGGAATTGTATTTCTCAATACTTTCAGATAAGCATCATCTGTAGTATTATCCTCAAGACCTAAGTCGAAATCACTTTTTTGCTTTCTAAATGGGTAATTCTTTTTCCCATGAAATGATAGTGTAAACACATCAGGATTATCCTCAAAAATAGAAGCTGTTCCATCACCCTGGTGTACATCTAAATCAATAATCATCACCTTTTTGGCAAGTTTATTAGTAATTAAATAATTGGCGGCTATTGCCTGATCATTAAGCATACAAAATGCCCCTGGCTTACTCCTGTAAGCATGATGAGTTCCTCCAGCTATATTCATTGAAACTCTATGGTCTAATGCAAACAAAGTATTCTGAATAGTCCCTTGAGCAATGATGTGTTCTCTTGTGATAAGGGCATCTGTCAATGGGAAGCCTATCATTCTTTGCTCTAGTTTTCCCAAAGATAAATTGACTAAATTATCGTAATAATGCTCATCATGAGTATACATGATATCACTCTTTGAAACCTTAGTTGGAGTAAAAAAATTACTCTCATTACATATATTTCTTCTAAGAAGTTGCTCAGGAATAAGTTCATATTTTTCCATGGGGAACCTGTGGCCCATTTTTAATGGATGTATATAAGACTGATCAAAAGCTATTTTAAGCATAAATTATGTACTGACATGATACTAAACATACACAGATTAATAATGTTGGTAAATCTCATCAAAAATTGTCTACAATCAAATGAGTCAATTTTCACTTAAGTTAATTTGCTTATATTGTCAATAAAAACATTTTAAAATTATGTCACAAACAAAAGATTTTATAGCAAAATGGTACCCAATTATTATTGCATTTATATGCTTAGTTTATTCGGTTGGATTAGGCTTAACTGGGAATACTGAAGAGGCCCAATATTCAGCTCATTGGCCTGGTACAATTTTATTATTTGCAATAGCTATCAGACAAAGAAGAAGATCATGAATGTAGTAATGTATATTATTGGGTTTATACTCTTTGGAGCATATTGTTGCTTCATGGCGTGGAGTATAAGCTATGGTAACAAAAAACAAGAAGAGACAAATAATTATGCCAATTTATCTGACCCCACAGATATGGATGGCATGGGGAACTTTAGTAGATTTCCAAAAGATATGGAAAATAAAAATAAAGGTTAATACCGCCCATGCACATAACTTATTTGGGCACATTAATGTTTAGATTTGCAGTACAATTCAGGGCCATTAACTCAGTTGGTTTAGAGTGTTACCTTGACAGGGTAGAAGTCACTGGTTCGAGTCCAGTATGGCCCACCTAAGGAAATAGTTAGGGCATTTTCACAAAAACACCCTCTCCATACCACCTAAAATTGGTTCTAGCAGTACTTATAACTTCATGGAATGTATCATCTATTATGCGATGATTGTGTTGTTGAGTGAAAGAGTCTTTTAAGTTGGAATCATACCATTTACCTGTACTTTTAAACGTCCCATCCATTTGTAATCTTCCCCAATTCACACTTTCTTGATACTTATTATCATACCCCCAAGTCAAAAAACTATCACTATTTACTTTGTGCTTAAACACAAAAATAGTATCTACAAATGTGCTTGAGTCTAATAATGCTCCACTTTGAGTAGCATAATAATTAACATATCTTGTTCCTAAATAAGCCCCTGAATAATCTACGAAAGTTGGCTCAGACGTTATTGGTGCAGGAGTTGTTTCGTCGTCAGAACAAGCAATAAATAAACTATTTATTAGAATTATTGGAAGTATTAATTTTTTCATTGACCAATATTAGCAAAATGTTATGTTAACTACAATCAAAACATAAATATTATTATTCCGTTAAATAAATAATACTCTTCTAAATTTATGAAACATATATTAAAATACGCTACTATCTTATTGATCATCACATCATGCACTCAATCTGGGCCTTCCACAAATGCAACTGAGGCTCAAACAATATTGGAAAGACCGAATAACCACGACAGCCTTATTATTGATACTGAAAAAAGCATCTTGTTTTGGAAGGGAAGCAAGCCCACTGGTGACATTCACGTAGGAACTGTAAAAATTAAGGAAGGAACACTAAATATGAATGGTGAAACTATAGCTGGCGGGAAGTTTATAATCGATATGAACTCCATTTTAGTTACAGATGAAGACATGAGTGAGAAGGGTAAAAGTAAATTAAAAAAACACCTCACTAATGATGATTTCTTTGAAACCAATAATTACCCTGAAGCCACATTAGAAATCACTTCCTCTACATCAGATAGTCTCAAGGCTAACCTTAAAATTAAAAACATTACTAAATCAATTACTATCCCATATACTCTTAATCAAGTTAATGGGGAAATAACTGCAAATTCATCGTTCTCTATTGATCGAACCCTATGGGGAGTAACTTATAAGAGTAGCTTCTTTAAGAATTTAACGGATCGTTTGATTGATGATGCGATTCAATTTGACATCGAGCTTGTAGGTTCAAAATAACCTGCTGGCTTCAAAAGAACTATTACATGCTTGAATTTGTTAGTATAGTATGAAAGTAGTTATTTCAATTCTAGGAACCCTCGCATTTGTTTTCGTAATCGTACAGCTTTTTGCACTTAAAACTCAAAAAGACATAGAAACCTACCCATATGTTGTTGTTAAAAAATTCGACCAATTTGAAATTCGTAAATACGCATCAAGACTTTTCACCTCAGTAACTCTTCCAACTAATCAATACAAAAACGCTTCTGGAAATGGGTTTTCTATTCTAGCAGGTTACATTTTCGGTAACAATAAAACCAACGAAAAAATAGCCATGACGTCTCCTGTCGCTATGTCTTTGGAGGACTCCATGACAATGATGTTTATGGTGCCTGAAAAAAATAAAGAGTCACTTCCTGAACCAAACTCAAAGCAGATAAAATTTCAAGAAGAGCCAGCAAAAACTGTAGCTGCAATCACTTTTGGCGGATGGGCTGATCAAGAAAAAATCAATCGCTACAAAAGCGAATTAATTGAAGCATTGGAGTCTAACAAAATATCTTACACTCAAAAATTTTACTTTCTTGGTTATAACGCTCCTTACGAAACTTACAACCGTCGAAATGAGGTTATCGTAGAATTGGACAATCCCTAAAAAGACTGTTTGAAAAACTTTAATTATGTTCGTGGTGTACCTTTGGTAAAATAGAGAATGGATCTAGAAAAATGGGTAACACTTATTACGTCAAATAAATCTTATCAATTGAATATAATTGAAGGTAGGTTTTCTGAAAATGGAATTCAATCTGTTATTATCAATAAAATAGATTCATCATATCTTAATTTTGGCGAAGCTGAATTGAACATCAAAGAATCGGATTTTGAAAGAGCAAAAGAAATCTTGAAAGATGACGAAAAGTAATTTAATCACTGACCTTTTTCATATAAATAATAAGGTATACTTATTTTTAATAGCATGAGAAAAGTTATAGCAATCCTTTTACTTTTTATATGTGTTTTTTCATTCGCACAAATCACTCAAGAAATCACTCATAACGGAATAAAACGAAGTTTTATTTATTACACTCCAACTACTTGGGCGGAGTCTGAGTCCATGCCACTCCTTATTGTTCTTCATGGACTAACTCAAGACGGAAAAGGCATTATGGACTTTTCGGGATTCAACGACATAGCAGAAGAAAATAACTTTGTGGTATGTTATCCCGATGGTTTAAATCGTGCTTGGAATGCAAATATGAATGTTTCAATATCTCAAGCTGATGATATTGGATTTATTGAGGAAATTACGCTCATCATGCAGAAAAAACTGAATACAAATCCTAGCAAACAATACTTGTGTGGAATATCAAATGGGGGTTTTATGAGTCACAAAATTGCATGTGAATCTGGTCAGTGTTTTGCCGGAATTGCTACCATTGCCGGAACCATGAGCGATACTGTATTCCAAAATTGTAACCCGACATACGCCAATAATATACTTCATATTCATGGAACTGCTGATGCTGTTGTCAACTACAACGGATCTTCAACAACAGGGGTATCTGTTGATCAACTTATGAAGAAGTGGAGATCATATTTAAACTGCGATTTGAATCCACAAAAAGAGGATATGCCTAACACAAATCGATTGGATTTGTCTTATCCCGAACGCTATACTTACACCAATTGCAAAAACGGAACATTGGAGCACATAAAAATAATAGGTGGAGGTCATCAATGGCCCGGAATAATTGGTCTGCTAGGTGGTGTCGGAACGATCAATATGGATTTCTACTCCCCACAGTTAATCTGGGACTTTCTGAAAGACAAGTCATGCAACCAAACTTCTTCCATTGATGAATTGAAAGTAAACGAGACTAAATTAATTATTCAAGTTACCGATTTGTTAGGTAGAAAAGTCAACATAAATTCAAATACACCCCTTCTTTATTTTTATGGTGATGGAAGCGTGGAACGCAAATTCCATTTGAATTAAATTTAAAAATCCGTTAAATATAATTAACCTCTTGTACCTAATTAATTATATACTCGCACATAATCAATCTCAATAGCGTCCGAAATAAAATTGGGATCAATCAATGGTTCAATGGCGAAATTTAATAGTAAATATTGCTCGGAGGTGTATGGCCAAGTATCTTTATTTTTAACCGTTGGATTATAAGTGTAGTGAACCACATCGTCAATCATAAACACGAGTTTTTCTTCTGACCAATCCAACGAATAGATATGGAATTCTGAAGAACAGGTTGGTATGACTCTTCCTCCTTGATTAATCGTTTCTCCATGACTGAATGGTGTATGGGTGGCACTTTTTACTAAATCTTGTTCCCTTCCCCAATGTTCCATAATATCAATTTCACCACAAGCTGGCCAAGATGTATTGCCAAAACCTTTTTTTTGCCAATATGCACCATCTTCACTTATGTTTTTACCTAATGTCCAAAAGGCTGGCCAAGTACCTCTTCCAGAAGGGAGCTTAGCCCGAATATCCACACGACCGCATTTAAATGAAAATTTTGAATTTAGCCTTGCTGAAGTATATTGTTTTGTTTGACCTTGATCTGTAAAAGTTTCTTTTTTAGCAAGAATCTTTAAGATACCATTTTCAACAAATGAATTATCGATGCGATTTGTATAATGTTGAACTTCATTATTATACCAGCTGCCCCCAGAGGGTAATTTTGTCTGATGAAACCACTTAAGGGTATCAACAGGACCATTCTTATCAAATTCGTCTGACCAAACAAGCTCACGAGTTTTTGTTGCCTGTTGTACTGTGTCTAAAGGTTGACATGCTTGAGAATCATCTATTGAATCTATACCCATAACTCGCTTAAATAATAACGAGAACATGTTCTCTCTCTTGTCTTCAGGTGGACCACTTTGAACTTCGTTTAGCTGATAAAGTCCATCTTCTTCATTAATCATAAACCGAAAGAAATAATCATCAGGCCCTGTGCCTCTTCCTGAAAATGAACCAAACCTCAAATCACTGAATTGGTATTCATCCCCCATATCATGCAGCGTAAAAAAACCATCACTAAACCATTGTAGTGTTTGAAGTGTCTTATCTTTTTCATAGTTTTTTAGCAAATCATGATTCTTATCAATCTTTGAAAAGGTTACTTCCTTTTTATCAAATAAAGAATACTGAGCTAGATAATAGTGATTCTTTGCCTCACCAGTATAATTCCATAAGATATTAGTCAAAATAGATGGATTTGTTATAAATCGCTCAATTTGAGTACCTTGATTTTTTATAGAATCTGCAAATAATTGATTGATTCGATTCTTATTAAATACCGTAAATAATAAGTACGCTGAGCTAAAAATAATTCCGATATAATTCCAATGCCTACGACGAGGAGATTGAAAGGATATTCTAGATGCAATAATTAAGCATACCAAAAAGGGGACCGTATACAGAGGATCTGCAACAGATATTGTACTCCAAGCAACACGCATATTAGAGAAAGGAAGAAACAACTGCGTGCCATACATGGTAAAACAGTCTAACAATGGGTGGGTAATAAAAGCCCAGAAGAACAACCACTGCCAATCTCGAATAGACGCATTAGGCGGAGTCCATTCAGAACTAAAATAGCTCTTTTTAATATTAAAATAACCCAACAATACTACCCCAAAAAAAGCAACTATTAGTGGTATAAAATTATCAGGATAAAGACGTGAAAAGACAAATTGTAATGCCGAAATGATTAAAATACCTGCTAGTGATTTTGTAGTAATTGCTATCCACTTATGATTGCTACTTGTATAAATTTGATTTACTAACCAACCAAATAAGAAAGCCCCAAGAATACAAAATAAAATAGAATGACTAAACCCCCTATGAAAGGCAACATTATCAATTTCAGACAAAAAAAGACCACCTAAAACGTCTAAATCTGGGATAGTCCCTCCAACAGCACCCCATAACATTGCTCTATTCCCAACTTTTCTACCAAGGGTAGCCTCTCCAACAGCAGCACCTAAGATAATTTGCGTTAATGAATCCATAAAACTACTGCTAAACTACTGATTTATATATAGTTTACTACAAACTCAAAAAAAATATGTCAATGCCTTCTCGTTTACTCCTCTTTGTTACAACCTCATAACCACTTTTATAAATTACTAAATGGTGACTTATTTCTTTTAGTAACTAAAAATCTTAGATTTGGATAAATCTTAATAGTTAAATTAAGATTTAAACATCTTTAAACCATTAAATACAAAACAAAATGAATGAAACAACACTTCTAACCCTTGGCATAATTGCTGGGGCTGTAACATTAATCTCCGTTTATGGAGTCATCAAAAAAGAACGCAAATTTTTCTTACTAGGGCTATTCCTCTATTCCTTTTTAGTAGTCCCCAATGAATTGATGGCCTACTTTGACTCTGGCAATATGGTACACCTAATGACCGCTGGATTATGGGCCGTTCAATTTGTGATTGCCTTTCCCGTTAAAGCATCCTACGATTCGTCTAATACTGTTGCATACATGCTTGTCAAAAAAATGCTGTTAGCCATTATTATTATCAATCTATGTGGAATAAGTTTAACCTATAATGTTGAAGCTTTACCTGACTTTTTTTCCTTATATCATGGGATTTTTTGTGCACTTAGTACACTACTAATTATCAAATTTCATCGTGGTGAAATTGTGGCAGAATAGGATTCTTTTAATTTTAAAATTTAAAACCTCATGTGAGTTCACATGAGGTTTTTTTATTAAATCAAAATATTGAACACATCAATGAGTAATATTCCATTTATATTTGCCTTTCATGCTTGTAAAGACTAATGGAAGTGCTGTTTATGGCATATCTGCTCAACTCATCACCGTAGAAGTAAATGTAGGCCAAGGGGCCAAAACTCAAATCATAGGCTTGCCAGACAATGCCGTTAAAGAAAGTCAACCTAGGGTAAATGCCGCCATGAAAAATTGTGGCTTCACCTACCCAAGAAAAGGAGTAATCATCAACATGGCTCCCGCTGATATTCGAAAAGAAGGCTCATCATACGATTTAACCATTGCCATTGGAGTAATGGCTGCCGGAGAATTGATAACTACTGATTTATTAGACGAGACAATTATCATGGGTGAACTGAGTTTGGATGGAAGTATTCTACCCATAAAAGGAGCATTACCCATTGCCATTCAAGCTCAAAAAGACGGATTCAAACGATTAATTGTTCCGTGCGAAAATGCCAGAGAAGCTGCTATTGTAAAGGATGTCGAAGTTTATGGTATGGAAAATTTGAAGGATGTAGTTGCACTCTTAGAAGGAACAAAGAAATTTGACAAAACAGAGGTAAATCCTAGAGATGATTTTGCTGAGGGAATCCAAAATTTAACCTATGATTTTAGTGATGTAAAAGGACAAGAAAACATCAAACGAGCAATGGAAATTGCTGCTGCAGGAGGGCATAATATCATTCTTATTGGACCTCCAGGTGCTGGTAAAACCATGCTAGCAAAACGGTTAAATACCATACTCCCTCCTATGAACCTTTATGAGGCCCTAGAAACTACAAAGATTCACTCCGTCGCAGGCAGACTTGGCACTAATGCCTCATTAATGGCTAAACGTCCATTCAGGAGCCCACACCATACCATCAGCGATGTTGCATTGGTAGGCGGTGGCAATCACCCACAGCCTGGAGAAATAAGTCTAGCTCATAATGGTGTTCTTTTTTTGGATGAACTCCCGGAATTTAAAAGAACTGTTTTAGAAGTTCTTCGCCAACCATTAGAGGATAGAAAAGTTACGATATCTCGAGCAAAGTTTTCTGTAGATTACCCCTGCAGCATGATGTTGGTAGCTAGCATGAACCCGTGTCCATGTGGGTATTTCAACCATCCAGAAAAAGAATGCGTTTGTGCTCCGGGTATAGTTCAAAAATATTTAAGTAAAATCAGTGGCCCTTTACTAGATAGGATTGACATCCACATAGAAGTAACACCTGTAAACTTTGATGAACTTAATCAAAACACTATCCAAGCCGAAGAACAAAGTGCTCAAATCAGAGATCGTGTAGTAAAGGCAAGAGAAATACAAAATAATCGCTATGAAAAACTACCCCTATACAGTAATGCACAAATGGAGAGTAACTTGATCCGTAAATATTGTGAAATTGATAATCAAGGTTCTCTACTCTTAAAAAATGCAATGGCAAAGCTTAACCTCAGTGCAAGAGCTTATGATCGTATTTTAAAAGTAAGTCGAACCATTGCGGATTTGGATGGAAGTGAGCACATCAGTGTCGTACATCTTGCAGAGGCTATCCATTATCGAAGCCTAGACAGAGATCATTGGGGAGGGTAATCTCAACGATACAATAAAACCCAAACAAGGAAGTAAAAAATACGTGCTAAATTCGCACCTATGCAATTGGTAACAACACATGTGTGCATGGTCAAGGATATTGGTGTACATGGTAATCTTTTTGGAGGAATCATGATGGCCTGGATTGACGAAGCCGCAAGTGCCATGGCAGTAAGTACCTGTCACACTCCCAATATGGTCACCGTAAAAGTGGACGAATTAGTTTTCAAAAAGAAAGTCAAAGAAGGTTTCTTGATTCGTATCTACGGGGAGGTAGCTAAAATGGGGAATACCTCCATTACATTCAAAATTGAAGCCAGAAAAGTAAGCGTATACACTGGAGAAGAAGATGTGGTTGTTACGACAAATATCACTTTTGTTCGTATTGATGAAGAAGGGAAACCAACACCCATACCAACTATCGTAAAAGAACGATATCAAGACTAACTCAATTAAGTACTTCATTTACCTTTCTGCTCGTTATAGGATTAAGCCACTAAAGTTTAATTTCTATGACACAAAAAAATCATCATAAAAATCCTGATCGCATTATTCTATTTGAAATTGGAGTAATTATAGCCTTGTTACTCGTAAACTATGTTTTGAATATGACTTATGTCATTAATTTACCCATTTCTAATGTGGACGAAAATATTTTAGAAGATAAACCATTCCAGCTTGTAGAAATAAGGGAGTCATCGGAAAAACTCCCAAGAGAAAAAAATAAACCGAAGGAAATTGCTAACCTTTTTGATCCAAGATCAATGATTAAGCAAGTAGATGACTTGTTCAATTTAAATATTGCCCAATCAACCCCTCAAACAATTCCACTGCTGGGTAAAATCAACCCAATTGTTGTTCAACCTATTATTGATTCATCAACCTTAATTAGAGATTGGGTTGATAAAATGCCTGAATTCCCTGGAGGAGACAACGCTTTAAATAACTACATCATTGATCGTTTTGAAATCCCCGATATCATATTAGAAATGGCAAACAGCGTTGAAGTGGTAACTCAATTTGTGATTGATGAAAATGGGAATATTAATAACATTGAAATCTTACACTGCTCAAAACCAGGATTAGGTATTGAGGAAGAAGTTATAGACATCTATGGGAAAATGCCAAAATGGACTCCAGGTGTAAACAATGGAAAGCCATCTAAGATTAGAATGAAACAACCTATAAAAATTAAAATACGTTAGAAAAACTAACTCTTTTTAACTAAAAACACTAAAGATAACCCAGCTTCCAAAATAAGCTAGCACAGTCATGTAGACAAATTGAATGGTAGGCCATTTCCATGACCTTGTTTCTTTATAAACAACTGCTAAAGTACTCATGCATTGCATAGCAAAGGCATAAAATACCATTAAAGAGAGTATCACCGCTAATGAATATACTGGCTCCCCATGTTGATTCCGATCTTTTTTCATCTTCTCTCGAAGCTGATCAAAGTCCTCCTCATCTCCAACACTATAGATTGTACTCATCGTTCCTACAAATACCTCTCTTGCGGCAAAAGAAGTAATAAGTGCAATTCCTATTTTCCAATCAAAACCAATAGGAGCAATGCTTGGCTCAATAGCTTTTCCAAAATGACCAGCATAACTCTGCTCCAGCGAAGGTGATTCTTGAATACTCAGAGATTGATCTGTTTTTGGACCATAACTAGCCAAGAACCATAAGACAACAGAAATTATCAAAATAATCTTACCCGCTTCAGTCACAAAACTCCTTGATTTCTGCCAACAATTCACCCAAATATTACCCCATCTTGGGGAGTGATAAACAGGTAATTCCATGATAAAGTAAGAAGGAATATTGTACTTGATAAACCATTTAAAAATAACTGCAGCAACAAGGGCAGCAACAGTCCCGAGCACATACATTGATAACATAACAAGAGCCTGGAGGCTAATAAATCCTATAACTGGGGTATTGGGAATTGCCATTGAAATTAATAGTGTATATACTGGCAAACGTGCTGAGCAACTCATCAGTGGAGTAACCATTATTGTTATCAAACGATCTTTCCAATTTTCGATATTACGCGTACTCATTATGGCGGGAATTGCACAAGCTGCACCACTCAAAAGAGGAACAACAGACTTTCCACTTAGACCAAGACCCCGCAGCATTTTATCCATTATAAAACTAACTCTGGCCATATAGCCTGTATCCTCTAACAAACTCATAAAAAAGAAGAGAATAGCAATTTGAGGAACAAAAACAACCACTCCAGCAATTCCTGCTACTAACCCATGAATGATTAATTTTTTTACCCATCCGTCTGGTAAAACATTTGCCAAATACTCACTCAGCATTCCAAAACCATTTTCTATCCAATCCATTGGATATGAAGCTAAAGTGAACACACTTTGAAAAATAAAGAGTAATACCAATAAGAAGATTAAATAACCAAGGATTGGATGAGTAGCAAACGCATCAATTTTGCCTGTAATTAGCTCTCTTTTGGTCTTGATTTTAGTTGTCTTATTAAGTAATTTCCCAATCGAATCGTAATGTGACTCGTGTGTATGATCGTTCTCAGAACCAAATGGATAATGCGGTACAAATTGATCTTCAAAAAGTGCTTTCTTTAGCGTATTAACTCCCTCTCCAGTTCTTGCATTAATTTTAAAAACTCGAATTCCTAACTCTTTTTCTAAACGTTCAACATCAATTTCAAACCCCTTAAAATCAGCTATGTCAATCATGTTTAATGCAAGAATCATCGGGATTCCGTGCTGAGCTAATTGACTGAAATAAAACAAATTACGCTTCAAGTTAGAGGCATCTGCTATATACAATATCGTATTGGGTGGAGGGTCTTCAAAAAATACACGGATAGCTTCCTTTTCATCCAAGCTTTTTGGATTGAAGGAATATGTCCCAGGAGTATCAATAAGCTCAATTTTTTGTTTACCCTTAGAAACTGTACCTACCTTATTTTCAATTGTTGTGCCAGGAACATTAGTAATTTTTTGTTTTAACTTAGTTAAGTTATTGAATAATGAAGACTTTCCACAATTTGGATTTCCGACGAGAACAATTTTAGAAGGCTTATTCTCCATTAATTAACTATTGAAAAGTGGATTCAAAAGATTTACCTGGACACTATGTGCTTCATTTTTTCGCATACTCAAAGTATATTCTTCCAATTCAAATGCGATTGGGTCTCCAAAAGGTGCCTTCATAATTGGCTTAACTAAAACGCCAGGAATGCACCCCATTTCTTGAAGTTTCTCTTTATATGGTGATTCCTCAATTGAAGTAATTTTAGCAATGCTACCAATGGGTAATTCAGTCAGTCTCAAAACGTTGCTACAAAGATGTGTTTTTATTTGGATTAATTAAACATAAGGGTTAAATCTCACCAATTTATCAATTGTATGACTTTATCCTTTAGCCTACTTTTTGCCATAAAATTTTGTTCCAAGTTTTCATTGAATGGAATGGGAGTGTCTAAGCTGCAAACTCGCATCACAGGTGCATCCAAATATTGGAAACAATGTTCACCGATCCAAGCTGAAATTTCACCTCCAATACCTCCTTGTTCTGTATCCTCATGCACTACAATTACTTTGCCTGTTGATTTAACTCCCTCCTCAACTAGCTCTTTATCCCATGGAACTAAAGTGCGTAAATCAATCAAAGTAGCATCAATATTTAACTCGTCAATCACCTCCCTGCACCAATGAACACCCAATCCATAACTGATAAATGTAATCTCTTCTCCTTCTAAAAGAGTTTTTGCTTTACCAATATCAATGGTGTATTCTTGAGTATGTACATCTTCACGAATGCTTCTATAAAGTCCCTTGTGTTCAAAAAAAAGAACTGGATTTGGGTCTTCAAACGAGGCTAATAATAAACCCTTGGCATCAGATGGAGTACTCGGATATACAATTTTTAGACCTGGAATATGAAAAAACCAAGCTTCATTACTCTGACTGTGAAATGGCCCTGCTGCAGCTCCTCCTCCAGTAGGCATTCTAATGACAACATCACTATTCTGTCCCCAGCGATAATGAGTTTTTGCCAGATTATTAGCTATTTGGTTAAAACCACAACTAACAAAATCAGCAAACTGCATTTCAACCATTGCTTTCTTACCGCCAATTGTCAATCCAAGAGCTGCTCCTAATGGTGCAGCTTCACTAATTGGTGTATTTCTTACCCGGCTATCCCCAAACTCTTCTACAAAACCCTCAGTAATTTTAAACACCCCACCATATGATCCAATATCTTGCCCCATCAATATCAAATTACCATACTTTTTCATTGCTATTTTTAAGGCATCTTGAATAGCATCGATAAATCGAAATTCTTTGGTCTCACCTTTAGGGGTAATTTTAATTGGAAAATACTCTCTGAATACATCATTTAATTCATTTTGACTGGTTACTTCCATCGAACCTGTCTTATTAAAGACCGAAGCTGCCTCAGAAATTTCTTCAAAAATTTGTTCTTTTATCTGCTGAATCTGACTATCAATTAGTATGTTATTGTCAACTAAATAATTTTCATAATTGAGAATTGGATCCTTTTTTTTCCATTCTTCCATGAGCTCTTCTGGAACATACTTTGTTCCACTTGCCTCCTCATGTCCACGCATTCTAAATGTCTTGCATTCCAATAAAAATGGTCGAGGATTTTTTCTCAAATCTGCTGCAATAGATGACACCTCATGAAAAACTTCAAGGACGTTATTCCCGTCTATTATCTTACTATCAATTCCATAACCAATTGCCTTGTCTGCAATATGATTGCACCTGAATTGGTCTTGACTTGGAGTACTTAGACCATATCCATTATTTTCAATTAGAAAGATTACAGGTAAATCCCAAACAGCTGCCAAATTAATAGCTTCATGAAACTCACCTTCACTAGTACCACCATCACCGCTAAAAGCTAGACTCACTTTTTGTTTACCATCTAATTTGTGAGCAAGAGACACCCCATCTGCAACACTCAACATAGACCCTAAATGAGAGATCATTCCAATAATATGATAATCCATTGTACCAAAGTGAAATGATCGGTCTCGACCTTTAGTAAATCCATTACTTGACCCTTTCCATTGCTCAAATAATTTTTTTAATGGGATATTTCGTGTCGTAAAAACCCCCAAATTTCGATGAAGTGGAAAAATATATTCATCTTGTTCAAGAGCTAGGGTGGCTCCAACAGCAATGGCTTCTTGGCCAATACCACTGAACCACTTAGATATTTGGCCTTGTCTAAGAAGTTTCAGCATTTTTTTTTCGATCATCCTCGGCCTTATCAATGCTGAGAAGATCTCATTATGCTTATCAGGGTTTAACCCCTCAAACTTCTCAAAATCCATTCCTACGAAATAAATACAATAATTCTAAGTGTTCGAAAGTTTACCTGCCTATTTTTGTTTGGTGCTTTTGTTATTGGATAATTATGACTCCTTTACCTACAATCTGTATGACTACTTTTTGAGGTGTGGTGCTGAAGTCGAAGTAATTCGAAATGACAAAATCAAGTTGGAAGATTTGACTCAAAAATACAAAGGTGTTATCCTCTCGCCAGGTCCCGGGAAACCAGAAGATGCAGGTCAAATGATGTCTCTGATTAAACAATGTTATAATAAGCTTCCCATATTTGGTGTTTGTTTAGGCATGCAAGCTATCGGAGAGTTTTTTGGTGCAGATCTCATTCAAGCAAACTATCCAATGCATGGAAAGATGAGCACCTTAAAATACAATGCGAATCACCCGCTATTTTTTGAAATAAAACCACCTCTACAAGTCTGCCGATATCATTCGCTAGTATTGAATAATATTCAAAATACACCACTAAATTTAATTGCATCCTCAAATAAAGGTGAACCAATGGCTATTGCCCACCATACTTTTCCCATTTGGGGAGTGCAGTTTCACCCTGAGGCTATTCTAACTCCTCAAGGACTTCAATTAATCAATAATTGGTTATCTTGCATCAAGTCCAACAACAAAAAAAAAGTGCAAACGTTAAATTAATATAATAATGATTGCTGCAAGTAGCACTTACACCATCCCTGAGATAAACGAAAAAACATCACCTGCTGTGTGTATTGAGGTGATGATGGATGCTCAATGTTTTGAGCTCCCTGTCCAAAAAAACAATCGACTATTTGGCTCTGTAACCCTCGATGATTGCATATCTTCAAAAGAAAAATCTATCGAGAAATTAGTTTCTCCAGGATTTTTAAGTGTTCATTACCAAATGCACCTTTTTGATGTGCTACAAATTTTTAAATCATCCTCCAAGAATGTCTGTGCAGTTTTAGGAGAAAATCAGGAATGGGTAGGTATTCTCACTAAAAATCAAATGATTAATTCGCTTTCTCAGACCCTATCTATTGAACAAAACGGATCAATCCTCATTCTTGAAATGTCATCAGCACAATATTCTACCAATGAACTATCTCGAATAATTGAAGGGGAAGGAAGTAAAGTACTTGGTTTGTGGCTTCATAAGGATGAAGATTCTGCACGAATTAAAGTAACTGTAAAAATAAATACCTCAAATGTCGAGAGAATTATCAACGGATTTGATCGATTTGGCTATGACATTATCGCTACATTTGGAGACGAAGACTATAAAGACAATATTGATCGTAAATTTCAATCATTAATGAAATACATTGATTTGTAGAACTTCTATTTATGTTTTGTTGTTATTGATTACTTCAATGACCCTAGCCTCTGAACCCTTGCCTATTCGTTCAATTGAAATTAAAGGGAACAAACAAACCAAAGATTTTGTCATCAAAAGAGAACTCCTTTTTGAGGAAGATTCTTCATATATTTATGATGAATCCTTTACGAAACTCGTTAATCAATCTCAGTCAAGAATCACAAACTTGAACCTATTTAATAAAGTAGAGATAACCACATTGATTGATAGTATTAACCACTACGAAGTATGCATTAAAGTAGTAATACATCTCGTTGAAAAATGGTATCACTGGCCTCTGCCCTTTGTAGAATTTAGTGACCGAAACTTTAATGTCTGGGGAAATTTAAACTTCGATCCGAATCGAACAAACTATGGGTTATATGTTTTTAATTATAATCTATGGGGTAGAAATCATACTTTAAAAACAAAACTTAAAACTGGATACAATACAAAACTAGGTCTTGAATATAGTATCCCATTTCTCTCTAAATCAAGTAACTGGGGAATTAAGGCTCTGGTTGATTATTCTTCACAAAACGAACTATGGTATGAAACGATTAATGACAGCCTAAAATTTTATAAAAATGGAAAAAATGACCTGATAAAAAATACCCAAGCTACGTTAGAGGTCAGCAAACGATTAACCCCCTATACCCGAATTTACCTCTCCTCCCAATACCAATATGATTTGATTGACTCTACTGTTCCTGCCAATAATTATCTGATTAATAATGCAAGAAATCAAAATACGTTTACCACTCAATTGCGTATTGAAGTAGATAAGAGAAATAATCTTTTTTTTCCAACAGAAGGAAGTTTTGTAAGTGCTGATATTACTGGTTTATTGTGGTCTAATCAAAGTCAAGAGTATAATCTAAGAATGGCTTTTAAAATGCAAAAATTCACCAAGATTCACCCGAAAATTTATACTGCATTGTCGTGCTATTCGCAATTCAATTCAAATGAAAAACCACCCTATTCACAACGAAAAATATTGGGATATCACGAAAATATTCGCGGATTTGAACACTATGTAGTCGATGGAACTCTTGGCTTAAAAGGAAATGCAGCCATTCGAATTCATGCTGTCAGTTCAAATTGGTCATTACCCTTTATTCCTTATAAAAATTATCAAGAGCTACCCGTCAATATTTACTGGGAAATTTATTCTGATGCCGGATATGTGGGTTATAACCATTCGAATAAAAGCAATCAGCTGGTTAATACCTTTATTTACTCTGGAGGCGTAGGACTAAATACCCTTTTTTACAACGATCGCATCGTTAGATTAGAATATAGTTTGAACAGTTTGATAGAACATGGTTTCTTTGTACACTTTAAAAAGGCCATATAAATGAAAGTAGCACTTTACGGAAGACCCATTAAATACCCTAACTTTCAATTGTTTTATGAACGTTTTGTTGCAGCACTTAATGCTAACGATATAATTTTTGAAACCACTTATTCGTATGGAGAGTTCTTAAAGAAAGAATATGATATCAACCACCCCACGTGCAGTAATGAATCTCTATTAAGTAAGCATTTTGATTGTTTAATAAGTCTTGGTGGTGATGGAACTGCTCTTGACACTTTATCTCTAGTGAGAGACAGTGGACTTCCTGTTATGAGTATAAACTTAGGCAGACTTGGGTTTTTGGCAAACATAAAAATTGATGAAGTTGATAAGGCCATCCATGCTTTAAAGAATGGTATGACTTCTATAGAAAAAAGAACAATCATTCAGGTGGATTCCAATGTGGACGAAATCAATGAATTTCCATATGCACTGAATGATTTTGTAATTCAGAAGCGTGATACATCGGCAATGATCACACTAAAAACTAGCCTTAACGAATCATTCTTAAACACCTATTGGGCAGATGGATTAATCGTAGCTACGCCAACTGGATCCTCTGGATACAGCTTAAGTTGTGGTGGTCCCTTTATTTTCCCTGGATCTAATTCCTTGGTTATCACCCCAATAGCTGCTCATAATCTAACGGTAAGACCTGTTGTAATTCCAGACCAATCCGTTTTGGAAATTGATACTAGTGGTCGAGGGAAAAATGTACTTATCACATTGGATTCTAGGTCATTTGTTGTACCGTCCAATACCAAACTAACCTTAAAACGTGCCTCTTTTGAATTCTCAATGATTCAACTTCAAGGAGTCAGTTATATGGATACAATAAGAAACAAATTACTCTGGGGTGCAGATCGAAGAGATGAATAGTCGTCTAAAAAATGTAACCTTCTGATAAATTAATCCTGTACCACAATCTACCATTTTCTAATTGGTGGTGTCGTTGTTTTTTACTCAGCTAAAACATTCGCAATAACCCTATATTTCATTTAATAGAAATTTACTGTTTTTATTCGTAATAGTAACCAAATTACATCGTTATTACGAATACATTAGGATGCTTTCGTTTATACTAACGTTGTGCTTCATTAAAAGAACTACGATTTAGCTCCACCTAAAAGAACACCTGGACTTCCATCCCATTGTGAATCTGTTACAGCATCTAATATAAACTTTGCAACATCTGCTCTGGATATTGATTTTAGGAAAGTGCCGTTTTGATTTTTAGTAACGTAGTATTTTCCTTTCCCTTCTTTATCTGTAAGAGCATAGGGTCTTACTAATACAAATGGAACTGATTTTTCCTCGCTTATACGTTTATCTGCTTTTTCATAATCAGCAAAACTCGCTTTTCCTCCAATAAGCGTAAGCATTTGTTTGACAATCCATGAAGTGCCTCCACAACCAATACTTGAGATTAAAATGCATTTTGGAATATTAGTTTGCTTAGAAGCTGCAGTTAAAATATTGTCATGTGACTTATACATGATTTGAACCTTTTTTGGGTTGCCCAGACAACTTACAACTACATCAGTATTAGTCACTGCTATTTCAACGTCCCTTAAGCTAGTTGCATTTCCTTTAATGACTTCAACTTTAGAATTATTGGAATGCTCAAAACTGGCTGCATTTCTAACAAAGGCCTTTATTTTAAATCCAGCCTCTAAGGCCTGATTCACAAAATGGCTTCCTAAGTTCCCATTAGCGCCAAAAACTGTTATTGTCATTCCATTTTTCATCTGCTTCTTTTTTAGTGAAAACAAAACTACAAACAAATTACTATACAAAATATAGTACTATACCAAAGTATAGTGTACATTTGCTCTAACACGTTCAAAATGGATAAGGAATTACACGCAAAAATTGAAGAGTTCAAAAGCTATCGAATTGATAAGCCTCCATTGGAAATAATTGAACATTACAAAGAGGAGTTAAGAGCCATGCAGGATGCGTTGGACATCATTTCAGGAAGGTGGAAAATGCAAATTATCGCATTGCTTTGTAATGGTGAATTCAGATATTCCGAATTGGAAAAAGGCCTTCCGAAAATATCGCCCAGAATGTTATCCAAAGAGTTAAAGGACTTAGAGATAAATGAATTGGTGGAAAGAAAAGTTTATGACTCTTTGGCAGTAAAGGTGACTTATAAATTGGCGGACTATGGGTATACCTTAGTTCCACTAATTATCGAATTGACGAATTGGGGGAAAGACCACAGAAAGAAAATAATACAAGAAAATAAACGAGAGCACAACAAAGTATAAAAGGCATTAAAACGACCTTTTATACAGAACGTTCATGCTATACCCAAGACACTTATAACGTACCTCGCAATTCTTGTTCTCTCTCAATTGCCTCAAACAAAGCTTTAAAATTCCCTTTACCAAAAGAAGTAGCTCCTTTTCGTTGAATAATCTCAAAAAATAGCGTTGGTCGTGGTTCAATAGGCTTGGTAAAAATCTGAAGTAAGTACCCTTCGTCATCTCGATCTACCAGAATTCCCAATTCTCTTAATGGTGCAATATCTTCATCTATTTCTCCTACTCGGTCTAAAACTACATCATAATAATTGTCGGGTACACGCAAAAATTCTACACCACGAGAAACCAATTCGCGAACTGTTTTTATAATATCATTCGTAGCAACAGCGATGTGTTGTACACCAGGTCCTTCATAAAAATCTAAATATTCTTCGATTTGTGATTTCTTCTTACCATCTGCAGGTTCATTAATTGGAAATTTAATTCTTCCATTTCCATTACTCATTACCTTGCTCATTAGTGCAGTATAATCCGTAGAAATGTCCTTATCATCGAAAGAAACAATCTGAGCAAATCCAAGAACATCTTTATAAAAATTGACCCATGTATTCATTTCTCCAAGCTCTACATTCCCAACCATGTGGTCAATGTACATTAATCCTGTACTTGATGGATTGTATGTTGACTCCCATGCGGTAAACCCTGGAAGAAATATTCCATTATAATTACTACGTTCGACAAAAATATGAACGGTCTCTCCGTAAGAATAAATTCCAGACCGTACAACTTTTCCGTTGGCATCTTCCTCGGTAACAGGAGCCATGTAATGTTTAGCTCCACGCTTAATGGCTTCATTATAAGCAACCTTGGCGTCGGGTACCCAAAGTGCCACTACTTTCACACCATCTCCGTGCGATTCGATATGTCTTCCTATGTCTGTCCCGCTCTTTAAAGGTGAAGTAAGAACTAATCTGATTTTATCCTGCTGAAGAACATAGCTCTCTCTGTCTTGTAGACCCGTTTCCAAACCAGCATAAGCTATGCCTTGAAAACCAAACGCTGTTTTATAAAAATGAGCAGCTTGTTTGCTATTACTAACGTATAATTCTACGTAGTCGGTGCCAAGCAAAGGCATAAAATCTTGTGCCTCATCGTACAATTTAGGTAAGGTCTGTGTGCTAGGGTTCATGTAAATTATTTTAGTGCAAATTTATGCTTGAGCCTCATAATAAAAAAAACAGCTCCCAAAGACTCATTCTTTATTTCTACTATCCAACCAAATCGTGACTGGTCCGTCATTAATTAAACCTACTTGCATCATTGCCCCAAAATGTCCTGTTTGAGTTGGTATTTGTTTTTGACATTCTTTTACAAAGATTTGATAAAGAGGCAAGGCAATATCTGGATGGGCAGCATTTATAAAAGAAGGTCTATTCCCTTTCTTTGTAGATGCATGGAGTGTGAACTGACTCACGACCAATAATTCTCCACGAATATCTTCCAGACTTTGATTCATCTTACCTGAGTCATCCTCAAATATCCGCATTTTGATGATTTTGTTAGCTAACCAAACTAAGTCTGATTCGTCATCTGAATTTTCAATCCCTATAAATACGAGTAGTCCAGTATTAATATAGGAAATTTTCTTGCCATCCACTTTCACATGGGCTTCGGACACCCCTTTGTACCAATGCTCTCATACCGCAATTTAACACATCTTATAAAATCAGCATAGGGTCAAAAAAGATGAAGCAAACTACAAAATCATGCAACAAATATATTTTGTTTTTAATTAACCCAAATTATATTTGCAGCCCCTTTGGGAGCTTAGCTCAGTTGGTTTAGAGCATCTGCCTTACAAGCAGAGGGTCGCTGGTTCGAATCCAGCAGTTCCCACACTGATTATCAGATGAATAGAGTCTCGCTTAACGGCGGGACTTTTTTGTTTGTAAACGATTTGCATGTAAATCCCTTTTATTGATCAGTTCAACACCCCATATTCTATTTAAATATCGGTTTCCTATCCAAAGCCTTTGCTCAGAATAGTGGTATAGTCCTATGGTTGGGGGTTGGTTTATTTATTAACTATAAATGGTTTAATTTCTTTTGTGAAAATGGGTGAACAAATGAAATTAAATAATCCCTAGGACACATCAAAGAAGAGTGTTAATTCGTTGAATAACTTATGAAGGTATATTCATTTAATTTGCCTTATATAGTATAAGTATGAAAAAAGCCCTCAAAATATTGGTCGCTGTTTTATTGACTATTATAGGAATCTCTGCTTCACTTTTTTTTTACTTTCAAAAAAATATACAGCCAATATTAGTTGCTGAAATTAACAAATCACTTGCAGTTCGTGTTAGCGTGGATGACATCACAGTTACCCGAATACAAGATTTCCCTAAAATCGGTGTCCGACTATCTAATATTTCGGTAGAGGAAAGTATTCCTTTCTATAAAGATAAACTCATCCAAGCCAATGAATTAAATTTATATGTAAACTTAGTAAAACTTTATCAAGGTAAATATGTCATTGATGAAGTATCAATAAGAGGAGGGACTATTAGCATTGTAGACTTCGACAACTCAAATAACTATGATATAATTAAGTCATCGGATGATAAAAAATCAACTAGTATAAGTTTTGAAATTGATCAACTTAAATTGCTGAATTGTTATGTAAAATACAACCACACACCCTCCAAAACGAAAATAAACGGTTTTACCTCGTTATCTAATATTGGCATCAAATACAATAATTCATCTACATTTTTAAAGATTAAATCAAATCTTAAAAATCTAAATTTATTGGTTAATAAGGACGGTTACATAAATGACAAAAACGTATCACTCAATACTAAAATTATCGTAAATACAAACCTCAAAACAATATCAATTGAACCAAGTTCTTTAAATATAGAAAATATTAATCTTTCAACTCACGGTAAAATAAATTACAATGAATCCTCACTTGTTGATATTAAATTCAAAAATGGAAGAACAGATGCAAAAGAATTAATTCGTGTTTTACCAACCAACTTAAAAAAGAGTTTTGATAATTTTAATCTTGAAGGAAACCTTGCTATCGATGGTTTTATAAACGGGAATTCAAGCAAAAATGGAAAGTTATCTATTGGATTTGACTACATGCTAACCAATGGCAACTTAATGCTGAAAGAAAATAAAATTGGCATTAATCAACTTAATGCAAAAGGTACGCTTTCAATACCAGATATTGACAATATTAGGAATTCAAAATTTAATTGCAATCTTACAAGTGCAACCAATGGCTCCAATCAACTTGAAGGAAATATCGAAATCAATGATTTTGAAAAACTAAAAATAAAATGGCAGGGTGGGGCAAAATTAGACCCTGTTTTTATTAATAAATTTATAGCTAATCCTAATTTTATTCCCACTAATGGCATTATAAAATTTGATGGCAACCTCTCTTTTATTTACGATATAAGCCTATCAAAAATAGCACCTAATACTCTTGACTATAATGGCTCTATTACTATAAAAAATATTCAAGGAAAAGTTTTAAATCCTAAACTAACTATTCATCAACTTAATACAGAAATTCAGTCAAAAGATAACAGTATAATTGTTCAAAATGCTCAAATAAAATATAATCAAACTCAAGCAATCCTAAATGGACATATTAAAAATGTAGCATCCATATTGAATGATAATAGCCCAGCTAAATTTATTGGTAATTTAGAGATTAACAACCTAAATATCAATGAGTTGATATCTGAGTATACAACCTCTAAAACAGAAAAGAACAACATTGAATTGTCTCCTATTCAATTCGAATTAGCAACAAGGGTAAATAATTTTAAGGTCAATGACTTCAAAGCCAAATCAATTAATGGAACATTGATTTCGGATAAAAAGTCAATTCGATTAGAAGAATTAAAAATGACTGCACTCGATGGGACAATTGATGGAGAAATATCAATAAAGAATTGGGGCAAGAATTATTTACTTGACATACAAAGTGAATTATACATGGTCAATATCAAGAAATTATTCAGCCAGTTTAACAATTTTTATCAAAATGAAATTACCGATAAAAATATAAGCGGAATATTAGATGGAAGCGTGATTACTAAAGTAATACTGGATAACAATTATGAACCCATTTTGCCTAAACTTTATGCCAAATCATCAATAACAATAAAAAATGGTGCCCTAAATGGCTATGAACCATTAAAGGAGCTCTCATCCTTTGTTCATATTAAAGATTTAGAAAATGTGACGTTTAAAACGTTAAGTAATTCCATTGAAATATTTGATCAAACCATTTTTATTCCAAAAATGAGAATTGAAAACAACGCCCTTAACCTTCAATTAGAGGGTACACATACATTTGATAATTTAATGTCATATGCTATGGAAATAAGTGTGGCGGAATTACTTGCTACAAAGGCAAATTGGATAGCCAAAAAAGCCGAAAAAAGAATTGAAAGGAATAAAACTGGTGGACTGACAGCTTATGTGATCATGGAAGGAACTCCAGATGATTTAAAAATCAAATACGACCGGTCAACTGTAAAGGAAAACATCAAGAAGGAAGTGAAAAATGAAAAAAAGAAGTTTATACAGACCCTCAAAGGAGAAAACACGCTTCAAGATCAAGAAAAGAAATCAAAAAGTTATGACGATGTCTGGGATGAATAATTAAATCAACTCAAAAAAAGTGTACTTGAAATATGATCCGCAAATAACATTCCTTTATTTGTCAGTTTCATGTTTGAATCTTTCATTTCCAGCCAATTCAATGAAATCCAATACTTGATATCCTTCTCAAATAGAGACATAACATTGTAGTCATACTTATCAGATAATAACTCTAAATCCACTCCCCACTTTGTTCTCAACCCCGTAAGCAAATACTCATTAACTCGATTACTCACAGTAAGTTCTTCCGATTCAAAATACCTTTTTTTCGTGGAAATACATTCAAGATAGGATTTATTGTCACTCACATTCCAATACCTAGAATTACCGTCATAACTATGAGCAGATGGACCAACTCCTATGTATTTACTACCACTCCAATATGATGAATTATGTTTTGAATAATTTCCTGGCTTACAAAATGATGAAACCTCATAATGTTCCCAACCTAAATCCGTAGTCTGTTGAACGAGTATTTGATAATGACTTGAAGAAATATCATCACTTGGTTTCTTATATTTCCCTTGATTTACTAATTTGATATACGGAGTATTTTCTTCCATGGTTAAACTATACGCCGAAAGATGGTTTATAGGTAAACTAAGAGCTTCATTAAGGTTGGCTGACCACTCTTTGTTACTTAGTTGAGGAAGGCCATAAATCAAATCCAATGTAATGTTGTTGAATCCTGCTTCTGCCCCATATTCGATAGATTTTTTACTCTGACTAGCATCATGACTCCTATTCATCCACTTAAGATACTCATCATTAAAACTTTGAACCCCAATACTAAGTCTGTTAATTCCTACGAATTTTAATTCTCTCAAATAGTCTTGAGTTAAGTCATCCGGATTACATTCAAATGTTATCTCTGCGTTTTTTTCAACATTATAATAGCTATAAACCGCCCCTAAAATTTCATCGATTTCTTTTATAGACAAAACGCTAGGAGTCCCCCCTCCAAAATAGATAGAGCTAATTGTTTCCTTTGGATCAAAAAAATCTTTTCTAATAATCAATTCCTGACAAATGGCTGTGATAATTTTTTCTTTTATTTTAAAAGAAACTGAAAAATGAAAATCACAATAAAAACATGCCTTTTTACAAAACGGGATATGGATATATATTCCTGACAATTATAATTTTTGCTAATGCAATATCGTTTATTTTTGTAATTAAACGTGCACAAAGTTTTAGTAATTACTAGCTTATTTATCCTTCCTTTTTTTTGCAAAGCTCAAATGGTTACTTTGAGCATTAAAAGTGAGAATGACACGTCCTACATACAACTTCCTGACTCACCATCTGTTCTTCTTGAATTACAAGAAAAAATAGATAACTACCGTACTAAAGGTTTCATAGCTGCGAGTATTGACTCAACAAAATATGCTAATGACACAGTAATTGCGTTCTTAAACCATGGGCTTCCGTTTACACACATGGAAATTAATACCCATAATCTTCCTGAAGAATACATAGGGCCATCTAAAAAACAAACGTTAGATTTAATTACCTTTTCAAAATTGCAAGAAAAGGTAATGCAAGATTATGAAAATAAGGGTTTCCCATTTGTTGCTATATCTCTTACAGAACCAAAAATAAAAGAAGATACATTAGTAGCAAACATCATATTAGATCCATATATCCAGTTTGTTTATGACACAATTGTTATTCTTGGCAATTCTAGCTTATCAAAAAAATACTTATGCAAATACCTTGAGATAGAAGAAGGAACACTTTACAATGAACAGAATATAAAAGAAATCGACACTAAGCTTGAAAATTTACCCTTAGTAAAAGTCAAATCAAAAACTCAAGTCCTTTTCTTTAGGGGAAAAGTCAGAATTATATTAAACATTGACAACAATGCAATAGATCGATTTGACGGCATTTTAGGTTTAGCTCCAAATAGTAGTAACGCTGATGAAAATTCTCTTTTAATAACTGGGGAACTCAATGTTGGGTTAAACAATTTATTTAAAAGTGGAAAACAATTACAAATTCAATGGAAAAACTATCTCAAAAACTCTCAAAAACTTAATTTATCTTCAACTATTCCATACCTGTTTAATTCAAAATTTGGAGTTAATGGGGAATTTAAACTCAATAAATTCGATACACTATTTTTAAATTTAAACAGTCAATTATCCATTAGGTATCAAAAAAATGGCAATAATTATATTCAATTTTATTATCAAAACATCCAAAGCAACCTTCTAAGTGTTGATACCAATTCTATCAGATTGCAAGAAAGTATTCCTAGTAATAACCCTTTCAATATAGACAACTACGGCCTAAGTATCTTTCAGAAAAAAGTTGATTACTTAAATAATCCAAGAAAAGGATTTGCTATTCTAACTGACGTTGCTATTGGTCAAAAAACTATTCAAAAAAATAGAGATATAAGCAACATGAAGTTTTTTGACACACAAACAGGAAAAACTTTATCGCTTTATGACACCATCAAACTAAAACAACTAAGGCTCAATGCAACTATAAATTTAACATCATTTATTCCAATCAAAGAGAAGAGTACTATTCACCAAAATTTATCCTTTCGAGGATTATTTAGCGACCAAGTATTCTTTAATGAACTCTACAATTTTGGAGGTTATTCCACCTTAAAAGGATTTGACGAAAATGAGTTTTTTGCAAGTAAATCACTCATTTACACCCTAGAATATCGATATCTTATTGGAACAAATAGCTATATAGGCTTATTTATAAATGCAGCTGCATACGAAGACAAACTTAAAAGTTCATCACTCATTTATGACAATCCATTTGGATTTGGTCTTTCTAGTAATCTTGAGATTGGGCAAGGTATTCTTAACATATCTTATGCTTTGGGATCTCAAAATAATAACGGATTTGAATTGGGTTCAGCTAAGATACATTTTGGAATTATTAATTATTTCTAATAATTAAATAAATTTTGCAGAATTGAAAGAATCAATAATTATACATGAACTAATACTGAGATATGAGGTTCCTGATGTTCTAAAATTCTCACTTATTTTAGCTTTACTTCTTATTGCTTTTATCTATGTTCTTATTCCTAACTGGTTTCTTCACATAAAGCATTTAGCAGTAATCCCAATTCAAAGATTTCAGTGGCAAAGTGAAAAATATAATGAGAGTATTATTTTTCGATTAAGCTCATTTTTTTCAGTCACCCTGATATTTAGCATAGCTATTTTCTCTTATCTACCCAATGTTCAATGGTTTAAAGATTTCACTGATACGATGAGATTCTTTACTATATATGGGAGTATCTTGGGTTTATTCATAGCTAAATCAATGTTAGATTATTTCTACTTTTACTTACACAAGGCTAAACAAACATTTGACCTAATCTTTGATTATCAGTACGGTTTAAATCAAATATTTGCCATAATAATTGGGAGTATCACTCTTGTAGATGTATACTCATACGGATTAATTAGTAAGTTCTACATAGTGGTCCTAATAACATTATTGATATACTTGACTCTTCGATTTATTGGCACTACCATAATTCTAATAAACAATTTTAGCTATCCCATTTTAAGTGTAATTGTTTACCTTTGCACATTCGAAATCGTATCTATCATGGTTTTCATGAAGGTATTATTCGAAAACATATAAGGAGATAAAAATTGAGCGTAAAAAGTATTCTTATTTCTCAGCCACATCCTGGAGGTAAAAAAACGGTTTATGATTACCTGACTGAAAAATTTGGAGTCAAGGTGGATTTTCATCCGTTTATAGAAGTTAGGGCCGTTCCTGCAAGAGACCTACGTAAGCAGAAACTTCGAATTCTTGATCATGATGCCATTATTTTCAATTCCAGAAATGCAATTGATCATTTCTTCAGAATAGTTGAGGAAATGAAAGTGGAGATTCCTACCACAATGAAGTATTTCTGTACCAATGAAGGAGTTTCCTTATACATTCAAAAATATACTCAGTTGAGGAAAAGAAAAATGTTCGTAGGTAAAGGTACTAATTCTTCATTTTTAGACCTCCTCAAAAAACATAAAACACTCAACTATCTCTTTCCGTGTTCTAATATTCGTAATGAGGTTATTCCTAATTTTTTGGAAAAAATGGAAATTAACCATACGGAGGCAATCATGTATCATACAGTGAATTCTGATTTGTCTGATTTAGCAAGTGTTTATTATGACATCTTAGTTTTTTTTAGCCCACAAGGAATTTCATCCCTATTTGCAAACTTCCCAGAGTTTGAACAAGAAGATCGAGCAATTGCTGGTTGGGGGAAAACAACAGATTTAGCTTTGACAGAAGCTGGATTAAAGAATACGATAGCGGCACCATCTCCCGAACATCCAAGTATGGTTGCAGCTTTAGAAGCCTTCATTAAAAGTAAGCTTAAATAAAACGCTTACAGAGAATCGCTTCACTATCACCCGATTTTAACAGAAATAAAAACCAATCACCACCATCTGACGTACCTAATTTTTTATGCCATTTAGCTGGTAATTCGTTTATTCCTTTGATTACAATGTTCAATTTATCCAAATTATTTTTTCTTAGAGATTCTTTTATTTTTTTTATAGTTAAAGATGATTTATCAATAATCTCAAATGTTCTAAAACCTATTAAAGCATTATTTTCAGAAAAGAAAATCTGAAAATTTGAGTGCTTAGACACTCCTTTGTTCTTTGTAAAAAAATGAAAACATGAAGATTTTGCTAGTAAAACTGAAGGAATATGTAGAAACTTGTTATGATTGTTTTCATAAGTATGGTTTTTCCGTGAAAAATATTCTTCGAACGGAATCGAAGCTCTAAAATTATTAGAAACATCTGTTAAATGAATAAATGCATCACCTGTTTCATTGGCTAACGAACAGTCAATGATAATTCCTACCTCTTTAACCTCATTTCTTTCAGCAATTACATGAACAGCTGCTAGGTGATCAAAGCACCTTGTAATTTCACTTAAATCAAATAACGGAGAAAGTTTAATATAGATTTTTGATGATGCCTTCTTCATCAAATCTATATTACCCAAAACATCTGGTTTTAAATATTTTAAATCAACAGATCGTCTATGACTGCTTCTTCTGTCAGGGTCAATATATATCCAATCTGAAACTTTGTTAGGTAACAATTCAATAGCATCACCATGAATTCTATTAATATTAGTAACTCCTAATTTTTTGAGGTTAAAGCTTGCCAATAAATGAAGAGATTCATTCAATTCAATAGCTTCAACCTGTTCAAAGTTTTCAGCTAAATAAATACTATCCATACCAATACCAGCTGTCAAATCAAGCAATTTTCCCCCTCTAATAAAAGCAGACTTATATTTTGCTACCCTTTCTGAAGTTGACTGCTCATATGAACGCTGATCTACAGCTAATAAATTCTTTGATATAATGGGTGATTTTTGAGCTGCTTTTTTGTAAATAGTAATTAACTGTAGTGCTATCTTTAAATCGAATGATGTTTTACCTGCATACTTAAGTGCTAAAACAACTGGATCTTTATTCAAATTATTTTGAATGAAACGAATACCCTCATTACTAGATAAAACCGCTATAATATCGTTACTTTGCACTAATCTTAACGTAAATACGTTTTACACAAATTAAAACGCTCACAATATTATCACACTATAATGAACATAAAAAAAATCTTATCCCTACTATTCCTCGCAATTTTCATAAGCACAGCTTTTGTGTCATGTAAATCAAGAGATGCCTGTCCAGGAGTGAGTCAGGTCAAAATCTCTCAGAGCAAAACAGTATAAACCATTATCATGTGGTCAGTTACCAAGGATTATGATATCAAATCTTTGTTAAAAGAAAACAGGCCTGTACTAATTTTCAAACACAGTTATCGATGTTCCATAAGTTCTATGGCACTTCAACGCATAGAACGAATTCATAAAGAAATTAATGAAAATGTGGATTTTGTCCTTGTTGATGTAATAAAACAGCGTGATCTTTCTTTAAAAATTGCTGAATATTTTAACATAAAACATGAATCACCACAAATCATCTTTTATAATAAAGGCACCGTTCAATTCACAGATTCACATATGAATATTAAATCATCCAAAGTCTTGGATTATTTATAAATTATCGCAAATTTGGTGATTGTGATCAAAGCGAATATCATCAACTTATTTTGTGCGTTTTTCTTTTTTAATGTTTTATGTGTAAATGCACAAGAGCGTTCGGTTGAATTATCAGGAGGAATAAATATATCAACTAATGGGTATGGGATTTACTTTCAATCAGGCTTTTCTGAGGTCAACTCAAAAACTAAAAACTCGATTACTCTATATGGTCACACAATAAAACATGCCCAAGAAACTCGGGTTAAAAACGAAAAATACATCAATCCCAGTCCTTATGTACTCGGAAAAATTAATGCTGGTGGAGGATTTGGAATCGACTTCACATTGCATCGTCAAATGGGCTCTCATCAAGGCAATTCACCCAAATTATTTTTAGGAGCCTCTATAGGACCAATTCTAGGAATACTGAAACCCTATTATGTTTCATTTGACAAGCCCGGCGAACCAAATCAAATAATCATTCAAAATGAAGGCCTGCTTAATAAACAAGATTCGATTATTGGAAGTGTCGTTTGGACAAAGGGATTAAGTGAGCTTTCATATACACCTGGTATTCATTTTGACTTAAACTTTCTAGTTCAATGGAGGAACTATAATAGAGCACACAAATGGCAAAATGGCATTCGAATTAACTATTTCCCCGAAGGATTAAATATTCTACTTCGAGCCAATAATTCTTATTTCATATCCATTTACACACAATATGGTTTTAACCAGAAAAAATAAATAGGCTTTTTCTTACCATTTTATGACCAACCAAGGTCAACTATTCTTTGAAAGTATTAAATCAAAACCTAAATTCGTATGTTTAATAAGTGATCTTATTTAAAGTTATGAAAAGAAGTACAATTATATCAGCAATAGCTGTTTTTTCACTAGCGGTTTTCGCAATCGTTTTAACAATTGATAACCCTAACAATTCTTATACCCCAAGAATTAAACAAATACAGGGAATATCTGGATATCAGTCTTATTTAAAATCAATAAGAGCCAACCAAAACACTGGTTTTGTATCGAATGAAGATGTTAGTCAAGTTATTGATGAGATTAGCCTTCAAGGTAATAAAAAATTCAAGTCTGACTGGCCCCTAAAATGGGAGTTCAGAGGACCTGACAATATTGGTGGGCGTACGCGTTGTCTTGTTATAGATAAAGACAATTCATCAATTTTATATACAGGTGGTGTCTCTGGTTCTGTATTTAAATCAACTAATGGAGGTGGTAGTTGGTTCCCAATTACTTTGGGAGATGAAAATTTCGGTGTAGTTAGTATGGCTCAAACAAATGATGGTACATTGTTTTATGGTACCGGTGAAAATGGTTTATTGCTATCCAACCCAAATGGAGATGAAGGCTCTGGTTTTAACGGAATGGGAATATACAAATCCACAGATGGAGAAACATTCACTGAACTTACAAATACTCAATCGTTTGGTAATGTTTATATTTTAACAGCCCACCCTACAACTAATCACATTTATGCGGGCTCTTCTAATGGATTAAGGGTTAGTGAGAATGGCGGTGATACCTGGAAATTAATTAAAGGTGGTAGTTGTAAGGAAATTAAATTTAATAAGAATGGCGTTTTACTTGCTAGTATTGGAAATTTAATCTGGAGATCTACTACACCAAATGATGGAACTTCTTACCAGTCTATTAGTGGTTTTACAAACAATAGAAGAGCTGCAATTGGATGGGCTGAATCGGATGATAACTATTGTTATATACTCACGGTAGGTAATGTAACTTTTGATGGTCAAAGCTATGGTGGAGGCTCATTAACTGGACTTTACAGGTCAACAGATGCAGGAGAAACATTTACGCAAGAAGTTGGTCAAATGAGCCAATTTTTTGCACCATTCACATACATAGGCCTACAAGCACAAGGATTGTATGATCTTGCATTAGGAGTTCACCCACGCAATAAAGATCGTGTATTTATAGGGGGTATTTTATTCGCTGAATGGACACTTCAAGATGGTCCCACAATTGTCGGAAATACCTTTAACTCACCTCAAAATCCATTCGGAATTCACTCCGATAAGCATTTAATTACTTTTGATAATACTGGAGAAGATCCTATCATGTATATCTGTAGCGATGGTGGTGTTGCTCGAACAACTACCCCTGAATTAGATCGTTACAAGAATATAAGCACAAATTTAAGTACAACGCAATTCTTTGGAATTGCAGCAGACACTAGAGGTCGAATTTTAGGAGGTACGCAAGACAATAATACACTTCTAATCACTGGAGAATCGTATCCAAGAAAAATTGCTGAATCCGTGATAAGCGGAGATGGTTTTGAATGTGCCATAAGCAGTTATAATCCAAATTTAATGTTTGGTGAGAGCCAATATGGTAATCTGAGAAGATCCATTACTGCTGGTTCAAGTTTTGAATCTATTTGGGACAACAGAATTAGTGCTTCATTTGCATCGGCAAGAAGACCTACAGGATATTTCAATAATCCATTTACACTATGGGAAAATCCTGCAGTTATTGATAGTATCGAAACCTATGGCAGTAGAGAATCAGACGATTCAGTAGCTAATGCAAGACTTTACTTTGCAACAAATGACGGCATATGGATGTGTAAAAATGTTTATGGGAAACCACACGATCCAACAAACCCTAAAGATGGTTCAGTTCGATGGTTTAGAATTTCAAACTTGAGACGTGTTCATTACATGACCCCTAGCAATAATGGGGAATCATTATTTGTAACGACAAACAACGGCAGAATCTATAGAGTAGACAGCTTGTTATCTACACAATTTGATACCATTAGCTTGCCTGTTAATAATCAAATAGCAGAAAAACTTATTACTAGAGAAATATCACAAGGGCTTGCAGTGAATTCAGCTAGAACAATTACGTCAGTTGCAATAGATCCAGAAAACCCAAATCGAATGATTGCTACAATTGGAAATTATGGTAACTCAAACTATGTTTATAGTACAGAAAATGCAATGGATGCATCTCCTAATTGGTCAAGTATACAAAGTAATTTACCTAAATTTCCAGTCTATCATGCGGTAGTGAGTATCAAAAACCCTGATGTTATCATATTAGGTACAGAGTTTGGTATTTGGGCAACTAACAATGGACGATCTGCAAACCCTACATGGTCAGAAGCTGCAGATGGTATTGATAGCGATATGCCATTCCCAAGAGTACCAGTCTTCGATCTTGTTCAGGTAGAAAGTAATTCATCCACAGGTCCTAGAATATATGCTGGAACTCATGGTATGGGAATCTGGGAAACAAAATCTATGCTTACAAGTGTTCGACGACCTAAAACAAATAATACTCCAACAAGAATAATTAACGCATATCCTAATCCTGCAAATAACTTTGTTAATTTAGATACAGATATCAAAGGAAATTACACGTTAAGAGTATACGCACTTAATGGAAATATTGTTTACCAATCAAAAGGCAATAATTCTAATACAATACGTATAGTAACCTCTGATTGGAAACCAGGAAATTACTTTGTTGAGATTCAAGGAAATAATTCAAGAAGCTCATCTAAAATTATTGTTCAACACTAGAATTATTATTCTAGTTTCAAATCCGTTCTGAGATGCTCAGAACGGATTTTTTTTATCAATCAATATAAATTAATGCCAATATGGCATTAAAATTAAGTAGCTTCTAAATTTTTGTGTCATTATGTCTTATCTTTACACTAGGAACACCATTTGATAATAGATTGATAAAAAAGTAACAAACATGAATATTAGACAACCTAAAATGATTACAGACATCTTCCAAAGTAATTTCGATAACGTATTACAGGAAATTTTGAACCCCCAAAGTTTACAAGAGAATCAAGTCAATCTTCCAAAAATGAATATTTATGAAGATGAAAATTCATACCTTATTAAGACAGTTATACCTGGGGTTGATAAAAAAGATATTTCATTATCACTTGATAACAATACATTGATAGTATTCGGCACAACTAGTCAAGAAAATAATGAAAGATTAACAACATTAAGATCTGAAATTAGTTTCAAAGATTTCAAAAGGCAAATAACTCTCCCGAAAGACTCAGATCATCAATCAATTTCAGCTAACTTAATCAACGGAATTCTAGAGATAATTATAAAAAAGAAGCAAAAAATTAAGCCAAAAAATATTATAATTAATTAAAGCGTTAGGAAAGTGGTCGATTCATTTAAAGAATCGGCCTTACTTTTTTAATAACTGACCAGAGCCAGTACTACTAGCAAGAATTTTATAATCGCTTGGTTCATTGACATAAAAAATATTACCAGAATTGTAAATGTTCATATACATTCCTTTTGTGGCGTTAACATAACAATCTAATGGGGAATGTGAATCGAGATATACTTCTTCACAAATAAGATGTTCTGCATTTAAATCTGAAATTTCTTCTATACTCCCCTTTAAAACTCTTAAATTCCCCTCAAGTATAGTTTTAGCTGAATTTCTTGATTGTATGAAAACTTCATCCCCAGACAACGTTAATTTAATATCTGATAGTGCTGGATGTAAAATATTTAAAAATCCAATATTAATAGTGTCGCTCGAAACAACTTCAGCAATGGATTCTACGTGAATCCCAGTCAACTCATTGACGTATACCTTAACTTTAATTTCATAATTAAAAGAACGAACAAAATTACAAGTGTTTGTATTTACAAGTCTGAGTTGTTTGTTTGACACATTACTTTCAATCTGATCTAGGAGGTTGGATGGCCCATTTAATTCTATTCTACCATATTGAGAGCTATCTTGAACTAAAATGACCTTTATTCTATCTTCAACGTATAATTTATCAAATGTCATCACATCTCTATCTATTGATACAATGTCACCCATACTAGTTATGCAATCATCCTTTTGCCCACCACTACATGACGACAACAATATTAAGAATATAAACCAACTGAAATATTTCATAACTGATAACCTAACCCTATTTCAAAAAAATCAGCTACACCTCTATGAAACCTCAGCATTCCTTGTGTATACCATTTTTTGTTAAACTTATAAGCTAACCCCATACGCTGGCTTAATGCATTTTTGAGTACTGTGGGCTTATATAGATACGCCCCCATTTCGGCAATTATGTTGGCCTTGCCAAATCCCCACTGAAAACCACCAACGAGGGCAAGCTCAGACTGATCAATAAATGATATCTGATTTGAGGGTATCTCAGGATTTATTGAGTGTACATATGACTTATCCAACGTATAGTCTAAACCAAAACGCCAAGACTTCACTTCACTCCTATTGAGTAAACCTATCAATTGAAGGCCCCAAATATTAAAATCCTTTGGATTCGCAAAATTTCGCTGCTTTCTGCCATATATCAAAAGAGTAGTCCAATCGACTTTCTTCTTTTCAAGCACAGGTAAAGGTTTTACTTGCTTATTAACTTTATTATAAAAACCATACCTCAATGTAATTGAGGGTATATTGTATCCTAAATTGGGAACCTTAAAAGCAGCATTAGAATAATGAGAAATGGAAATTCCTGCCTCAATATAATCATCATTGGCAAGTTCTTTTCTACCCACCAAGCCAAACTGCATACTTCCATTAACATGGCTACCAATAGCCTGATTTCTTCTATTTTCAAAAACGTCAAACTTCTTGGTTAAATATGCTAATCCAGCACCCATTCTAAATCGAAAATCTACCTCTCGAAATGAAAAAACGTTTAATTTAACATGAGACAAAAACCCAAAAGCATGACCTGTTTGCTCCATACCTAAATTGTAATACATAAGTCCGATACCTGTCGATGGCTTACTATAATTTGAGCCCCAAGATGAATTTTCTTTTTCTTTTTCAAATGAAATATCAAAACCATAATTATGTGCGGCTAAATTCTTTAAGTCTGCTCTATGAGCTAATAAAAATCCAGGTGTGCTGCTTAAACTTAAGTAGGTGTTATCTTGAGCAAAATTTGGCTTACAAATGCAAAGTAGAACAATAAAAAAGCCTAAATGCATAAACCTGTATAAAATTAAGCCCATCTTTTTCTTCGATAAAATGCATTCAAAAAGCCAAAAATCATAATCATAAGAATGGGGAGTATCATGTTTAATGATTGCCAAAAAAGTTTATCTTTTTTAATCTTTCCCTTATCCAATAAACGAAGTATTACCTCTTTACTTCTCACTTCTATAAGATTATTATCGTCGCATAAATAGTCAACACAGTTTAGAAAAAACTTTTTATTTGCAAACTCTACCGGTGCTGAAAACTGCTTAGAAGCAAACTTGTCATATCCCAAAGGATACACCTTCCCATCTGAGGATACTTGGTTCCTAATTAAATCTCCATCACCAATTACAATTATTGAATTTTGAGCTATTGACTCTGAAAAAGGTAAATCAAAGGACCTCTTTACGCCATCTCTATATCGAAAAGGACTAATAAATTCTCCTTCTACAAGCACAGCAGAAATTTGATTCCCATTTCTAAAGTTTGATGGATCTTGTTTATTCTTTAAAATATCTAAAGAAATCAACACTGGATTAGCTGCTACCCTTGACTGAGCAGATGAACGAAGTAATACTGTTTTTTTAAGAGTTTTACGAGCAGTAGTGTCTATTGTGCTACAATACCTTCCCCAAACATTTTCTAAATTTCTAGAAACAGGGTTATAATCAACTGCACTAAATAATGGGTAAAATATCCATGGCAAAAAGCCTGGACGGTTTGTTTGCTGATTTATCGCTGGAATTCCATGACATTGGATATCCTGTACAAGGTTTGGTTTTATTTTCACACCGTACTGAAATAAAATATCATCCAAATTATGCCCATGGTTTACGGTCATTGTCTGTCCATACTTTGCAACTGAATCCATTTCAGCTAGCAGGTTTTCAACAAGAAAGATAACCTTGCCACCATTCATCACATACTGGTCTAAAATATATTTCTCTGGCTCTGTAAACTCAATTACAGGTTTAGCAACTATAAGGCCTTTGTATGATTTTAGCTTATTAATTAATCCCTCAACCAACACACTAAATACAGGTTTTTGAGGATTATTTGCTACATCAGAAGCGAATATTTTATAACAATTACTATCTCTTAGATTAAGGTTTATTCTATCTAATGAATAAAATTCACTTAATGAATTAGCTATGTCAGCTGTTTGTAATGATGAAAGTTCTCCATGACCAGCTGAAAAAGCTAATTTGATACTTTTGCCCGATAATCCTTTTCGAATAGCTGTTCCAATTTCATACTCTAATAGTTCAATTGAACTATTAATTTCGACCTCTAACGATTTCCCGAATTGGCGTTTTAATAAATTAATTGGATATTCTTTCCCTTTGTAAAAAACAATACCTGATGGTAATATGTATTTTTCTGTAGGTGCCTCATCAGGCCTTAACTCAGGTTGTTCAATTTGTAGCCCTTTTTGAAAAACCTCTTTAAGAATTGATTCTTTCTCCTTGATATCTTTGCCAGTTAAGATATCTTCAAAATCAAACTTAATCCTGCCATCAGAAGCTAATCTGTACTCATTTAATATATCGCGTGTAGCTGATTGGAGTTGCTTATATTCAATAGGAAGATCTCCATCCAAAAAAACTGTTATGTACAAATCATCATCCAGCTTTTTCAATAAATTTTTTGAGGAGGTGGATAATGTAAATCTCTTTTCTTTGGTTAAATCTATTCGGAAATAAAACTCATTAGCGATGAAGTTAAACACGCAAATTATCAACGCACCAAGAATAATTTTTCCTATTACATTTTTCTCTTTATTTATAACCTTACCTACCACTTTCTTCCTCTTAAAGCTAATAATGTTAAACTTAGAAAAATAAAGATTAAAGACATGAAATAAGCTAAATCTCTAGAGTCAACAACACCACGACTAATTGAATCGTAATGCAATTGTATACCTAAAGATTGAACAAAGCTGTCATATGAACCAAACAATGAGAGGTTACTTAATTGCTGAAAACCAACATAAAAAAAGAAGCATAAAAAAAGACCTAGTATGAACGCGACAATTTGATTGGGTGTAATTACAGAAGAGAATATACCTATGCTAGCATATGAAGCACCCAACAAAATCAATCCAATATAGGACCCCATAGTAGCACCGGTATCAATGTTACCTATAGGTGAACCCAATCTGAATATTGAATATGCATATACCAATGTTGGGAGTAATGCAAATACAACTAAAGTCACTGCCGACAAAAATTTGCCTAAAACAATTTGAGTATCAGTGATGGGTTTAGTGCTCAAAATTTCAAATGTTCCTTGCTTTAATTCTTCTGAAAACGATCGCATGGTAATAGCAGATATTAGAAATGTGAATACCCATGGTGCCATATAAAAGAGAATATCCAAATTAGCGTGACCCAAAACAAGAACATTGCCGTCAGCAAAAACCCATTTAAACAATCCAATGATTAATAAAAAAACAATGATAACAACATAAGCAATTAATGAACTTAAAAAGCTCCTTATTTCTTTTTTAAAGATACTAATCATGATCTGTTAATTTTTGAAAAATTGATTCTAGAGATTTTTCTTGCTCCTTTTGTTCTACAATAATTGTATCAGAGGAAACTGCAAATTTAAACAGTAGCTCCGCTAAGTCTATATGAGTTTCAGAATAGATAATGAATGTTTTTTCATCTATTGAATCTATCGATTTTATACCAGAAATTGAGGATAGTTTAGATTGGTCAATTGCATCTCTAAATCTCACATAAATTGAACTCTGCTTATTACCCCAATTTTTCTTGACCGAATCTAATGTATCATCAGCAATGATTTTTCCTTTATTAATTATAATCACTCTACTGCACATAGCCTCTATTTCTTGCATTATATGTGAGGACAATAAAATGGTTTTGTCTTCCCCGAGAGAGAGAATGAGACTTCTTATCTCTTTCATTTGATTGGGATCTAATCCGGAAGTTGGCTCGTCTAGAATAAGTACGTCAGGATCATTTATTAAAGCCTGTGCTAGCCCTACACGTTGTTTATATCCTTTAGATAATTGACTAATCTTTTTATGACACTCACTCCCAAGTCCTGTCAAATCAATAACTTTATTAATAGCTGTCCTTGAGTCCTTGATTTTATAAATATCAGCAATAAATCCAAGATACTCTTTAACATACATGTCTCCGTAAAGAGGGTTTAACTCTGGAAGATACCCTATTCTTTTTTTGATCTTTAACCCATCTTGAGATACATCCATATCTAAAATATGTGCACTGCCGGAGGTCTCATTGACATAACCACTTAAGATTTTCATAGTAGTACTTTTCCCAGCACCATTTGGCCCTAAAAATCCAACTATCTCTGAGGATCCAATTGAAAATGAAACTTTATCTAAAGCTTTCTGGCTACCATAAATTTTGGTTAAATTTTGAACTTCAATGGACATTACCTGTTAATAATGATCGTTTGGTGAAAGACTTGATTTGGGTACAAAAGCGTGAGTTTATATGTCCCTGGAATTAACTCAGATACATCTAGTATGCTTTGGACACCATCGATTGAAGTTTTTATAACTTCTTGTCCAAAAATATTTGATAATATAAGATTACCCTGACCTTTTATACTTTCTGAATTAATAACAACAATATTGTTAGCAGGAGTTGGGAATATTGAAATTTGACTCTGTTCGATAGTTTGATCACCAGCAGAACTCGTAACTCGCATTTCTGCATATCCAGAACAGCCATTTGAATCAATTACCGTAACACTATATTTATTTTTAGCAACAACCTCGATACTCTCTGTTGTTTCACCTGTGCTCCATGAATAAGAATTATAACCCGAACCAGGGGTTAATATTAATGGATCACTTGTTCTTAAAGCTGTATCATTTCCGAGAGAAATAATTGGACTTTCATATTTACTTATAGATATGCTATCTATATATGAACAATCATCATCATTTGTAACTTCCAAATAATATAACCCAGGCCCTTTAATATTTATCTTGTCAGCCTAACTACCATTATACCATAAATAATCTTTCATATTAGCTGGTCCTGTTAGTTCATAATCCACAACATCACAAAAACCAGTGTCTGCACCAAAACTGAATTTGGGTATATCAAAATACTGAATTTGAA
>Ga0228609_1000010_pt1 | contig 110742 bp, 96 predicted proteins | sample 10DmetaG_FD_190068 | JGI IMG/M metagenome (GOLD analysis project Ga0228609, IMG submission 190068) | Seawater microbial communities from Monterey Bay, California, United States - 10D | ecosystem: Environmental > Aquatic > Marine > Coastal | place: USA: California | collected 2016-11-10 | reverse complement strand
CGCCGATGGTACTGCATTTATGTGGGAGAGTAGGTCGCCGCCTTTCTTTATACTGACTCAAATCAGTAACACAAACCTCATATCTAACAATATGAGGTTTTTTTATGTCAGAAATCTAGTGAATATTATTTCGATTTATCATTCCAGTTATCTCTTAATTTTAACAGTATTATATTGACTCTGCTCTGTATACTGTTTGACATTCTATGGGGTTATTAAAATGTTTTTCTATGATGTAATAACTTTAACAACACGACATTTATTTTCTTTATAAATTGTATGCCATATCCAAAGTTTATATAGCAAAAAAAAACCTTAACTTATTTAGTTAAGGATTTTTTTAATTTATTACAACGTAATTACTACATGGCAACTAAATCTCCTGAAATATCTTTGGAAGGCAATTCTGATTTTCCCATTAGATAGAGATCAACTTGTCTTGCTGCTTCTCTTCCTTCAGAAATTGCCCAAACAATTAAAGATTGTCCTCTACGCATATCACCAGCAGTAAAGATATTTGGAATGTTTGTTTGATACTTTCCATATGTTGCTTTATAGTTTGATCTTCCGTCTTTTTCTATACCTAATTGGTCTGCTAAAGTGCTTTCCGGACCTGTAAAACCAAGAGCTAACAATGCCAAATCACAAGGCCATGTTTTTTCAGTACCAGCTATTTCTATCAACTTTGGTCTTTCACCAGGAATCATTTTCCATTCAACATTTACTGTTTTCAAAGCAATTAGTTTTCCACTTTCATCTTTTACAAATTCTTTGGTATTGATTAACCAATTACGGTCTACACCTTCTTTGTGAGAGGATGAAGTTTTCAATTGTAATGGCCAAAATGGCCATGGTGTTGTCGGAGAACGATCTCCAGGAGGTTTTGGCATAATCTCAAAGTTTACCACAGAATTTGCTCCCTGTCTGTTTGAAGTACCAATACAATCTGAACCTGTATCTCCACCACCAATAACGATTACATTTTTATTGGTAGCTTTTATTTGGTTTTTAACTTCTTTATCAAACAACACTTTCGTTTGCTGCGTTAAGAAATCCATTGCTTGTACAACACCATCGGCATCTATACCTGGAGTTGGTAAACTTCTTCTCTCGGTAGACCCTCCACATAAAACAATACTATCAAAAGTTTTTAAATCTTCAACGTCGTAATTTACACCAACATTGATGTTTGTTTTAAATACGATACCTTCCGCTTTCAAAATTGCAATTCGTCTATCAATAATTCCCTTTTCCATTTTGAAATTAGGAATACCGTATCGCAATAATCCACCAACCTCATCATCTCTTTCAAAAACAGTAACTGTGTGTCCGGCTCTGTTTAGTTGTTGTGCAGCAGCCAATCCTGCAGGTCCAGATCCAACTATTGCAATTGTTTTGTCGGTTCTGTTTTTAGGAGGTTGTGGCTTAATCCACCCTTCTTTAAAAGCACGTTCTACAATATTTTTTTCTATATTTTCTATGGATACTGGGTCTTCAATAATACCTAATACACATGCTTGTTCACAAGGAGCAGGACACAACCTTCCTGTAAATTCAGGAAAATTATTTGTTGAATGAAGTATCCATGATGCTTTTTGCCATTCCCCTTGATGCACCATGTGATTGAAATCAGGAATAAGATTTCCTAATGGACAACCACTGTGACAAAAAGGAATACCACAATCCATACAGCGGGACCCTTGTTTTGTAATTTCTTTGTTCGAGAGCGGTACTGTAAATTCTTTATAATTCTTTACACGGTCTTTTACAGAAGTGTAGGTTTCATCTTGTCTTTCAAATTCTTTAAATCCTGTTACTTTTCCCATGACATTATGCTATTGTTAGTTCTTCAAACATTGGTTCTTCTGTAGCTATTCGTTCTAAAGCTTTTTTGTATTCCGTTGGCATAACTCTTACAAAGTTGTTTAAACTTGTAGACCAATCCGATAATAATGCAGCTCCTTTTTTACTGTCGGTATAAAGGACATGTTGTTCTATTAAAGCTTTTAAATCAGCAGCATCTTCTGTGTTTATTTTTTCAAAATCAATGGTTTCTGTATTGCAAAGACCATTTGTAAATTTATTTTCTGGATCATATACATAGGCGATTCCTCCACTCATACCCGCAGCAAAATTCCGACCTGTTTTTCCTAAAACAATTACTTTACCTCCAGTCATGTATTCACAACAGTGATCTCCAACACCCTCAACTACGGCTGTTGCTCCTGAGTTACGAACAGCAAAACGTTCTCCTGCAATCCCATTAATATAAGCTTCACCTTGAACAGCTCCAAATAAACAAACATTTCCAATAATCACATTGTCTTCTGCGATGAAATTTGCTTTCGCAGGTTTTTTGATGATTAACTTAGCTCCAGACAATCCTTTTCCTAAATAATCATTGGTATTACCTTCTAAATTAAAAGTAACTCCATGAGCTCCGAAAGCTCCGAAACTTTGTCCAGCAGATCCTGTAAAGTTTAGTTTTAAAGTATCTTCAGGCAATCCAATATGAGCGTGAATTTTTGAGATTTCATTACTTAAAATTGCTCCAACAGAGCGATTTAAGTTGTTGATTGGGTAACTTAGAATAGTTGCCTTTTTATCATGAATAGCAGATTTAGCATCGTTTATTAGTGTCATATCAAGTACATTTTCTAAACCATGTTCTTGTTTTTCTGAACTTTTTATTGCTTTTGAATTATATCCTTCAGGAGTATGCAATATAGAAGATAAGTCTAAGCCTTTAGCTTTATAATGTTTGATTGCTTTATTTGCGTTTATTTTATGTGTTTGCCCAATCATTTCATCCATAGAACGGAATCCTAATTGCGCCATGATACTTCTTAATTCATTTGCAATATAGTAGAAGAAGTTAATTACATGTTCAGGAGTCCCTTTAAAGTTTTTACGCAATTCTTTGTCTTGGGTAGCAATTCCAACAGGACAGGTATTTAGATGACATTTGCGCATCATAATACAACCCGATGCAACTAAAGGAGCGGTTGCAAAACCAAATTCCTCTGCACCCAATAATGCTGCAATTGCAACATCTCTTCCAGTTTTCAACTGACCATCACATTCAACTACAATTCTACTTCGTAAACTATTCATTACTAGAGATTGTTGAGCTTCCGCCAAACCAAGTTCCCAAGGTAAACCTGCATGTTTTAGAGAGGTTAAAGGAGAAGCTCCCGTACCACCATCGTAACCAGAGATCAAAACAACATCAGCCTTTGCTTTGGCAACACCAGCGGCAATGGTACCCACACCAACTTCAGAAACTAATTTTACATTAATTCTTGCTTCGCGATTTGCATTTTTGAGATCGTATATCAATTGTGCTAAATCTTCAATTGAATAAATATCATGATGCGGAGGCGGAGAAATCAACCCTACAAAAGGAGTTGAATTTCTTGCAGCAGCAATCCAAGGTAACACTTTAAATCCAGGCAATTGTCCACCTTCTCCAGGTTTTGCACCTTGTGCCATTTTTATTTGGATCTCTCTAGCATTCGTTAAATAATGAGAAGTGACACCAAATCTTCCTGATGCGACTTGTTTTATTGAAGAGTTTCTACTATCTCCATTCGCATCTGGAATGAAGCGATTTCTATCTTCACCACCTTCTCCAGAATTCGATTTACCGCCAATTCTATTCATAGCAATGGCCAGATTTTCATGAGCTTCTCTTGAGATAGATCCGTAAGACATTGCACCAGTTTTGAAACGTTTTACAATTTCTGTCCAAGGTTCTACTTCATCTAATGGAATTGGATTTAAGTTGTCAAATTCAAATAACCCACGGATTGTCATTAAGTTTTCAGCCTGTTCGTTAATTGCTTTGGCATATACGTCATAACTTGCTTGATCGCTCAAACGAACTGCTTGTTGTAACTTTGAAATCGTTGTTGGATTGAATAAATGGCGTTCCCCATTTCTTCTCCATCGATAGTCTCCACCGATATTTAGACCAAGACGTTTATTGATTTGAGCATCAGGATATGCATATTTATATCTTTGGTTGATTTCTTTTTCCACTTCATACAAGCCGATACCCTCTATTCTTGACGCTGTATATGGGAAATATTTTTCAACAAATTGAGAGTTGAATCCGACAATTTCGAAAATTTGAGAGCCTCTATAGGAGTGTAATGTAGAGATCCCAATTTTATTCATGACTTTTAAAATACCTTTTCCGATCGCTTTATTGAAATTATCTACTGCTTCTTGCTCATTTAATCCAGTAATAAAACCTTCTTTCACTTGCATTCTGATAATTTCATTCACCATGTATGGGTTCACTGCACTTGCTCCATAACCAAATAGGGTAGCAAAATGATGTGGCTCACGGGGTTCTGCAGATTCTATAATAATATCGAAATAGGAACGCTTGCGCAAGCGATTCATTTGATGGTTTACATAAGAACAAGCTAATAAAGCTGGAATAGGAGCATGCTCTTTGTTGACACCTCTATCAGATAAAATAATAATATTTGTCCCTCTTTCTAGTGCTTTTTCTATTTTAACAATTATAGCATCTAAAGCGTCTTCTAAACCATTGAGTCCTTTCGATTTAGAATATAACATTTCAATTGTTTCTGCTTTAAAACCTTCCACAGAAATATTTCTTATTTTTTCTAAATCAATATTAGAAATAACAGGATTTTGAATTTTTAATTTTCGACATTGTCTTTCTGTGATGCTAAAAATATTTCTATCTTTTCCTAAAGACAAGCTGATGTCTGTTACAATTTCTTCACGAATACCATCCAAAGGAGGATTGGTAACTTGTGCGAATAACTGTTTAAAATAGTTAGAAATTAATTGAGGTCTATCTGACAAAACAGCTAATGGAGTATCAATTCCCATAGAAGCTAGAGCTTCTTTTCCAACAATTGCCATTGGAGTAATTACTTCTTGAATATCCTCTAAGGTATAATTGAATAAACGTTGTCTTGTTTTGATATCTATCGTTTCTATAGGACAAGTTTCACCTGCATACGGGATGTCTTTTAAATGTAATCTTGTTTTGTCTAACCATTCTTGATAGGGTCTTTCTGAAACAATTTTGCTTTTGATCTCTTCATCTTCAATAATTCTTCCCTCATTCATGTCTACTAAGAACATTTTTCCAGGTTCTAATCGACCGTGTTCCTTGACATCTTCAGGGGCTACATCAACAACACCAATTTCGGATGACATGATTAATTTACCACTTTTTGTAACAGTATATCTTGAGGGTCTCAAGCCATTTCTATCTAATAAGGCACCAATATAATCTCCGTCTGTAAACGGCACAGAAGCGGGTCCGTCCCAAGGCTCCATCAAACAAGAGTTGTACTCGTAAAAAGCTTTTCTTTCTTTAGACATGGTCTTGTGTTTTTCCCATGCTTCAGGGATCATCATCATCATGATTTCTGGCAATGAACGGCCTGTATGCGTCAATAATTCTACCACCATATCCATGGAAGCTGAATCAGATTTTCCTGGTAAAATGATTGGAAATAGTTTGTCAATTTGTGGACCAAAGACCTCGCTTTTCATGATTTCTTCACGGACACGCATTCTGCTTACGTTACCACGGAGTGTGTTGATCTCTCCATTCTGACACATATGTCTGAAGGGTTGTGCTAACTCCCAAGTTGGCATTGTATTGGTTGAGAAACGCTGATGTACTAATGCCAAACGTGTTACTAAATCTATTTCTTGTAAATCTTTATAATAAGGACCAATATCTTCGGGCATTATAATCCCTTTGTAAATGATCGTAGTTATTGATAAACTTGGAATGTAAAAATAATTACTTTCAGAAATTTTAGATTTTCGGATGGTGTGTTCTGCTATTTTTCTAGCAGCATATAGCTTTGCTTTAAAAGTAGCTTCATTAAAATCTGTTGTTTTTCCAATAAATAATTGTTCAATATTTGGTTCCGAATCTAAGGCAATTTGCCCAAGCTGAGAGGAGTCTACAGGAACTGTTCGCCATCCTAATATAGTAAGTCCTTGTTTTTTTATTTCATTTTCAAAAACATCTTTACAGTATTTGTATTGATTTTCGTTTTTTGGTAAAAACACCATTCCAACGGCATATTCTCTTTGATTTGGAATCGTAAAATCACATACGCGTTTGAAATACTTATGAGGAATATCAATTAATAAACCAGCACCATCTCCCGTTTTACCATCAGCACTTACACCTCCTCTATGTTCTAATTTAACTAGGATTTCTAGTGCGTCGTGTATAATTTGATTTGTCTTTTCTCCATTTAGGTTACAAATAAAACCAGCGCCACAATTTTCATGTTCAAACTCTGGTAAGTATAGTCCTTGTTTCTTCATATTGTATTCAATTATGCATACAAATTTATGGTTTTTATTGAAAAGGATTTAATAAACGGTTTGTTTTAATATGATTTTTATGATGAAATCAAAAAAGGAATGAAAAAAGTTTTTTTTTGATAATTAAAACCTGTTTAATTATCAAATCCATAATACGTAAAAAAGTCTGTAAATTTAAAATTTACAGACTTTTTATAGGGTAATTATGTGTTATTAGTGCTCGTTTAAACGGAAGTCTGGATAGGCATCCATTCCATGTTCATGAGTATCCAAGCCTTCTAGTTCCTCTTTTTCTGACACTCGAAGACCAAGTGTTTTCTTTAAAACAAAGAATATTAAGAAAGATGAAACAATACATAGTACTGCATAACAAGCAACACCTGTTAATTGTATCAAGAAGGTATGTTCTGGATTTGTAGAAAAGAGACCTACAGCAAGTGTTCCCCAGATTCCACAGATCAAATGAACAGCGATGGCCCCAACAGGATCGTCTAATTTAATGGCATCTATAAAACTTACAGCAAATACAATAAGTGCTCCTGCAATAGCGCCAATAATAATAGCGCTTTCAGGTGTCATTACATCTGCTCCAGCAGTAATTCCTACCAATCCTCCAAGAATACCATTTAAGAACATGGTTAAATCTAGGTTTTTGTATTTGATAAAAGAAACCAAAGCGGCTACAACCCCACCTGCAGCAGCAGCTAAACAAGTTGTTACAAGGGTTAAAGATGTTAATTCTGGGTCTGCAGATAAAACAGAACCACCGTTAAATCCAAACCATCCTAACCATAAAATTAAAACACCTGCTGTAGCTAGTGGGATATTGTGTCCTGGAATGGCTTGTGGCTTTCCATTTTTGAATTTTCCAATTCTAGCGCCCAGTAGCCAAACAGCGACTAGTGCAGCCCATCCACCTACAGAATGAACTAAGGTAGAACCAGCAAAGTCATAGAATCCTAATTGATCTAAAAATCCGCCACCCCATTTCCAAGAACCAGCAATTGGGTAAATAAATCCAACATAGATTAGCGTAAAAATCATAAAAGAACCAATTTTCATCCGTTCAGCAACAGCACCTGAAACAATCGTTGCTGCTGTTGCAGCAAACATAGCTTGAAATAAAAAGTCTGTCCACCATGTATAACCACCATCTGCATATTCAGGAGTCATTCCATTTTCTGGAGGTGTTATGCCAGGAACGATAGATCCTACATAACCATTAAAATCTCCAGGATACATTAAATTAAATCCTATTAGATAATAAAGCAATAGTCCGACTGTAATGATGAAAATATTTTTAAATAAAATATTAATTGTGTTTTTTTGTCTGGTCAAACCAATTTCTAGAAATGCAAAACCAGTATGCATGAAGAAAACGAGGGCAGTACAGATCATCATCCATACATTATTTGTAGTTAATAATTCCATAATAAAATTTTGTTATAGTTTAGTTTAGTGTTTCTCTTCCTTTTTCTCCTGTTCTTATTCTGTAAGCATCATTAATATCACTTACAAAAATCTTTCCGTCACCAACTTGTCCAGTAGAGGCAGCGTTTAGAATTGTTTTTATCGTAATTTCTTCAAAATCATTATTGACAACGATAGAGAGATGTCTTCTTTGAATGTCACTGGTACTGTAACTGACACCTCGGTATACATGTCCTTCTTTTTCATTTCCCAGACCGGTAACATCCCAGTAAGAAAAGAAGTTGACACCAATTTCATGCAGCGCTTCTTTTACGACTCTAAATTTTGATTTTCTAATAATTGCTTCAATTTTTTTCATGATCTTCTAAAATTTGTTATTAATAGTTAGTTGGTTGCTTTTAAAGTTTGCGAAATTAATAAAATAAATTACAACATAAAATCACACAACTTAAATAATTAAGTTGTGTGATTTAAATACTAACTATATTAATTAATGAGGTATATTATTCTTCCTCAAAATCTCTTTGTCTTTTACCTGGATATGCAATAGAACCATGTTCTGAAATGTCTAATCCTTCAATTTCAACTTCTTTAGACACACGTAATCCTATCGTTGCTTTTAAGATTGCAAGAACGATGAAAGATAATACTACCGCCCAAACAGCGTATGCAAGAACTCCAATTGCTTGAGCTCCTAGTTGAGAAGCGCCACCACCATTGAATAATCCAATACCAGTATCTCCATCTACACCCCAAAGTCCAATTACTAAGGTACCCCATACACCGGCTACACCGTGAACAGAAGCAGCACCAATAGCATCATCAATTTTTAATTTCTTTTCGATAAATTCAATAGAGAAAACGACAATGATACCTCCAATTAAACCCGCAAGAACAGCACCGCCAGCAGTCATGTTTCCACAACCAGCAGTAATACTTACTAAACCAGCCAATGCACCATTTAAGGTTTGCGCTAAGTTTGGTTTTCCGTACCAGATCCAAGTAGTAATCAATGCACCTAATCCACCAGCAGCAGCAGCTAAGTTTGTAATTAATACTACATTTGAAGCACCAATAGCGTCCGCTCCACCCCATGCAAGTTGAGAACCTCCGTTAAATCCGAACCATCCGAACCAAAGGATGAAAACCCCTAAAGTTGCTAATATTTGATTGTGACCTGCTATAGGTAACACTTTACCGTCTACGTATTTTCCAATTCTTGGACCTACCATAAATGCAGCAACCAAGGCAGCCCATCCACCAACAGAGTGTACAATTGAAGAACCTGCAAAATCGATAAACTCAGCAGGCATGATACCATCTGTATTGTTTAACCATCCACCGTTCCATTCCCATCCACCTGAGATAGGATAGATCACAGCAGTCATTACTAATGAGAAAATAATGTAAGTAGAATATTTTGTTCTTCCGGCGATTGCACCAGATACAATTGTTGCTGTTGTTGCAGCAAACATTGTTTGGAAGAATAAATCTGCTCCTTCACCTTGGAATAAACCACTCCAGAAAAACCATCCGTTTGAAGTATCTCCGTACATTAATGAATACCCTACTAACCAAAATGTTATTGAACCTACACAAATGTCTAGTAGGTTTTTCATGGCAATGTTTACGGCATTTTTTGCTCTTGTCATTCCAGATTCAACTAAAGTAAATCCGGCTTGCATTAAGAATACTAAGATACCAGCAATTAGCATCCAAAGCATTCCCATGTCTCCGTTTATCTGTTCAACAGCTTTTGAAACTTCTGTTGCTGCAGTATCTTGAAATAGTGTTAGAAATAAACTCATATTTATGTATTTTAATTAATGTTTTTTTGAAAACCTACGAGGAACGAACCTCGTAGGTTGTTTGATTTTCTTTTTCAGAAAAATTTATTAGAAAGAGTATACTGCAGCTAGGGCAAAAGAGCTTAACGCTTTATCTCCTACAAATGCCTCCTCAGAAGCAGAGTCTAATCTTAATTCTGGAATGATAGTTAAAGAACCAATCGTGTAATTACCTGTTAAAGTAGTTGCAAATACGCTAGAGTCTTCTACATCTGTTCCAATTGCTTCAAATTTACCATCTTCTACAAAGTATTCCGTTCTTAAACCGATCTTAAATGAGTCAGAAGTTGCTATCTGTGGGTACAATGCTGCACCATAGAATCCTGGAGCATCATCTCCTGAATAGTAAGCTGCATTTACTCCTAAAAAGAAAGTTTCTGACACATCAAAACCACCTGTAAAATCAATTTCATAAGCTCCTGAGTCATACAAGAAATTAAAGTATTGACCAGAAAGACCTAATTGAGCTCCAAATGCATAACTACCAGTTGGGTTATATTCAGTAGCATCTGTTGGGTTCATGATTGCCAACATTAAAGAAGTATTTTCTGATAATGTAAAATCTGCTTTTAATCCTGTATGGCTAAATGGCCCATAAGAAAATAAGTAAGAAGTACTGTAGTTAAAGTTTGCAGTAGGAGAAATTACTTCATACCCTAAAAAAGTATTGAAGTTACCAATAGTAAGCGTTACTTTGTCGCTTACATTCCAGTAAGCATACAATTGATTCACAATTGATGAGTTTCCTACCGAATTAAATACAGCATCAACTCCTCTTGGTCCGTATACCATATCTGCAACAAAACCAACTTTCTCTCCTTCGTAAGCGGCAACTAAATTAATCATACCCAAAGCAAAACCTGGTTGATTTGCAAATGAGCTACCTGGAGCAGTATCGTATTCGCCTCCGCTGATATTACCTCTAAAGTAGGTGTCAACGCTTCCACTTAATGAAAATGTTTTTTCTTCTTTTTCTTGCGCTGTTCCGATAAAACTAGCTGCTAATAATAATGTAAAAATAATTTTTTTCATAATGTTTGTTCTTTTAGTGTTAAATGATTTTTATTAATTGAACTGGGTCAAAAGTAAATATTTATTTTAAACTAACAAGGGGTATTTTTTTAAAAAGTAACTATTTTTAATGATGACCCTCAAAAAAAAGGGGGTTATATTGAAAAAAATTTATTTTTTTATAATTGAAGGCTATTAAATGTGAGGTTTGTAAAAAAACAGCATATAATTTTAAGATATTCATAAAAATGCCCTTTTTGTAAAAAAAAATACAATTATTGTATATTTACATCCATGAAATACTCTTTTTCTTACCTGGTTCAATTGCAGTTTTTAGGGTTTCGTTTTTCTGGTTGGCAAAAACAAACAAATGCAAAAACCTTGCATGATATGGTCGATAAAACACTGTCTTTTGTTTTTGAGGATGTTGCATATAAGACTATTGGTGTTGGTAGAACAGATGCTAAAGTTTCTGCAAATAGGTATTATATTCAGTTGTTTGTGGATGTTTTAATAGAAGAAGGTTCTTTTCTTGCATCCTTAAATTCTAATTTTTCTCCTGATTTTAAGGCTATTTCGATTGATAAGGTCGACAGCCGTTTTAATATTATCAATACTCCTAAAGTAAAAGAGTATCATTATTATTTTTCTTTTGGGGAGAAAAACCATCCTTTTGCAGCCCCTTTTTTGGTGAATATTGAAAAAAATCTTGACATTGACTTGATGATGCAAGGTGCAAAACTATTTGAAGGAGAGCATTATTTTCATAAATATTGCACAAAACCTTCTGAGAAAACTATTTTTAAAAGAACGATATCGTCTTGTAAGGTGGTTGAAAACGATCTTTTAACGGCAAATTTTTTTCCTGAGGAGTCCTATATATTAAAGGTGAAAGGAAAAGGGTTTTTACGATATCAGATACGATTAATGATGGCTACATTAATTGAGTTAGGAAAAGGGAATCTTACTTTGCAGTTTATTGAAGCTTCTTTAAAAGAAGATAATGATAGAAAATTTTTACCAAACATAGCCCCTGCTTCTGGGTTGCAATTGTATGGTATTGAGTTTGTTGGTTCGAAGGTAGAGAGGTCTGCGTGAGCGATAGAAACGGCATCCTTTTCAAAGGGTTGATAATAAAATGTTATTACGAGCATGACGAACTAATTTGTCTCTAAAAAAAAAGCTATTTATAGGTTGCAGCAAGGAGATTTCTAGAAGATAGCTTTGAAAAGATACAGTGAATAGCGCGGTTTTTAAAAACACGCCCTAATACTATTTCTCAAAAAAACCCCTTTTAAAAAGATGGAATTTTGAAAACTACATATCTAATGAGGTGTTTATCCTTTGATAATTCCCCGAGAGATTACAATTTTTTGGATTTCAGAGGTTCCTTCATAAATCTGAGTAATTTTTGCATCGCGCATTAAGCGCTCTACATGATATTCTTTAACAAAACCGTTTCCTCCATGGATTTGAACAGCTTCTACAGTTTGCTCCATAGCAACTTTAGAGGCATAAAGTTTTGCCATTGCAGAAGACATGTCGTAGTTATTCCCTTGATCTTTGTCCCAGGCGGCCTTCATAACAAGCATTCTTGCAGCTTCAATTTCTGTATGCATGTCTGCTAATTTGAAGGCAATTGCCTGGTGGTTGCAGATTTCGGTTCCAAATGCTTTGCGTTGTTTAGCGTATTTCAAAGCCAATTCATACCCGCCAGCGGCAATTCCTAGGGCTTGTGCGGCAATCCCAATTCTTCCGCCTGAAAGTGTTTTCATGGCAAATTTAAATCCAAATCCATCTTCACCAATTCTATTTTCTTTTGGCACTTTTACGTCGTTAAATTGTAAGGTGTGGGTATCTGAACCCCGAATTCCTAATTTGTCTTCTTTTGGGCCAATATGAAAACCCTCGGCTCCTTTTTCAACAATAAAGACATTGATTCCTTTGTGGCCTTTTTCTTTATCTGTTTGTGCGATTACAAGATATACATCTGCACGTCCGCCACTTGTAATCCAATTTTTTGTGCCATTAATTAGGTAGTAACTCCCTTTATCTTCTGCAGTTGTTGCTTGTGAAGTTGCATCTGAGCCTGCTTCTGGTTCGCTTAGGCAAAAGGCACCAACAAATTCTCCTGTTGCAAGTTTTGTTAAATATTTTTGTTTTTGGTCTTCATTTCCGAAAGCTTCCAAACCATAGCAAACCAAAGAATTATTTACAGAAACAATTACTGATGCTGAGGCATCAATTTTTGAAAGTTCTTCCATGATCAATACATAAGAAATTGCATCCATACCACTTCCTCCATATTTTGGGTCTACCATAATTCCCATAAAACCCAAATCCCCCATTTTTTTTACCAATTCTTGTGGGAATTCTTGCTTATGATCTCTCTCAATGACACCGGGTAACAACTCTGTTTGTGCAAAATCTCTTGCAGCATCACGAATCATGATGTGTTCATCTGTATAGTTAAAATCCATCGACAGCTATTTTTTTATTGTATTCGTATTTTTTATCTTCAAATATATCAATTTAATATCATATTTTTAATAGTCTTTTGTTATTTTTGCATATATGAATAAGAAAGAGGTTTTTGCAATTGGTTTCATGTCTGGTACGTCTCTGGATGGAATGGATTTGGTGTACGTGAAGTTTCTGAAAGACAATTATCGATATTTTGAAATTCTACATGCCGAAACAGTGAAGTATTCTTCACAATGGAAGTCAACTTTACAACGTTCGATTCACTTTCCTTCTCAAGATTTAAATCTCTTGAACACTGAATACGGTATTTATTTAGGGGGTATAATTAATCAGTTTATAGATAAGTATGAGATTCAAAATATTGATTTTATTGCTTCTCATGGACACACTGTTTTACATCAGCCAGAAAAAGGGATTACACTTCAGATTGGAGATGGTCAAGTAATTGCAAGGATTACAAAACAAAAAGTTGTTTGCGATTTTAGAACTCAAGATGTAAGGTTGGGAGGGCAAGGTGCTCCTTTGGTTCCAATTGGTGATGAATTGCTTTTTTCTAATTATGACTTTTGTTTGAATCTTGGAGGTTTTTCAAATATATCGTATTGTAAAGAGGGTAAAAGAATTGCTTTTGATATCTGCCCCGTTAATATTGTTTTAAATCATTATGCCAATAAGCTTGGGTTTGAATATGATGAATTTGGAATTTTAGCTACTAAAGGAAAATTAAATAGTACGCTTTTAGCCGCTCTTAATTCTTTGAGCTATTATTCTCAAAGTCCACCCAAATCTTTAGGGTTGGAGTGGGTGAAAGAAACTATTTTTCCATTAATTGATGATTTTGAAACGGATGACTTCGCAATATTGAGAACTTTTGTAGAACATATTGCAGTTCAAATTAGTCGCGTTATTCACAAGAATAATTCAGTTTTAATTACTGGAGGCGGTGCTTTTAATTCTTTTTTAATGAATAGGATTGAAATAATTTCACAAACGAAGGTTTCATTGGCTAAAAAAGAAATCGTAGATTATAAAGAAGCCCTAATTTTTGCTTTTTTAGGATTGTTAAGGGTAGATAATCAGGTAAATTGTTTGTCTAGTGTTACTGGAGCTCAAAAAGACCATTCTTCAGGAATGATTTTTTTACCCTAAGGACTCAATAAAAAATTGCCCAATCGATTTTTTACAATACTTTTGTTAGGTATCAAATATATAATAGTTTTAATAATTTTTAAATGAATCAACTTTAGCTTTTCCCCAGAAGGGGATTTTAATACACAATAGAAAATTGTTTAAAAAGCAAAAAAAAGTAAATTTATTTAAAATAATATTATGAAAGAACTATTAAAAAAATATGAAGACAAGCAGCCAGAAATTGTTTTTCATTGGAAAGATCAAGAAACTGAAGCAGAAGGTTGGACCGTTATAAATTCCTTAAGAGGCGGAGCAGCTGGTGGAGGAACAAGAATGAGAAAAGGCTTGGATATGAATGAGGTCCTTTCTTTGGCCAAAACAATGGAAGTGAAGTTTACCGTTTCGGGTCCGGCAATAGGGGGTGCAAAATCTGGAATTAATTTCGATCCAAAAGATTCAAGAAAAAGAGCTGTTTTAGAACGGTGGTTCAGTGCCGTAACACCCTTATTAAAGCATTATTATGGTACCGGAGGAGATTTAAACGTAGATGCTGACAAAGACGTGATTCCTATAACAGAAGATTGTGGTGTTTGGCATCCGCAAGAAGGCATCTTTAATGGGCATTTTAAGCCAACAGAAGCAGATAAAATTAATAGAATTGGGCAATTGCGTCTCGGTGTCATCAAAGTAATAGAAAACAAAGAATTTTCGCCAGATATTTCAAGAAAATATACAATTGCAGATATGTTAACTGGCTATGGCGTTGCAGAAGCCGTAAAACACTATTATGCTATTTATGGAGGTGAAATTAAAGACAAAAGGGCCATTGTTCAAGGATTTGGAAATGTAGGTTCCGCAGCGGCTTATTACCTGTCAAAATTGGGGGTTAAGGTTGTTGGGATTATAGATAGAGATGGAGGTGTTGTGAATGAAAAAGGATTTTCTGTGCAAGAAATGACGGACTTATTTCTAGCGAAGGAGGGTACTAAATTGGTTTCGAAAAACATGATTTCTTTTGAGGAAATTAATCAAAAAATATGGAGTATCCCTGCTGAAATATTTATTCCGGCAGCAGCTTCAAGATTGGTGTCTAAAAATCAAGTTCAGCAAATGATTAATGCTGGATTAGAGGTAATATCTCCCGGAGCTAATGTTCCTTTTGCAGATAAAGAAATTTTCTTCGGACCAATTATGGAATATACAGATAATTACTTAAGTTTGCTACCGGATTTTATTTCTAATTGTGGTATCGCTAGAGTTTTTGCTTATTTGATGGAAGGAAGAGTAACACTACCGATGCAAGACAAAGCCATTTTTGACGATACTTCAAATACAATAAAAAAAGCATTACAGAAGACCTATGAAATGAGTGCTTCAAAAACAAAAATATGTTCAACTGCTTTTGAGATAGCACTAAAACAATTGATATAAACTAAATAAAAAATAAATGGAATCAGTAATTATTATTGTATTTGTAATGGGCTATTTGGCCATTACTCTTGAGCACAACTTAAAATTAGATAAATTAATTCCTGCTTTAATTATGATGGCGGTCTGTTGGGCTTTAGTTGCTTTAGGTGTTGATGGTTTTACGAATTGGTTTGATTCAAGCAAACATGGTTTGGTTGATGGTTTTGCTGCGATGGTACATGATGATAAGTTGCATTTAGTTGAAGAAACCCTATTACATCATTTAGGGAAAACTGCTGAAATCTTAGTGTTTTTGTTGGGAGCAATGACAATTGTTGAAATCATTGATTATTTTGACGGTTTTTCTACGATTAAAGGATATGTGAATTTTAAAAGTAAAAAGAAACTTTTATGGATGTTCTCAATTTTAGCTTTTATTTTATCTGCAATTATAGATAATTTAACAGCTACCATTGTACTGATTTCAATTTTACAGAAAATTGTTAAAAAAAGAGAAGACAGAATATGGTTTGCAGGTTTAACGATTATTGCAGCAAATGCAGGAGGCGCTTTTTCGCCAATAGGAGATGTAACTACAACAATGCTTTGGATTGGTGATAAGGTCAGTACAGGAATGTTATTTACCTATTTATTCCTACCATCACTTTTGTGTATGGTTGTACCCACTTTTATTGCAACATTCTTACCCGCTTTTAGAGGAGAAATAGATTTTGATGAACATGAAGTTGAGAAAGCTAAAAGCCAACATAGCGCAAGAATGTTGTACTTAGGATTGGGCGCAATCTTGTTTGTGCCAATTTTTAAAACGGTTACGCATCTGCCTCCATATGTTGGTATGATGTTGTCTTTGGCTGTTGTGGCAACTTTTGCTGAAATTTACAGTAGATCAAAGTTTTCTTTGACAGATTTTAATTCAACAGAATCAGATGCGAATGCCCATCATAGTCCTGTTCACCATTCATTATCTAAAATAGAAATGCCAAGTATTTTATTTTTCTTAGGAATTTTAATGGCAGTTGCAGCTCTAGAATCATTAGGAATTTTATTTAATTTTGCAGATAATTTAAAACAAGGAATCCCTTTAATAGGATCTGAATTAGAAGGAACTGTAGTTTCTGATTTGGTTGTTATTTTGTTAGGAGTTGGTTCTGCTATTATTGATAATGTACCATTAGTTGCTGCAAGTTTGGGGATGTTCTCAGAGGGTATCGATAACCCTTTGTGGCACTTTATTGCTTTCTCTGCAGGTACAGGAGGGTCTATGTTAATCATTGGTTCTGCAGCAGGAGTTGTTGCTATGGGAATGGAGAAAATAGATTTTTTCTGGTATTTGAAAAAAATATCTTGGTTAGCACTCATCGGATTTTTAATTGGTTCAGCAGCATTTGTAGTACTAAGAGAGTTTGTGTAGCCTTTTAAAAAATAATAATAAAAATGTCATTTTGTGAAATTTCAGAATGGCATTTTTTATATAAAATAGGATCTTTCATATTTAAGCAATTTTAAAAAAGAATAGTCGTTACCTATATAAAGAACAAAAAAAGAGAATAGAATGAATTCATTTTTTCAAACAAATAAAGAACTTTTAGAGGAAGTAGTTTCAGAAGAAAAAACACTTTCTATCTATAATTTAATTGTAGATGGTGGTACAGGGGGGCAAATTATAATAGGTCTTCTCTTTGTTTTGTTAGGTGTTGGTTTGTATATCTATTTCGAACGTTATTTTGCAATAAAATCTGCCTCAAAAATTGATGAAAATTTCATGAATCAAATTAAAGATTTTGTTTCAAACGGTAAATTAGAAGCTGCAGATGCTTTGTGTAAAAGTAAAAACACACCAACAGCTAGGCTAATTGGTAAGGGGATTTCTAGAATTGGAAAACCCTTAGATGACATCAATACAGCAATAGAAACTGCAGGAAAACTAGAGGTGTATCAGTTAGAAAAAAATGTGAGTGTTTTGGCGACTATAGCGGGTGCGGCTCCTATGATAGGGTTTTTAGGAACCGTTATTGGGATGATTATTGCTATTCATGAAATAGCAAATGCTGGTGGTCAAATTGATATTAAAATGCTTTCTGATGGGCTCTATACTGCTATGACCACAACAGTTGCTGGTTTAATTGTGGGTATTATAGCTTATGTTACTTACAATCATTTGGTGGTTCGGACTGATAAAGTTGTGTATCAAATGGAAGCAAAATCTGTTGAGTTTTTAGATTTGTTAAACGAACCTGTTTAAGATGAATTTACGGGGAAGAAATAAAATAGATTCAGCTTTCAATATGTCGTCAATGACAGATATTGTTTTTTTATTGTTGATATTCTTCATGCTCACATCAACATTAGTCACCGTTAGTGCAATTGATGTCTTATTGCCAAAGGCTGGAGGTAAGACAGAAAATAGTTCATCGATTGCAGTAACAATTACTAGTAAATCGCTCTTTTATATCGATAAAACGAAAGTAAGCGCATCTAGTTTAGAAAGTGAAATTGTAAGAAAAGTAGGAGTAGACAAAAAGAAAACGATTATAATTAGAGGAGATAAAGATGTTCCTTATAAAAATGTAATGAAAGTGATAGACATTGCAAATAAGAATAAACTAAAAATGATTTTAGCCGTAAAAGGAGGAAAATAACATGTCAGTTTTAGAGGTCAAACATAAGCGTAAATCAGCAATAATTACTGCGATGATCTTAATTTTGATCCTCTTCGGAATTTTTAATTATGGGTTGCAATACTTAGATCCACCTGCAGAATACGGTTTGGCTATTAATTTCGGAACTTTTGACGATGGTGCTGGAGAACCGGTTGAAGAAGCTACTAAAATACGTTCGCCAAAATTAGAAAAAAAATCAGAAATAATTGAAGAAGAGGTGGTCGAAACTTCAAAAGAAACTATTGAGGAAGAGCTTATTACCGATGTTACATCAAAAGAAGTTTCTATTGTAGAAAAAACGAAAGAGGGTAAAAAGGAACCTCTTAAAGAAGTCGTTAAAAATGAGCCTTTAAAGCCCAAGCTCTCAAAAGAAACTCAAGATGCTTTAAATAGTCTGCTACGCGAGAATTCGCCCAATAAAAAATTAGATGGAGAAGGTGACGACAAAGAATTGAAAGTTAAAGGAAGTGAAAAAGGCGATGTAAATGAGTCTAAATACGATGGTGATTCAGGTATTGGTGCTGATGTGAATTATAATTTAGCAGGAAGAAAAGCATTAATAATACCAAAGGAGCAACCAGATTGTCAGGAAGAAGGAGTTGTTGTTGTTCGAATTCAGGTTGATAAAAAGGGTAATGTAATATATGCACTTGCAGGTGTTAAAGGGACAACTAACTCAGCGCCTTGTTTGTTAAAGCCTGCCAAGGAAGCTGCTTTAAGAACGAAATGGAATGCAGATTCCAACGCTTCACTAAAACAAGTAGGGACTATTATTTATAAATTTTCTTTAACGAAATAATCACGTATTTTTAAAACATGAATTACCAACAAACTTTAGATTGGATGTTTGCGCAATTGCCCATGTATCAAAGAGAGGGTGAAATTGCATTTAAAAAAGACTTAACAAATATTTCAGCTTTTTCAAAAGAATTAGATTTTCCAGATAAAAAGTTTGCTTCTATTCACGTTGGTGGCACAAATGGAAAAGGTTCTACCAGTCATATGTTAGCTTCTATTTTACAAGAAGCAGGATATAAAGTTGGTTTATACACTTCGCCCCATTTGAAGAGTTTTAGAGAAAGGATTCGTATCAATGGTTGCGAAATACCTGAAAGAAAAGTAACTTCATTTATAGCAAAGCATCATTTTTTCTTAGAGCAACAAAAACTATCTTTCTTTGAGATGACTGTTGGGATGGCTTTTGATTATTTTGCTTCAGAAAAAGTAGATATTGCCATTGTTGAAGTTGGTCTAGGGGGGAGGTTGGATTCTACGAATATCATTACTCCAGTTCTCTCAGTAATTACAAATATTGGTTTGGATCATACACAGTTTTTAGGAGAAACCTTACCTGAAATTGCAGTTGAAAAAGCAGGGATTATTAAAAAGAATATTTCAGTTATTATTGGTGAAAGGCAACATGATATTGAGAGAGTATTTATTGATAGAGCAATGGAAGAAAAAGCACAAATTTTCTTTGCGTCAGACGAAGATTCAAGCTATGAGACGGATCTTTTAGGGGATTATCAGAAGAAAAATGTGAAAGCAGCAGTTCTTGCAGCTCAAAAAATAAAAGGGTTTCAGATTTCAGAGGAAAATATAAAAAACGGATTGTTGCAGGTTGTAAAAAACACTAATTTAAAAGGAAGATGGCAGGTTCTTCAAGAAAACCCCAAAGTTATTTGTGATACAGCTCATAATAAAGAAGGGTTGCGCATTGTTTTACATCAATTAGAAAGGGAGTCTTATAAAAAAATACATATTGTTTTGGGAGTCGTTTCAGACAAGAATTTGGAGGAATTGTTACCTCTTTTTCCAAAAGAAGCAAGGTATTATTTTTGCAAGCCTAATATACCTAGGGGTCTTTCTGAAATAGATTTGCAGAAAAAAGCAACTGCATTTAATTTAGATGGAAAAAAATATTCTTCTGTAGCGTTGGCTTTAGAAAGTGCGTTATTAAATGCAAATCAACAAGATATAATCTATGTTGGAGGAAGTACATTTGTTGTAGCAGAGATTATTTAAATAAAAGTAAGTATTTTGTTTGGTAAATTAAAAAACCGGTTTATATTTGCATCCGCTTAGGGCAATTAGCTCAGTTGGTTCAGAGCATCTCGTTTACACCGAGAGGGTCGGGGGTTCGAATCCCTCATTGCCCACATCAATTAAAATCCTGATGAATTTTTCATCAGGATTTTTTATTTTCAAAAAATGACAAGCTTGCTTGGTCATTTTTTGAAAATAAAAAATACGATTTGAGCGTAGCTCATCAGGATTGTATTTGCAGTAGCGGTCTTCTGGGGATGCAGTTCTGCCTTTTTAGGCAGGAGTGAACCCCTATTAATATTGCTTGCTTGGTCATTTTTTGAAAATAAAAAAGACTCCATTGAGCGTAGCTCATTAGGATTGTATTTGCAGCAGGGGTCTTCTAGGGATGCAGTTCTGCCTTTTTAGGCAGGAGTGAACCCCTATTAATATTGCTTGCTTGGTCATTTTTTGAAAATAAAAAATACGATTAGAGCGTAGCTCATTAGGATTGTATTTGCAGCAGGGGTCTTCTAGGGATGCAGTTCTGCCTTTTTAGGCAGGAGTTTTAAATTGAAGAGCTGATTTTGTGGAGGTATTTCCACATATTTTTAAAAAGTTGCCTTGTTTTTTGCAATATTTCTATCAATTTACAGTTTACAGGAGTATTGGACAGAGAATCCCCTATTCTTTTAGTATATTTGTTTTCATTGAAAAAGAGATTGAAAAAGACCTAAAAAGTACTTCCAAATGGATGTGAAATTGTCAGAAAAAAAAATACTCGTTACTGGCGGAGCAGGATTTATTGGCTCCAATTTAATTGAGGTTTTACTAGAAAAAAGGAATAAGGTAGTTTGTCTAGATAATTTTGCTACTGGAAAAAGAGAAAATCTCACTGCATTTCTAAATAATACAAACTTTACCTTAATCGAAGGTGATATTCGGAACTTAGAGGATTGTAAAAAAGCAGTAGCAGGTGTTGACTATGTTTTGCATCAAGCGGCTTTAGGTTCAGTTCCTAGGTCTATCAGTGACCCTATCGCAACGGATGGCGTAAATATTGGAGGTTTTTTAAATATGTTAGTAGCATCTAGAGATGCTGGAGTAAAACGTTTTGTGTATGCAGCGAGTTCTTCAACCTATGGCAATTCTAAATCATTGCCTAAAGTGGAAGACGTAATCGGGAAGCCGTTGTCTCCTTATGCAATAACAAAGTATGTCAATGAATTGTATGCAGATACTTTTTATAGAACGTATGGTTTTGAAACGATAGGATTGCGTTATTTTAATGTCTTTGGAAGAAAGCAAGATCCAAATGGCGCATATGCGGCCGTGATTCCAAAATTTGTCAACCAATTGATAAACTACGAGTCTCCAGTTATCAATGGAGATGGAGAGTATTCTAGAGATTTTACATATATTGATAATGTGATTCAAATGAATTTATTGGCTTTGACTTCAGAGAATCCGGAGGCAATAAATCAAGTTTATAATACCGCTTTTGGACAACGGGCGACTTTGAATGATCTGGTGATTTCATTAAAAAATTATCTAGGAGAATACGATCCTAAAATAAAAGAAGTTCAAATAATTTATGGTCCTAATAGGATAGGAGATATTCCTCATTCAATGGCGAGTATCGAAAAAGCACAAAAGTTATTAAATTACCAACCACAGTTTTCATTACAAAATGGATTAATGGAAGCAGTCAAGTGGTATTGGGAGAATTTATAGGTTGTTGACGTTGACGAAGACGTTGACAAAGACGAAGACCAAAGACAAAGACCAAAGACGAATACAGTCAAAGTCTTAGTCAAGGTAAAAAAATAGTCAAAGTCAAGATAATAATAATAAAGAACGAAGACCAAGACGAATACGAATCAAGTCTAAGTAAAAGTCTTAGTTAAAGTTAAAAGATAATGAGTAAACCAAAAATAGGATTAATAGGTTTAGGATATGTAGGATTACCCCTGGCAAGGCTGTTTGCTACAAAATATTCTGTTGTTGGATTTGATGTCAATCAAGAAAGAATAACAGAATTAATTTCTGGAAATGACAGTACATTAGAAGTCGATAACACCTCTCTACAAGAAGTTTTGGTGTCTGAAAATACGATACGAAAAGGCTTGTTTTGTTCTTCTGACTTGGAAAGTTTAAAAGAGTGTGATTTTTACATAATTACTGTTCCTACCCCTGTAGATAAGAATAACAGGCCAGAATTAACTCCATTGATAAAAGCAAGTGAAACGGTTGGAAGTGTTCTGAAAAGAGGAGATGTAGTTGTTTATGAATCGACTGTTTATCCTGGAGCCACAGAAGAAGAATGTATTCCTGTGTTGGAAAAAGTATCGGGTTTAAAATTTAACAAAGACTTTTACGCAGGCTATTCTCCGGAGAGAATTAATCCAGGAGATAAAGAACACACCGTAGAAAAAATATTAAAAGTTACTTCAGGATCAACACCAGAAATTGGTAAAAAAGTAGACGATTTGTACAAATCTGTTATCGATGCGGGAACACATTTGGCACCCACTATTAAAGTCGCAGAAGCTTCTAAGGTGATCGAGAATTCTCAACGTGATATAAACATTGCCTTTGTAAATGAGCTCGCTAAGATTTTTAATTTAATGGGCATCAATACGCATGATGTTTTGGAAGCGGCTGGGACTAAATGGAATTTTCTACCATTCAAACCAGGTTTGGTTGGAGGACATTGTATTGGGGTAGATCCCTATTATTTAGCTCAAAAAGCACAAGAATATGGTTACAATCCAGAAATTATTTTAGCAGGAAGAAGACTAAATGACGGAATGGGAGCGTATGTAACCAGTCAGGTTGTGAAATTAATGATTCAAAAAGACATTAAAATAAAAGGAGCTGAAGTTTTAGTCCTGGGAATTACCTTTAAGGAAAACTGTCCTGATGTCAGAAATACAAAAGCCGTAGATGTCATTTCAGCATTGGAGCAATACAATACCAAAGTAACGATTTATGATCCCTGGGCCAATGAAGAAGAGGTAAAACATGAGTATGGTTTAAAATCTACAAGATCATTACCTATTGAAAAATTCGATGCCATTATAGTGACAGTAGCACATAACGAATTTAAAGAACTAAATTATGCTGTATTAAGAAAAGAGAATTCTATTCTATACGACGTAAAGAATATTTTAAATTCCAACCAGGTAGATAAAACACTTTAAGAAAATGAAAAATTTCGCATTAATAGGAGCTGCCGGATACATTGCTCCAAGACATTTAAAGGCAATTAAAGAAACAGACAATCAATTAATTGCTGCTTTAGATAAATTTGATAGCGTTGGTATGATGGATAGTTATTTTCCAAATGCAGACTTTTTTGTTGAATTTGAGCGTTTCGATCGTCACATAGAAAAGTTAAAAAGAGCAGGAATACCTTTAGATTACGTAAGTATTTGTACACCAAATTATTTGCACGATTCACATATTAGAATGGCTCTTAGAAGAGGTGCGGATGCAATCTGCGAAAAACCGTTGGTTTTAAACCCATGGAATATTGAGGCTTTGATGGATATTCAAAAAGAATCTGGCCGAAAAATAAATACAATTTTACAGCTAAGGTTGCACCCAAGTATCATTGCTTTAAAAAATAAAGTAGCTGCGGAATTTAAAAATGAAAAATACGAGGTAGATTTAACCTATATCACTTCAAGAGGAAAATGGTATGATGTTTCTTGGAAAGGAGATGCCAGCAAATCAGGAGGAATAGCCACGAATATTGGAGTCCACTTTTACGACATGCTTTCTTGGATTTTTGGAGAGGTTCAGGAGAATACGGTTCACCTCAGAGAAAAAGACAAAGCAGCAGGATATTTAGAGTTTCAAAATGCAAGAGTTCGATGGTTTTTATCAATAAATGAAAATGATTTACCTGCAGTGATTAAAGAAAAAGGACAAAGAACCTTCAGGTCAATCACAATAGACGATCAGGAGCTAGAGTTTAGTGCTGGTTTTACAGATTTACACACCAAGAGTTATGAGCAAATATTGAAAGGGAAAGGTTTTGGACTCAAGGACTCTAAGAAATCCATACATATAGTTCATGATATTAGGAACTTAACAATCAGTAACAAAGGCTTAAAACATCCTTTTGTTTAAAAAATAATTAACATATATTTGCAATAAAAATGAAAAAAAAAGGAATCATTGTTTCTGGGTATTTCAATCCAATCCACAAAGGACATTTAGAGTATTTTATCAATGCGAAGCGTCTAGCAGATGAATTATTTGTAATCGTAAATAGTGATTTTCAAAGAGCATTGAAAGGTTCAAAAGAATTTCAAAAAGAGGCAGAACGTTTATTTATTGTTCAGAATATCAAAGCAGTCGACAAAGCTCTCATTTCTGTTGATAAAGACAGAACGGTATGCGAAACTATCCGTACTATTTTTGAAACTTTTGGAAAAGAATATCAATTAGCCTTTGCAAACGGTGGAGATCAGGATAATAACTCAATTCCTGAAGCACCCACCTGTAATGAATTAGGGATTGAATTGATCGATGGCTTGGGTGATAAAATACAGTCTTCCTCTTGGTTGCTAAAAAAATAATTAACATATGAAAACAGGAATTACTTTTAGTGCATTTGATTTATTTCATGCAGGGCACGTTAAAATGTTAGAAGAAGCAAAGCGTGAATGTGATTATTTAATTTGTGGTTTGCAAACAGACCCTACTTTAGATCGACCAGGAAAAAACAGGCCCGTACAAACTGTTGTTGAGCGATACATTCAATTAAAGGCTTGCAAGTTTGTAGATGAAATTGTGCCCTATGCAACGGAACAAGATTTAGAAGATGTTTTAAGATCTTTTAAAATAGATGTTCGTATCATAGGAGACGAATATGCCAGTAAGTCATTTACCGGAAGAGAGTATTGTGAAGAAAAAGGGATTGATTTGTACTTTAACAAAAGAGAGCATCGATTTTCTAGTAGTGGATTAAGAAAAGAAGTTCAAGAAAAAGAAAATTTAAAATTCAAAGATAAATAATTTATGAATATAGCGGTTGTAGGTTCTGGCTATGTTGGCTTAGTTTCAGGAACTTGTTTTGCTGAAATGGGAAACCATGTTACCTGTGTTGATATTGATCCTGTAAAAATTGAAAAATTAAAAAAGGGAATTATCCCAATTTTTGAGCCAGGCTTGGAGGCATTGGTTTTAAAAAATGTCACCAATAAAAATATAGATTTTACTACAAATTTATCTGAGGCTATCTCAAATGCAAAAATAGTTTTTATTGCAGTTGGTACTCCCATGGGAGATGATGGTTCTGCAGATTTGCAGTATGTTTTAGCCGTTGCAAAGTCCATTGGAGCTTCCATGAACAAAGAAATCGTAGTGGTTGATAAATCTACAGTTCCCATTGGTACAGCAGACAAAGTAAAGGCTGAAATTCAGCAAGAATTAGACAAAAGAAATACTGCTGTGAAGTTTCATGTGGTATCCAATCCAGAGTTTTTAAAAGAAGGAGCTGCGATAGATGATTTTATGAAGCCTGATAGGGTTGTAATTGGGGCAGACACTTCTTATGCATTTGATATCATGAAACAATTATACTCCCCTTTTTTGAGAACGAATGATCGTTTTATAAAGATGGATATCCGTTCTGCTGAAATGACAAAATATGCAGCGAATGCTATGTTGGCGACTAAAATATCTTTCATGAATGAAATTGCTAACATCTGTGAAAAAGTTGGTGCGGATGCCAATCAAGTTAGAATTGGTGTTGGTTCAGACAAAAGAATTGGGTATAGCTTCATCTATCCAGGTGCAGGTTACGGAGGTTCTTGTTTTCCAAAAGACGTAAAAGCACTAAAAAAGATAGCAGAAGAGTATGGGTATAAAGCGAATTTAATAACTGCTGTTGAGCATGTAAATGACGCTCAAAAACTAGTTATTGCCAATAAGGTAATCAAAAGATTTGGAGAAGATTTATCTGGTTTTTCTTTTAGTTTATGGGGTTTGGCTTTTAAGCCAGGAACTGACGATATGAGAGAAGCACCCGCAATTTATATTGTAAAAGAGTTGGTGAAAAGAGGCGCAAAAATAAAAGCATACGATCCAAAAGCAATCAGTGAGGCCAAAGAATATTATTTAAAAGGGATCGAAAATATTGAGTATTACAATTCAAAGTATGAGGTTTTAAAAGATACAGATGCTTTAATTTTGATAACAGAATGGAAAGAATTTAGATCACCTGATTTTGAAGAGATAAAATCGCAACTAGTTTCTCCAATTATTTTTGATGGAAGAAATCAATACAATGCGTTTGATTTGGAGGGAAAAGGGTTTGAATATTATCAAATAGGAAAGAATTAAATGAAAATATTAGTCACTGGTGCTGCAGGATTTATCGGATTTCATTTATCTAAACGATTATTAGACCAAGGTCATCAAGTAGTCGGTATCGATAATATTAATGATTATTACGATATCAATTTGAAGTATGCTCGACTAAATGAGTTAGGCATTCAAAGAGCAGATGCTGAGGTGTTTTTAAACAATGCAACAGGCTTGCTTTACAATCATAATTTTGAGTTTGTTAGAATGAATTTGGAGGATAGGATAGAATTACCAAAATTATTCAAAGAGAAAGAATTTGATGTAGTCTGTAATTTAGCAGCTCAAGCTGGTGTTCGATATAGTATAGAAAATCCAGAAGCATATATTGATAGTAATATCGTTGGATTTTCAAATATTCTCGAATGTTGCAGACATCATACTATTAAACATTTGTTGTATGCAAGTAGTTCAAGTGTATATGGAGAAAATAAAAAAGTTCCTTTTTCTACAACCGATACTGTTGATCACCCTATAAGTTTGTATGCTGCCACTAAAAAGAGTAATGAGTTAATGGCGCATACTTACAGTCATCTATATAATATTCCAACTACGGGACTCCGATTTTTTACCGTATATGGTCCTTGGGGTAGACCTGACATGGCAGTGTATCTTTTTGCAGATGCGATTTCTAAAGATCGACCAATCAAGGTTTTTAATAATGGAAATATGAATAGAGATTTTACGTATATTGATGATATTTTAAATGGTGTTGAAATTTTATTAGCAAACCCTCCAGAAAAAAAATCTAAAAAGCCAGCATATAGAATTTCAAATATTGGAAATGGAAGTCCACAATCTTTAGGAGATTTTATCAAAGCCATTGAAACTAGTTTTGGAATAGAAGCAAAAAAAGAATTTTTACCTATGCAAGCTGGTGATGTGCCACAAACATGGGCTGATGTATCAGATATTGAAAAATTGGGATACAACAGTACTATCGGAATTGATCAAGGTGTGCACTATTTTGTTCTTTGGTATAAAAAATTTTACAACTGTTAATATGGATAAATCATTAAAAATATACATAGCTGGTCACAGAGGTATGGTAGGTTCTGCAGTATGGAGAGTTTTAGAAAAAAAAGGATATACGAATCTAATAGGAAAAACGAGCAAGCAGTTAGATTTACGAAACCAACAAGCTGTTTCAGATTTTTATGAAAAAGAACAGCCAGAAGTTGTGATTGATGCTGCAGCAAAAGTTGGAGGTATTTTGGCAAATAATGACCATCCGTATCAGTTTTTAATGGAAAATATGCAAATTCAAAATAATTTAATTGATGGAGCATTCAAATTAGGAGTTGAGAAGTTTATCTTTTTAGGAAGCTCCTGTATTTATCCAAAGTTAGCTCCACAGCCTCTAAAAGAAGAATATTTACTAACAGATTCTTTAGAACCAACCAACGAGTGGTATGCCATTGCAAAAATAACAGGTGTAAAAGCATGTCAAGCAATTAGAAAACAATTTGACAAAGACTATGTAAGTTTAATGCCAACAAACTTATATGGTACCCATGATAATTTTGATTTAAAATCCTCTCATGTATTGCCAGCAATGCTGCGTAAGTTTCATGAAGCTAAAAATAATAACAATTCAGACGTAATGTTATGGGGTAGCGGTTCTCCAATGCGGGAATTTTTATACGTAGACGATATGGCAGAAGCAGTGGTGTATGCTTTGGAAAATGAATTGCCAGAATATTTATACAATGTTGGTTCAGGGAAAGATATTACCATCAGAGACTTGGCAAAAACCATTCAAAAGGTTGTTGGTCATGAAGGGAAAATTTTATGGGATGCATCTAAGCCAGATGGCACGCCAAGAAAGTTGATGGATGTATCTAAAATAAAAAATGTAGGTTGGAGCTATTCCACAGAACTAGAACAAGGAATAGAAAAAACCTACTCTTGGTTTTTAGAGAATGTAGAGAATTTTAAAGAAGTAAAGTTAACGTAGACTAAGACTAAGACTAAGACAAAGACTAAGACAAAGACTAAGACTAAGACTAAGACTAAGACTAAGACTAAGACAAAGACTAAGACTAAGACTAAGACTAGTTCGTTGTCGGAGTCAAAGTAAAAAAAAAAGAGATTGAGAGATTTTAGAAAATATGATATTTGGAAAGATGGGATGGAGCTTGTTGATAACGTTTATACGTTTGTAGAAGCTTTTCCTAACACCGAAAAATATGGATTGAGTTCTCAGTTAACACGATCTGCGGTTTCAATTCCTTCAAATATTGCAGAAGGAGCATCTAGGAATTCAGAAAAGGACTTTGCAAGGTTTTTGGAAATAGCATTGGGGTCGGCTTTTGAAGTAGAAACACAGTTAATCATTGCGAGTAAAAGAAAGTTTATTTCTGAAAGGAGTCTAGAGGAAACTGTTAATAAACTATCGAGTTTGCAGAAAAGAATATACGGACTAAGAAGAAAAATTATAAACTAAAAAACAAAGACAAAGACAAAGACAAAGACAAAGACAAAGACAAAGACAAAGACAAAAACAGAATAGTCTAAGTCAAAGTTTAGGTCAAGGTCATTTTTTGAAACAAAAAATATGAAAGTAGCATTAATCACAGGAATTACAGGCCAAGATGGGTCTTATTTGGCAGAGTTATTATTAGAAAAAGGATATGAGGTGCATGGTGTCAAAAGAAGATCCTCTTTATTCAATACAAATAGAATTGATCATTTATACCAAGATCCACATGATCCAGATCAACGATTGAAATTGCATTATGGAGATTTGACAGATTCAATGAATTTGACACGTATCATCCAAGAATGTCAACCTGACGAGATCTACAATCTAGGAGCCATGTCTCATGTTGCGGTGTCTTTTGATACTCCGGAATATGTAGGAAATGTTGATGGATTGGGAACTTTACGAATCTTAGAAGCCGTTCGAATTTTAGGATTGGAAAAGAAAACAAGAATTTACCAAGCTTCCACTTCTGAATTATACGGAGGGATGGCAGAGAATAAAAACGACAAAGGGTTTTATGATGAACTTTCCCCATTTTACCCACGTTCACCATACGGAGTGGCTAAGATTTACGGATTTTGGATTACGAAGAACTACCGAGAAGCTTATGACATGTTTGCATGTAACGGTATTTTATTCAACCATGAATCACCCAGAAGAGGGGAGACTTTTGTGACACGGAAAATTACCCGTGCAGTTGCTAAAATTGCATTAGGCTTACAAGAAAAATTCTTTCTAGGCAATTTGGAAGCAAAACGAGATTGGGGCCATGCAAAAGATTATGTTCGTATGATGTGGATGATTCTACAAGCAGAGAAACCAGAAGATTGGGTGATTGCAACAGGAGTTACTACTACCGTAAGAGATTTTGTACGCCTTGCTTTTGGAGAAGTAGGAATAGAAGTTGAGTTTAAAGGCGAAGGTGTAAACGAAAAGGGCTTTGTCAAAAGTATTGACCAAGAAAAATACAGCAAAGCAACGGGTATTTCTAACATAGTTGAAGAAAACAACGAACAAAAAACAACGAACAACATACAACCTGCCTTAGGCAAGGAGGTGTTGTCTGTTGATCCTACTTATTTCCGTCCGACTGAAGTCGATTTATTAATTGGAGATCCAACCAAAGCAAAAGAAAAGCTAGGATGGGTTCCGGAACACGATTTGGCTTCATTGGTAAAAGACATGATGCAAAGTGATGTTACTTTAATGAGAAAAGATGTCGATTTATTGAAGGCTGGTCATGAAATTTTGAAGCAGGCGGAGTAAAAGATTGAGTTTGAATCTGTTTGGATTAAAAAATAATAATCAGAGTAATTCAGTAATAAATTAATGTATATTTGTAAAAAAAAACACTCATTAAAAAGACAACAAGTGCGTAAAATTTTAAACATATTATGTATCTTATTTAGTTTGATGCAACTGCATTCTCAAACAGAACAAGAGATCATCGAAGAAGCCAATCGTCTTAAGATTAGCTCCAGACAAGAGGCAATTAATGCTTTATCAGATAAAGGAATTAGTGAATCTCAAGCCAAAGAAATGGCTCAGATCCGAGGGATTGATTTTGAGGCTTTTTTAGCAGATTATTTAAACTCTCAAAAAGGCAATACAACAAAAAAGAATTCCAATGTAGTTTCAAAAGAAGTTGTTACCGATTTGAAAATTGCGACACTACCATCGTTGGGAACTTTGCCGTCCAAAGCGCAAACAAAAAAAGAAATCAAAAATTATTTTGGATATGATATTTTTGTAAACAATCCGTTTGGACAAAAAGAATATTTACTAGGGAATATAGATGAAGGATATATTTTAGCTCCAGGAGATGAGTTGAGAATCACTGTTTTTGGAGATAATAACCTAGAATTTGTTTCCAAAATAGATTTAAACGGAAACATTTCTTTTCCTAACATAGGGGTGTTTTTTGCTGCAGGAAATTCTTTTGCGACCCTAAAAAATCGAGTAAAAATATTTTTAGGAAAATACTATAGTGGGTTGTTATCCACTCCTTCACGTACCTTTTTAGATGTTTCTTTAACTCAAATCAGACCAGTAAAAGTTTCTGTTTTAGGAAATGTTACTACTCCTGGCCCTCATTTGGTCAGTGGGATGGCTACGGTTTTGAATGCTTTGTATGCCTCAGGTGGGGTTGATACTTCAGGGACACTAAGAGATGTAAAAGTATATCGAGATAATAAATTAATAAAAACGATAGATTTATACGACTATATCACGCAAGGGAATATCGATCAAGACATTCGATTATCAAACAATGATATTTTATTTGTAGGTCCTAGACTCAGTTCTGTTACCCTAAAAGGGCAAGTGAAAACACCCGCTATCTACGAATTAACCCCCAACGAAACTCTTAAAGACTTATTTGCTTTCGCTGGTGGTTTGCCTGCAGATGCTGCCATCAATACAGTGAATATTTCTCGAATAAAACCATTTAAAGACCGAAAGCAAGAATTGGTGTTTGACCGTTTTTTAACCACCATTAATTATGCGAGTATTCAAAAGAATGCACAAAAAGATTTTCAGTTAATGGATGGAGATCTTGTTTCAGTGCAAGAAATTTTAGCAACCCAAAAGAATAAAGTGTTTATTGAAGGGAATGTGAACGCTCCGGGAAGTTATGCCTTAGACGTTTTTAAAGATTTAAAAACCCTAATCAATTCCGGTGCAAAAGGGGTATTGCCAAATACCTACATGCAAAAATTAGACCTCAAAAAAGAGGATGATAAAGGGAATTTATCTTTCAAAACCTATAATCTTTCCAGTGTTTTAGAGGGGCAAATAAAAGTATCTTTAGAAGAAAATGATCAAGTTAAGATTTATGCTTTAGCTGAGGTAGAGGGTGATAAAACCGTATCAATATCTGGATATGGTGTCGGAGCTAAAACTGTAATTATTAGAGAAAATCTTTCTTTATTTGACTTAATTTTTCAATCAGTGTCTTATGAAGAGTTAGATTTCCAATCGAAAGTACTGACAAGTCGTTTGGATTTAATGAGATTTGATGAGCAGACAGGTTTGTATAATTTATCTCAATATAGTTTAGATAGGCTAGAAGACTTAAAAACCACCTACCTAATGCCAAAGGATGAGGTGGTATTGTATACCAAGTCTGTAACTCAAGACATTACCCCAACCTTTAAAGTATTGGGAGCGGTTGTCAGCCCGGGAGCGTTTTCTCTTGGAAACACTCTCTACGTAGAAGATGCTATCTTAATGGCGGGAGGTTTTTTAGACGAAGCAGAAAAAACAGTGATCAATGTAAACCGCTTGGATAGAGATCTAGAGAAAGGAACCTATTCTAAATTGGAAACCTATGAGCTAGATATGGAGTACCTATTGGGTCTGAAAAATAAGCCTTCCAATCCTTTTATTCTACAAAATAAAGACATCATAACGGTATTTGCTCCCATTAGAGCCCAATTTCAACCCACTATTTCTGTGCAAGGGGAAGTGAAGTTTCCAAGAGATATTATTCTAGAAAACGATCAAGCAGGAATTCGAAAAATAATTGAGATTGCCGGTGGACTCACCAATAATTCAAACTTAGAGAGCTCTTATATTCTTCGAGACAGTTTAAAAGTATTTTTTAATGTTCAAAAACTCAATTCAAATAAGCAGTTATTACTTTTAGATGGCGATGTTTTGGTCATTGGTTCTAAGTTGGCTTCAATTAAAACTTCAGGAGGGGTTGCAAATCCATCCATTTTTAATTGGGAAAAAGGAAGAAGAGCCAGGTATTACGTCGCAAATTCTGGAGGTAAAAAGAAACGAATAAAAAGTATGTATGTGCAACAAGCAAATGGTAAATCAGAAGCAATAGGATTTTTAAAAAATCCAATAGTATATCCGGGTGCTGAAATCATTGTTGTTGAAAAACCTGAAAAGATTCAAGGTGAAGGCAGTAAATTTATAGATGATTTTGTCAGAATTTTTGGAATCCTTACAGGAACTCTAACCACTGTTATTTTAGCGACTAAATTATAAATCATATGGAGCTTTCAGAAAAGAACCTACAGGCAGAAGACCAAATAGACGTCATTGCCTTATTGTCCAAGCTTTGGGATCGCAAAAAGTGGATCTTCCGAACGGTTTGTCTTTTTGGTATTATTGGGGTTGTCGTTGCTTTGTCAACGCCAAACCAATATACCGCCTCTGCCATGTTCACACCTAATTATAGTGGTTCATCTTCAACAGGATCAAGCGGTTTGAAAGGGTTGGCTTCTTTAGCGGGCATTAATATTGGTGGCATGTCTCAGGGACGTAAGCAAGTTTCACCCATGTTGTATGGGAAAATTTTAGAAAGTGCTATTTTCAAACAACAATTACTGGATACTCCTTTAAAAAATGTAGCAGGCTTCCCTACCTTGAGGGCTTATTTTATGGAGCCTAGGAGTAGTGTTCTAGGAACTGTTAAAGAGTACACGATAGGCTTACCTTCTAAAATTATTGGCTTGTTCAAAGGAGAAGCTTCGGCGCAATCTTTAGAATCATTGGAAGGGATCACCTCTGTAACCGAAGAAGATTTTCAATATTTTAAAGCAATAGATGCTATTTTAACATTGTCTATCAATGATAAAGACGGATTTTTAGAAATTATCGCGAAAAGCAAAAATCCTCACGTAGCAGCGCAAGTAGCAAAAAACGGAGAATTGCTTTTGCAACAACAAATTATTGCGATCAAAACAAAATCTAGTTTGGAACTCTTACAGTATTTAAAGGAGCAATATGCCGATAAGAAAGTTTTATTAAATGAAGCGCAAGATCGCTTGTCTCGTTTTAAAGATCGGAACTTAAATATTTCTACGAGTCGTTTTTCCAACAATCAGACTCGTTTAGAGTCTGAACTTCAGACAGCCACTGCTGTATTTCAAAACGTAGTGACCCAGCTAGAGCAGGTTAAACTCCAGGTAACCAAAGATACTCCTGTATTTTCCATTTTGAAACCGGTTGTATTTCCCAATGAAAAATCGGGGCCCAAACGAAGCTTAATTGTTACTGTTTGGTTGTTTCTAGGTGCTGTTGTAAGCATTGGGTTTGTCTTAGCGAAAGATCCGGTGCTGGAAATGCTGCAAAAAATTACCGCCAAAGTTTAAGAGAATCTTTAAGGTTTTATCAAGTGCTTGTTTGTTCTGTATTTTTATGAACGACATTCCTGTTGATGGAAATCTAAGTCTGAGAACTTTTTATGTACCCTATTTTTAGAGTAACTTTATGAAGGGTATGTGAAATCAACCTGTTAATTAATCGGTTCGAAAAAAAAGAGGTAATTCTTTGAGTTTTTTTTTGTATTTTAGCTAAAAATTGTTAGTCTTTCAACCTAATTATAAAAATCTTTATGTTTGAATAAAAAGGCTTTTGCATTGTCAGGTAGCTTATTCGGGGTTCGCTCTCAGAAAATGCTTTCATCCTGAGTATGGAATTGACTTTTATTGACACAAAATCGTTTTAATAGGGCTTTATTACACCATTTGATTAAACTATTTATAATCGAACAGTCTAAGTTATAAATACCCTTAGGAGCAGTTATTTTTTGTGTCACCTAAACATTGGTTTATTGCATGTAAATGATTACTTTTATGTGAGTTGATTAAAGTATAAGGTTTTAAATGAGTAGGTTAGTGATGTTAGAAGTTGAAAAAGTTAAAAAAAACATTTCTGTAAGTTTTTCATAAAACGAATGTATTCTAACTAAAAAATATTTTTGGCTGACAAACAGTTTAAAAAAGTTAAAATTTTTAACATTAAAAGTTTAATAATAAATTGAACTGAAATTTAGTTTCAGTGTAAGTAATTAATTTTGCAACTGATTCTTTAATACACATGTGAAAAATATAATATATATTTATAAATTAAGAAATGATGTTAAACTTCTTGCCTTTTATTGCTATGTTTTTGGGAGTGGTTATACTTTCCCTATTTCTCATTCCGAAAATTAGAGCGCTATCCTTTAAAAATCACATTACAGATGCTTCACGTGCTCGAAGCTCTCACCGTGGAATCGTTCCGACTTTTGGGGGTGTGGCTTTTTATGTGAGTTATATGTTGGTCTTATTTTGTTGTCAATCATTCGATACAAATCATGTATCAATAACCTTGTTAGTCGCTATTTCCATTGTCTTTTTTACCGGTTTTTTAGACGACTTGAAAGACTTATCACCGAAATTTAAATTCCTCGGTCAGTTTCTTGCAGTGGCTCTCCTCATGTTTCAATCAGATTTTAGAATCAATTCGTTGCATGGTTTTATGGGAATCTATGAAGTTCCTATGGGAGTCTCTATTGCGGGGAGTCTGTTTTTTTTATTAGGATTGATCAATGCATTCAATCTCATTGATGGGATTGACGGTCTGACAGGAATTACTGGGATTATTGTGGCTTCGTTTTACAGCTTTATGTTTTATACCTTGGGAAACTTTTTTTATGCAGCCATTGGGGTGACAACCATTGGCACCCTGCTTGCTTTTTTACGATTTAATTTTTCCATACAAAGGAAAATATTTATGGGAGATACGGGCAGTTTGGTGATTGGTTTGGTGTTGGGCTTATTGACTTTAAAATTAATGTCATTTGGGGATGAAGCATATGTAACGTTGTCGTTTAACCGGGAACAGCTTCCTTTATTTTTGACAGCGGTGTTGTTTGTTCCTCTGTTAGATACCTTGCGTGTGATGTTCGTGAGAGCGCTCAAAGGAGTATCAATCTTTAAGGCAGATAGAAATCACATTCATCATATTATAATTGATTTCGGATTGTCGCATCGAAGGGCTTCCTTTTTCATAGGTCTTGCAAACTTTATAGCAGCTTCAATCATGTTTTTTGTGATTCAACGATTCGATTTTACAGGATCTCTTTTAATTTTAATCGCATTGCTATTTTTAGCCATTACAACCTTATTTTTAATGAATACTAATAGAGCAGCCCTTCGGATAAAGGTAAAAATGAAACAAGCGCTGTTACGACTTTTTTAACAATCATATTTCTTGGTTCCATATCTTATTTCACATTCAATTTTAATATCTTTGTTCCTATAAATAACACTGATTAATGGTAAACAAATGGTTTGTGGTCTATACCAAGTCAAGAAATGAACTGAAGGTTCAGAATCACCTTATATCTATTGGGATAGAAGCATTCACACCAACCAGAACAGAGCTGCGTCAATGGTCTGACCGAAAGAAAAAAGTGGTCGTACCTTTGTTGCCTTCCATGGTGTTGGTTCGTTTAGATGAAAAAGAAGCTCATAAAGTTTTTGAAATACCCGGTGTGGTCCGATATTTGTTTGAGTATGGAAAACGGGCCGAGGTTTCCAATAAAGAGGTGTTGGCCATGCAAGCGTATGTAGAGAACCCTTTTTCAGTTCAAGAAAATAAATGGGTTGTGGGGGATACCGTACAAGTGCCTTTATTCAATCAGGAGGCTACCTTACTTTCTCTGAAAGGAAAGAACTGCATTGCGCAGTTAAATAAACTAGGTGCGATTGTATCATTTCAACTGAAGTAATCAGTTGATTTTTTTTAGTTTAAAAATTCATTACTGTGAGTAGTGACGGCGAAGCCGTGCCATGAACGAAAGTTTATGGTCTTAAAAAATGGTTAAAATAAAATAAAATAAATGTTAAGTGACTACCGGTGGTAGTCAAGAAAAAATAGACAAAAAGTTAATGAAAAAGATTTTATTAATATTTGGAACACGCCCAGAAGCAATTAAAATGGCTCCATTAGTCAAAGAATTCCAAAAGTATCCAGATGTTTTTGATACGAGAGTTTGTGTAACCGCTCAGCATCGAGAAATGTTAGACCAGGTATTAATTTTTTTTGAAATCGAACCTAATTACGACTTAGATTTAATGAAGCCAGGACAAAATTTATATGCACTCACGGCTACAATTATTGAGTCTTTAAAACCAATTCTAGAAGAATTTATTCCAGATTATGTTTTTGTACACGGAGATACTACGACGACTATGGCAGGGTCCATAGCAAGTTTTTATTCTGGTGCTAAAGTATGTCACGTTGAAGCTGGTCTTAGAACTAATAATAAACTATCTCCTTTTCCTGAAGAAATAAATCGTCAAATAACTGGTAGAATTTGTGATTATCATTTCGCTCCTACTGAAACTTCAAAAAAGAACTTGCTAAAAGAGAATATTTCTGACAGTTCAATTTTAGTTACTGGAAATACTGTTATTGATGCACTAATAAAATCTGTTGAAAAAGTTAATGAGAGTCCAAGTGAATTAATTCAAGATCTGTCAAGGCAAATAGGAAGTCAAGAAGTTGTTTTAGTCACAGGTCACCGTAGAGAGAATCATGGTGGAGGGTTTGAAAGAATTTGTAAAGCTTTAAAACGGATCGCTAAAGATGATGTAAATCGTTTGATTATTTATCCTGTCCATTTGAATCCAAAAGTACTGGAACCAGTAAATAGAATTTTGTCGGGTGTTAGCAATGTAATTTTAATAGATCCTTTAGCGTATCAGGATTTTATTTGGCTTATGAATAGATCTAAAATTATTATCACAGACAGTGGTGGTGTACAAGAAGAAGCACCAAGTCTAGGAAAACCAGTTTTAGTAATGAGAGATACCACAGAAAGACCTGAAGCTGTAGAAGCTGGAACAGTTTTGCTAGTAGGCACTAATGAAGAGTTGATTGTTTCTAAAGCATTGGACTTATTAAACAATACCGAAAACTTTGAAAAAATGTCAAAGCTTCACAATCCTTATGGAGACGGGCTGGCATCAAAAAGAATTGTAGACTTTATTAAAAATATAGAATAATGAATCCAGAAGTAGTTACCATAGGTTTAGGATATATAGGATTACCGACCTCAGCATTAATAGCATCGCACGGAACAAATGTTTTAGGTGTAGATATAAATCAAAGTGTTGTTGACACGATTAATGAGGGGAAAATTCATATTGTAGAGCCGGATTTAGATAAGATTGTATCTGCAGCTGTTTCAAAAGGAAATTTAAAGGCTTCAACCAAAGCAATATCTGCTGAAGTATATTTAATAGTCGTTCCTACACCATTTAAAGGCAATCATGAACCAGATATTTCATTTGTTGAGGCTGCAACAAAAGGAATTATTCCACTTTTAAAAAAAGGTGATTTATACATTATTGAATCGACATCTCCTATCGGTACAACTGATAAAATGCAGAAACTAATAGTTGCCTCAAGGCCTGAGCTAGAAGGCGCTATTCATATCGCCTATTGCCCGGAAAGAGTATTACCAGGGAATGTTATGCATGAACTCGTTGAAAATGACCGTGTTATTGGAGGTGTAGATGAAGCCTCTACTCAAAAAGCGATCTCATTTTACAGAAAATACGTGAAAGGTGAGTTGCATGGAACGAATGCTCGTACTGCTGAGATGTGTAAATTAGTAGAAAATTCATCTAGAGACTCTCAAATAGCATTTGCGAACGAACTTTCTCTAATATGCGATAAGGCTGATATCAACGTTTGGGAATTAATAAATCTAGCTAATAAACACCCTAGGGTTAATATATTGAAACCTGGATGTGGTGTTGGAGGACACTGTATCGCAGTAGATCCGTATTTTATTGTTTCTGACTATCCAGTGGAGTCAAAAATGATAGGTACAGCAAGAGAAGTAAATAATTATAAATCTTTTTGGTGTGCTGAAAAAATTCAAAATGAGAAACTTAAATTTGAATTAAAACACGGTAGAAAGCCAAAAACAGCTTTGATGGGACTAGCTTTTAAACCAAATATTGATGATTTAAGGGAATCTCCAGCTAAATATATAGCTCAAAAAGTTTTACAAAATTCAAACAATGAAGAGTACTTTATTGTTGAGCCAAATATTGATTCCCATTCTGTTTACAAACTAACAGATTATAAAGAAGCAATCAATAAAGCTGATATTATAGTATTCTTAGTAGCGCACAAAGAGTTTAAAAACTTAAATGAAATTAAAAGTAAAACCATAATTGATTTTTGTGGAATTCTTTCATAATTTTTTAAATAAAAACAGTGAATTATAAAATAGTTAATGATAAAACGTCTTTTTATGATTTAAAAAAGACTTGGAATAGCTTGGAAGATTCAGATCCTCAAGTCACTTATTTTAGTACATTTAAGTACTTTTATTCATGGGCAATTGAAAAATTTAATGCCAACAATAATCTTTTCATAATTTGTGTAATTCATAACAATGAGATTGTTGGAATAGCTCCACTACAAATTGAACGTGTAAAGAAATTGTTCATAGTTAATAAAGTCGTAAAATTTATCAGTAAAGGAGATTATAATAATTTTATTTTTAGACATGACCTAAATTTAGATATTGAAAATATAATTTCAACTATTTTTAAGGCAATTAATGAAAATAAAAAACTTTGGGATGAGATTTATCTGCCTCTTATTTCTTCTAATTCTTTTCTAAGTCATTATTTTTTAAAAAGGAATAATCTAAATAAAAACTTTAAATTTCTAATAGAATCGCCCTATTTAGACATCAGAGATTACTCTGCTAAAAAGTTACTTGATATTTTTAAAACTAAAAGAAAGTTTTATAATAAATTTTTAAATGATATTGATTTTGATTTTATAATAACACACAAAAATGTTGTTGATGAAATTTCAAAAATACACATAAAACAAAAAACCATTATGTCACGTAGTGGTGTAAAAGGAAGAAGATCATATTATGAGGACAAAAACATGGTGAGTTTTTTAAATAAGTTATATACTAGAAATAAAAATTGTTTAACATATATACTTAAGGATAAAAAAAATGATAATATAATTGGCTATGAAACAGGATATATACATAAGAATATATTTCACTCTTATAACGTTGGTTTTGATCCATTATACAGTAAATACAGAGTAGGTGTACTATTAAAAAGAATGATAATTGAGCATAATATCTCAAATAATATTTGGGATATAATTGATATGGGCCCTGGAAGATATGATTGGAAGTTTTTTTTAACTTCATCATTTAATAGCATGTATTATTACAGTGAAAAAAAATATCAATCTGGCCAAACAAAATATTTTTTAAAATTAAATATTTTTTTTTATTATTTACTGAGAATAATAAAGATGTAAAATTGTGAATAAAATTAAATCATTAATTAAAAAAATATCAAAATTAGTTCCACTTTTATTTCAAAAGATTTTTAATACTTACTTTATTAAGTGTCATTATTTTAAAACAAAAATTGATATTAAAAAGTCCTACAGTTTAGAAATAAATCCTATTAAATTAAAGTATGAAGATTTTCTAAATTCAAGTCTAACTGAACTTAGCGAGGAAAAATTAAATTTAATTAAAAAAAGATTTAATTCAGGAAATTATGTTGCTTATGGTGAATTTATTGATGGTAAATTGGCATATTCAACTTGGATATCTTTTAAAAATTTTTCAATTCAAATTGTAGATAAAATTGTACAACTTAATGATGACGAAGCTGTGTTAGAAGATTCATATTGTCATCCATACTATAGAGGTCGAGGACTGCATAGTATGTATAATATGTTTAGATTACAATTAATTCATTCAGCATCAAAATCTTTCGTAATAGTTTTAGTTTTTTCAAATAATTTAGCAGCTTTAAAAACTCAAGAAAATTCAGGTTTAGTTAATGTTGGATCATTCAAAATAGGAAAAATTTTAGGATTCCCTTTTACTACATTTAATAAAGATATGCTTGATAAAAAATTTAATTCAATTATAGCTAATAAATAAATCATGTCTAAATTATTTCATGCTATTTCATGGAGTGCAATAGAAAAGTATAGCACTCAAGTTTTTCAGTTTGTTATATCAATAATAGTTGCTAGAATATTGGTCCCTGAGGATTATGGAACTATTGCAATAATTTTAGCAATAGTAAATGTACTTTCAATTATTAATGAAACTGGCCTGGGTGCATCGCTAATTCAAAAATTAGATAGAGATCAATTAGACTATTGTTCAGTGTTTTACACCAATATAGTAATGTCCTTGTTATTATATTCTATTTTATTTTTATCTGCTCCTTTTTTAGAACGTTTCTTTAATATAGTTGATTTATCGATTTATCTAAGAATTGCAAGTTTAAATCTAGTCATTAATTCATTTATTATTGTTCCTAGAACTCAATTTTATATTAATATAGATTTTAAATCACAAGCTATGATAAATTTTCCCTCAGTATTTTTGTCTGGCTTAATTTCAATTTTGTTAGCTTACTACGATTATGGAGTTTGGTCTTTAATATTTCAATTATTACTCGCAAATTTTTTTACTCTGTGTTTTACCTGGTTTTTTATTAAATGGAGGCCTGAACTTTCATTTTCATTTAAACGTATTATTCCCTTGTTCAATTTCGCATATAAGCTGATACTAGCAAGGTTAATTAATACAATATTTAATCAATCATATTCAATAGTAATTGGAAAATATTTTTCTCCAACTTTACTAGGTTTCTTTAACAGAGCAGATAGTATTAAATCCTTGTCGACAAATAGCATCACAGGCCTAGTACAAAGGGTTTCTACACCAGTACTTTGTAATTTACAGAATAATCATAAATTAATGAGAGAAACACTAATGAAGTTTATTATATGTACAGCACACATTATCTTTCCATTAATGTGCTTAATATTCATTTTGTCAGATTCAATTATAATTATACTTTTAACTGAGAAATGGATAAAAGCATCATTCATTTTAAAAATACTTTGTCCTGTTGGAATATTATTTGTTATAAATACCTTTAATTTAAACGTCTTTAATGCCACTGGAAAAACCAATTTAGCTTTAAAAAATGAAATTTATAAAAAAATATTTTTTGTCATAATTTTAATAATTTCTTTAAATCAAGGTTTTACTTTCCTTATTATAAGTCAGATCTTTATTGCATTGATTGAATTGGTTTTCAACACTTATTTTACTTACAAACAAATTAAACTAAATCCAATTAGTCAGATTATTGCCCTTAAAGGGGTGTTTTTTACTTCAATTATAATGAGTTTCATTGTTTTTCTCATAGCAAATCAATTTGAAAACCATTATGCTAAATTTATTTTAAGTTCTTTTGTTGGATTTCTTTCATATTTTATTATTTGTTGGTTTTCTGATGTTAAATATTTTAGAAAAATAATAAATATGATTTGGTTAAATTCAAAACAATATTTAGAATCATGATAAATAAAATTATTAAGGAAAAATTAAGAGTTTTAATGGACTATTGTGATAGAAAAAAGTGGAACATTGGATTTTTTGAATACAGTGATGATTTTTTTTATTCAGACAAAAAAGTCAACATTAATGTTTTAAAACATAATTACAAAGACAAATGGTTTGCAGACCCTTTTATTCTTGATGTTGATAAAGAAAAAATTCAATTATTAGTGGAAGAATTTGATGAAAAAATTAATAAAGGAAGAATAGCGAAATTAATAATTAACAGGGAAAATTTTAAGTTAGAATCTTTTAAAGTTATTTTAGAAAAAAAATCTCACCTATCATTTCCTGCAATTTTGGTAGATAATAATAGAAATATTTTTGTTTACCCAGAAAATTCTAATTCAGGAAGTTTATATAAATATAAATATAATACTGTATTAGAAAATTTAGATAATCCAAAATTAATAATTGAAGAGCCATTGGTAGATTGTGTCATGATAAGTTTTAAAAAAAATAAATATCTATTTTCTACTACTACAAGTGATCCTCACGGAAATATTTTAAATATTTATATTAAAGAAAAACATAAATACAAACTGTTCGACACAATAAAATTAACTCAAAAAAATGCCAGAAATGCTGGAGATTTTATAAAGTTAAAGGACATGTTGATTCGTCCATCACAAGATTGCAATAAATCATATGGAGGAGGAATAATTTTTCAAGAGTTATCAATAAAAAATGAAAAAATTTCATTTAAAAACATTAAAAGATTTTACAGCAATTTATATCGTTACCCACTTGGGTTACATACTTTTAATATTAAAAATGATTTAGCTGTAGTTGACGTTTTAGGTTATAAATATTTTATTCTTGGAAACATTTATAATTTATTGAGAAAACTATATTTTAATTTTAAAAATAAATAAATTGAAATTAGTAAAACATTTATCTCCAATTCCTCCCCCATATGGTGGAGTCACAATTCATATCAAAAGACTAATTGAAAAATTACAAAATGATGGATATTCAGCTGGAGCATATTTTAATACTGGAAATAAAGTTTTTCTGGAAAATTTAACAACTTATAAAGGCTTTAGTAAAAAACTCTTTTTTCGTTCACTTTACTATATTGTTAAAGATACCAAAGATTATAAAATAGTTCATACACATAATTTTTTCGATGATGCAATGTTACTTTACTTTTCATTATTTTTTGGAAGTAAAAAAATTGTTGTATCCATACACAACGATAGATCTAAAAGCATTTATTATAGCCAAAACATTATATTTAGATATTTTATAAGAAAATTATCTCAAAAAAAAATAAATTGGATAACAGTTAGTGAGATTGCAAAAAAAGAATTATTAAAATTACCACTTCATATAAATGAAATTGAAGTTATACCTGCGTATATACCTAAAATAGAAAATTCAAAAAAAACATCGCTAAGCAAAAGTATTTTAGAATTTACCAAAAAGTATGATAAAATAATTGTTTTTTATGCCTATAGTTCAATTGTAGACAATATAGACTTATATGGAACAAAGGAGGCTTTAATGATGTTTAATGAGTTAGTAAAAAAATCAAATAAATACGGTTTAGTTTTTTGTGTTTCTGATATTGATTCAGATCTTTCAATTTTAAAACAATTTGCAAAAAAGAATGATATCTATGATTATATATTTTGGCAAGTTGGACCAATTAATGATATGTATGAGTTGTGGTCAATTTCTCATCTATACATAAGACCTAACGTGTATGATGGAGATTCTATTTCAATAAGAGAAGCTTTAGAGATGAATCTAAAAGTAGTAGCAAGTGATGTAGCAAAAAGACCAAATGGAGTTGTTACTTATAAATACGGAAATATTAGTGATTTTTTCAATAAGGTTTTAAAAGAGTTACAAAAGAAGAAAAAACTAAATTCAAAATTCAAAAACTTTGAAAATTATAATAAAATTTTAAAAATATATTTAAAATTATTTAATGAAAAAAAGTAAAATAAAATTTTATTTGGATATTATAATACCTGATTTTATACTTAAAAATTATTTTGTCAATAATTTTTTCAGACTTTTTTTAGGATATTACAAAAGAAAAATCAAACGTTTAGTTTTTCAAGAAGATAATTCTAGTTTTTTAAAAAGACTTGAAAAAAAAATTCCCGTAAATGTTTCATTAAATAATATTTCAAAGAAAGAAAACAATGATATAATTAATCAAGCTGATGAAATATTAATTGGTAATTACAGTTTTCTTGGTGTGTCAAAACTTGATTTTGAGAATATAAACTGGCACATAGATTATAATAGCTCATTTGAATGGCCTCCATTCAAATATTATAAAAAGTATATACAAGTTGATCTTGATAATAACGCTGATGTTAAAGTACCCAGAGAACTGAGCAGATCTCATCACATCCTGAAGGTTGCGCTAGCTTTTAATTTAACAAAAGACAAAAAATATTCTGATTTCGTTATTGATCAAATGACTGATTGGATTAATGAAAACCCTCTTATGTATTCTATTAATTGGGGTTGTTCAATGGATGTTGCTATAAGAGCAGTTAATTGGATTTGGTCCTTAGCATTAATCACAAAATCTAATATTAATAGTTTAAAATTAAATAATATAAGGGTTAGTCTTTACGAACATGGATGGTTTATATATAGAAATCTTGAAGGAAATTGTTTAAGCTATAACAATAATCATTATTTATCTAATTTATCAGGTTTAATTTTTATTGGATCAATTTTTAACGATGACAATGAATCAAAAAAATGGATTAATTACGCTAAATACTGTTTTTACAGAGAAATCAGAATACAAATTTTACCCTCAGGAATGTCATATGAAAGATCATTTCATTATCATCGTTTAGTTTTAGAATTAATTCTTTGGCCTACAGTATTATTAAAGAATAATAAAGAAACTATCCCTCAAGATATTTGGACCAATCTAGAAAATATGTTTGGATTTTTACTTAAAACATGTAAGCCTAATGGTTCAATTCCTAACATAGGAGATCAGGATAATGGAAGATTTTTACCTTTTGGCACCGAAAATATAAATGATTTTAAATATTTATTTTCTATTGGAAGTCATCTTTTTGAAAGAAGTGATATGATTGAATTTAATAATGGATATAATATTTACTGTTCTCAGCTATTATTAAATAGAGCAAATATAAATAATATTGAAATTCAAAAACAAACTAATCATCGAGGATATCTTCTCTCTGATGCTGGTTTTTATGCTTTTAAAAACAAAAAAAACTATTTAATTTTTAACATTCAATCAACTGGGGGATATATTGATAGTTTTAATTCTAGTATTCACACACATGCAGATTTATTTTCTTTCGAATTATTTATAAATAATAATGACTTTATTATTGACTCAGGAACTTATGCATATACATCTAGTAAAAAAAATAGAAATATTTTCAGAGGTACAAGAATGCATAATACTGTTTTTGTTGACAACACAAATCAAGAAGATTTAAATGAAAATGTTTTATTTGAAATGACAAATAACTCTAAAGTGAGTGTTAATTCTTTTTATGAAAATGAGAAAAGTATTTTTATCTCAGCTACTCATTCATCATATGAAAAATTAAAAAACCCAGTTTACCACGAAAGATCTATAGAATATTTTCAAGATCAAGATGAATGGGAAATAAAAGATAATTTAATTGGTGAAGGAGCACATAAGTTTGAGATTCTATTTAATTTTGCAGAAAATATTGGTTTAGATATTGTTAATGAAAATTCTGTTAAAGCATATGCAAATGATTTTAATGCAATAATATCCTTTGAATCTATATCTGATTTTAAAATTATTAAAGAAAATTCGATTATATCAAAAAGCTATGGAGAATTAACTAAATCTAAGTTAATAGTAATTGAATCAAACAGCTCGTGCCCTTTTATGTTAAAAACAAAAATTAAGTCAAGAAATGAAAAATAAATTAATTAATTTATTAAGTGTATTAAGCTTTTCATTTGTTGTATTGATGCTTTCCGAATTAAATTCTATTCCAAATGCATTTATAATAATTATTTTTCTGCCGATTATTTACTTATTGTTAATTAACATTAAGCCAATAAAGCAAATGATAGATAGATATTTAACGTTAAAAATATTTATTGTTTTGGCATTTTTAAAATATGTTGTTTTAATATATCTAATGGTTCATTATAAATCTTATGATTCTTTAGGTGGTAACTCAACTAATTATTTATTTGAGGCTCTTTTTTTTATGATATATGAGTTAATTGCAATTGGTTTATTTTTAATATTTTTTAATAATAGAAAGAAATTTAATTTCAATACAACTATTTCTCTCCAAGATAAGAATTCAAAAAATTTATTAATAAAATTATCGGTTATAATTGGACTTTTTGGTTTTATTTTTTACGATGAATTTTTATCTTCTGTAATATGGTTCTCAGATTCAAGTAGCTTATTAGAAAATCAAAATTATATTAAAATTGAAGGATGGTTTATGGGTTTAATATTTTACTTTTCCAAATTTGTACCAACTCTAATTTTTTTACTTTTATTAGCTAACCTCAAACAAAAATATCCCAACAAAATTCAGTTTAAATTTTTAATTCCTACTTTATTTTTTTCAGTTATCAGCATACTTCTTGTATTTACAGAAAATAGAGGCATTATTGTAAGTACAGGCATTACAACTATTATAATTATTCACTTATATTATCCTCAATTCAAAAAAAGATTGACGTTAGGATTTATGTCTATTATTTTAATATCAGTTACAGTTTCTACAGTTTTTAGGATGTTGAATACAACATTAATAATTGAAGAAGATACTGCGGATAATCTTTATGATTTATTTCTTGAGGAAGCAACTATAATTACATTGGATGCATATTTAAGTGGTCCGTCTAATGTTTCTGCTGCTTTAAAATCTAGCACAGAGTTTAAAGATAAAATCTCATATGTCACATTAATTAATGACATTATTATAAACACAAATATTTTAAATCAAATTTCTTATAGATTATTTGATACAAATTTAATAAATGATAGATCTAGTGTGTATTTAAGTAATATTGTAAACGGGGGTAGAATTCCTCCGTTAATTTATTCTGGATATGTTTTCGTAGGAATATTTTTTGCTCCATTCTTTTCAGTGTTAGCAATCTATTTTATGTTAATTTTTGAAAGAAATTATATTATATCAAAAAATATTTTTATTAGATATGCATGGTTATATATTGCTGTAAGATTTTCATTTTCACTAGGGTTAAGTATTAGTGTACTTTATGCATTATTTGTAACATATTTTTTGCCATTTTGGCTGATATCAAAGGTAAACCAGAAATTTAATATAAAATGAAAATAATTATAATAAATAAAGACGACTCAGAACGCAGACCACCAGTTATTAGTGTTATTTTTATTTTATCAAATCTTGGATACAAAGTCACATTGATTACCTGTAACGCATCTTTAAAATTTAGTAAAATGATGAAAGATAAAGGGGTGGAAGTCATAGTTTTGCCTTTTTTTAATAGTACATCTTATATTGGAAAATTTGTAGATTATGTAAGATTCCGTAAACATGTTTTTAATTACATTAACAATAATTACAATAACAAAAAGTTTTTATTATGGCTAATTGATGCTCAAACTATTGTTGCTCTAGGTAAAAAAATATTAGATTATAAATTTATACTTCAAATTCAAGAATTACATGAAGATTCAAAATTGTATCTATCAAAAATATCTAATGTAATTTCTTCAGCAGAGTTAGTTTTTATGCCTGAGTATACGAGAACATTTATATATAATTTTTGGTTTAAACTTAAACAAAAGCCAATTGTACTGCCGAATAAACCATATTTTTTGCCAAGCGAAGATTACTTCAATAAAATGTCAAAAAAATATTTAATTGAATATCCAGAATTAATAAATAAAAAAATAATTATATATCAAGGTGGAATAAGTCCTGTTCGAATGCTTGACAATCTAGCAAAAGCGATCTTGGAAATGAATGATTATGTTCTTCTTCTTCTTGGTACTGAACAAAGTCCTGGGTATATTGATAAATTAAAAAGGATAAACCCAAATGTTATTCACATAAAATACATTAGTGCACCGGATTATCTTGCTATTACTCGAATTTCACATATTGGTTACATATGCTACTCACCATCATCTTTAAATAATATGTTTTGTGCGCCAAATAAAGTAAATGAATATTCCTTTTGTTCTTTGCCAATGATTGCAAATGATATTCCGGGTTTAAAAACTATTTTTGATATATATAGTCCTGGAGTTATACTTGAAAATGTTGATGAATACTCTTTAAAAAAGGCAATATTTAAAATTGAAAAAAGCTATGAGATTTTTAAAAAAAATTCATCCAAAATATTTTTGAATATCGACAATGAAACTACAATATCAAATAATCTTAAAAAAATAAAATTTTGAATTTAGATTTTATAAAGAAAAACGATTTATGTATTAGTTGTGGTGCATGTAAACATTTAGCTCCAGATAAAATTTCAATCAAAGAAGATGTTAATAAAGGTATGTTTCATCCAGTAATTTCAAAACCCCTAACTGAAAAAGAATCCACCAAGATATTAGAAATATGTCCTGCAAAAGGATATCCTATAAAAGAAATTGCTGCAAATGTCTTTCCAAATGCAATAAATGAAGACTATAGAACTGGAAAATATATTTCTATTGGTGCCTATAAAATGAATGATAATAAGATTTTAAAAGATGCATCATCAGGGGGTATAATGACAGGCTTAGCAAAAAAAATGTTAGACCTGCGAATTGTTGATGGAATTGTAGCAAGTTCATTTAAATATGTGGGAGATAAAATTTCAGTTCATTCTGAAATAATCACAGATTCAAAAAATTTATACAAGACACAAGGATCAAAATATATGCCTGTTCCTGCATTGTTAATTATTGATAAAATCAAAAAATTTAATGGCAAAGTGGTTTTTATAGGAACTCCTTGTCAAATAGCAACAATAAGATTATTGCAAAAAACAGATGAAGAATTAAAGAAAAAAATAAAGTATACAATAGGAAACTTTTGCGGTGGATTTAAAGATTTAAGAGAATTACATAAGTTTAAAAAAATCTCAAAAATGAATGGTAAAGAAATTACTCACTTTCAATATAGGGGTAATGGACAGCCTGGAAAAATGAAAATAGTATCAAATGACGGAAATAAGTGGGAATACCCATACCCTAATTATGCTAATCTGACAGGCTACATGAAACAGTATCGATGTCGTGTTTGTGTTGATGCTACTGCAGAATTAGCCGATATTTCATGTGGAGATGCGTGGTTAAATAAATATGAAAACCTTGGGGGTAATTGGTCAATTGCTTTAATTAGAAATAGTGAAATTAGTCCCATTATTGATCAGATGATTCAATCAAATGAAATAAGTTTTAAAAAATTATCACTGGATGAACTTATAATTTCTCAAAAAGGAAATTTAACTACTAAGAAAGAGAGATATTTAAGCCGAAATAAGTTTTTACAATTGCTAAATAAACCATTACCTAGTTTTGATGGCGGTTGGAACCATGTACAATCAAAATCAATATTATTTGAAGCTAAAGTTTATATTTCTCAGCTAATTATTTATCAACTTGAAAGGCTTAAATTACATTTTTTAGTATTAATTTTGAGAAAAATATTAAATAAACATAAATAAAAATGAAAAAAAAAATAACAGTATTATGCCCAGAATATGTTCCTTTAGAAAATAAAGGTGAAGAAGCTATTATTAGAGGTGTTGTAGATGTTTTATTCTCTGATAGGGAATGTGAATTTCACCTTGTAGACAATAACTCTAAACAATACTATATATCTAATGGAATACATATGCACCCAGGTGACTTATTTTTTTCAGATTGGAGATCAAGAGGGTTTGAACTTGGATTATCATTTAGACAAATTTACTCTTCTATGTGTAGTCTAATAAGAAATGGCATGAATAAATTTTTCCCATTTTGGATTATTTCTCCTCACAAACAGGCTGTTAATTTTGCTAAATATATTTCAGGAACAAAACAGCCCCCTAAAAGACATGCTAAATCTGTTGAATTATTGAAAAATGTTGATTATATAATAGCGGGTCATAATGGAGGATTAGATGAATATGTATGTCATATTATCAATGAACTCGACAAATTAAACATTCCTTACGGAATATTTGGAAGTTCTATGCAGCCAAGTTATAAAGAAAAAAACATGCTAAGTGTTTTTGAAAAAACTTTTAAAAATTCAAATTTTAATATTGCTAGAAATCCAATTGGTTATGAGTGGGCAATCAAACATTTTCCGAAATTAAATTTTGAAATTAGGCCTGATCCAGCTTTTGGAATGAATCCTATATCTGAAGATGAAACAGTTTCTTTACTTAAAAAACTAAAAATTGATGATTTTTTAAGTAAAAAGACCATTATGATAACAACTGCTGAACCTGCACCTATAACCAGAAACTCTTTTGATGAATTTAATTTTCCAAATCAAAAAATAATTGCACATAGAAAATTTTTATCGGAATTTATAACCAAGATTTATAATGAAACAGATTTTAATATACTTTTTCTTCCTCACACGATAGGTCCTGATTTAAGGATGGATGATAGAAAAATTTCTGAAGATGTAATAATTAGATCAAAATTAGAGGACAATAGTAGGGTAAGACTTTTAAAAAATGACTTATCGGCTAAAGAATTAAAAGGAATTATTAAAAAGGGCCATTTCCTTCTAGCTGAAAGAGTTCATTCAATAATTGGAGCTATTGGAGTTTGTACCCCATTTATGTGTTTGGGCTCACCGCACGATCTTAGACTTGAAGGGATATTAAAAATTCAAATGGAATTAGGAGATAACATGTATTATTTAAATTACCCAAAAGTTGATGAGGCTTTTAGTATGTTTAATAAATTATTAAAAAACTATGATAAAGAGAAATCTGATCTAAAATCTTTGAATAAAAAAATAAACTCATCTTTATTGGAAGTAAATCATAATTTGTCAGAATTTTTTAATTAATATGAATGTTTTAATTAATTTATCACATTTAAAAATTGGTGGTGGTCAAAATGTTGGTCTTAATTTTATTAGTACTTTAAAGCTTATAAATACAGATGAGTTTAACTTCGTTTTTATTGCCGCAAAAAATTCTATGATTCATAATTTTCTTAAAGAAAACAATTTTTCTAATATTTATTTATGTCCCAAAAATCCAATTTTTAGAGTAATTAAGGAATTATTCTTCTCTAAAAAAATTTTAAAAAAACACTCTATCGATATTATTTATAATTATTTTGGTGGTGATTTTATACCTGTAAATATTAAAAGAGTTATTGGTGCCGCTGATTCTAATTTATATTTTCCAGAAATCGATTTTTGGGTTGAATATAAACCGATTCAAAAACTTATAAGAAAGATTATTGATATAAATAGAATTTGGGTATTAAAAAATGCTACAGCTGTTATATTTGAAAATGGTTTTTTGCAAAAAAGAGGAAAGGAATTATTTAATCTTAAAGAAACTAAATTAATTAAACCATCAATAAAAGATTTTACTATAGATAATAAGGATTTATTATTGTCCTTTGCTAAAGATACTATTGTTGGCTTGTTTTTTTGTAGTTGGCAAAAGAATAAAAATTATATGATTATACCAGAATTAGCTAAAGAATTAAAATCTCAAAATATTAAATATCATTTTATAATCACTGCACCACAAAATAATTCATTTGAACATAAAGAGTTTTTGAATTCTTTAAATATCAATGATGTTAAGGAAATGGTTTCAATTATTGGCCCAGTACATAAAAAAAATATTTCTAATCTCTACAATTCTATTGATCATGTTTTCTTGCTTAGTAAGTTAGAGAGTTTTAGTAATAATATAATTGAATCTTGGTATTACAAAAAACCACTTATTATTAGTAATGAGAATTGGGCTAAATATTTATGCCTTAATTCTGCTTGTTATGTTGACAGGAATTCTATTGAGTCAATTGTGCTTGGTATTAAAATGATCATTAATGATAAACTTTATAAAAATCAACTAATTTTCGATGCAATAAAAATTCTTAAAACTTATCCCTCTGTGAAGGAGAGAACTATTAGTGAATTAAAATATTTAAAATATGTATTTAAAAATTATTAAACCAATATTAGTTGTTTCCTTCGAAACAATTATGAGTCTTATTTTATCATTACCAAGATTTCGTCTTACTCTGGCAATAAAAAATGCGTTTCTCTCCTCAATGGGTGCAAAAATTGGCTCAGGTGTAATTATATATCCAGGAGTTTGGATAACACCAGCAAGAAATTTAATTTTAGAAGACGATGTTGTTTTATCAAGGGGAGTTTTAATTTCCTCTGAAGGTGGTGTTACTGTAGGTAAGAGAACTCAAATTGGCTATGGATCAAAAATATTTTCATCAAATCATTCTGTGCCTCCTATTGGTGAACCTCTTCCAATCTCAGGAGATAGTCATTTGAATGAAGATCATGATAAAATAATAATTGGGAAAGATGTATGGGTAGGAGCTAATTGCGTCATTCTTCCTGGAGTTAAAATTGGTGAAGGCGCTATTATTGGAGCTGGAGCTGTCGTTGTAAAAGATATTGGAAAAAATATTATTGCGGGGGGAGTCCCATGTAAACCTATAGGTATTAGGAAATGATTTATAAATTAGAATATAAATTTTTTTGTAAAAAAATAAACTAAAAATATATTAAATATGGCATCAAACAGATCATACCAAATTTGCACGAAAACAATTATGGATACCTCCGATCCTAATATTATTTTCAATGAAAAAGGTGAAAGTGATTATTATACAAATTTTATTAATAAAATTAAGCCTAATTGGGATACTAGTGACAAAGGTTTTGCTGAACTAATGAAAGTAGCAGAGAAAATTAAAAAAGACGGTAAAAATAGAAGTTTTGATTGTATAATAGGCGTAAGTGGAGGTTTAGATAGTTCCTATACTGTACATGTAGCCAAAGAAGTAATGGGATTAAAACCTCTTGTTTTTCACGTTGATGCCGGTTGGAACACAGACAAGGCTGTCGAAAATATTGAAAAATTAATTAATGGTTTAGATTTAGATTTATATACAGAAGTTATAAACTGGGAAGAGATGAAAGATTTACAAGTTGCATTTTTGAAATCTCAAATTGCTGATCAAGATTTACCTCAGGATTATGCATTTTTTTCAGCCATGTATAAATTTGCACGAAAAAATAAAATTAAATATGTTTTAACAGGAAGTAATTTTTCTACAGAATGTTGTAAAGAGCCTGAGGAATGGGGTGGTTTTCCTGGTATTGACAAAACTTTGGTAAAAGATATATACAAAAAGTTTGGAAATAATAAATTAAAAACATTTCCACTTGTTGATATTTTAAAATATAAAATTTATTATAAATATATTTTAGGAATGGAAGTATTTAAACCACTTGATTATATTCCATTTATAAAAAAATCTGCTGAAAAACTATTAAATGAAAAGTTTGATTGGCAACCATATAAGGATAAACATCATGAGTCTAGATTTACTAGATTTTATGAAGATTTTTGGTTGCCAAATAAATTTGGGTATCAAAAAAGAAGAGCGCATTTTTCTAGTTTAATTTTAACTGATCAAATGACTAGAGAAGAAGCGTTAGAAAGAATTTCTAAACCTGAGATGTCTGAAGAATTTCTAATGAAGGAATTTGAATATGTGGCGGATAAATTAGGTTTAACTAAGATGCAACTTCAAGAAATATTTGAAGGCGAAAATAAATCATTTAGAGATTATAAATCTAAAATAAAGTTGATTAATTTTGGGGCAAAGGTTATGCAAATGTTAAACTTAGAAACCAGATTATTTAGATAAAATTATGTTAACAATTATTGATTATGGAGTAGGTAATATTTTTGCATTTCAAAATGTATATAAGAGATTAAACATTCCAACAAAAGTTGCAAAAAATATTGAAGATTTAGCAAATGTTGATAAGTTAATATTGCCAGGAGTCGGTAATTTTGATTATGCAATGAATCAGCTCAATAATTCAGGATTAAGAACACGTTTAGATGAGCTTGTTTTAATTAATAAAATTCCAGTAATTGGCATATGTATTGGAATGCAAATAATGGCTAATGACAGTGAAGAAGGAATATCAAAAGGTTTAGGATGGATTGATGCTTCAGTAAAAAAATTTAATTCAAGTAAAATAGAATTTCATACAAAATTGCCTCATATGGGGTGGAATGATGTTATACCAATAGGACATAATAAATTATTTGAAGGATTAGATAAAAATTCTATTTTTTATTTTTTACATAGCTACTATTTTAGTTGTCATAACAAAAATCAAACTATTTCAACATCGGAATACGGAATCAAATTTACTAGTTGTGTTCAGCATGAGAATATTTATGGTATTCAATTTCACCCTGAAAAAAGTCATAGTTATGGAGAAAAGTTACTACATAATTTTGCTAAACTTTAAACTATATGCTTAGACCAAGAATAATACCAAGTTTATTAGTGCATAGAAAAGGGTTAGTGAAAACAGTAAGATTTAAAAGTCCAAAATATGTTGGAGACCCTATTAATGCTGTAAAAATATTTAATGAAAAAGAAGTTGATGAATTAGCTATTTTCGATATTGATGCTACTGTATTAGGAAAAGAACCAGATTATGGTTTAATAGAAAAATTAGCAAATCAATCAAGAATGCCAATTTGTTATGGTGGAGGAGTTAAAACAGTTGAACAAGCTCAAAAAATATTTGGATTAGGAATTGAAAAAATTGCATTAAGTTCATCTATTATTAATGATCCAAAATTGATTTCTAAAATTTCTCAAAGAGTTGGTTCGCAGAGTGTAATTGTAGTTTTAGATATTAAAAAGAAACTATTTGGTGGATATGAAGTTTATACTCACAATGGTACACAAAGTACGGGACTAAATCCTTTTGCTTTTGCTGCAAAAGCTCAAGAACTAGGAGCTGGTGAGGTAATAATAAATTCAATTGATAATGATGGGATTATGAACGGATATGACTTTAAGCTTATTGATAAAATAAGAGATAAAATTACATTACCCTTAACCGTTCTGGGAGGAGCTGGATCTTTAGATGACATAAAAGAGGTAATAAAGAAATATAATATAATAGGTGTTGCTGCCGGCAGTTTATTTGTGTTTAAAGGGCCTTACAAAGCAGTTTTAATAAATTATCCAGATAGGATTACTAGAGAACAAATTAATTATGGAGATTAAAGAAAAGATATTACTAATTACGGGTGGGACAGGTTCATTTGGAAATGCAGTTTTAGCTAGTTTTTTAAATACATCTCATTTTAGAGAGATTCGAATTTTTTCAAGAGATGAGAAAAAACAAGATGACATGCGAAAACAATATTCAAATAATAAAATTAAATTTTATTTGGGAGATGTTAGAGATAAATCTAGTCTAACGTTGGCAATGAAAAATGTAGATTATGTTTTCCATGCTGCTGCATTAAAGCAGGTTCCTTCCTGTGAATTTTTCCCTTTAGAGGCTACAAAAACAAATATATTTGGAACTGAAAATGTTATTCAATCTGCAATAGATGCTAATGTAAAAAAAGTTATTTGCTTGAGTACCGATAAGGCAGCCTACCCAATTAATGCTATGGGGATATCAAAAGCATTAATGGAAAAAGTAGCTATAGCTTCTTCACGAAATAATTCCAAAACTGTTGTATGCTTAACTAGATATGGTAATGTCATGGCTTCAAGAGGTTCGGTAATTCCTTTATTCATAAATCAAATTAATAATAATACCCCTATCACTATAACAGACCCTAACATGACACGTTTTTTGATGTCTTTAGATGATGCTGTTAATCTTGTTTTATTTGCTTTTAAACATGGTAAACCTGGTGATTTGTTTGTAAACAAAGCACCAGCTTCTTCTATTAAAACTTTAGCTGAAGCTATTATTCAACTTTCAGGTAAAAAAGTTCAAATTACAAATATTGGGACTCGACATGGAGAAAAATTGTATGAAACACTTTGTACTAGAGAGGAAATGATGAAATCTGAAGATATGGGTGATTTTTACAGGATTCCAGCTGATAGAAGAGATTTAAATTATGATCAATATTACAGTGAAGGTAGTGAAGATATTTCAAAAATTGAAGACTACAATTCTAGTAATACGAACATTCTTGATGTTAAAGGTGTGAAAAAGTTATTAAATAAATTACCTGAAATTAAAAGTGCATTTTAAAAATTGTATGTCAAAAACTTATCCAAATTTAATCAAAGGAGATTTATTTAAAGATAATCGAGGAAAGTTATTTTCTTGTAATCAATTTGATATGTCACGCGTAAAAAGAATGTATTCAATAGAAAATACTAATAGTAGTTATATTAGGGGATGGAAAGGTCATAAAATTGAAACCAGGTGGTTTTTTGCATCAAAAGGTGTTGTCGTTATAAACACAATTTTAATTTCTGATTTAGAAAAGTCAAATTTCACACCAATTATAAATACATTTAAATTAAATGAAAATGATTTAAATGTATTAGAAGTTCCACCTGGTTATGCAACCTCTATAAAACAATTATCAAATGGAGCTAGGGTTTGTGTTTTCGCAGATTTTATGTTGAATGTAAGTGGCGATGAAAATTTGAGATGGGAATTAAAAAATAATATATTATGAAAGTAGTTGTTTTAGGTGCCTCAGGACTAATTGGTCATAAACTTTTTGAAAAGTTATCAAAAAGGTATGAAACTTATGGTACACTTAGGCTTAAGGTTGAAGTATACGATAATGATTTTTTTAAAGATTACGACAATTTTATAGATCAAATTGATGTACATGATTTTAATAATTTAATTAAAAACTTAAATCGAATTAATCCTGATGTAATTTTAAATTGTGTAGGTATTACAAAAAGAAAGAATGAAATTAATTTACCGTTAGAATCCATCTATGTAAACTCAATATTTCCTCATAAATTACTTAATTGGGCCATTAGTAATAACAAAAGGTTAATACACTTTAGCACTGATTGTGTATTTAACGGAAAAGAGGGCAATTATTCAGAATTAAGTTTAACTAATTCTGAAGACAATTACGGAAGAACTAAGGCATTAGGTGAGGTAAATTCTAAAAATGGATTAACAATTAGATCATCTTTTATTGGTAGAGAATTACTTACAAATTCAGAATTATTAGAATGGTTTCTTTCGCAAAAAAATGAATCAATTAAAGGATTTAAAAATGCAATGTATTCAGGTGTTTCTACAAATTTTTTAGCAAAAACTGTTGGTGATATTATTGAATTTTTCCCAGAACTGTATGGACTAAGACAATTATCTATTAAAAATCCAATTTCTAAATATGATCTTTTAATGATTGCCAAGGATAAGTTTAATAAATCTGTTGATATTATCGCCGATAAAAAGTTTAAAATAGATGCATCCTTAAATGGTGATTTATTGAGAAAAGAAATCTCATATGGAAATCCAAATTGGAATGATATGATGGAAGAGTTATGCGCTGATAACAAGTATTATAAATCTTAATATATAATGTTTAACACTATAAAGAAGTTTATATTTTCTGAAAATAATAATTCAAAGAGAATACCACAATTTAAGTCATTTGTTGACTATAAAGATTACAGGGCAATAAAAAAAGTTTTTAGCAATAACTACATTGCTGAAGGCCCCGTGGGACAAGAGTTTGTAAAAGAATTATTGAAAATTACTGGATCTAAATATGGAGTATTAGCTCCTAATGGAACTTTAGCAATTTATTTAGCCTTAAAAGCCTGTGGAATAAAAGAAGGAGATGAAATTTTAGTTCAAAATACAACTTTTATAGCATCTGCTAATTCCATCGAAATGGTTGGTGCAACACCTGTATTTGTTGATATTATATCAGAAACTGATGCAAGTATTGATCTTACTAAAATAAAAATTAATAAAAAAACTAAAGGGATTATGGTTTGCCATCTTTTTGGTACTGCTTGCTCTAATATTGAAGAAGTTAAAACCTTTTGTGACGATAATAATTTAATGTTATTTGAGGATGCTGCACAGACTATTGGTATAAAAAATAATCAAAATAAACATTGTGGTACATTCGGAAAAATTGGTACTTTTTCATTTTATGCTGATAAGACAATAACCACTGGCGAAGGTGGATTTGTAGTTACTGATGATGAAGACGTATATAATAAAATGCGATTTTTAAGAAATCAAGGAAGAAAGAATAGTGGTACTTTTGTTCATCCTGAAATTGGTTATAATTTTCGACTTACAGATATTCAATCAGCGCTTGGACTTTCGCAAATATCTAAATTAAATAGAATAATCAATGCTAAACAAAATATATACAAACTATACAGAAAGCATATAGGAAATCATGTTAGTTTTTTAACAATTAATTCAAATTTTACACATATTCCTTTTAGAGTTGTTGTTTTTGTCGAAAATGCTGAAAAAACAATTAAACTTATGGAGAAAGATGGAATTGAAGGGAGATCAGTTTTTTTTCCATTAAATGAGCAGCCATGTTTTGAAACATTTGAATCTTCAAAAACAGGTAGTTACAAAAACTCTTCAAAATTCTATGAAACAGGCATTTGTTTACCAACATGGATTGGTCTATCTGAAAACCAGATCAAATATATTTCAAGAAGTTTAATAAAAAATAAATAAAAAGAAAATTATGAAAGTAATGACAATTGTGGGAACTAGACCAGAAATAATAAAGTTAAGTGAAGTAATGAAAGAACTTGATAAATTCACTGAACATGTTATTGTTCATACAGGCCAGAATTATGATTATGAACTTAATGAACTCTTTTTTGAGCAATTGGGAGTTAGATCGCCTGATTATTTTTTAGAGGCAGTTAAAGGTACACCCTCAGAAACAATTGGTGATATAATTGCAAAAGCAGATAAAATATTTGTAAAAGAAAAACCAGATGCACTTTTAGTATATGGAGATACTAATAGTTGTCTTAGTGTAATCCCTGCTAAAAGAAGAAAAATTCCGATATTCCATATGGAAGCTGGTAACAGGTGTTTTGATCAACGTGTGCCAGAAGAAATCAACAGAAAAATTGTTGATCATTTAAGTGATATTAATCTTCCTTTATCCGAACATGCTAGAAATTATCTAATAAGTGAAGGCATAAGACCAGAAACAATAATCAAAACTGGTTCTCCAATGAAAGAGGTTTTAAGTAATAATATGGATAAAATATTATCATCAAATATTTTATTCAAGGAAAACCTAAATAAAAATGAATATATAATAATGAGTATTCATAGAGAGGAAAATGTTGATTCACCTAAAAATTTCAGTAATTTACTTGAATCTATTGAAGAGTTATTTAAAAAATATAATTTCCCTATTATTATATCCACCCATCCCAGAACTAAAAAGAAATTAGAAGAAATAGGCTACGTGAATAATAATTCAAAAATTAAATTTATGAAGCCTTTTGGTTTTCATGAATACAATAATCTTCAAATAAATTCTTTTTGTGTCATTTCAGATAGTGGAACAATAGCAGAGGAAGGTTCAATCTTAAACTTACCGGCTGTTACAATTAGACAAGCACATGAAAGGCCTGAGGGAATGGATGAAACTACTGTTATTATGTCTGGATTAAAAAAAGAGCAAGTATTAGATGCGGTAAATGTTGCGACTAAACATAACAATTCTAACAAGCGATTGATAAAAAGTGTTGATGATTATGAGGCAGATAACGTATCTAAAAAAATATTAAGAATAATTTTATCATACACAGGGTATGTAAATAGGGTTGTTTGGAAAAAAAATTAAAATTACAGTTAGTAGTGATATATTTTTGAGCTATTGCTTTATAATAATGTATAATAGCATTTTTAACCAAAAATTTCTATCTAATTAGTTGAGGGGGATTGCTATTATACTTGTTTTATTTCCATTAATTCAAAATTCTATTATATTAATTTAAAAATCAAAAAGTTGGAAATTAAAGGAATTCAAGGGAAGTATTTGATTATTCAATGCCAAATGTTTCTAAAATAGTGGCTTGAATTATTATTTCCTACATTTATTAAATTAACCAAAATATTTAAAAAAAAATTTAAAGTGAAAATATTAATCGTTACTCAATACTTTTACCCAGAAAATTTTAAAATTAATGACTTTTGCTTAGAATTAATTAAAAGGGGGCATGAAGTAACTATTCTAACCGGAAAACCAAATTATCCAAGAGGAGAATTTTATAAAGGCTATAGTTTATTTTCAAATCACAAAGAATTTTTCAATGGTGCAAAAGTTATCAGAGTACCTACTATACCTCGAGGAGACAGCTCTAGTTTTGAGTTAATTTTAAATGCTTTTTCATTTGCTTTTTTTGGGTCACTTTATACTATGTTTCATAGAAAAAAGTATGACTTTTCTTTTGCTTATGTACTTTCACCAATAACATCAGCAATACCAGCAATAATAAGCCGAAGTTTGTATAAAAATAAAGTCTTTTTATGGGTTTTAGATTTATGGCCAGAAAGTGTTGATGTGACTGGAAAAATGAAAAATTCTTTTTTGAGAAAATTATTGATTTTATTAGTTAAATTTATTTACAGAAATTCTGATAAGATTTTCATATCCTCTAAGTTCATGAAAAAATCAATTATTGATAAACTTGGACCTAAATATCCAAAGGAAATTCTGCATTTACCAAATTGGGCAGAAAACTCTTTTTTAGATGATAATATTAATTCTAATAAATTTAAACATTTAATGCCAGATGGTTTTAGGGTAATGATTGCTGGAAACATAGGCTACGGTCAAGATTTTCCTTCTATAATTAAAGCTGCATTAATTTTAAAAAAAACAAGTAATGTGAAATTTATTGTTTTAGGAGATGGTAGTGAAAAAAAATATTTAAAGAATAAAATAAAAGAATTAAACCTTGAAGATACAGTCTTCTATTTAGGTAGTTTTCCTATGAAGGAAATGATAAACTTCTACTGTCATGCAGATATGATGCTATTAACTTTAAGAGATGAAATTGTTTATTCTTACACAGTTCCTGGTAAATTGCAAGGATATCTTGCTTCAAAAAAAGCAATTGTAGGAATGATTAATGGAGAAGCTGCTGAAATAATAAACAAATCAGAATGTGGATTTGCTGTAAAAGCAGGAGATCATAATGCCTTAGCAGCTGAGTTGTTGTCTGTTTCAAATAAACCTATATCTTTTTTAGATAAAGCAAGTATAAAAGGATTTAATTATTACCAAAAAAACTTTAAAAAAGATACTATTATTGACTTTTTTTTAAATTCAATCAAAAAATAATTGATTTCAATGTATTATATTTCTAAATATTTAAAGACTTATTTTATTAATATCTCTTTCTCTATTTTCTTTAGTTTATTAAAATTTCATTTATTTACTAATATTTAAAAAATGTATTTGTTCAAGAAAAATAAATTATATAAATTAATTTAATTTGAAAAAAAAAGCAGTAATATCAATAGACGTTGAAGATTGGTATCATCTTGAATATTTTAATGATAATTTAAATGATAGCTCTCAAAGTGTTTTAGAGGAGGGTATATATAATTTTACAGAAATCATAAAAAATCAAGACATAAAAGCCACCTTTTTTATTGTAGGAGAGCTTATATCTAATAATAAAAATTTATTAATTGATATTTTAAATCAAGGTCATGAAATTTCAGGACATTCATACAATCATATAAGACCTTTAACTCAGTCAATAGCAGAATTTAAATTAGATTCAGCTAAATTATTAATTGAATTAAAAGAAAAGTTAAACGTAATTAACCCAGGATATAGAGCCCCTTGTTTTAGTCTTGACAATGAACGATTAAAGATTCTTGAGGAATTAAACTATTCTTATGATTCTAGTAAAATATCTGCAGGATTCCATCCACTTTATGGCAGTATAAATATTGAGAATTATGAAAAAGTGTGCGATAATGTTTTTACACATAAAAATTTTACAGAATTTGAATTACCAACTCAAAGATTTTTAAATAAAAACATTCCAATTTCTGGAGGTGGTTATCTTAGAATTTTACCTTGGTTTCTTTTTAAGTATTTATTAAAAAAATATTTAAAAAAAAATGATACGTATTTCTTTTTTATCCACCCTTTTGAGCTAACAAATAAAAATATATCATTACCAAAAGACTCTTCAATATTATCTAGATTAAGGTTTAGCATTGGTAGATCTACAGCAGCTTCACGCTTCATTAAGTTAATTAAAATTTTAAAAAAAGAGGGATTTGAATTTATAACTTTTTCTGATTTTAATAAACAAATAAAAAATTTAAAGTAAAATGAATTTAGATAAATTAATACCAGAAAAAATAAACTTTAATAAAAGTATATCTAATCATCACAATTTTTTGTGTAGCAATATTTTTGATAGTAATGTTTTAGTCATAGGTGGAGCTGGGACTATAGGCTCAAGCTATATCAAACAAATATTGAGATATAAACCTGCAAAAATAACTGTTGTAGATAATAATGAAAATGGTTTAACTGAATTAACTAGAGATCTTAGAAGTTCTAACTTATTGGATTATAGTCCAGAATACATTACTTATCCTGTAAATTTATTAAGTGATACTTTTGAAAAGATTTTCAACTCTTATAAATGGCAAGTTGTTGCTAATTTTTCAGCTCACAAACATGTTCGTTCTGAAAAAGATAAAATTTCAGTTGAGGCATTAATTAAAAATAATGTTTTCGGAGCTATTAAACTTTTAAATTTGTGTGAAAAAAAATCACCAAAATATTTTTTTAGTGTTTCTACTGATAAAGCTGCAAATCCAGTAAATATAATGGGGGCTTCAAAAAGTTTAATGGAAAAGTTGATTTTATCAAAGAAAAATAATTTTAGAGTCTCAACTGCTCGATTTGCCAATGTTGCTTTTTCTAATGGAAGTTTATTAGATGGCTTTATTTACAGACTAAATAAGAAGCAACCGCTGTCCTGTCCTGAGGATATTAAGCGTTTTTTTGTAACTCCAGAACAATCAGGTCAAATATGTTTATTAGCTACGTTCTTGGGAAAAACCGGAGACATTTTCTTTCCAAAATTAGATTTCTTTAAAGATCAAATATATTTTAAAGAAATTGCATTAGCTTTTTTAAAACAAAACAATTTTAAACCTGAATTAGTTAAGTCAGAAAGAGAAGCAAAGGAATATGATTTTAGCAAGAACCCTAATAAATATCCAATCTATTTTTTCAAAACGGATACATCAGGAGAAAAAACATATGAAGAGTTTTATACAGAAGATGAAGATTATAAAATAAAAACATACGATTCTTTAGGGTTTATAAATACTTCTGAAATTAAAATCTCATTTGACGATGTACAAGCTGATTTTGAGAATGTATTTAATAATCCCAATTCTCTGAAGTCAGATGTTGTAAGGGTTATTAAAAAATATGTCCCAGATTTTGAACATATTGAAACTGGAAAAAATTTAGACCAAAAAATGTAAACTATGTATATTTTTTTTTAAAAGCTTAGAATTAATAATTATTAGTTTAATTAAATTGATTATTTTTTTTCCTGCTTAAAACTTTATGAAAAGTGGTTTAAAGATCTGCCTAAACGATAGTTTGATATATTAAAAAATAAAAAGACTTCGGTAAGTGTTTGAGTTAATTTTTACAAGTCAATAAAAATAAATTTTATTTAAAATCATGAAAATAAAAGAAACAAAAAAAATTTCTTATGATCAGCAAAAACAGTTTGCATCCTTTTCAGGAGACTTCAATCCTATTCATTTAAATCACAATATAGCAAGGAGAGAATTATTTGGGGATATTGTTGTTCATGGTATGCATTTAATTTTATCTGCTTTGGAAACTTTTGCATTTCAAAATAAAACTCAAAAGCAAATTCTAATATATTCTTTAAAAGCTAAATTTTTTAGCCCTGCATCTGTGGGAAAACCTTTAAAATTTTTTATAGAATATGATGAGAAGTTAATTAAGATTGAAATAAGAGATTTTAAAAGTTCTTTACTCGCAGAAATGGCTATCAGATATTGCTCAGAAAAATATACTTTTGGAGAAATAATAAATAAAAAATTTAAATTTAGTCAACCTGAAAATCTAAATATTAAAAAATCATTAGGATTAAGGGATGAACTTCCTCTCTTTTTAGATAAAGAACTCAGAAAACTATTATTTCCATCTTTACATAAATTATCTGATATTCAGTTAGCTGAAATACTAGCAATGACGCGAATTGTGGGGATGAAATGTCCAGGAAAACAATCTTTGTTTACCGGAGTTAATGTTGTTTTAAAAAAATCTGAAAATAAATTAGTTAGGTACTTATCAAAAAATGTAGTTGAAAAATTCTCTATGGTTACCATTGATTTTGAAGGACCATCCTTTAAGGGGGAGCTTTCTACCTTTTTTCGCCCAAAACCTACAATTCAACCAAAAATCGATGAAATTTCAAAAAAAATTCCAAAAAATATTTTTAAAAAAGTTAATGCACTAATAATTGGAGGTTCAAGGGGAATAGGTGAAACTACTGCTAAAATAATAGCAGCTGGAGGAGGCAAAACAGTTATAACTTATAAACTTGGAAAAAGTGATGCTGAAAACGTTTGTAAGGAAATTAATGATGCAGGGTTCTCATCAAAGTGCTATAAAATAGATATCGAAAATTTTGATAATTCATTAAAAGAAAAAATTTTAGAATTTGGATTTAATGTAATTTTCTACTATCCAAGCCCTAAAATTTTGGCATCAAAAATTTTCGATTCTCAACTTTTTAATAATTTCCTATATTATTACGTTGAGCAATTTGAAAATATAGTAAGACAAGTTAGTTTAGCTTCAATAAAAGATATTATATTTTTTTATCCTTCTACAACAAATATTACAGAAAGAACCCCGCAGTTTACCGAATATATTATGTCCAAAATAGCAGGTGAATATTTATGCGACTCATTAACCAAAGAGTATGAAAATATAAATATTATTGTAGAAAGATTACCAAGGCTACAAACTGATCAAACCATGAATTTGCAAAATAAAATTGCAGAATCAACTACTAGTGTTATTCTTCCAATTGTTTTAAGGATTAATGGATATATTACTAGCTTAAATAAAACTTTAAAATAAAAAAAATTATTATGAGTATTTTTGTGTACAGAAACCATACAGTTGAACCTCTATTTTCTAATTTAAAGGGTGTTACCTATAGTGATTATGGAAGTGTGTATTTTCCTGAAGGAAATTTCACTTTTTCAATCTGGTGTTATTTTATAACCCCTGCATTTGATGACAACCAAATATTAAAGGAAATAAAAGATATTCAAACTAAACTTCAGTTAGCTATTACAAATAATAAAGCAGGTAATTTCTTGATATTTACACTAGATGGTAGATACCTTCCATCTTGGCAAATATCATCAAATGTTGTATCTAAAAGTATCTCGGAGTTTAATAATAGTGTTTATAATCTTTCAAATAATTCTACAACAATTAAAATTATTGCGATAAATGAGCTATTTAATCAATTTAAGCTGACTGAGATTATAAATAAAAAATATTATTATTTATCTCAAATAATTATCAATCCTTTACTTAATAAATTTTTCCATGTTTGGTTTGAATCTATTTTACAATCTATTAATGGAGTTAGAAAAAAATGTTTGGTTCTAGATCTCGACAATACAATGTGGGGTGGGGTTTTGGGAGAAGATGGCATTAACGGAATTAAACTTGGAAACAACTATCCAGGAAGTTGCTTTGTTGATTTTCAAAAACAATTAAAAGAAGCAAAAAAAAATGGAGTTTTATTAGCCATCAGTAGTAAAAATAACGAAAATGATGTTTGGGAGGCTTTTGAAAATCATCCAAATATGATTTTAAAGAAGGATGATTTTGTATCGTTTAGAATAAACTGGAATAATAAGGCTGATAATATCAGAGAAATTGCGACGGAACTTAATATTGGAATTGATAGTGTTGTTTTTATTGACGACAACCCTTTTGAGCGATCCCTAGTTAAAGAGATTGAACCAGAAGTTATTTTACCTGATTTTCCAGAAAGACCTTATGAAATGACTAATTTCTTTCAGGGTGTTTATAATAAATATTTTCTCCTATATAATTTAACTGTTGAAGACACTGTTAAAACAGAGCAGTATAAAGCTAATTCATTAAGGTTGAAAAATAGTAAAAAATTTAAGTCGATAAATAATTATTTGAAGAGTCTTAATACTATTATAAAAATTGATAAAGCAGACAAGTTTAATATTCCGCGAATTGTACAATTAACACAAAAGACTAATCAATTTAATCTAACAACTAAAAGATATTCAGAGCCTAAAATAAGAGAAATTAACTCTTTAAATAATTTAATATTCTGTGCTTCTGTCTCTGATAAGTTTGGTGATAACGGTATTACAGCTGCAGGAATAATATTAATTAATGATAATGTCGCTGAGATTGATAGTTATATGCTCAGTTGTAGAATACTTGGCAGAAAAGCAGAATTTGCAATCATAAAAAGTGTCTTAAATTACTTATACTTTCAAGGTGTTACTAGAGTAAAAAGTTACTACATCCCATCACCAAAAAACAGTCAAACAGAAAATTTTTATGATTTGATGGGTTTCACCTCAAACATATTACCATCAAAAACTAAAGAGTACACACTAAAATTAACCAAATTATTTACTTTTGAAAATTTGTATACAATAAACTTAAATTTTAAAAAATGAAAAATAGAATAAAGAAAGTTATGGCCACCGTTTTTTTAGAAGAAGAAAATAAAATATCCGATAATATTAGCCAAATAAATTTTGAAAAATGGGAGTCTATGACACATTTAATGCTAATGGTTGAGATTGAAAATGAATTTGATGTAAGCTTTGAACCGGAAGATATGGTAGAAATGATTAATTTAGAAATGATTGAAAAACACTTAAATCTTAAATTGAAAGGTAATTAATGCAATTTATAGCAAAAAAAACATCGGATTTAACAACTAATGATTGGGTACAATTAGCAACTCTTTTTAATGTTACTTTTAAAAGGAAGGAAACGGTTGAGTATTTTAAAAAAAAATATAATTCATCTATTCCTTCAGTAAGTTGTTTTCATGGTTTTATGATTGATAAGACAAATGGAATTGTTGGAGCGATGACAATAATTCCTTTTGAATACGAATATTTTAAAAAAAATGTAGTATTCGGAAACCTTATCGATCTGATGATTCATGCTGATTATAGAAATAATATTTTGAATTTTAAGTTAATCTATGATAAACTTTTAGGATTTACAGATCCAAAAATTAATTTTATTTATGCAGTACCAAATCAGAAATCTCACCTATATTTTACCAAAATTTTACAGTGGCAAGAGATCGGAAGGCTAAACTATTACATTTGGCCAACTAAGTTTTCAAAACTGTTTAAATTACCCTCAATATTTGATAAATCAATTAGACCTATTAACAATATATTACAATTGATATTTTCAAAGAATAAAAAAAAGCTTTTTTCCCCATCTATTAGTAAAATTATTTCCAATAATTTTCTTGACTATCGTTATTCTGATTCATACAAGAGATTTAATGTTGGAGATCAAACAGCTTGGTATCGTATTTATAACGAAAATGGTGTAGTTACTTGCTATGTAATAGATATTGAGCCATTAGATAGAAAATGGATGGCCAAGTCGATTGCTTCAATTCACAAATTAGAACGAGAAAATGTTGATGTTATTATGTATATATCAAATAATAAATCTGGTATATTTAATATTTTAAAAACACCAAGAAAATTTGAGCCCAGAAATCTTCCTTTAATTGGAAAGATTATAAGTAAAGATGTCATTGACAACAGAGTATTTAATTTGTCAAACTGGCGTTTTAACCTTAGTGATTTTGATGTAAGATAAAAATATATTTTTATGAATATTTTGATATTTGATATTACAGAAAAAGTTCAAAGCACCTTTCTTAGTTAGTGTACCATGCTCAATAAATATCTCAAAAAAAATTTCTATTATAGTAGATTGTATTAAAAAACAAATTTAAATAATTTCTATGTATAAACTTTTCAAACGCTCATTGGATATTGTTGTTAGTCTTATTGCGCTATTTATTCTTATTCCAATATTTATACCTATTATTATTATTTTGAAATTTTCTGCCGAAGGAGAAGTTTTTTATTTTCAGCAACGATATGGAATCCATAATTCAAAATTTCAAATATGGAAATTTGCAACTATGTTAAAAAATTCTATGAATATTGGTACAGGTAGTATCACACTTCAAAATGATCCCAGAGTAACTAAAATTGGATTTTTTTTAAGAAAAACAAAGATTAATGAACTACCACAAATCATAAATATTTTAAAAGGTGATATAAGTTTAGTGGGACCTAGGCCATTAGTAACTAAAACGTTTTCTGCATACAATGAAGAGGTGCAATCGAAAATATACAATGTAAAGCCCGGACTTACTGGGATTGGTTCTATTATTTTTAGAGATGAGGAGTCAATTATTTCAGCTATTAAAGATGAAGACCCTCATGAGTTTTATAAGCGTATTATAGCACCTTACAAAGGTGAATTGGAAATGTGGTATCAATCAAACTGTTCTTTTTTATTAGATTTACAATTAATCTTCATGACGGCTTGGGTTATTTTAGTGCCCACTTCTAAACTTTATGAAAAATGGTTTAAAGATTTACCTAAACGAAGTTTTTAAAAAAATACAAACTATGCCATTCGATCCAAATTCAGCAAAGAAAGCAGGAAAAAAATCTAAAAGAGGACCTGCAAAAAAAGAAGGACCTTCCATCAAGGAAAAGATGGAAATGCTTTATGAAAAAGTGCTGGATGATCTACTAGTAAACCAAGAAAAGCTTACCAAAACAGAACGGGTAAAGCTCTTTGTAACCCTCTCTAATTACATCTTCCCAAAAACAAAGTCTGTTCGAGATAAATTCACCCTAGAACAATTAAAAGAAAAAATAGAAGATCCTTTCAAACAAGAACCAGATCCTACCAAATAGCAACTGCCTGTTGCATAAACAAATCTGCTAGTGCATCTTTATTTTGATGCGTCCCAATATAAGTCAGAAAAGTACTCTCTTTAGAATGCCCTGTAATGTTCATAAGTAGCGGCGTTTCAATTTTACCATAATAATTAGAGGCAAAAGAACGTCTCATAATATGTGAGGTCACAAAGGCATACTTCGGAGCGCATATAATTTCCTTCCTTCTTATCTTCGGGTTATTCTTAAACCCGCTCACCAATTCATCAATCCCAGCCATTTTACAAAGACTTTTTATCTGTTTATTGAAAACTACTTGAGATACTCTTTTTGGGAATTTGTTCTCTAGAATTTTAATAACTAGTGGATCTGCAACACCAACAGTCACCGCCTTCTTTGTTTTCTGCTGTAAGATATCTATATACAAGCCAGTAGGCGCTTTTCTAAGATTATTAAGGGTTAACTTTAGTAAATCTGATACACGCTGCCCAATGCATAAACCTATTAATAACCAATTATAGCTATCAATATATTCTTCAGGAATGTTTTGTAATTCCTTCAACGCTTTTATCTCTGATGGATTTAAAACATGTAAAATCCTATCGTAGCTTTTCTGTTTAAATGATTCAATATAATTGGAGTAGGGATGCACTTTTAATCCGCTTTTCTCTGCATCACGCAGAATAATTTTCAATAATTTTAAGAGCTGCCCGCAGTAATTATCACTATACTGTTGTTCAATTTTTAGAAAACGAGTAAAGGATTCTGCGGTATATTTATCAATACTGTTGATATACAATTTCTCAGATTTTTCAAACTCATAGACCTTTATAATTCTAAGTAAAGATTTGTAGGTACGAATGGTATTATGTGCCACACCCACTGTTCCATATCCTTGAACTCTTTTTGTGGCTGAATTGGAAATAAAATGTGCTAAATAGTCTAAAAATAAGATCGATTTTTCTACTTTTAGAGGTGTCTTTTGTGTCTTTATTTTCGGTTTTTGATAGAAATTAACGTGCATATAACGTATGTTATTTTAATTATTTAACATAAATATAACTTGTAAATATTTAAAATTTAACATAATATAAGCTAAACTATAACGAGTTATGATACTATAATATACGTTATTTATTTAAAATATAAAAGTTAAAACACTCTATTTTAAGTAGTTAAATTAATTTATTTTTAAAAAGACTACGGACTGTAGTCTCAATTAGTTTATAACTAACTGATATTCAGTCATTAAATTTTTGAAAATTCTTAAATTGCCATGAAACGGCCATGAGATTTTGAAATTTTCAGGTTTTTTTGCGGGTTGTGATCACCTTTATCCCTCATTCCCCAATCTCCTCAAACGTTCCATAAATACATCAGCAACAGCGTCTTTATTTGGGTTCTCCCCAATATAACTTAAAAAGGTACTTTCTCTTGAGTGTCCTGTGATCTCCATTAAAATAGGGGTTTCAATCTTTCCAAAATAATTTGTTGCAAAAGACCTTCTCATCGTGTGTGATGTGATCAATTCATATTTTGGATACATCCCAAATGCTACCCTTTTCGTTACTGAACTCATCTTATTTCCTTTGATGACTTGATCAATACCAGCCAATCGACACAACTCCTTAATTTTTTTATTAAAAACCGATGCATTGGTTTTTTGAGGAAAATCTCTTCTTATAAATTCCAGGACTGTAAGATCAATAATACCAACAGTGATTGGTTTTTTTGTTTTGATTTGAATAAGATCCAAATACATTCCTCCACTAGGCGCTTGTCTTAAATTTTGAGGGGTTATTTTTAGTACATCTGAGATTCTCTGTCCAATATTCAAGCCCAATAAAAACCACTTTCTAATATTTTCCAATTCAAATGGAAGGTCTACTAATTTTTTTAGTTTGTTTATTTCATTTTGATTGAGCGTCACAATAATCCTGTCAATTTTTCTTTGACGATAACTTTCTATATGGTTACAATAATTATGAATTTGTTCACCACCCCTTTCTGCCTCTTTACAAATTGATTTTAGTAGTTTCAATAATTGACCTTGATAATTGACTGAGTATTTTTGGAGGTGTATCATCCAATGGATAAACTGTTGCAGAATGTCTTTGTTCAATTCAGTTAAATGAACTGTTCCCCCAATATGATTTTCGAACTCATCCCAAATTCTCCTCAGTGATTTATAACTTCTAACAGAATTATCGGAGAGACCAATATTGCCTGATCCTTTCACTTTTTTATAGGGTGAATTTCGAATAAAATAATCGATTTGAAATAAGACACTATTTGAATTCATTACAATTCTATTTGTATAAATTTTGCTACCACCGGTAGTAAACATCAATACTAAATGTTGGTTTTATTGATTATTAATTATTGTTGTAGGAAAGCACCACCTTTAATTCTTCATTGGTTAAAAATGGAATAACAGGTCCCCAAACTCCATGTTTTCTGTATCCAACTTCTCGTACAATTTTACTGGGTATAATTAACCCTTGGTATAATTTACTGTGCGGATAACAATTACCGAAGGATTACCGTCACGGTAGAGTTCCTTGTCTTCAGAATGGATTATTATGCACTCACTATACACTATGGGAGCCCTGCCCCCGTGCCTCCCTCTTAAGCCCTCCCTTGATTTAAGGGTTTTTCGACTTCTCCAGAGAGGGGTCAATAATCTGATTGAATATTTTTTCAATTTTCACCACAAATCGACTTTTTTAAAAATAAAATTTTGCGTTTTTTGTGTGTAAAAAGGATCTTTTATTTTCGTGGGTGTAATAACTAAAATGAAAATTTTGGCAATTTTTCATCAGAAATTCAACTTTTTATGCCTCAAGTATGATAATGTTACTTTTTAAAATTCAATTGAACCAGTTTTTCTTTGTACCAGTTTTTATCTATTACCCTTTTGAATAAGATTAAATTTCCACTTTGCCAATTAGAATTAATAAAGGATCACCAAGGGTTATCTTCAGGATTCACTGAGAAATATAAGTGCCGATTAGAATCATTGAATGAACCTGATGGTAAATTTTAGAGGTTATTGAAATTTCTGTTTGCCGATTAGTATTATATGTTAATCAGGTCCCACGTGGAGGAGATACTGTCTTTCGGTTATCTCTTACAATTAAGATGAATAAAAAATCCCAATGAGAAACATCTTCTAAATTTTTTAGAAAATTTCATGAAGGACTATTGTTATAATTTTTAAGACGTTTCGTTAAATATATAAATAGTATCCCAGTACTTATATTCATTAAAAAGCATAACTATTAGTGAATACAATCTAAAATAGTATATTTGTAAAAAAAGACAATGTACAAACGAGTCCTAAAAGAAACTATTGAGAGTAAAATAAACAAAGGGAAAGCTATTATATTAATTGGTCCCAGACAAGTAGGGAAAACGACGCTACTTAAAACTATCATAGATACCAAAGAACATCTATTTTTAGATGGAGATGATCCTACAGTAAGAAGTCTATTAAACAATCCTAACACAACACAAATTAGAAGTATTATAGGGTCTAACAAAATCATTTTTATTGATGAAGCTCAAAGAATAGCCGGTATTGGGCTAACATTAAAAATAATTATAGATCAATTTAAAGAAGTACAATTATTTGTAAGTGGCTCGTCATCTTTTGATTTATCAAATGCAATTAATGAACCTCTAACAGGAAGGAAGTGGGAGTATGAATTGTATCCAATAAGTTGGGAAGAGTTGGAAAATACAGAGGGTTATGTGTCAGCAGAACAACAATTAGAAAACAGGATATTATACGGTTTCTATCCAGATATATTAAACAATCCTGGGGAAGAAAAAGAACTATTAAAACAATTGGTGAATAGTTATCTGTATAGAGATATTTTAGCCTTTTCAAATATTAGAAAACCAGAAGTATTAGAAAAATTGGTACAAGCTTTAGCGCTTCAAATAGGAAGTGAAGTAAACTACAATGAACTGGCTCAAATAGTTGGTGTAGATAAAAATACAGTTGCCAACTATATAGCTATTTTAGAAAAAGGATATGTACTATTTAAGTTACCTAGTTTTAGTAGAAACTTACGCAATGAAATTAAAAAAAATAAAAAAATATATTTCTATGATAACGGAGTTAGGAATATAATTATTGGAAATTTTAATACTTTAGAATTAAGACAAGATACTGGTGCTTTATGGGAAAACTTTTTAATTTCAGAAAGACTTAAACAAAATAAGTATAAGAGTACAAATGCTAAAATGTACTTTTGGAGAACCAAACAACAGCAAGAGGTAGATTTAGTAGAAGAACATAATGGTATGATCTCTGGTTTTGAGTTTAAATGGAATAACAAGAAAAAAGTAAGATTACCAAAAACTTTTGTAAACGAATACGACGCCAAGGAAATTGCAATTGATAAAAATAATTTTAGAGGATTTATTAAAATATAGTTTACAAAAGAAATCTAAAGTTTAATACATCTTATGCCAATTAAAATTGAGCTTTTTGGTTCGGCTTTAAAAATCTTATTGATTAAATTTAAATTTAGTTGGGTGCCCCCCTGCAGGCCTGCCCGTAGGTATCCACCCTTATATACCCCATTTTTCGATGTCTTTAAAGGGAAGTCAATTCTCTCGATCAAATTTTTGGGCAATTTTCCAAAAAATCAACTTTTCTTAAAATAAAATTTTCTAGAATTTTTCTGAAAATCAGTTGTTATCCTCCTAAAAAAAATAAAATATTTTGCATTTGTATAGGGGAAGCCTCCAGAGAAGTCAATTTCACCTTAACTTAAGTTGGGATAAAAGAGAGGATTTCAATTTAATTAAATAACAATAACTAATTTGATTGAATCACTATTTTGATAAAATATCAAATAATTCGTGATTACTATAGTAATTCGTAATGCTTAATTTTTTTTATGATCTGTTTATTGAACGTAATAATTACATCCATTAGCAGAACAAAGGTAAATTTTTAGTATATTTACCCTCGTTAAGATTATATGAGTACTATGTACCCTTGTTTAAAATGACAAAATTTAATAGAAATATACCTTATAATAGTTTACCAATATTACCTCCTAGAACAAATTTAGAGACTACTAAAGTGTTACGCAAGACGATTGATGCTAGTAGAGCGCTAGCAAAACTTAATGGTATGCTTAGCAATTTACCAAATCCAACGTTGTTTTTGGATACGATTCATTTACAAGAGGCGAAAGCAAGTTCAGAAATAGAAAATATCATCACAACAAATGATGATTTATATAGGTCTTTAGTAGCAGACAAAAAGTTAGATAATCCAGCTACCAAAGAAGTCATAAGCTACAAAGAAGCACTTTGGAATGGTTTACAACAAATAGAAAATCGACCTTTTATAAGTACAAACTTATGTGTTGAAATTGTACAGAGCATTAAAAAAAATACTGCTGGTATTAGAACTACGCCGGGAACTGTCCTAAAAAACACGAATGGTGAAACCATTTACACACCACCTTCAGGGGAAGCTATTATAAGAAAAAAGTTGGATGATCTTGAAACTTTCATCAATGGTGAAGATCCTATTGATCCATTAATTAAAATGGCGTTAATGCATTATCAATTTCAAGCGATACACCCTTTTAGTGATGGTAATGGTAGAACAGGACGCATATTGTTATTATTATATCTAAAACTCGAAAAATTGCTGGATACCCCTGCTATTTATTTAAGTGAATATATTATTAAAAATAAGACGGATTATTATACGAAACTGAGAAAGGTAACTGAAAATAATGATTGGGAAGAGTGGATACTTTATATGCTAGAAATGGTTGAATATACAGCTAATAAAGGACTAGAACGCATAAAAAATGTTACTACATTAATGGATCAAATGGGATCAGAGATTAAGGAAAAAATCCCTAAAGTATATACTAAAGAATTGGTTGAAATACTATTTAGATTGCCTTACACGAAACGACAGTTTTTAATTGATGCTAAATTAGGGACACCAAAAACCGTGGGTAATTATTTAATGGAATTAGAAAAATCTGGTTTTTTGATATCTGAAAAAGTGGGTAAAGAAAAATTATATCTTAACCATAAATTAATGGCTACATTGGAAATCCCTTAATTTTCTTAGGTTGTAAGTTTTTCAAAAAAAAAAGGGTTGAAGGAGTATTTAATTATTTTCTTGAACTGTTCTACTATTAACAAACCTTATGAAGATCTTTTAGAACCTTTAGTAAATATGTGAAATTTATCTGAATCATCATTATGTATAAAAAAATCAATTTTCTTTACAAAAGGAAAATTATATGATAAGATAATTCAGAAAGTTTAACAAAGAAAGTAAAAACTATTGAAGATTGTATTATGATTCATAAAATCAAACACTATAAGAGGACCTTTTAAGTTACTCAGTAAGCTTATGAATTTGAAAAACTCATGGCCGTTTAGTAATGAAATATCTATCTAAAACAACATAAAACACTGTAAATCAAATTTTTGATTAAAACAAATCGACTACAGTCCGGCGCTAATTTACTATTTATTATTATTTGGATAATGCATCCATCAAAATATCAGCGTATGTATCCATATTAGCATTTTTACCAACATATTCTAAAAAAGTACTTTCTCTTGAGTGCCCTGTGATTTCCATTAAAATAGGCGTTTCAATTTTTCCAAAATAATTAGATGCAAAAGATCGCCGCATACTATGTGAGGTCACAAAGGCATACTTCGGCGCATTCACAATTTCCTTCCTTCTTGTCTTCGGGTTGTTCTTAAATCAAACACCAAGTCTTCAATCTCCGCTATTCTGTAAAGTGTTTTAATTTCTTTAACCTCGATAAATATTTACTTTTGATAACTTTCTAACCGTATAAATTTGAAAATCTCATGGCCGTTTAGTAATGATATTTTCCACCTAAAATTGCATAAAATACTGTTTATTTAGTAGTTAGAATAAATAAATCGACTACAGTCTGAGCACTGATGTACTATTTATTATTATTTGATAATACACCCATCAATATATCAGCGTATCGATCCATAGTTGCATTAACAAACGGTTCTACAAAGACCCGTTTTCTCGAAAAAAAGCCGCTTTTATTCACATACCAAAAAATTTAGTATCTTTATTAAAATTGAAATCTAGAAAAGAAAATGTACATCTCTTTAGTCATGATCTCTAAAAAATTATTGGATTCAATGTATTCAAATAGGTTGTAGCCTATTGTAAACAAAATGATAGGTAAATACGACTGTGTATCTACAAAGAGTGTCTTCATTAAAACCCATTCAGGTTTCAGAAAGATAATTTTGAAATGCTTGTTGCTATGAATTTCTTAACAAAAAAACAACGTCTGTACAAAAGAGGCATGGATCTTTTTTTATCGATGCTTCTTTTGCCTGTTTTGATCTTTCCATTTCTTATTCTAATTCTAGGAGCAACCATAGATACCCATCAGTTTGGGTTGTTTTTTCAAAAAAGAGTAGGCCAATATGGGAGGTTATTTACGATTTACAAAATTAGAACCTATCAGCCCTCGGGCAAGATTTCAACCTATTCAAAAAAAATCAGAGCATACAAGTTCGATGAATTGCCACAAATAGTAAATGTGTTATTGGGTCAAATGAGTTTTGTTGGCCCCAGACCAGATTTACCAGAATTGATAGCGACACTAAACGAACCGGAGCAAATTATTTTATCTCTGAAACCGGGCCTAACAGGTCCTGCTTCCTTGTGCTATTTTAATGAAGAAGCAATGCTAGCTCAACAAGACCATCCTGCTGAATATAATGTATCGGTAGTATTTCCTGCAAAAACCGCTATCAATATCAATTATATACAAAAATACCAGCCTTTGAACGATCTAAGATATATTTATAAAACCCTGCTATATGTATTCAAAAATATGGCTTTCTAAACCTCATTTTGAACCTGAGGACATCGATGTAACCAAGAAAACAATGGCTTCTAATTGGGTAAGTACTGCTGGGCCAAATATTGCTTCTTTTGAAAAATCTATAGAAAGAATCTTAAAGAATAAGGCAAAAGTAGTGGCCCTAAATTCAGGAACTTCTGCCCTACATCTCGCATTAAAATTACTAGAGATCGGTACAGGTGATGAGGTGCTTTGTCAAACATTTTCTTTTTGTGCAACAGTGAATCCAATATTGTATTGCGGAGCGATTCCCGTTTTTATTGAAAGTGAAAAACAAACCTGGAATATGAGTCCGGTTTTTTTAGAGGAAGCCATTCAAGATCGATTGAAAAAAAAGACCAAGCCAAAAGCGATTGTGGTGGTAGATTCTTATGGGATGCCTGCCAAATGGGATCAAATTTCAGCAATAGCGAGCAAGTATGAAATTCCAATCATAGAAGATGCAGCGGCGGCATTCGGATCGATGTACAAAGGACAGATGTGCGGTACCTTTGGAGATTTTTCAATCTTGTCATTCAACGGGAATAAAATCATAACCTCCTCTTCTGGTGGGGCTTTAATTTGCAAAGAGCAACACCATAAAGAACGAGCGATTCATCTGGCAACACAGGCCAAAATAGAGGGATTCATCCATGGAGAGGTTGGGTTCAACTACAGAATGAGCAATGTTTTGGCTGCGATAGGTTTGAAGCAGTTGATAGTTTTGGAAAAAAGAGTGCAGCAAAGAAGAGACAATCACTTTAGATACCAATCGATTATAAATACCATAGAAGGTATGGCTTTACAACAGGAAAATAATCCAAATTTTTATGCGAACTTTTGGTTAAATTGTATCTGTTTGGAGGCTTCTTTGATCTCTAAATCAGCACTTTTAAGGACCTTTTCTAAAAACAATATTGATGCCCGGTCTTTGTGGTATCCTCTGCATCTTCAACCCTATTTAAAGGGGACTTTGTATTATGGAGATCACTACAGTAAAAGACTATTTGAGACTGGATTGTGTTTGCCTTCTAGCTCTAATTTGACCTCTGAAGAATTTCATAGAATTGATCAAGTTTTTAAATCCATAGCCAAATAGAAACCCATGTTAGAATCCTTTTTTAAAGAACAAGCAAGTCAAAAAAATGCACCTTTCATGAAGGAAGTGTTTTTAAAGAAGTATCAAAATGAGGCTATTTTAATAACCGGAGCAGGAGGATCTATTGGAAGAAAACTCGTGGAAACACTTGTTGGAATGAATTTCAAAAAGATGATTCTTTTAGACCAGTCTGAATTCAATCTATTTAAACTAAAGCAATGTGATTTCTCGAGGGGTGTTCAGTTTGAAATAGCAGATATTAGAGATCGCAGGAAGATAGAACGTATCATGCACATGTACACTCCCAAACTCGTCATTCACACGGCTGCATACAAACATGTTTCTCTATTACATAAGGATGTTTACGAATTGATACGAGTAAATGTTGAAGGCACCATCAATGTTTTTAAATCGTCACTAAAAAATGGCGTTTCAGATTTTATTTTTGTTTCTACCGACAAAGCGGTGAACCCAGTGAATAAGATGGGACTTTCAAAAATGCTTGCAGAGTTATTTTTAAAATCTTATGCTCTCTCTACAAAAATACAGGTAAAAATTGTGCGGTTTGGAAATGTGATCAATTCCAGTGGATCTGTAATCCCTATTTTTTTAGAGAACATCCACAATGGTAAAGATATGGAGGTCAGAAATAAAAACGTAGCAAGATATTTTATATACGATGATGTTGTGGTTAAAAATATCTTACACATTGCCATTGAGAATACCAATGCTACCTATTTATTAGAAATGAACACTCCTGTTAAAATTTTGGACTTGGCCAATTACATCAAAAGAATAAAAAAGGCCAACAGTGCTATAAAGATCGTCGATCTTCAGAAAGAAGAAAAACTTACCGAGGAACTGTTGAATTTTGACGAACACCTAGAAAAAACCCCTTATGAAAATTGTTATTCCGTTAAAAACGGATTGCTTCCCAATAAGAAACTTCGCAAAGCAATAATGAAGCTTGTCAAAAGGAATAAAAAGTGGGACTCTAAAAGAGTTACAAAACAATTACAAAAATGTATCTCCTATACAAGTCTTAACTTTATTGCGAAATATTATAGCCTTTCTTCATGGATATACCTGGATGATTAGATACTTTTTTTATTTTTTTTCACCGCAAACGATTGAGTTTTTGATTGCTGTTGTATATGATATATACTTATAATATATTTACAAAAAATACACTAGAATATGATATTAATAGCAGATGGTGGTTCTACTAAAGCTGATTGGATTGCACTAAATAATAACAAAGAGGAAGCCTTTAGAGTAAGAACACTTGGTTTAAATCCGGCAATTGTACCTCAAGAAGAGTTGTACAATAGAATCATTAATATGTTTCAATTGATCAATATTAAAGAAGAAGTAGCGGAAATTCATTTCTATGGAGCTGGTTGTGGAACTCCAAAACCTGTAGGTATTTTAAAAACCATCCTAGAGTCTATTTTCATCAACGCAAAAGTCTTTGTAGCTGAAGATATGTTAGCTGCTGTTTACGCTGCCTCAGGCAATGCGCCAGCTATTGTTTGTATTCTAGGAACAGGGTCTAATAGTTGTTTTTACAATGGAGAGAATATGGAGATGGTAGCAGATTCTTTAGGATACATATTAATGGATGAAGCGAGTGGTAATTATTTTGGAAAAATATTAATTGTAGATTACTTTTACAATACTATGCCAAAGAAAATTGCCCAGAAGTTTTCAAAAGAATTTGATCTAGACGCAGATCATATAAAGAAGAATTTATACAGAGAAACAAATCCTAATATGTATTTAGCTTCTTTTGCTAAATTTATGTTCGATTTTAAAGAGGACAAGTACATCAAAAAAATCATTAAAAAAGGATTTCAAGAGTTTTTTAAATACAGAATTTTACCTTACAACAAAACCTCAGAAACCCCAATTTATTTTATTGGCTCAATTGCATATTTTTTTAGAGATATTTTAGAAAAAGTAGCTCAAAAAAATAATTTAGTAATTTCAGATGTAATACAAAGGCCCATAGACAATCTACTTAAATACCACAAAGAGACCATCATTGATAATGTCAATAAATAACGTCTAGAAGTCTTTCAAGACCCATTCCTCTTGAACCTTTGATTAGAATTGATTGATTTTTAAGAGGATTATGTTTTATGTATGCGTAGAACTCTTCAAATGTTTTATAAGTATTGTTTTCGCTATTTGTTTGGTAAAAAGAATCACCCACAAAATAAGCTTTGTTAAAATTTAATTTTTTTACGAGATCCATGACGGATGTATGTTCTTCTAAACTAGTGGTACCCAATTCAAACATATCGCCTAAAATAACGGTTTTAGACTTTGTGTCGATGCATTTAAAAGTATCCAACGCTGCTCTCATGCTAGAGGGGTTTGCATTGTAGGCATCTAAAATAATTGTATTTGACTCTTTTTTAATTATTTGAGATCGGTTATTGTCTGGAATATAACTTTCAATACCTTTTTTAATATCAGCATCAGAGACCTTAAAATAATGTCCAATTGTACATGCAATTGCAATATTTGTATAATTGTATTTTCCAATAAGATGGCTCTGAATAGTAGCGTCTTTATAAGATAACTTTACAAACGGATTGATCTCTATAAACTTTAAACGAGTCTGAAATGAGATCCCATGCAAATGTTTTGTTTTCTCAACTTGAATAGCATCTTCGGGGTTTATAAATGCTGTTTTATTATTTTTTTCTAGGTATTGGTACAATTCGCTTTTTCCTTTTATAACCCCTTCTATGCCTTTAAAACCCTCAAGGTGTGCTTTCCCAAAATTTGTAATATATCCAAAATCAGGTTCGCAGATAGTGCATAGAAATTCAATTTCTTTCTGATGATTAGCACCCATTTCTATAATTCCTATTTCAGTTTCAGGAGTCATAGAAAGCAGTGTAAGTGGCACTCCAATATGATTGTTTAAATTTCCTTTTGTAGCAGTAATTTTATATTTTTTTGATAAAACTTTATGGATTAACTCTTTTGTGGTGGTTTTTCCATTGCTACCTGTAATTCCAATAATAGTAGTTTTTAAAACGGTTCTATGATAATTGGCTAACTTTTGAAGTGTTTTTAAAACATTATCTACGAGAATAATATTTTTGTGAGTGTTGTACTTTTCCTCGTCAACAATAGCATAACCAGCTCCTAGTTCAAGCGCCTTTTCGGCAAATTCATTGCCATTAAAATTCTCTCCTTTTAGAGCAAAAAACACAGTATTTTCTCTAATCTTTCTGGTGTCTGTATCAACAAGAAAGTAGTTAGAGTATATATTATAAATATCTTTAATCTTCATCTTTTAAAAATATAAAAAAAACCTCACTGTAGGAAAAACAGTGAGGTTTTTTTGATTTTTGATCTGATTTTATCTGGATAAATTGTTAGCTGTTTTTTTAATATTTGACATTGGTCGAATATCATCAGTAACACATCTAAAACCAATATTATTTGTAGCCATGTATTCTGGCAAATATCTTCTTTGAGAGGGGTCTAACCAGTATTCTCTATCAGCCCAGGAACCCCCTTTATATACCCTTGTTTTATTACTTATCAATGTAGTTCTTTTTTTAGCATCTTTCACAAGTACTTCTTCACCTGTATCCGGATCTATTTCTCTAGTTGGTTCTCTGGGAGAATTATACATTGTTGCTCTGGTAGAAAATCGATCTTCATCATCCTGATAGAATCTAGATGAATTTAAGTCTCCATCTCCAATATCACTATAGTCAGAAACTTTGTAGTTTCTTTTATATGTCATATCATCTTTAGTAATTGGAATATATTTAATACTTCCAGGCAATTGTTTTGGAGATATTTTTCCATTTGGTAGCATCTCATACTCAACTTCTGCATTGTCGGAAATGTCAGCGATGACCACTCTTCCGTCTTTATCAATCATTTTCTTGGTAAACATATTACCTCTAAAATAATTGAAGTCATTCGCTTGGTTATCTATAGTTGGTCTGTAAACATCAGCTACCCATTCAGAAACATTTCCAGACATATCATGCAGACCAAATGCATTTGGTGGATAAGATTTAACTTTATTAGTAATGGGAGAACCGTCAGAACTCCATCCAGAAATACCACTATAGTTTCCTATACCTTGTCTAAAGTTTGCCAATTGATCTCCTTTAAATCTTTTAGAAGTTTCTCTGGTGTATTTACCATTCCAAGCATATTTTTTTCTGCCTCTTATGATGTTATATTCTCTGTTTTCAATATTTGCTTTGGCAGCGTATTCCCATTCTGCCTCAGTTGGCAACCTAAATTTTTGTTGAAGCACTCCGTCCGCTTTTGTAATTTTTCTTCCTTGAAAAGAGCTTTGAGAGTTTCTTGCAGAACTTCTGGTTCTAATTCCTCTTTTATAAACAGTTGAATCACCGTCAAAAAGCCTGTCCGAATCAGCTAAAAAAACTTCAGTATCAAAAAAATTTCTTAAACTATCATTTTTAAAAATATTTTTGATGTATCCCTTGTCTATTAATTTCTTTAAATTAACAACGTCTGTTCTCCATTTACAATATTTGTTTGCCTGCAACCAACTAACACCGACAACAGGGTAATCTGCATAGGCTGAATGTCTCAGGTAATTCTCATATAAAATATCCGTATTTCCTAAGCTCTTTCTCCATACTAATGTGTCAGGTAAAACTGAATTGTAGATATGTTTGAATTTTTCATCTGATGGAGGAAAAACATCTTTTGTATATTGAACGTACAATAAGTACTCAGCATTGGTTACTTCTGCTTCATCCATATAAAATGAACGGACATGCATACTTTTAGGAGTCGTGTTCCAATCAAACATAATATCGTCTTGAACCTGTCCCATAGTAAAATAACCACCTTCTATCGCAACCATTCCCATTGGAATTTCTTGGCTTCTAGTACCATTTGATTTGTTAAAGTTGGCGAACCCATTATTGTTAAAAGGGATCCCTGTGAGTTTTGAGTTTCGTGAAGTGGTTTTAAATAAATCACAACTTGCCAATGTTAATAATGATAGAACTACAGTTACTATTTTAAATACATTTCTCATTTCCTAATTGAAAATTATTTGGGGTTTTATTATAATATTGCAATTTACAATAAATATATATTTAATCAAGTTATTTATAAGTTTTAAAGGCATATTTATTGCAATATATTTTAGAAAACGAAAACTTTTTAGTTTTCGTATAATTTATATGCCTTAGTGCTAAAATATATATAAATAATTTGCGTTCTTTGAATACGATTATGAAAAGACTGATTCCACTTATTTTAATTTATTTTTTTGTTCAAATAATTTCTGCACAAACTGTTAATTCTGTATTGTCTTCAGGTGATTGGTTTAAATTTTCAGTTGACACTTCAGGTGTTTTTAAAATTGATAAAAATTTTTTACAACAACTTGGGGTTTCTACAAACGACTTAAACCCAAAGAAAATCCACATTTATGGAAATGGAGGAAACCTCCTGCCAGTTTTGAATTCTGATTTTAGATACAATGATTTACAAGAGAATGCCATCTATATCAAAGGTGAAAACGATGGCTCTTTTGATTCTTCAGATTTTATTCTTTTTTATGCCAAAGGGGCACATGATTGGATAGTAGACACAGAGCAGAATACAGCAAAGCATCGACAAAACATCTACTCTAATGAAGCATATTACTTTCTTACAGTTTCGAACACAGACGGGAAAAGAGTTCAGCAAAAAAGTCTACTAACAGCAAATGCAATCTCCCAAATAACAACTTTTAATGACTATGTTTTTCTTGAGAAAGAAGAAATAAATATTTTAGCAGCAGGAACACAATGGTTTTTTGATGATGATTTTAATATAGAAAACACACAGCATTTTAAGATTCCTTTTCCTAATGCCATTTCAAATGATCCAGTTTCTATAAGGGTTAGAGGAGTTTCTATGTCTTTTGGTTCAACAACTATGGCAGTAAAAGTAAATGGTGAAGCTCTTTATGATCTTAACTTTTCTTCTTTAAACCCAGGTTCACTAACCAAGGCATCTGTATCAGAAAGAACAGCAGAAGTGCAAAATTCAGGAGATATAATTGATGTTTCTATAACCTATGATAATCGAGGGAATCCCTCAGCAAAGGCCTTTTTAGATTTTATTGAAGTAGTTGGTAAAAAGGAACTAATAGCCAACGGAAATCAGTTTTCTTTTAGAAGTTTTGAGCAGGCAAACACTGTTGGGCCTGTAAAATATAAAATTCAAGATAATTCAACTATTTTTCAAGTTTGGGATGTAAGCAATCCATTAGAGCCAAAAAATATTATAAATGAAGAAGATAATACGAGTGATTTTACTTTTAAAGACAATGGCGGAGTTTTAAATGAGTATGTAGTATTGAGTCAAAATGATTATTACACGCCTAAATTACTTCAAAACGGAAGGGTTGTCAATCAAAATTTACATGCTTTACAAGATATCAATTACTTAGTAATTACAAATTCTGAATTATTTTCTGAGGCACAAAGACTGGCGGATTATCATCAGAACAATTCAAATCTTTCAACGAAAGTGGTGCTTCTAGACGAGATCTATAACGAGTTTTCTTCTGGCTCTAAAGACATTACCGGTATTAGAGATTTTATCAAGCATGTGCATACTACTAATTCTACAGAAGAAAAAAAATTAAAATATGTTTGTTTTTTTGGAGATGCTTCTTATGACTATAAAGATAGAATAACGGGCAATAACAACATCGTTCCGGTAAAGCTATCTGAAAAAAGCTTCAATCTAGCAACTTCCTATGTTACTGATGATTTTTTTGTAATGTTAGATGACGATGAAGGCGAAATGTCCTCAAGGCATTCAATAGACGTAGCATCAAGTCGGATTCCAGTTTCAACAATTGTTCAAGCAAAAGAAGTAGTAGACAAAATATTAACCTACTATAATAAAGACGCGATTGGAGATTGGCGAAATACAATCACTTTTTTAGCAGATGATATCGATGCAAATGGAGAACAGGTTATCGAACAAGGTGTAGAATCTATTGCAGATGAAATTAAAGTAAACAAACCTATTTTTAACGTCAATAAAATTTATTTAGATTCTTATGTACAGGAGAATTCTTCCGGTGGTGAGCGGTATCCAGAAGTAAAAGAAGCCATTACAAATGCCATTGAAAAAGGAACTTTAGTCTTTGATTATTTTGGTCATGGAGGTGAAGACGGTTTTGCTTCAGAACGAATTTTAGATAAATCACAAATACAGAATTTTAACAATCCAAATACATTGCCACTTTTGATCACTGTTACCTGTGATTTCTCACGGTTTGACAATCCGTCAAGAACTACTGCTGGAGAGCTGACATTTTGGAATTCTACAGGAGGGGCTGCAAGTATGATTACCACAACTAGAGAAGTTTACATATCCGTTGGTCAAAAATTTAACCTTCAGTTGATTAGAATATTATTGGAGTTTGAGAATGAAGATTTAACCATTGCAGAATCTTTAATGAAGACTAAAAATGAGTTTTCCAATACACAAAAATTTTTTATATATCATTTTGGTGATCCAGCGATGAAATTATCAGTTCCCAAACCAAACGTCTTAATAACAAAAATGAATGGCAAAGAGCTATCCCAACCTATAGATACTTTAAAAGCATTGTCTAAAGTCAGTTTTGAGGGCGTTGTTGTAGATAATACAAATGTTGTTCTAAATGATTTTAACGGCTCACTTTCAACCACAGTGTTTGACAAGCGAATAGATAAAACAACACTTGATAATGATGGCTTTGGCATTAAAATGATATTTGATACCCAAGATAGTAAGTTGTTTAGAGGGAAGTCTACAGTTGAAAATGGAACCTTTAAATTTGATTTTATTGTACCTAAAGATATTAAAATTGCCTACGGAAAAGGAAAATTAAGCTTTTATGCAGAAAATGGTGAAATAGACAAAGCAGGATATAATTTTGATGTGGTAGTTGGAGGAATCGATAAAAATGCCCCTGAAGATACCGTTGGTCCAGAAATAAACCTATTCATGAATGATGAGTCATTTATAGATGGTGCTAACACCAATGCATCTCCGAATTTAATCGCAGTTTTATCAGATTCAAGTGGAATCAATACTTCTATAACCGCTGTAGATCATGATATTGTTGGTATTTTAGACGGCGACACAACGAATCCAATTACGTTAAATGATTTTTATCAAACGGAATTGAATGATTATACAAAAGGAAAAGTAAACTACAAATTAAGAGATTTAGAAGTAGGTCCTCATTCCATAAAAATTAAAGCGTGGGATACTTATAATAATTCTTCTGAAACTACGTTGAACTTTACAGTTGTTAGTGACGCTATTTTAAACCTAGAAAATGTTTTAAACTACCCGAATCCTTTTGTGAATTATACAGAATTTTGGTTCAATCATAACAAACCAAATGAAGCGTTAGAAGTTCAGGTTCAGGTATTTACTATTTCTGGTAAGTTGATTAAAACAATCAATCAAAACATAATTACAACAGGTAATTTGTCAAGAAGTATTTCTTGGAATGGTTTGGATGATTTTGGAAACAAAATTGGGAAAGGGGTCTACATTTATAAATTAAAAGTAAAATCAACAATAAGTAATTTAACATCAGAAAAGTTCGAGAAATTAGTAATACTCTAATAAAAAATTATATTTGTAAAATAAATAAACAAACAACAATAAAAAACCATGAAAAAATTAGGTATTTATTTTTTAATTTCTGCGTTATGTGTTTTTAAAATGCAAGCCCAAGAAAATGCAATAACAACCGCAGCTCCATTTTTATTAATTGTACCTGATGCAAGGTCTGGGGGTATGGGAGATATGGGGGTTGCAACATCCGCAGATGCTTTCTCCTTATTTCATAACCCTTCTAAAATGGTATTTAGCGATAGGCAAGTAAAATTTGGAATCACATATTCTCCTTGGCTACGTAACTTAACGGATGATATTTTTATAGGAAGTGCTGCTTATACGAATAGATTCAGTGAAAATGCTGCTTGGGGTGCAGAATTTAGATATTTTTCTTTAGGGCAGATAGACTTAACAGACAGTGGTGGTAATCCCAACGGAACAATAAATCCAAACGAATTTGTTTTCACAGGATCTTATGCTTTAAAATTAAGTGAAACTTTTTCTGGAGGTGTTTCTCTAAAATATATTAGATCCAACCTTGCTTTTAATGGAACAGTTGGTAATTCATTACAACCTATAAATTCTTTTGCGGTAGATGTTTCTGGGTATTATCAGTCATTAGAAGAAAACTACGGAGATTTTAATGGTCGTTATAGAATAGGTTTTAATATTTCCAATATTGGGCCAAAAGTGTCTTACACAATAGGGAATGAGGATTTTATTCCAACTAATTTGAAATTAGGTGGTGGTTTTGATTTTATTTTAGACGATTACAACACAATTTCGACAACAGTAGAATTTACAAAATTATTGGTACCAACTCCACCAACTAGAGATTTTAATGATGAGGATGAAGATGGGGATACAACCGAAATACTTTCTGGTAAAGATGACAACGTTGGATGGGTAAGTGGACTTTTTCAATCTTTTGGAGACGCACCAGGTGGATTTAGTGAAGAGATAAAGGAATTCACATATGCTTTAGGAGCAGAGTATTTATACAACAATGCATTTGCTATTAGAGGAGGGTATTTTCATGAGAGCCAAGACAAAGGAAATAGACAGTATTTTACTATGGGTGGTGGCTTCAAAACCAATGCTTTAAATATAGATTTATCCTACCTAATCAATTCTTCAGATGTAAATAACCCTTTAGAAAATTCTTTGCGATTTTCCTTATCATTTGATTTAGGTGAAGTTTTTGAGGATTATTAAAACTCATTTTTTTTTAGTATGTTTATAAAAAATTTAAAAGCAGTCTAGTTAGACTGCTTTTTTTGACCAACAAAGTTTTTATGAAAAAAATTGAAATTTCAACTTCTGCGATCGTTTATAAAGACATCTCCGAGCTTTCAGCAGAAGACAATCTATTGATGAAAAAAGCAATAGAAGCTAGAAAAAAAGCATACGCTCCCTATTCTAAATTTTATGTTGGTGCTGCTTTATTGTTAGAGAATGGTGAAATTATTGAAGGAAATAATCAAGAAAGTGCGGCATATCCATCTGGGATGTGTGCAGAAAGAGTTGCTATATGGAAAGCGAGTTCAACCTATCCAAATGTAAAAATTATTAAATTGGCCATTTCTGCAAGTTCAACTATTGCAAAAGTAAATACTCCCATCGGACCTTGTGGAGCTTGTAGGCAAACCCTCTCTGAATACGAAATCAATCAAAAAGCGCCTTTTAAAGTCCTTTTTATGGGGGAGGTCGGTGAGATTGTAAAAACATCCTCATTACTATCATTACTGCCCTTTTCTTTTGATAGCTCTTATTTGTAAAATAGGATTCATAAATTACAGTCAACAAGTACTTTATGTAAACCATTTTTAAAACATGAAACTAGACACTGCTTTTAGAAAGAACATTTCACCATTTGGATATCGTATTTTTCAAACAAATGAGATCGTGTATTTAACTGATACTTCTGAAAGAATGAAGTCTAGAGCCCACTCTATAGCGACAGTGATGCAATTAAAGTTGCATTAATATGAGAAAAAATAAAAGTTATTTCCGTTGTTAGATTTCGTTTTTTTATTCGATTTGACCTCAGTTTCATAATTAAACTCCGTATTTTTAAAAAATTAATAATAATTTTAAAAAATGATCGCATCAAAAATTACTGGTACAGGGACTTTTATTCCATCTTTAAAAAAAGAGAATGCCGATTTTTTACGAGATGAATTTTTAAATAATGACGGTTCAAGCTTTTCAGCTGATAATACTGTTATTATCGAAAAATTTAAATCAATTACAGGTATTTCAGAAAGACGATATGCAAAAGATGAATACACAACTTCAGATTTAGCCTCTTTTGCAGCCCAAAAAGCGATAGAAGATGCGAACATAGACAAAGAGGAATTAGATTATATCATTGTTGCACATAATTTTGGTGATGTAAAGCAAGGAACGATTCAAGCAGATACTCTACCCAGTATAGCAACACGGGTAAAGTACAAATTAGAAATTGAGAATCCCAATTGTGTCGCTTATGATATTCTATTTGGATGTCCTGGATGGATAGAAGGTGTTATTCAAGCACAAGCCTTTATAAAATCGGGTATTGCTAAAAAATGTTTGGTTATTGGTGCAGAGACTTTGTCGAGAGTCATTGATGAGTATGATCGAGACTCAATGATTTATAGTGATGGAGCAGGAGCTTGTATTGTAGAAAAAACCGAAGAATCAGATTCAGGTATTTTAAGCCACGCAACACAAACTTTTGCCAAGAAGGAAGCCTATTTTTTACATTATGGTGGGTCCTATAACCAAGATGAAGACCAAAATGTGCGGTACATAAAAATGTTTGGACGTAAAATTTATGAATTTGCCATTACGAATGTACCAGCTGCAATGAAAGTCGCTTTAGAAAAAAGTGGTCTCGAAATTGATGATGTAAAGAAAATATTAATTCATCAAGCAAATGAAAAGATGGATGAAGCCATTATTAAACGTTTTTATAGATTGTATAAAAAACAAGTTCCAGAAGGGGTAATGCCTATGAGTATTCATAAATTAGGAAATAGTTCTGTGGCTACAGTGCCAACTTTATTAGACCTGGTTTTAAAAGGAAAAATTGAAAATCAGGAGATTTATAAGGGAGATGTTATTCTGTTAGCTTCAGTGGGAGCAGGAATGAATATCAATGCAATCGTTTATAAGTTCTAGGGTTGCTTGGGCTAGAAATTTATGTAGATCAGAAATTTTTTTCTAGGAATTCTATTATATTGTAATGAATTCTAATTTATCCTAAAAAATATCAATTTCAGTATTTAAAATTTAATCTGAAATAGTATTTTTGCGCATGCAACAACACAACGTACTTATTTTAGATTTCGGATCGCAATACACTCAGTTAATTGCGAGAAGAGTAAGAGAATTAAACATCTACTGCGAAATTCACCCTTACAATCATCCTCCTAAAAATCAATCAGAATTTAAAGCCATTATTTTATCAGGTAGTCCAAATTCTGTTAGAGGAAAAAATGTTTTACATCCAGAATTATCTGAGATTAGAGGAAAAAAACCAGTTTTAGCAGTTTGCTATGGAGCCCAATATTTAGCCCATTTTTCAGGTGGGAAAGTATCTTCATCAAATACTAGAGAATATGGTAGAGCAAATTTGTCTTTTATAAAAAGCGATGAAATTTTCTTTGAAAATATTTCTGAAGGGAGTCAAGTCTGGATGAGTCATTCAGATACGATCAAAGAACTACCCACAAATGGAGAATTGTTAGCAAGTACAAAAGAAGTACAAAATGCAGCATACAAAATTAAAGGAGAAGAAACTTTTGCAATTCAATTTCATCCAGAAGTCTATCATTCTAAAGACGGAAAACAATTATTAGAAAATTTTTTAGTAAAAATAGCAGGTGTTGCTCAAACCTGGACACCAGATTCTTTTGTAGAAAGTACTGTTGCAGCAATTAGAGAGAAAGTAGGAAATGATAAAGTAGTTTTAGGGCTTTCTGGGGGTGTAGATTCTACAGTAGCCGCGGTCCTATTAAACAAAGCAATAGGAAAAAACCTATATTGTATCTTTGTGAATAATGGTTTGTTACGAAAAAATGAGTTTGAAAGTGTGTTAACTCAATACAAAGGAATGGGGTTAAACGTTAAAGGTGTAGATGCTTCAGATCGCTTTTTGTCTGCGTTAAAAGGTATCACAGATCCTGAAAAGAAAAGAAAGTCAATAGGGAATTCATTTATAGAAGTTTTTGACGACGAAGCAAATCAAATTACAGAAGTAACCTGGTTGGCACAGGGCACAATTTATCCAGATGTTATCGAATCGGTTTCCGTTAACGGAGGGCCATCGGCAACCATTAAAAGCCATCATAATGTTGGAGGTTTACCAGATTATATGAAATTAAAAATTGTAGAACCTTTGCGTATGATTTTCAAAGATGAAGTCCGAAGAGTTGGGGCTTCTTTAGGGATTGATTCTGAATTATTAGGACGCCATCCTTTTCCAGGACCAGGTTTAGGAATTCGTATTTTAGGAGATATAACTGCCGAAAAAGTTCGTATTTTACAAGAAGTTGATGCTGTTTTTATAAACGGATTAAAAGAAGATGGTTTGTATGACAAAGTCTGGCAAGCCGGAGCGATGTTGCTTCCCGTAAATTCTGTCGGAGTTATGGGAGATGAGAGAACTTATGAAAAAGTAGTTGCTTTAAGAGCTGTAGAAAGTACGGACGGCATGACTGCAGATTGGGTAAATTTACCGTATGAATTTTTACAAAAAACATCAAATAAAATTATAAATCAAGTAAAAGGTGTAAACAGAGTTGTATACGATATCAGTTCTAAGCCACCCGCAACAATAGAATGGGAATAAAATATATGAAATATGTAACCTTTTTTGTTTTTCTAAGTGTTTTTACGTTTGCTGTTTCTTGTGGACAACAAAAAAAGTATGTTCAGTATTCAGTTAAGCAGGGCGAAACAATGAGAACCATAGCCAAGAAATTGGATATGAAAACAAAATATTTATTACGTTTAAATCCGGATGTTGGAAGAAACCCAGCTGTAAATACTGTTATTGTAATTCCGAATAAAAACATAAATTTTTCCAAAGATTCTATCAATCAGGAAGTTGTATCTGAACTTAAACAGGAAGAAGATAGCGAAGAAATAAGGGACGAACTTAAAGAGAATTTTGTTGTTTATGAAGTAAAAAAAGGAGATGCTTTTTATAGCCTTACTCGTTTTTATAATGTTTCACAAGAGGAACTGATTGCATTAAATCCAGAATTATCTGAAGGTTTAAAAGTTGGACAACTCATAAAAATTAAACCATTAGTAGAAGGTGAAATTCCAGAGAATACTATCTATGAAGATGTTATCGCTGAAAATGTTTCTTTAAAAGTAGGCTTACTACTACCTTTTATAACACATCAAAATGATACGATAGAATCGAATGAACTTTTTACAAAAAGTAAGTTGGCAAATATTGTAACCGATTTTTACTTGGGAGCAGAAATAGCAATAGACTCTCTAAAAAAACAAGGGGTTTCAATTGAATTAAATGTGTTTGATACTGAAAGAAACGGTACTAAAATAGACAGTATTTTATTGACAAATGATTTAAATATTAATGATATCATTATAGGTCCTTTGTATTCTGAAGAGGTAGAATTAGTCGCGTCTAGCATTACAGTACCTGTTGTTTTTCCTTTTTATTCCAAGAATCAATCTAAATTTTCTGCTGTTAACCTGATAAAAACATCACCAGAAAAAAAGGTATTTCGACAAGAATTAATTGGTCATATTAAGGACAGTATTAGCAATCAAAATGTAATCTTGGTGAGTGATGGGAATGCTGTTTCAGATGTGTCTACAACTTTGATGAAACAGTCATTAGAAACGCATGATTCTGTTGCAATGGTGCATGTCGTGAAACCTGTTGATGGTTATATCGCAAGAGAGCGTTTTACGGATGTTTTTAAACCAGACATTGCTAACTGGGTTGTGTTAGCTACAGATGACAAAGTAATTATAGCAGATGCTATCAATAGTGTAAATAGCCTGTCAGATTCTCTTAGTATGCGTGTTTTTTCTTATAATAAAGGAATTGCATACGATAAAATAGATAATTTTAAATTGGCCAAATTAAAGTATACCTATGTAAGCGACGAGTTTGTCAATGAAACATCTGTTTCAACACAATCATTTAACAAACAGTATTTTACAAAAAATAATGCATTGCCTTCTTTTTATGCAACCAAGGGTTTTGATATTACCTATGATGTTTTAATCCGATTGGCATCTGGTAATGATTTATATAGCACCTTTAAAGAAGGAGCATCATACAGAGTTGAAAGCAAGTTTGATTATGCAAACGAACCCATAGGTTCTCAAGAAAATAAAGGGCTTTTTATTATTAAATATAACAAAGACTTGACTTTAACTCGACTGAAATAAAATTCTAAATTAAAAAACATAATATTAGATAAAACATAAAAAAATCCGCTATCTAGCGGATTTTTTTATGTTTGTAAAAGTGGAAAAACTATATTTTTTTCATTTGTTTTTTCATCATCTGCATTTGTTCTTTCAACATTCCATTTTTATCTAATTTTTTTGCTTCTGCCATTAAATTAGTAGCTTCTCGTTTTCGTCTTTTAGTCATTGCGATTCCCGCTAATTGGAGTTTTGCCATGGCCAAATCATGATTCATGGCTAAGCCCAATTTTACAGCTTTTCTTAAATATTTTTCAGCTTGCGTGATGTTCGTTTGACTTAAGATAATTCCGTGAAGATAGTTGTAATACCCTTGTTGTTTTACAATTAAAGCACTTTCAGGATTTTTGATATAGGCTAACCATTTTTTCGTTCCTTCAAAATCTTGTTTTCGTAACTGTAAAAATGCCATGATAATAAATTCGTTTTTGAAGTATAATAAAACAAAAATTCCTGCCAAAAATAAGATGGAAATTCCATTCATTATATTTCCTTGGCTAAAGTGGTATACTGACCATACGGTTATAAGAGCCGCTAAAATTAATTTTATATTTTTATGAAACATAGTGTTTTTTAAAGTTAATACGTCAATTGCAAAAGTACATTTTCTTCTTAAATTATTCGATTACTTCTTGTAATATTTCTTGTATTTAAATGCAGCGAAAGTAAAAAGAACCAATAAAAAACCAATATACATATATGCTTCTCTGGGAGTTACTTGCTTGTCTCCACTGGCGTAGGAATGAAGTCCGGATAAGTAGAAGTTAACTCCAAAATAGGTCATCATTATCGATAAGTATACAAATGCGGATGCAAAATTAAAAGCCAATCGACCTCTTAGTCCGGGGATCAATCGCATATGCAACACAAACGCATATAGCATGATAGATATTAAAGCCCAAGTTTCTTTGGGATCCCAACCCCAATAACGGCCCCAACTTTCATTGGCCCACATACCACCTAAAAAGTTTCCAATGGTTAGCATAACCAAACCAACAGTCATAGACATTTCGTTAATTACTGTCAATTCTTTGATATTGATATCCATTTTCTTCTTGTTCTTTTTCGTTGTAAAAATAATTAAAAAGAGTGCGAAAATACCTAAAATCATTGAGAGAGAAAAAGGTCCGTAACTAGCAACTATGATCGAAACATGCACTAATAACCACCAAGAGTTTAAAACGGGCATTAGATTTGCAATTTCTGGGTCCAACCAGTTTTGATGCGCAAAAGCCAATGTAATTGCCGTTAAAAAAGTAGCAGCAGTTAATGTTAAAGAAGATTTTCTGCCAATCGTCAATCCAAAAAGCATAATTGCCCAAGCTACATAGATAATAGATTCATATGCATTACTCCAAGGGGCATTTCCACTAATATACCATCGAGAAATTAGTCCTAGCGTGTGCAGTGCAAAAAGAAAACCTGCCAAACCAATTAAAATTTTAACAAAGGTATTGATCCAGTTTTTTTCATAAAAGATTTGAGCAATAACAAATACAATTAAAAGCAAACTCAAGTAGCCATAATATTTAGATAAGGATAAAAAAGGTTGGAATTTATTATATAAAATTTCTAATGCTATGGTTCTTTCTTTAGGATATACAGCAGTACCATATTTTTTTTGGAAGGTTTTAATTCCATCCAATATTTTATCTGCTTTTGCATATTCATTTGTTTTTTTTGCTTCTTGCAAAAACTGAATGTAGACAGGTAATGATTGACGAACAAAAACAGAGTCTGTTCCTTTAAAATTAGCTCTAGAAGTTTCTGGCTGAGAAACCCATTTGTTATTTTCATCATTCGGAACAGGATAGATTTTTAAAATACCGCCACCAATTGCACTGTACAGTAGTCCAATTCTTCTGTCAATTTTTATTAAATCTTTTTGAAATTTATTTTTTACATTTTCTTTTTGTGCTTCTGATACTTTTTCTCTAATTTTATAAATGCCTGAAGGTGTGATAAAATCAGACAATCGCGCATATTTTGTTTTTTTCTCGAGACCTAGAGTTTCTCTTATTTGAGTATTTCCTCTTTCTAAATAAATAAACGGTACTTCAAACCACAAACGGGGATTCTCGATGATAGATAACAACACCTGACTTGGTTTCATCCCGTTAAAATTATTCGTTTGACTTACCTTTCTAACCAATTCTGATGCAAAAGTATGGGCAGGCTTCATACGTCCTCCTGCATCTTGAATGATTAATTTATTGAAGGATTCAGCATGTTTTTCATTGACCAAATTGGCTTTTAGAATAGAGTCAATTTGTTGGTTCGAAAATCGAATTTGTTGGTGACTTGTGTGCTGAGCAAACGAACTATATGAAAATAACAACAAAGTGATTGCCACGATTGTTGATTTTTTCTTACGCATTTTTACCAGTGCTTTTTTTAAGTCGTCAAAGCGTGTGTTTTTTGCAAAAAAGATACATATCATTCCTATATATAACATTGAATATCCCAGGTAGGTAATAAATGTTCCCCAAAAATCATGGTTCACAGAAAGTCTGGTTTGTTCCACTTCACCAGATAGATCGTAACTTGCTTGAAAAAGCTTATAACCTCTATAGTCTAGAATATTATTCATAAAAATACGATAATCAAATGTTTCATCTTGAGCTATTACAGTTACTTCACTTGCATATGAAGCAGCACTTTCTGAACCCGGATATTTTTCTAACTGAAAATCATTGAGTTTAATTTTAAACGGTGTTCTTAATTCTTTAGCACCATATAAGATTCTAAAGTTCAAATTATCTACTGTTACTTCTTTGGCTCCTTGTGTATTGTATTGTCCACCTGTTAATTCGACTCTTTTTGTTTCATTATTGGTGCTAATATCAAAAACAACAACATCCATCTTCTTGTCGTCTTTTGGTCCGCTTACCATTTTAAGAGTCCCCTTCTCTGCGGGTCTCGGAATTACAAATTGAAGTCCTGATAGGTTGTGTAATGTTAAATATTGAAAATAATGGACAGAGTCTTTTACAATATTTCCCTTTTTCTGATCTGCCATTCTAAACCAATCTCCGCTTTCTTTGGCAAGCATTTTAAGAGGGCCGTCTTTCTCTTTAAAGAAATTAACAGTTGCATTATTCTCCGGTGCATTAAAACCAACCAAAATTCCATGAATGTTTTGAATGGTTCCTTTTTTAAGGTAATGTTCATGTCTAGTACCTTCTGAAGATTCTACTAAAAAAAGATATTCTTCACCATTTTCGTTTTCCACTAATTTTTTTTCTGCCCATGGTATATAATCAACCAATTTGAAAGTGACCTTTTGTTGATTGTTAGAGTTTTTTCCGAAATGCGTATCAAATTCAAAATTATTTTTGCCCCAGGCAGATAGCAACATTTTCTTGTGAATTTTTGGTGCTTGATCTTTATTGTCGTCAATAACAACGTTCAAATAAGTAGTTTCAGAGAGAAAAAAGTTGGTTGTTTCTCCTTCGTTAATAGGCATCACCCCTTCGTAACCAATATATCTAGTAATTCCTGCTCCTATTAAAATAAATAGCCATGCGACATGGAATAACAATACAGGCCATTTTTCTTTTCTTAACAAACGATATCTAAAAATATTTCCAAAGAAATTAATGATGAAAAAAAGCATGATTAATTCAAACCACCATGCATTGTAGATCAGTGCTTTTGACGTTTGTGTTCCAAAATCATTTTCTACAAAGGTAGCCACACCCATTGCGGTTGCAAAAAGTACGAACAATACCGCCATTAAGCGAGTAGAATATAATAGCGAGAGAATTTTTTTCATCCTATTTGCTAATTTATTAAGCCTTGCAAATTTAAGAATAAAAGGAAGAATATGTCTAAATTTAAGGTTGTTTTTCTTGTTAAGATTTGTTAAAAATAGCCCGTTTTATGGGTTTTGAAAAAAATAAGGAAGGTTTATTTTTAGTTGAGGTTTTTTAGGGTCCTTAGTATTTTGCGTCAGTAGTTTTTATAGATTCAGTTTGAAGCAGATTAAATTATTCAGAAATACTGTCTATTAAAATAGTAAGCAACTCTATGGCAGCTTTCGAAATTTTTGTTCCTGGTCCAAATACTCCAACGGCTCCTGCATCAAATAAAAATTGATAATCTTGGGCAGGAATTACGCCACCAACGATCACCATAATGTCTTCACGGTCGTATTTTTTTAATTGGGCAATTACTTGAGGTACTAATGTCTTATGTCCAGCAGCTAAAGAGGAAATTCCTAAAATATGAACATCGTTTTCTACTGCTTGTTTTGTTGCTTCTTTTGGAGTTTGAAACAACGGTCCAATATCTACGTCAAAACCCAAATCTGCATAACCAGTAGCCACTACTTTTGCCCCTCTATCATGGCCATCTTGCCCTAATTTAGAAATCATAATTCGTGGACGTCTCCCCTCTAAATTGGCAAAATTATCTGCTAATTTTTTTGCTTTTGAAAAAAGTTTGTCGTCTTTTATTTCTTTACTATACACGCCAGAAATGGTTTTATGTACTGCTTTATGTCTTCCGAAAACTACCTCTAATGCATTAGAAATTTCGCCCAGAGTAGCCCTGTCTCTTGCTGCTTTTATTGCCAAACTCAATAAGTTCTCTTCTCCAGATTTTGCAGCTTCAGTCAAAGCTACTAAAGATTTTTGAACTTCTGCGTTATTTCTATTTTCTTTTAACTTCTTTAATCGTTCAATTTGAGAACTACGAACAGCTTCATTATCAACTTCTAAAATATGTAAGGGATCCTCTTCTTTCAATTGGTATTTATTTACCCCAACGATCACATCAAGACCACTATCAATTTTAGCTTGCTTAATAGCGGCAGCCTCTTCAATTCGCATTTTAGGAATCCCTTTTTCAATGGCTTTTGTCATTCCTCCTAATTCTTCAACTTCTTTGATTAATTCCCAAGCTTTATCAGCAATATTTTCTGTTAATTTTTCGAGATGAAAACTACCTGCCCATGGATCTACTGTTTTGGTAATAAATGTTTCCTGTTGTAAATATAGTTGTGTATTTCTTGCAATTCTTGCAGAAAATTCTGTTGGTAAAGCAATCGCTTCGTCTAAAGCATTTGTATGCAGACTTTGTGTGCCACCAAAAGCCGCCGCCATAGCTTCAATTGTTGTTCTAGCAACATTGTTAAAAGGATCTTGTTCTGTCAAAGACCAGCCACTAGTTTGGCAGTGTGTTCTTAAGGCTAATGACTTTGGGTTTTTTGGGTTGAACTGTTTTACAATTTTTGCCCATAACATCCTTGCAGCGCGCATTTTTGCAATTTCAGTAAAGTGATCCATTCCTATTGCCCAAAAGAAGGAGAGCCTTGGGGCAAAAGAATCTATATTCATACCTACTTCCAATCCTTTTCTAAGGTATTCTAATCCGTCAGCAAGCGTATACGCCAATTCAATTTCTGCAGTTGCACCCGCTTCTTGCATGTGATACCCTGAAATAGAAATAGAATTGAATTTTGGCATTTTAGAAGTTGTATATTTAAAAATATCGGCAATAATTTTCATGGATGGAGAAGGAGGGTAGATATAGGTATTTCTTACCATAAACTCTTTTAAGATATCATTTTGTATGGTTCCCGATAGTTTTTCAGGTGAAACTCCCTGTTCTTCAGCCGCAACAATATAAAAAGCTAAAATGGGTAAAACAGCTCCATTCATAGTCATAGAAACAGACATTTTATCTAATGGAATTTGGTTGAACAAAACCTTCATATCCTCAACAGAATCGATGGCAACACCTGCTTTACCAACATCGCCTTGAACACGCTCGTGGTCAGAGTCATATCCTCTATGCGTTGCTAAATCAAATGCAACAGATAGTCCTTTTTGTCCAGCTTTTAAATTTCGTCTGTAAAAAGCATTGCTTTCCTCGGCTGAAGAAAAACCTGCATATTGTCTAATAGTCCAAGGTCTTCTAACATACATTGTAGTGTAAGGGCCTCGAAGATTTGGCGCAATTCCTGCAACAAATCCCTCTTGTTTAAAAGAAGTCTGTGCTTTATGTGTAGCGTTTTTTAGTTTTATATGTTGTACTTCTTTTCTCTTCATTTTTAGAAGCAAATGCTAAATTTATTAATGTTTATAATCCTACCCAAATACTTAAGTACTCTTGATTTATATATAATTAGATGTTTTTTTCAGAGCGTAATCGTTCTTTTTCAAGGGATTCTGATATTCGATTTCTTATTAAGGGTGATACCAAGGTTTTTATATTTCTCTGCTTTGTGAAAGGATACAATTCTAAATTCTGTTGCATTGTATCGGTATTGTTTTGTTGAAAATTTGTACCAATTAAAGTGGTTGTACCCTCAAGAAACTCTTTTATTTCTTTAGCTGCATTATCATGGATTTTTTTTTGAATAGTACCCGCCTTCAATTGTTTTAAAAAACCACCATTAGTTTCAATTTGTTTAAAAATAATTAAAGCATTATCTGCCAATTGTTGGGTAATAGATTCAATATAATAAGAACCATCTGCGATATTCTGAGCTTCTTTTAAAGAGCTTTCTTGCTGTAAAATGAGTAGTTGGTTTCTGGCAATACGCTCACCAAATTCATTAGACTTGTGATAAATTGTATCATAAGAAATATTAGAAATTGTATTTGCTCCGCCTAAAATTGCACTCATACATTCTGATGTAGTTCTCAGTAAATTTACGTTATAATCATATAGTGTTTTGTTTCTTAGACTGGGTTGAACAAATATATGAGCTTCAAAATTATGGACATTGTATTCTTCTAAAAGTGCTGACCATAAAATTCTAAAAGCTCTTAATTTCGCAATTTCAAAAAAATGATTACTTCCAACAGAAAAAGAAAAGTGAATTTTTTTAGCAACAGTATTTCCAAAATGATTTAAATATTCATTTGCGTGTGCTAAAGTATACGCAAGTTGTTGTGTAATTGTAGCTCCTGAATTTTGATATAGGTCACTTGAAATAGAAATACAATTTTCAGATTTATTTTGAATTTTATTTAATCTACTAAAATCTTCTTTTAGATTAAAAAACCAATTTCCAGTCTCCGCCAGATTCCCAATAATATCTGTTTGAAAATAAGTGTTTTTAGAATTTATAAAATGAGCTATTTCAGTTTGGAATTCATCGTCTAAAAACGAAAAATGAAAGTATAAGAAAATTGATTCTACTTCAATGTGAAGTAATACTTTCTTATAATCAAAAATTGAATTTGCTTTAAATAAAATCGAATTTGCGCCTCTTTTTAGCGCCTTAACTGCAAGTTGATTTGCTATTTCTTCCTTATGAATAAAAATCTTTTGACAAATATTAAATCCGTCTTTAGAAGTTGTAATTTTATGATGCTCTCTATCTTCTGAGGTGTAAAAAGGTTTCACAACAATTCCTTCATTAGTTTTCCAAAGAAGTGAATCATTGTAATCTTTCCCATTTAAATCTACTTGAATTTTTTGTTTCCAAGCAGTCGGTGAGGTTTTTTTAAATTCATCAAATAAAGAGGTACTCATATTATTTTTCTAGGGTGTCAAATTCTATCAAATAGATATCTTCATTTTCTTTTTTCATGAAATATTTTTCTCTTGCAAATCGTTCTAGTTGAAGCGAATCTTTTAAATTTTTAATAGTAGCTTTATCTTCGATAATTTTTTTTTGATAGTACGATATTGTACTCTCTAAATCAGTAATTTCATTGTTAAACTTTCTATGAACCAAGTACGAGTTTTCATCAAAAAAAAACATCCATATTAGGAATGGAATTAAAATTAAAACAAAAATATTTGTGAAAAACTTTATAATTTTATTTTTTCTAAACTTATTAAAAGACATAAATTCTATAAGCGTTCGTTAATGACTGTTCTTACTATATCAATAGCAACTGTATTATGCCTATCATTAGGGATGATAATATCTGCAAAATTTTTAGTTGGCTCAATAAATTGTTGATGCATTGGTTTTAATGTGTCTTGATAGCGGTTTAAAACTTCATCAATATTTCGGCCTCTTTCGGCAATATCTCTTCTGACTCTTCTTATTAGGCGTTCATCGGTGTCTGCATGAACAAATATCTTTATGTCGAATAAATTTCTTAATTCTTCATTATTAAAAATTAAAATTCCTTCAACAATAATTACTTTTTTTGGATGTGTTTTAACAGTGTTTTCTGTTCTATTATGAGTAACAAAGGAATATACAGGTTGTTCTATGGTTTTAAATAATTTTAATTCTTTAAGATGTTTAACGATTAAATCAAAATCGATAGCTCTTGGATGGTCGAAATTAATTTTTGTTCTTTCTTCATAAGATAAGTTGTCTGTTGCCTTGTAGTATGAATCTTGAGATATAACACAGACTTCATTATCAGGTAAATGTTTAACTATTTGATTTACAACTGTTGTTTTTCCACTTCCAGTACCTCCGGTAATTCCAATAATGAGCATATAATTATATATTATTCGGTGTCTAAAATAATAAAGATTTTACAATATTTTAGAGTTTTTTTGTCTTATATACTTTCTTATTTCAAATTCAATATTTTAAAGTAATGGATTCTTAAAACATTAAAACTTTTTTTACAAATACCAGTTTTGAAATTACATTATAATTTCAACGTATAATTATTGTGTCTTTCATTCTATTATGGAGTTAAATGCAAATCCTAAAAAATAGAAAGTGTTTTTTGAGGTTTATAAATTTGAGTTATGGAGAAGCTCGAACTCATGAGCTGTTCTAGTAAGCTGAGCTATACCCACTTTTAATTTTAAGAAGGCAGATTAAGTGTTAATTATTAAAAGATACTTAACCAAAGTTTAATTTTGTGGAGAGAAAACATAATTAAAAAAAAATCGTTTTTAGTGCTTGCTGTTTCTGTAATCAATTAGGATTGATCTTAAATTTAAGACGCTATTTATGAATGCATAAACTATTGAACCGCATCCTTGTAGGTTTTTAAACAGCGTTCTCTTGCAAATTTGTGTTCTATTATTGGAGTAGGATAGGTCAATTCTTGAAATTCAGGGACCCATTTTTTAATATAATACATATTTTTATCAAATTTTTGAATTTGAGTAGTAGGATTAAATATTCTAAAATACGGTGAAGCGTCAACGCCAGAACCCGCAACCCATTGCCAGTTTCCTATATTACTAGATTGTTCGTAATCATGTAATTTTTCTGCAAAATATGCTTCGCCCCATCTCCAATCAATGAGTAAATGTTTGCAAAGAAAGCTACCAACTAACATTCGAACTCTGTTGTGCATGAAACCCGTTTTATTAAGTTCTCTCATTCCAGCGTCAACCAATGGATACCCTGTTTGTCCTTTGCACCAAGCATCAAAATCTTTTTCGTTATTAACCCAAAGAATTCTATCATATTTGGGTTTAAAACTGTCTTTTGTTGTATGTGGAAAATGCCATAATATTTGCATGAAAAATTCACGCCAAATTAATTCTTTTAAAAAAGTGATATTATCACTTTTTGAGGCTTTATCTACCATTTTTCGAATACTGACTGTGCCAAATCGTAAATGCGTTCCTAATTTTGAGGTGCTATCTTTTGCAGGAAAGTTTCTTGTTTCTTCATAGGTGTTAATCAGTTTAGTGGAAACTTTATAGGATGTTACTTTTATGGAAGATTTTTTGAAACCGATTTCTTCTAATGTTAGAAACGGTCCATGATTGTTTTTTGTCAAATTGATTAAGTTCTCTTCTGAAGGGTAGAAATGAATTCCTTTCAACTGAAAAGTCTCCATCCATTTTTTTGAATAGGGTGTATACACTTTATAGGGAGTACCGTCCTTTTTTGTAATTTCATTCCTTTCAAAAATCACTTGATCTTTATATGTTTTGAAACTAATATTTTTTGCCAATAGAAATTCTTTTATTTCTAAATCTCTTTTTATTGCATAAGGTTCATAATCATGATTGCAAAATACAGAATCAATTGGGTGCTTTTTAGATAATGAGTTGAAAACATCTTTAGGTGTTCCTAAATAAATAGAAACGGTACTTCCTATTTCTTCAAGTTGCTTATTAATATTCTCTAATTCCTGGTGAATAAACGAAACCCGTGCATCGTTATTTGGTAGTTTATTGATAATATTTTTATCAAAAATAAAGATAGGCATTACTTTTTTACCAGCTTTTAAAGCTTTATATAGTCCACAATTATCCTCTAATCGTAAGTCTCTTCTAAACCAAAAAATATTCATTTTTTCCACCGTTATTTGTATTTTCCAAAAAGTTCAATTAATTTTTTTTGTCTGTACGAAAATATTTCTTCTAATTTTGGTTTTACTAAAATGGGATGCATTATTTGACCCAAAATACCCAGTGGAACTTTATAGTCGATGATGTCTTCCATTTCAACACCACCCTCAATTTCCTTTATAAAATGCTTGTGATGCCACAGAGAATAGGGACCATACATTTGCTCATCCACAAAATACTTTTTGTCTTCAATATGAGTAATTTCTGAAACCCATTTGGTTTTTATTCCTAGAAGAGGGGTCACAATATATTGAATAATTTGACCCGTGTATAGAGGTCTATCAATAGGGGAAACAATATTAAAACTCATATAATCTGGCGTAATTATCTTTAAATTTTTAGGATTAGATAAAAACTTCCATGCTTTTTCTGGGCTGATTGGTAATTTTTGTGTTTTGTGAAGTGTATAGATTTTCATTTCAATTATGAATTAGGATGTAGAGGTTTAATGAAGTTGCAATACAAAGCCAAATCATATAAGGTAAAAGTAAATATTTATAATTTTCACGTTTATTACTTAGTTTAAAGAAATAGAAAAATAGCAATGCCGTTAACAATACGATTGCTAGTAAACCTAATAAAATTAGATGCTGATTGAAGAAAATATAGTTCCAACTAACATTTAAAACGAACTGAATAAAATAAATAAAGGTTAATTTGAAGTTATAATTTTTTGTAAAAAGGATTCCCAAATAAAAAGAAAAACAAACCATTATTGTTGTCCATGCAAAACCAAAAACCCAGCCTGGAGGACTCCAAGGAGCTTTGTTTAAGTCCGCGTACCAGTCAGTCATTGGCCCATTATTCATTAACCAACTACCAAATGCCAATCCACCAAAATTGATTAGTAAAAATAAAACAGTAAGCTTTGCCTGTTTCATCGGTTTACGTTTTTGATTGTAAAGCTTCAATTTTTTTTAGGACATTATCAGCGTCTTGATATTTTTTATCACTATCACTTCTATTGATTGATTGCAATTTATACGCTTCTTCCATAAGTTTTTTATAGGAGTCTTGTAATTTATCAATGTCACTTTTCTTTTTGAATAGACCAAACATAACTTTTATATTTTTATGTGTTTTGTAATTTTTGAACTCATAGGTTTTGTTATTGAAAAATAATAATCTATTAGTTTTCCATCAGGAGAAATCAAATATTTTTGAAAGTTCCATTTTACTGAAGAACTTTTTTTATTATTCAGTTCTCTTGTGGTTAACCATGTATATAGTGGATGTTGATTTGTACCTTTTACATCTATTTTTTCTGTAGTTAAAAAGGAAACTCCATAATTGACTTTGCAAAATTCTTCTATTTCCTCATTATTACCAGGTTCTTGTTTCCCAAACTGATTGCAAGGAACCCCAATAATTACTAGGTTATCTGAGTGTTTTTTGTGCATTTCTTCAAGTTCTTTATACTGTGGTGTAAAGCCACATTTAGATGCCACATTTACAAAAAGGATGTATTTTCCTTTAAAATTTGATAAAAGAATAGGACTATTTTGGAGACTATTAATCTCAATATTATAAAAATTCATTCTTTTTAGATTTAATTAAATTTTAAAAGTTACAATTCCACAGTCCAATTCAAAAATTTGACCTGAGATTGATTGCGCTTTTTCAGAGATTAAAAAAGTGGCCAGATCAGCAACTTCTTTTGGATCTAAATATTTTTTTAAAGGATGACGTTCTCTGATGTTTTCTATCATTCTCTCGTTGCGTAATAATTTTGAAGCCAATTCTGTGTCAGTCACAGTTGGTGCAATTGCATTAACACGAATTAGTGGAGCCAATTCAGCACCTAATGATTTTGTCACACCTTCTACAGCAGATTTTGCAGCAGCAATGCTTGCATGGAAAGGCATTCCTAATTTTGCAGCCACAGTACTAAAGAGTAGAATCGAAGGTTTATTTCCTTTTTTGAGAGCAGGTAAATAATGTTGAATTGCTTTGACAGCACCAATAACGTTTATTTCAAAGTCATTTCTGAAATCTTCTAGTTTTAGTCGTGATATTGGCTTGAGATTAATGCTTCCTGGACAGTAGATTAAGGTGTCTATTTCTTCAATTTCAGGCAAGTCATCGGTTACTATATTATAGTTAAAATGTGTTAGATTGATATGAGAATCTACCGGAGGAGTTCTACTTATGTTTACAATTGAATTTTCATCAATCAAATTTTTTATGATTGCATTTCCAATTCCTTTGCTTCCTCCAATAACTAAAATTTTATTCATATGCTTTAAGGTCTTCCTTTCAAGCGCTTTTCAATTTTTTGTTTAACTGCTGTTAAGCGCTTCATTTGATCCATGATTTCAGGATCTTTCTTTATTTTATAAACTTCATTAAGCTCTAGTATTAAAGCTTTTACCTCTCTAGAGGCTACAATTCTGTCACTTGTGGTTTTAAATGAAAACTTTCTATTTTCAAATTCTATAGCTCTTTCCGATAAATCCATTCTTATTTTTTTTCTATTTTGTTCTATAATTTTCGAATATAATTATAAATGTTAGAAAAGCAACAAAAATATGGACTTATTATGCCGTTAAAGGTTTTCCTTTTAATCGTTTTTCAATCTTTCTTTTGATTGTTGTCAAACGTTTCATGATATCCATAATTTTGGAATCTTTTGTTTTCTTATAAATTTCGTTTAAACCTAGTATCAAACTTTTAGCTTCTCTAGCTGCTATAATACGATCACTAGTTGTAGGAAATCTCATTTTTTTGGTTTCAAATTCTAATGCTTCATTTATTAAATCCATAACTTAATATTTTAAAGTGTTTTGCAATTCTACTATTTTATCTTGCTTATTAAATTTTCCTCCAAAATAAGATGTAACAGTAGTGGAGGTGTCGTCTTTAATCCCTCTAGAGGATACACAAAGATGTTTGGCGTCTATGATCACAGCAATATCTTCGGTGTTTAAAATAATTTTTAATTCTTCTGCAATTTGGTTTGTCAGTCGTTCCTGTACTTGAGGTCTTTTTGCAAAATATTGTACAATTCTATTGATTTTTGATAACCCAATTACTCTTCCTGATGAAATGTAAGCAATGTGAGCTTTACCGATAATTGGTACAAAATGATGTTCACAATTTGAGTAAAATGTAATATTCTTTTCAACCAACATTTGTTTGTATTGGTACTTATTATCAAATAGAGCAACTTTGGGTTTATTCTTAGGATTTATTCCTGAAAAGATCTCATCTATATACATTTTAGCAACTCTTTTTGGAGTACCTTTTAGAGAATCGTCAGTTAAATCCAAACCGATAACATCCATAATTTTCGAAAATAAAACCTCAATTTTTTGTTTTTTTTCTTCATCGGAGAGTTTGAAAGCATCTTTTTTTATTGGTGTTTTCAAACCTGTATATAGATGGTCATCTCCAATTTCTTCAATTGAAAGCCCATTTAATAAATCCAATACATTTTTTTCTGATGTTTCTATGTTTGTCCTCATTTGTAAATTTTTTTAGCCGCTATTTTGTAATTCTACAAAAAAACGTGGGTTATCTTTTTGAAATGCTGTTATTTGATATTGATTTTTGCCTAGAGCATTTAAATCTTCCTTTGGCGAAAGTTCTTAATTTTTGATGTTTTGTTTTTCTACCCTGTACTCTTTTTCTCCACATTTTGAAGCTTCTTAACTTCATTTCTTTTCGCATCAATTCTATAACTTCTTTTTCATTCAAATTAAATTGAAATTTAATCGCCTCAAAAGTAGTCCTGTCTTCCCAGGCCATTTCTATAATTCTATCAATCATGATACTATTTAATTCCTTCATATTTGGGCTTAATTTGAAGGTTCATAAAAATTATACTCTTTATCGTTCTCTATTTTTAGATGAATTATTCTATCAATGAATTTCTTATTTTCTTTTAAAAGTTTATTGTTTTTAAAGCGAACATAGTTTCCGTGAGCGTGAAAACTAAAGCCTTCTGTTTTATAGGTATGTAACTGATAAAAAGGGATAGGCCAGCTAAAATTTTTTAAACCTTTGTTTATATGAATGAGAATTCCCTTGTCTCTTAATTCAATATTTCCATAATTAATATCAGAGGTAGTGTTCATAAATCTTGAAAAATTAGGACTTACTTCATCAATAATCATTCTTTTAGAGCCTGTTCCACCAATTTTTATAGCTTTGAAAAAAGAGTAAGCATTTCCCAATAAATCATTAAAAATTGCTTCTGCTTCTTTGTTGATGTGTGTTGTATTGTATATCATATCCCACTCAAAGATAAAAATGTTTAACAAATTTAAAGTATGTTTAAACAAAAATTAACATAAAATTATAATTCTTTAAAATCTAAAAATTAGTCAGTTTTTAACATTCTTTTTCTGTCCAAAATGGTATGTCTTTTTAAAATTCGTTTGTTTTCCTTTATAACTTTTGAGTTTTTTTTCATATTCCAGAGAATATCACTTGCTTTTTTTCGAGCAGATTTTATTTCAACGATTGTGTTCGGATAATCTTCGCCCAATTTAAAATTATTGAATTGTTGATCTAAGTCTGTCATTATATAAGGCTCATGAATAAAAGGGAGTGGTAGTGATGCCAATTCTGGAACCCACTTTTTAATAAAGGAAGCATCAGAATCATGATCAAAACTGTTTTTTATAGGATTGTATATTCTCAGATTATTAATACCAGTTTCTCCTGCTTGCATTTGTAATTGTGGAAAGTGAATTCCTGGTTCAAAATCTAAAAAAAGTTTTGATAAATGTTGGGTGCAATCTTGCCAAGGTTGCCATAAAATATGTGTAAAGAAAGAAACCAGCATAGAGCGCATTCTAAAATTTAAGTACCCAGTATCTATCAGACAACGCATGCTGGCGTCAACTAATGGGAAACCAGTTTTCCCTTCTTTCCATGCTTCTTGATATTTTAAAGAAATGCTTTTTTTAAGTTTGTGATATCCTTTATTTACACTTGCATTTTCCATGCTGTGTTCCATTTCAAATTTTTGGATAAAGTGAGCTTGCCAGCGAAGTCTAGAAACAAATGCACCTAAGTGTTTTTTGTTTGCTTCATTTTTGTATTCTTGTGCTTTTTGATATATCTGACGAATAGACGTATTTCCCCAGGCAATGTAAGGAGATAATCTGCTACTGCTTTCTCTTGATAAAGCTGGTTTAGATATATGATACATATATTCTTTATGTCGTGTTTTAAAAAAAGTGTTCGCATACCTCCAGGCCATTTTAGTACCTCCTTTTTGAAAATTTTTATTTTCTGAAGTCGCTATATTTTCTATTTGAAAATAATTTTCAAGTTTCAAAATTTCTTCTATAGAAATAATTTTTTGAGTGTTTAATGCTACTTTAAATTGAGAGTTGCACATGTAGTCTTCCCATTTTTCAAACCAATCCTCTCTATTTAGCAAACCTCTCAAAACACCATTGTTGCTGTTTTCAACCCATTCTATTGAATTATTTCTACAGTACCTTGCAAAGTCTTTGTCTCTATTGTAAGTAATTAAAAGTCCTGTTTCTTGGTGTGAGTAAACAGTATTAATTTTATAAGTATTTAAAAGTTGGTTAAAGGCATTCATTATATCTGTTCTTATGCAAAGAACTTTTGTTCTGAACTTGATTAATTCATCGTTTAAATCTTCAATAGATTGTTTGATAAAATTCCAATGCCTTTGGTCATAATGTGGATCATTAATTAAAGAATTTTCAAAAACATACATAAAAAGAACGCGTTTTTTTGATTTTAAAGCATTAAAAATCGCCTCATTATCTTGCAATCTTAAATCACGCTTAAACCAAACAATATTTATTTCCTCCTTATTAATACTCATCTATATTTTTTATAATGTGATTCGCTTTTTCATTAATTTTTATACGATCTTCTGATGACATTTTATTTAATAAACTATACATCATTTTCATTCTGAAGTTAGAAGATAATTGTGTCCTTTTTTCATCTAAAAAGTTCCAATACAAAGAATTAAAAGGGCAAGCATCATCTTCAAACTTTTTATTTTTGTTGTAATGGCAAGACATACAATAGTTACTCATTTTATGAATGTAACTTCCACTAGAAACATATGGTTTTGTGGCTATTTTACCCCCATCGGCAAACTGACTCATTCCTCTTGTATTGGGAAGCTGAACCCATTCAACGGCATCCACATAAATACCCAGGTACCATGCATCTATCTCATCTGGATGAACCCCTGTTAGAAGTGCAAAATTACCGGTAACCATTAGACGCTGAATGTGATGCGCATATCCGTTGTCTAAAGAATTTTTAACACTGTTCTTAAGACAATTCATCTTCGTTTTACCAGTCCAAAAGAAAGCGGGAAGCTTATTTTTATTTTTTAAATAGTTTTCTTTTTTATAATCTGGCATTAGCATCCAATACATGCCTCGCATGTATTCTCGCCACCCTAAAATTTGTCTTATAAAGCCTTCAACCTGAGAGATATCTATGCGGTCTTCTTGATTTCTATAGGTTTCTAAAACAGTTTCTATAACTTCTTTGGGAGAAATTAATTTCGTATTCATTGCAAATGAAATCCTACTATGAAATAGGTAAATTTTGTCTGTATGCATTGCATCTTGATAATCACCAAAATGAACCAATAAATGTTCACAGAAATAACCTAATTGGATCCTAGCTTGTTTTTTGGAAATAGGATATTCAAAATATTTAGGATTGATTTTTCCAATGGTATGTATTCCTGAATCTTCTATTTCCGAGAGAATGTCTGTTACATTAATATTGAAACTAATTTCCTGTGGAATTAAAACATCATTTTTCCATTTTTTTCGATTGCTAGCGTCATAATTCCATTTACCACCTTCAGGTTGTTTGTCAACCATTAAAATTTGATGTTTTTTACGCATATTCT
>Ga0228609_1000009_pt1 | contig 115638 bp, 110 predicted proteins | sample 10DmetaG_FD_190068 | JGI IMG/M metagenome (GOLD analysis project Ga0228609, IMG submission 190068) | Seawater microbial communities from Monterey Bay, California, United States - 10D | ecosystem: Environmental > Aquatic > Marine > Coastal | place: USA: California | collected 2016-11-10 | reverse complement strand
TAAACTTAACCACTGTTTTTGCAGGTGTAGAAAAAGAATCTACCCAAAAGGCACGTGAATTTATGATTCCTTTTCCACCATCTTCACCAGCAATAGCATTGTTTAAATACGGTAATTTAGTTCATATGTTAGAGCGTCATCATATTGAAGGTAGAACGGCACAAATGATTGCACAAAATTTAGCACAAGCTTATGATGAATTTTGTTAACATCGCATTGTAATACTCTTTCCCAAAAAAAGAACTTTAAAATCCATTCTATTTTGAATGGATTTTTATTTTTTCTTACCTTTATTCTATGTTATTATTCACTTATGTTGCTTTTTAGAAGTAATTGAACAATATGAATCAAAAAAAAGTAATTGAAAATACCATTCAATTTGTTAAAAAAGAATTAGAACACGCAGAAGGCGGTCATGATTGGTTTCATATAGAACGTGTTTACAAAAATGCACTGCTAATTTCTAAAGAAGAAAATGTAGATCCATTTATCGTTTCTTTGGGCGCTTTATTACATGATATTGCGGACCCTAAATTTTATAATGGAGATGAAACTATAGGTCCTAAAATAGCAAAGAAATTTTTAGAGGAACAAAGAGTTCGTGAAGAAGTCATTAACGCTGTAATTGATATTATTAAACATGTTTCTTTTAAAAATTCTCTAGAAATTGGAACAAAGAAATTAAATTCTAAGGAATTAGAAGTAGTTCAAGATGCAGATAGGTTAGATGCTATTGGGGCAATTGGTATTGCACGATGTTTTAATTATGGAGGATTTAAAAACAGGCCTTTATACAACCCAAAAAATCTCCCTAATTTAAAGATGACCAAAGAAGAATACAAAAAATCAACTGCACCAACTATAAATCATTTTTATGAAAAACTGTTACTTTTAAAAGATAAAATGAATACTGCTTCCGGAAAAAAGATTGCCGCAAACAGACATATCTACATGGAAAAATTTTTAAATCAATTCTATGATGAGTGGGAGGGTATAAAATAATTAATTCTCTTTCGCTACTTCTAAAGCCGTTATTTTATGTTCTAAAATAGCCAACTCCTCTCCACACTCAATAATTTTTTCTATTGATAAGTTATTATTGGAATTAACAAATTCTTTTAATTCATTACTTTTAAAAAAATAATACTCAATTGCTTTCTCTATTTTGCTCATCATTATATTGTAATTATTGAATCAAATTCATCATTTCACTTCTATATTTTGAGGCTGATTTGCCTGTAAATTCTTTGAATAATTTATTAAAATGAGAAAAATTATTGAACCCACACTCAAAACAAATGTCTGTAATACTGGTCTGACTTTCTGATAGTAACTTAGTTGCATGTACAACCCTATATTCATTTACAAGTTTTGTAAATGTTTTTCCAGTTGTTTTTTTAAAAAACCTACAGAATGCAGGCACAGTCATACTGACCAAATCAGCAATTTCATCCAGGCTAATATGTCGGTTAAAATTTTGATTTATATGTTTAAAAATTACATCTATTTTACTACTATCTTGCGGCTGGGTTTCAAAAGCAAATCCATCTGCATTTAAAATTGTATAATCTTGAGATTTTGATAAAGTGTGTAATATTTCTAATAGAACTAATATTTGTTTAAATCCTTTCTTCTCAGTTAATTTCTCAATCTTAGGGCCTAATTTTTGTTTTGTTTTAACTCCAAATAGAATTCCTTTTTTAGCTTTTTCAAACAAAATACTAATCGGTTTCATTTCTGGTACTTCAAAAAAAACATTCCCTAGGAAATCTGGCTTAAATTGGATCAGTGTTTCAGAACCGTTGGTGGTCAGTCTATCTGTGAATCCATTGTGCGGCAAATTTGAGCCAATTAATAATAATTGACTGTTATTAAAATAAGAAAGATGATTTCCTATGTGTCTTTTGCCTTTTCCTTTATTGACGTATACTAATTCTATTTCTGGATGAAAATGCCAAAAAGCTTTTATCTTCTTTAAAAACTCCGTATGTTTTTTTACCAGGATAGAGCTTCCAAAATCTGGACTAATTTTTTCTAAAGTAGGTTTAACATTCATATACAATTAAATTTCAACACAAATTTACAATACTAATTTTTAAAACATTGTATAAAATTACCAAAATTATATACTTAATTAACTTTACATTTATTTAACATTTAAATAACTGGTAATTTGGCATATAAATATGCCAATTTTGATGATTTACAACAATTGAAAACACCCGTATCTTTGCAGTGTAATTATTTAATATTATGAAAACAATACACAAAATTTTACTAGTAGCATTAATGTTCGGAACATTAATTGGTTACGCCAAGGAAATTAACTTTAAAAAAGTTATTAAAATCGAATTTAAAAATGTCAAAAAAGGGCACGAATTAAGGATTAAAAACGAAAATGGTGAAACATTTTACAGCAAAGAAATACAAATTTCAGGAAATTATTCTCAGTTGTTTAATTTTTCTTTTTTAGAAAACGGTTTGTATACTGCAGAATTACACAAAGACTTCGAGATAAATATTTATAAATTAAAAGTCAAAAATGGTTTGGTTTCATACTTTGAAAAAAACGATGTCAACATTTTTAAACCTGTAATAAGGTCTGAAAAAAACTTACTTTACATTTCTAAACTTGCCTTTAACAAAGAGACTTTAAATATTCTCATTTACTATAAAGATAAAGTTGTTATGAATGAAACAATGAAAGGTGAGGGAATCTTAAAAAGAATTTATAAATTATCGGAATCTCAAAAAGGAGATTATAAAATAATAATAAACTCTGAAAATAGAATTTTCAAAAAAGAGTTTACACTGTAATAATTAGGTTAATTGTTTCATCAAATTTTTAGTTAGATTTGATGTCAAAGCGAGTCAGAAATGGCTCGCTTTTTTTATGAAAAAGAAATTTTCAGTTAAAATAGTGATATAATACACAACATAAATTACCATAAAAATGTACTATTTTAACTACATTAAATATTAATTTGATTAATTAGGTTAATTTAACACATTTATTGCCCAATTCTGTTGTTTTTAAAATCCTATATCAGATGTACCTTTGTACTGTTATTAATCATAAAATGAAAAAAAAATGAGAACAACAATTAAAAAAACAATGGTGCTAGTATTAATATTTGTAACATTCATTAGTTCTGCGATTGAAAATAGTAAATCATACAAATTAGTATCCGTAAAAAGAGTTAAAGTTGAGTTTAGAAATGTGAAGAAAGGACAAACTTTCATCATTAGAAATGAAAATAAAAACATTGTTCACAAACAAAAAATTGTAAAACTAGGAACATTTTCTAAAGTATTTGATCTTACCAATTTAAAAGATGGTATTTACACCTCTGAAGTAGAAAAAGACTTTGAAATTAGCATCAAGAAATTTAGCGTTAGCAATGGCTATGTTACTTTTATTAAGGAAGAAAGCAAAAAAATATTTAAACCTTTAATTAGATTAAAAGGAGATTTGTTATTAATTTCTAAGCTTTCTTTTAAAGAACCACTAAACATTGTCCTATACTACGAAGAAAATACAATCGTTGATGAGCAATTTGAGGGAAAAGATATCATAAATAGAATTTACAAATTATCAAAAGCTAAAAAAGGGGCTTACAGGGTTGTTGTTAACTCAGACAACCGATTGTTTACAAAGAATTTTACAATTTAAAGATTGGTTAATTATTCAAACAATCTTTATGTAAACTTTATCCAAAAGCGAGACTAAAATGGTCTCGCTTTTGGCTATACTATTTTTTAAAAATTTGGTTTTCTTTTGTCTAAAAATGCAGAAGTCCCTTCTTTAAAATCTTCCGTTCCAAAACATTTTCCAAACGCGTCAATTTCAACATCAAAACCATTAATTCCTTCTTCAAAACCAGAGTTTATGGCTCTAATTGCTGCATGAATTGCGACGGAGGAATTTCTTAAAATTTTACTTGCAATTTTTTCAGCAAGTGCTAATAAATCTTCTTGTTTTGTAACATAATTTACCAAGCCATAGTCTTTGGCTTCATCTGCAGAAATCATTGCAGCAGTCATAATCATTTCCATTGCTTTCCCTTTGCCTACCAATTGCGGTAAACGTTGTGTACCTCCATAGCCAGGAATAACACCTAGAGAAACTTCTGGAAGCCCCATTTTGGCATTGTCAGATGCAATTCTAAAATGACAAGACATTGCTAATTCTAATCCGCCTCCTAAAGCAAATCCATTAATTGCAGCAATAACCGGTGTTGATAAATTTTCTATAAAATCAAACAACATTTTCTGTCCAGCTCTGGCTAAACGACTTCCTTCTTCTTCAGAAAAATTTGCAAATTCAGAGATATCTGCTCCCGCAACAAAAGCTTTCTCACCACTACCCGTTAGAATAATTACTTTCGTATTTGTATCCTCTTCTAATGCTTCAAAAGCGCTGCTTAGCTCAACAATAGTATCTTTGTTAAGGGCATTTAGTTTTTTTGGTCTATGAATCGTTATTTGTGCCAAACGATCTTTTTTAGACAGTAATATATTTTTGAAAGTCATTATTTAGTATTTTATGCTTTGGTTAAAACTACCTTAAAGACCGTCCCGATTCCTTCCTCAGAAGAAAATGAAATAGAACCATCATAGGCTTCAATTATACTCTTTATCATTGCTAAGCCTAATCCCATACCACTTGTTTTTGTGGTAAATTTAGGCTCAAAAATAAGCTCTTTTAAATCTTCAGAAATTCCTTTTCCATTATCGGAAACAGAAATTATTAAATTTTTTTCTTCAGATGACACTTTCACTTCAACAATAGGGTTTTCTTGATTTTCAGTAGCCTGAATAGCATTTTTAACTAGATTCGTTATGACTCTAATCAACTGTGTTTTATCAAGATTGGCATACAATTCTTCTTCTTCAGGATGGTATTTTATGTATTCTTCTGAAAAAATATCAAGTGCAAATTTTATCACACTAATTATTTCTATTTGTTCTTTCTTTTGAATTGGCATTTTTGCAAAATCAGAAAAGGCAGAGGCAATAGAACTCATTACGTCTATCTGTTGAATTAAAGTTTGACTAAATTCTTTTAATTTATCTTTTGCTTTATCATCTGAAGAATTAAACGTTCTCTCAAAACTCTGAACGGTTAATCTCATTGGTGTAAGGGGGTTTTTTATTTCATGAGCTACTTGTTTTGCCATTTCTCTCCAAGCTTGTTCACGTTCACTTTTAGCTAATTTAGCAGCACTTTCCCCCAATTCATCAATCATATTATTATAGGCCTCAACTAAAATTTCAATCTCAGAACTTGCCTTATTTAAAATAATCTTTTCATTCCTCTCTGTTAAACGTGTTTGTTGAATTTTATCCGAAATAGCTTTTATAGACCTTGTTATATAACTAGATAAAAAGTACGCAAATACAATTGCGATAAAAAACATCAAAATATAGACCAAACATAATCTCAAAATAAATTCTGTCAACTCTTTTTCAATTTCTGAATTATCCTGAGTGAATTGTAATTCCAAGATTCCTATCCTCTTGTACTTAGAATCATGAATAAAAGAAAATGATGATTGATAACCAATCCCATCTTCTTCTCTCGTTTTTAATATTTTATGGTTAGAGTTTTGTTTCAATTCTCTGAGAAGGTTTCCTGGAATTGGCTGTATATCAATCTTCTCAAGAGCACTTGAAATAGAGGATTTTAATAAATTTCCTTTTAAATCATATATTGATATGTTTAATTTATTAATAGAAGATATTTCGTAAATACGCTCTTGAAATATTTTTCCTAAATTTTCTGTATTAACAGGATATATCGTCTTATTTTTTAATTCTAAATAAATAGTTTGCTTTGTCGTCGCTTCTTTCCGCTCAAAACGTTGAATATTATAATCTTTTGTCTGTTCATCATATTGATAAATAGTAACTACTAAAATTAATATTGATGCCAATAACACCAATAAAATCATTGATAAGAAAATACGTATTCTTAAAGATATCTTTTTAAAACCAATCACATTTTATCTATTTTATTCTTTATGCTTCAGTTATTTAATAGAACACCAAACATATATCTTCGTTAGGATTATGATTGATTTTGCGGGCAAACCACCTACTGTTCTTGTTTTAGAATGTATCATTTTTTCTTTCCAACTCAATTATTAATAAGTTGTAAAGAAGTAATTCTCTTTAGAAGTCTCTTCTCTTGAAAGACAGCTGCATTTTCACTTTTCTAATTTACAACTTATTTAGCTCTTTTTTAGCAATTTCAAATTCTTTAGTTGTATTTATATTTCTAATAAAATGAGGATCTACTTCTACTATTTGAACATCAGAATTGATTAACATTTTTCTCGGACAAGAATATCCTTGTGCTAAATATTGTAATAAAATAGGATATGCTTTCGGCTCATAAATCGTAATCAAAGGTTCTACAAAATCATTTCCTTTCCCTTTGACTGCTGTCGCAACTTTACTTGGGTTTCTATATTTTAACAATAACTTAATAATCTCCTCATTTACAAAAGGAACATCCGTCGCTAAAACAAACCAAGCTGTATTAGGGTCTTTTTGAAACGCAGAACAAATGCCCCCAAAAGGGCCTAGGTTATAAAATTTGTCAGAAATTTCGTCTTTTTTTTCTGAAGCATTTTGAACCGAATAAAAAGTTTCTAAATGATGATTTTCTAATAATTCTTTTGCAGCCTCTTTCTGAGGTTTACCAAAATAATCTAAAGTAGCCTTATCTTGCCCCATTCGTGTACTTTTCCCACCAATCAAAACCAATCCTTTCACTGACGGAATCCTCTCTTCAACAAGAGTACGTATATGGCTTGAAATTTGAGCAACCTCATCAATAGTATAAGTAACTAAATGATTGATATGTGGATACTTTTCCTCTAAAAAAGGAAAACATTTTGTGTCTTTTGTCAATTTTATTACAAACTGAATAGCGTCTAATTGTTCTATTCTTTTTAAAACCGAAGCTTCCTTAGCTGCATCAAGAATTAAAATTTGTTTTGAGCCTCTGTAATGGTTTCCGTTGATAAACACAAAATCAAATTGGGCAAAATCTAACCGTTGTTGGAATTTATTTATACTTCCAGAGGTAGTAATTTGCAAATTTCCTTGGTGATGAAATACATATTCTGATACATTGTTTTGAGCAATGTCTTTTGAATGAGAAGCATCAAAATAAGCCAATTTATAATCCGCTAAATTTTGAGATATTTTTGAAACTAAATCAGAAATAGTATTGCAATTTGTCCCTAAAAATGAAATCTCATTTGGTGCAAAAATATCGTTGTTTCTTTTTTCTAAATTTGTATGTTTTATATGTTTAGCCATTTTTAATATCTGATTTTCCACCCGTTTTTTCTAATAATTTAATCTCTTTTGTTACAATTTCTTGACTGAGGCTTTTACACATATCATAAATCGTAAGGCAAGAAATGCTAACCCCCGTTAAAGCTTCCATTTCTACTCCAGTTTTCCCTTCAATAACGACCTTACAGAATACTTCAATATTTTCGGAATCTATAACGTTTATATCGATATCTACTCCATTTATTAATAAGGGATGACACATAGGAATTAATTCCGAGGTTTTTTTTACACCCTGAATTCCTGCTATAATTGCGGTTTGAAAAACAGGGCCTTTTTTGGTAATTAATTCATCATTTGTAAAATATGAAATCAATTCTTTTCCCAAAAACATCGTTGCTTTAGCAACTGCCGTTCTCTTGGTAATTTTCTTATCAGAAATAGTTACCATTTTAGGATTTCCTTTGTTATTTATATGGCTTAATTTACTCATTATCTATATTTTAGTATTGGATACACTTCTCCTTTTTTAAACTCTGTTGCATCTTTGGGTAGTTGCATGAATGCATCTGTATTTGCCAAACTTGCCAAATCTCCAGAACCATTCGCTGAAACAGGAAATGCAACTAAATTTCCAGATTTGTTTTCCAATGCTACTTGTAAAAAGTAATCTAAATTTGGCACAAACGAAACATCTTCACCCAAAATAGCCATTTCTTCTAGTATCTCTAATCCTACTGAACGATGGTACCAAGGGTAAAAATACGCTAAACAATTCACAAAAGTAGAAATCGGATTACCCGGAAATCCAAACACAGTACAAGTGTCCGTTTTTCCGAAGTAAAATGGCTTTCCTGGTCTCTGCATTACTTTATGAAATTTTTTATAAACCTTTAATTCCTCAAATATTTCGGGTAAAAAGTCATACTTCCCTTTGCTAACAGCTCCACTAAAAAGAACTACATCGTACTCAAGTAGATAGCTTTCTATTTTAGATTTAATAATTAGTTTATCATCTGAGATATGAGAGGTTTCAGAGGGAATATTCAATCTTTCTAATAGGGAAACTAAGGTAAATACATTGCTTCTTCTTATTTGGTATTCTAGCGGAATTTGATCTACTCCAACCAGTTCATCACCTGTAGAAACGATCATTACTTTTGGTTGTTTTGCAACTTTTACAACCGATTTTCCAACAGTTGCTAAAACACCCATCTCTGCTGCTGATATTTTTGTGTTTTGAGTAATGAGAAGATCATTAACTTTTCTATCTTTCCCTTTATTATGACTATTTTGTCCCTCTTTAATCAGATCAATATTTACGGTTGCAATTCCGTCCTCGAGAGTTACATCTTCGTATCTAATTACCGTATTTGTATGATTTGGTAAAATAGCCCCTGTCATGACTTCAATACAATTTTTTGGGTCTTTAAGGGTTATTTGCCTACTTCCTGCTGCTTGAATTCCTTCTATTTTAAAAACTCTTCGGCCATTTTTAAATTGTTGATAGTCTATTGAAATCCCATCCATAGAAACTCTGTTAAATGGAGGAAAATCTCTATCTGCAACAATCTCTTCTTTTAAAATTCTACCCATCGATTTTAAAAACGGAATTTCCTCAATACCAAAGTTGTGACATGAATTTAAAACGGTTTGTAATGCCTGTGCTACTGTTATCATTTTTTAAAGGATATACTATTTTTAATATAAATGTTAAAGTTATTTCTTTTTATAATTTTTCTCTTTTGATGAGTTTGAGGATCTTTTTAACCTCCAATTGTACTCATACTCTCAGAAACATTTCCTTTTTTTCTATTTGCTTCTGCAATAAAACCAGTTTTCGGCTTCTTTTTTACCAACGATAAAAAAAGTTCTTTAAGGTCTTCATTAGAGGCACCTTTTCTTATAAAATCTCTTAGATTAAAAACGCCGTCATCAAACAAACAATTTTTAAATTTCCCTACAGAAGTTATTCTTATTCGATTGCAATCATTACAAATAGTTCTTGTGAATGCAGGAATAATTCCAACAGAGCCAGCATGATTCTTTATTGAATAATTTCTTGAGGTTGACGATTTTTCTGATTGAATTTCAGAAAGGTAAAACTCAGTTTTAATCTGGTCTAAAATCTTTTTGAATGTCCAATTCTCATTCATTTCTCGTTGTCCTTTTCCATTAAAAGGCATTTCTTCAATAAAACGTACTGCGACGTTTTTATTTTTTGTCAATCTCACAAAATCTAAAATTTCATCGGTATTAAAACCCGACTGTACAACTATGTTCAATTTTAAATTTAAACTACTTTTTTCGAGGAGTTCGAATGTTTTATAAACTTCTGGAAAAACATCTCTTCTCGTAATTTTAGCAAACTTATCTCGTTGTAAACTATCTATGCTTAAATTGATGTTTTTTACTTTTTCTAACTTTTCAATTTTAGAAATATGATGAGAAATTAACGCGCCATTTGTTGTAATATTAATAGTGTCTAGCAAGTCGTTATGAGATAACATTTCTAAAAATCCAACAAAATCTTTACGAACAAAAGGCTCTCCACCAGTTAAACGTACTTTATGAACTCCTAATTCTGTTAGTACACGGATCAAACGATACATTTCTTTAAATGAAAGTAATTCCTGTCTTGGAACTATATCAATTCCATGCGCAGGCATACAATATTGACAGCGTAAATTACAACGATCGGTAACTGCCAAACGAACATATTCAATTTGTCGACCAAAATTATCTATTAATCTGCTCATTTAGTTGGGTAATTTCTTACTCAATAACCCATATATAAATGTTCCTATGAGTGCTCCAATAAGAATTATTATAGCAGGAATTAATTGAAACCCAAAAATAATAAAGATGGGTGCAGCACAAGCTCCTGAAATGCCCCAACCTACCCCAAAAAAGGTTCCACCTAACAAGGTACTTATAAATCCTTTTTTCTTTTGTTTTGGGACAATTATATTTCCTTTAGCATCTTTGATAATTCCTTTTTTAAATAGTTGCATAAAAATCATAGAAATAACAACAGCTCCACCTATGATTCCAAACATATGAAAAGATTGAAACTTAAACATCTCATAAAAACGATACCATGATATTGCTTGTGTTTTGCTTAAAACAATTGCAAAAAAGATTCCTAAAAATAAAAATTTTAAATTTTTCATATCTTAAAATAATATAGGGATTATAAACCAGGTAGCGAGTACCCCTCCAATAAAAAAACCGATTACTGCCAATAAAGACGGTAATTGTAGGCTACTTAAACCTGTAATTGCATGTCCGGAAGTGCACCCACCTGCATACCGCGTTCCAAAACCAATAAGAACTCCTGAAACTAAAAGGATTAAAAATCCTTTTAGAGAAAAGTAGATCTCATCTCCAAAAATTTCATCAGGAAAATACTGAGATCCTACATTTGAAAATCCTAAATCTGTTAATTCTTTCACTGTTGTTGGGTTTAAATCGATGTTTTGATTTGGAATTAAATAGATTGAAGAAATAAAACCTCCAATGATTAAACCAATCACAAACAGCAATGCAAAATCACGTTCTTTCCAATTTTTTTTGAAGTAATCAGAAAATTTTCCGGCTCCCGCCATGGTGCATAAAGTTTCGAAATTTGTAGAAGCACCAAAATTTTTTCCAAAATAAAAATACAAAACTAGTGAGGTTGCAATAAGTGGCCCCCCAACATACCAAGCCCAAGGCTCTAAAATAAAATCCATGTTTACAATTGAGTTTTTAAATAGTTCATAATAATTTTTGTAGCACCGCGGTTTTCTTGAATGTATTGTTGATTGATTTTACCGGTGGACCTTCTATGATTTTCATCTGATTTTAATTTCATGAAAGTGTTTGAAAACTCGTCTTGATTAGATATCGAAATACACCCTTTTAAAGCAACTAAATCAGTAGCTTCCTTAAATTTTTCATAGTTGTTCCCTATCACTACAGGAATTCCAAAAGTTGCTGGTTCTAAAATATTGTGCAAGCCCGTTTTTAAACCTCCACCAACATAAGCTACATCTGCAGCAGCGTATATTTTTGTTAAAATCCCTATTGTGTCAATAATAAAAACAGTGTATTCAGATAGATTTTTTCCTTCTTTTTCTGAAAATAAAACAGCCTTTTTATGAATCGAATCCTGTAATTCTATAAAAGCTTCTTGCTTGATATTATGAGGAGCAATAATAAATTTATCATTATCCAATGCCTCATTATTAATGTAATGTACTAATAATGTTTCATCCTCTTGCCAAGTACTCCCTGCTACAATGGTGTATTGATTGTTTTTAAAATCAGTAATGAAATCTAGGGTATTATCTTGTTCTAAGATCTTATATACTCTATCAAAACGAGTATCACCTGTAACAGTTGTATTTTTAAAACTAATAGATTTCAGCAATTCTTTTGAAGTATTGTCTTGCACAAAAAAGTGATGAAACGCTTGTAAGGGTTTCCGCATAAAACTTCCATAATTTTTAAAGAAAGTTTGCTCTTTTCTAAAAATCCCCGATACTAAAATCGTTTTAATTGAATTCTTTTTTAATTCATTTAAAAGGTTGGGCCAAAACTCATACTTTATAAATAGCACCAAAGTAGGATTTACTTTTTGTATAAATTTCCGAACATTAGACTTAGAATCTAGAGGCAAATAGCAAACAACATCTGCTAAATCGTAGTTTTTTCTGATTTCATATCCTGATGGCGAAAAAAAAGTAACTAAAACCTTGTACTCAAAATAGTTGTTTTTAATTTCTTCTATAATGGGTCTTGCTTGTTCAAACTCTCCTAAAGAGGCTGCGTGGAACCAAATCGTTTTTGAGTTTTTTAGTGTTTCAATTTTAACAAATGATTCTTTTCTCCCAGCAACAAAAAGTTTTATTTTATTATTAAACAAAGCGATTATTGGTAGAAAAAGAGAAGCAATAAAAACAATAATATTGTATACAGTTTTCATGTGTGTAAAAGTACAAAACAGATTTGTTTTAAAATAAAAAAAAGTTCAAGCAAATCAATGCTTGAACTTTTATAGTTTTATAAAATAGAAATTTTCTTAAACTTCAAATGGTGTTATAGAAACATAAGACCTGTTGTCTTTTTTCTTTCTGAACTCAACTACTCCATCTACTTTTGCATGTAAAGTATGATCTTTACCCATGTAAACGTTTTCACCTGGATTGTGAGTTGTTCCTCTTTGACGAACTATGATATTCCCTGCAATTGCAGCTTGTCCTCCAAATATTTTTACTCCTAGACGTTTCGATTCTGATTCTCTACCATTCTTCGAACTACCTACTCCTTTTTTATGTGCCATGATCTATGGTTTTAAAATTGAAATTCTTATTTTGTTAAAACAGCAATTAATTCAGCTTTCTTTAAAGAAGTATATCCAGAGATACCCTGTTCTTTAGCAGCTGCTTTTAATTGTGCAACAGTCATAGAACTATAATCTGTTGTTGTTTCTTTTACTTCAGCCTTTGGAGCAGCAGCTTTTTTAGGAGCAGCAGCTTTTTTTGCTGATTTTTTTACACCAGTAGCAGCAATCGACTCAATCTGAATCTCGCTTAAATACTGTCTGTGTCCATTTTTCTTTTGATAACCTTTTCTTCTTTTCTTTTTGAAGACGATTACTTTATCACCTTTTAAGTGACTTAGAATTTGAGCTGTTACTGAAGCTCCTTCTATAGCTGGGGCGCCAATCACTACACTTCCTTCATTATCAAGTAAAAGAACGTTGTCAAAAGTTATTTTTGATCCTGCCTCTCCTTGCAAACGATGAACGTATACTTTCTGGTCTTTTGCTACTTTAAACTGCTGCCCTGCTATCTCTACGATTGCGTACATACTATTTGTTTTGCGTATTATTACTTATTATTTTGCATTAACTCAATGAAAATGCGGGTGCAAATATACATCTTTTTTAGAATGTACCAACACTGTTTTTATAAAATAATTCAATCAAAATCAAGAAATTAAATCTCTCTAAAATAAAATAGCAGCAGATCTAAGTTGTTTGGTTTTATTGAAAGTGGAGTCCAAAAAAAAATTGACTCTCTTTTATTTTGAGGCATTCACTAAATACACCCCAAAAAGAATAATAACAGCTCCTAAAACCTGAACAAAACTCAATATCTCACCATCAAAAACCCCCCAAATAATTGCTACGATAGGGATTAAATAAGTGACTGATGAAGAAAACACCGGATCTGAAATCTGAACTAATTTATTGTAAATAGTTTTTGCAATACCAGTTCCAACAATAGATAATATAGCAACATATCCTAATGAATTTAATTGTGTTTCTGTAGCTTTGTATGTCGTGAAGAAGTCTGTGAAACTTAAAACAATAGTTGCAGGAATTATCAACAATAAAAAGTTTCCAGTTGTAATAGCCAAAGCATCTAAGTCTGATAAGTATTTCTTTACCATATTTGCATTAAGAGCATACCCAACGGAAGCAATTATAACCAAAAAAGCATACCAATAATTCTGACTTGGATGTAAATCAGCACCTTTTAGAATCAAAATTAAAGTTCCAACCAAACCAACTAAAATTCCTGTAAGTTGTTTCTTTTTAAAAGCCAATCCAAAAACTATAGCTCCAAAAATTAATGTATTAAAAGGGGTAAATGAATTTAAAATTGATACAATGGAACTATCTATATTATTAATTGCAAAAGCAAACAAAAAACCAGGAATAAAAGTACCGGTCAAAGCCGTATATACTAAATATTTCCAATGTTTTTTTTTTATTTTTTTTATGGATGGAAAAGCAAATAACAACATAAAAATAGAAGTAAATATCATTCTTAATGCACCTACTTGAATTGGTGTAACTCCAATAAGTGCTTTTTTAATTAGAATAAAAGAGCTACCCCAAACAATAGATAGCACTATTAAATAAACCCACTTTTGCTGTTGATTATTCATTTGTTATTAAATTATAATACAAAAGTCGGATAAAACTTTAAATATCAGCTTTATTCTTAATAAATTTGTACGATACTTAAATAGTTAAAAACATGAAAACTCTAAAATTTATATCACTAATCATAATTGCTTGTTTTGTTTTAACAAGTTGTTCTTCAGAGAAAAAACAGGTTTCAAAAACTGCTTCAATATCAATTAACAAACAACAGGTTTCATTGGCAATTTCTGGCATGACTTGCGAAATAGGATGCGCAAAAACAATTCAATCTAAATTGTCAAAGAAGGAAGGTGTTCTTTCCGCTAAAGTTATCTTTAAAGATAGTTTGGCAAATATAGAATTTAATGCAAATGCAACCTCAAAAAAAGACTTAGTTGCTTTTGTTGATGCTATCGCTGGTGGAGATTTATACAAGGCCTCGATTTCTTCAAAAAAAGAATAGAAAGAATTGTAAGTTGGCTTGTTGTTCTGAAAAAATAATAAATCTTCTTTACAAAAAAGAATTACATCTTCTGTAGCCATGTTTTTACAGCTACTTCTTTTTTTATAATTTCTTTTAAATCAGAAATAGCAACTCTTTTTTGACTCATGGTATCTCTATGTCTAATCGTTACGCAATTATCTTCTAATGTATCATGATCTACAGTGACACAAAATGGAGTTCCTGCGGCATCTTGACGACGATATCTTTTGCCAACTGCATCTTTCTCGTCATAAAAAACGTTGAAATCCCATTTTAAATCGCCCATTATTTTACGAGCAACCTCTGGCAAACCATCTTTTTTAACCAATGGTAAAACTGCTGCTTTAAAAGGAGCTAAAACTGCTGGTAATTTTAAAACCGTTCTTGTTGTTCCGTTTTCTAATGCTTCTTCTTTTAAAGAATTAGAGAAAACTGCTAAAAACATTCTATCTAAACCAATAGAAGTTTCAACTACATAGGGTACATAGCTTTTATTTTCTTCATGATCAAAATAGTGTAATTTCTTACCCGAAAATTCTTCGTGCGCTTTTAAATCGAAATCTGTACGTGAATGAATTCCTTCTAATTCTTTAAATCCAAAAGGAAAATTAAACTCAATATCAGCAGCAGCATCTGCATAGTGTGCTAATTTATCGTGGTCATGAAAACGATAATTTTCTGCACCCATTCCTAGAGATAAATGCCATTTTAGGCGCGTTTCTTTCCATTGCTCATACCATTCTTTTTGAGTTCCAGGTTTTACAAAAAATTGCATCTCCATTTGTTCAAATTCTCGCATTCTAAAAATAAACTGTCTAGCAACAATCTCATTTCTAAAGGCCTTCCCTGTTTGTGCAATTCCGAATGGAATTTTCATTCTTCCCGTTTTCTGAACATTCAAGAAGTTTACAAAAATTCCTTGAGCTGTTTCTGGCCGTAGATATAAATCTGTTGCTGTCTCCGCAGAGGCTCCAAGTTTTGTTCCAAACATTAAGTTGAACTGCTTTACATCTGTCCAATTTTTAGAGCCCGTTATAGGGTCTGCAATTTCTAGTTCTTCAATCAATAACTTTACATCAACCAAATCTTCTTGTGCTAAAGATTTACCCATTCTTGCTAAAATTGAATCTATTTTATTTTGATAACCAACAACTCTTCCATTTGTTGAAATAAATTCTTCTTTGTTAAAAGCATCGCCAAAACGTTTTTGTGCTTTAGCTATCTCTTTGTTAATTTTCCCTTCAATTTTAGCACAATAGTCTTCAATTAAAACATCGGCTCTGTATCGTTTTTTTGAGTCTTTATTATCAATTAAAGGATCATTAAATGCATCTACATGACCGGATGCTTTCCAAGTTGTCGGATGCATTAAAATGGAAGCATCAATACCCACAATGTTTTCATGCATTTGTACCATTGCCTTCCACCAGTAATCCCTGATATTTTTCTTTAACTCAACACCATTTTGAGCATAATCGTAAACAGCACTTAAGCCGTCATAAATTTCAGAAGACTGAAAAACATAACCATATTCTTTAGCGTGCGATAAAACTTTTTTAAAGTGATCTTCTTGTTTTGCCATAATTAGCGCAAAGATACATGTTTACAGAAATTTTTCAAGAAAAACCTTTTAAGTTTTTTACGAGCAAGTATCAATTATTTAATATTGATATTTTTAGGTATCTTTAAGAGTAATTGCTTGAAAAAATATGGAAATTTTAGAAGATTTATTTAGAATATTTTTTCCTAAATTATGTGCTAATTGTGAAAATCATTTGACTAAAAATGAAGAGATAGTCTGTACGTTTTGCAGGCATGACATGCCGCTTACCGATTTTATAAACTACTCTGAAAATAAAATAATAAAAACTTTTTATGGAAGAATTCCTTTAGAAAAAGCTACTGCTTTGCTTTATTTTAGAAAAAAAGGCATCACAAAAAAACTTATTCATGAACTTAAATACGAAGGAAATGAGGAAATAGGTGCCTTTTTCGGTAATTGGATAGGAGAAATCATAAAAGAAAATAATGAATTTAGTGATATTGATTTTATTATTCCTGTTCCTTTACATCAAAAGAAACTGAAAAAAAGAGGATATAATCAAGTACTAAAATTTGGGGAAAGAGTAAGTTATTATCTAGAAAGACCATTACTAGAGGAGGTATTAATAAAAACATCAACCTCAAAAACTCAAACGTTCAAAGATCGCTTTGAACGTTTGAATACTGTTGATAAGCAATTTTATTTAAATGAGGTTTCGATCCTAAAAAACAAACATGTTTTATTAATTGATGACGTAATCACAACAGGAGCAACCTTAGAAGCTTGTGCAAAAAAAATACAGAAAACTGAAGGTGTAAAAATTAGTATTCTAACGATGGCTTTTACCGAGTAAAATTTATGGTTTTTAAATCAAAAATATATTGTTAATTTGTAGAAAATTACATTTTGTGAAATCAATTTTTAAATTTATTTTTTTTAGCTTTTCGATTATTATATTAATTAACTGCGCTAGAACAGGAAGGCCCAAAGGTGGCCCAAAAGATGAGGATGCTCCATTGTTTGTGACTTCAAACCCTCCTTATGAAACTCTTAATTTTGATAAAAAAGAAATAAAATTAAACTTTAATGAATTTATTAAACTTAAAAACTTAAACAAACAACTTTTTGTTTCTCCTCCACTAAAAAACCCCTTATTAGTCTCGCCTCAGGGTTCTGCAAGTAAATTTTTAACCCTGGATATTCTTGACACTTTGAAAAAGAACACGACATATATCATAAACTTTGGGAATGCAATTGAAGACAACAATGAAGGAAATAAATTAGAAAGTTTTAAATACGTTTTCTCAACTGGTAACTATATAGATTCTCTTTCAACTTCGGGAGAAATTAGAGACGCTTATCTAGATGAAAGACCTAAAAACACCAATGTCCTATTGTATAAAATTGATAGTTCTTTTACGGATTCAATCGTTTATAATAAGAAACCTAATTATGTAACAAGTGCCCAAGATACTTCTTCTTTTAATTTCACCAACCTACAGGAAGGAAAATACTTATTGATTGCCTTAAAAGAAACGGCAAGTGATTATCTTTTTAGCTCAAGAGAAGATAAAATAGGTTTTTACAACGATACCATCAGACTGCCAGAAGACAGTATTATTAAAAACCCACTTTTACTATTTAAAGAAACCCAACCTTATAAGTTTAAACGTGGCAAGGAAATTTCTAAAGGGAAGATTGCATTTGGTTACCAAGGAGAAATAACTGATTTACAAGTAAAAATTACTTCTGAAACACCTAAAGACTTTAAAAGTATTTCAAAATTTGAAATAGACAAAGACACCCTAAATTATTGGTTTAAACCGTTTGAAACTGATTCATTAAACTTTGTCGTTACGAATCAAAAAGTTATGGATACAATCACTGTAAAGTTGCGAAAGAAAAAGATAGATTCCTTACTTTTTAATTCATCTATTGGGAGAATACTTCATTTTAGAGACACTTTATTTATCAACACTAACAATCCCGTTATAAGAATTGACTCCTCTAAAATTACACTTACAAATAAGGATACACTCACAATACCTTATTCTAGTTATATTTCTAAAAAAGAAAATAAAATTGCGATCCTCTTTGATAAAAAACCTGAACAGAAATACTTTTTAAATATTCTTCCATCTGCTATTTTTGACATCTTTGAGCAAAAAAATGACACCCTTAATTTTAACTTTATTACAAAAGAAATTGAAGACTATGGGAAAATTACGATTCAAATAGATAATCAAACTTCTCAAAATCTTATTCTTGAACTTTTAGAAGGGAAAAACAAAAATACACTTGTAGAAAGAAAATTAGTTACCAGCTCTGAAGAAATACAATTCAATCTTTTAGAACCTAAAAAATACTATGTAAGAGCAATCATAGATGCTAATAAAAACAATAAGTGGGATACTGGTAACTTCCTCCTAAAACAACAACCTGAGAAAATCATTTACTACTCTGAAGAACTTGAATTAAGAGCCAATTACTTTCTAGATGGCAATGTTTTTACCATTAAAAATTCAGAATAGACCAGAATCTTCTTATGTCAATTTTGTCTCTTTTTTTGGAGGTATAAGAGCCATCAATAGCAATTATAAAAACTTTTTTATTGATCTGATAACTCCGTAATGAATTCCCTCATGAAAATTATTAAATACAATTGCAGATTCTAACGAATTTAAAACAAAACCGGCACTTGTAGGGTATTCTATAAAGTTTTCGAAAATACCAGCCTCAAAGTCTTCTTCTAAAGTCTCTGGCAAGCCTAACAATAACTCTTTTACCTCTTCAAACTCCTGTTCTGTAAAGATTTTTGTTGGTGACGTTCCTTTTCTATGAGCTTCTATTAAATCATCCGGACACAAGCAATTTAAACCCGATAATTTATAATGCAGCAATTGTTGCGTAACCACTAAATGCGCTATGTTCCAAGCAATATTATTTTTAAAACCTTGAGGAATTGTATGAATTTGGTCTAATGTTAATCCGTCTAATTCTTTTAAAGTTAACAAACGTGATTTTCTTAAAACATCGAATTGTATCTTCATTTTTATGTTTAATTTTGAAGTGTAAATATAATACTATAAATACTAATGAAAAAAGTCTATTTTCTACAAACTTGTGATACCTGCAGAAGAATTTTAAAAGAAGTAAATACTGATGGCTTTGAGCGTCAAGAAATAAAAGCCACTCCCATTACTCATTCTCAATTAGAGCAAATGCATAAGATTTCTGGCAGTTATGAAGTATTGTTTAACAAGCGTGCAAAATTATATAAAAAGATGGATTTGAAAAACCAGCTTTTATCTGAAGCTGATTACAGACAGTTTATTCTAGATGAATATACATTTTTAAAACGGCCCGTTTTTATTATTGATGACGAAATTTTAATTGGCAATAGTAAAAAAGTTATTGAGGAGCTAAAAGCTAAAATTAATTAGTTTGTTCTAACCAGGTTTTTGTTCTTAATACTGAATTTTCTCGAATGTCTTGCCAAAAAAGATTGATATCTCCTACATGATAATTCTGCAGAAAAGACATAAAAAATCGCATCGGAAACTTCGGATTGGTAGCCCAAATTAAGCCATCTATAACTTCAATTTTTAAGGCTTTTTTGTATAGTTTTTTATTAGAATATAAAAATCCTTTGTGTTGGTTTAACACAGTAGATTTTTGACGATTCCAAGTAATTGGATTTGTGGTTACACTGCCTTTAAAAAAGTCTTTTTTCTTGGGATATGCTCCTTTTTTAAAAGTATTCCAACCTACAAGCCCTCCAGTTTCATTTGGTGCCGTCATCGGTTTTATAGTTTTATATAAATCTGGCTTCATAACTGTACCCACAATATAAGCAGCAATTAATTTCTGTTGTAAAGGTTTATTATCAAAAAAATCTCTTAGCAAAAACTTGGTATGGGTTGAGCCCTGACTGTGACTTGCAATAATAATAGGCCTGCCATTATTGTATTTTTTCAAGTAGACTTCAAATGCTTTTTTAACATCAGAATAGGCTAATAAAAGAGCTTTTTTACCACCATTTTCTAACATTTTATAAGATCTAATGTGTGCTTGTCTATAATAGGGTACATATAACTTAGCAGATGTTGTAAATGCAGACGCTTGAAATAATACTGCTTTATTTAATACTTTATTTTTTTGTTTTTCATCTTCTATGGGTACGTTCCATCGAAGATCCTCTTTTTCTAAATTTAAAGTGGGGTAGACATAAAAAACATCTGCTTTTAAAGTATCTATCTCTTTGGACGAAAACTGTTTTAATTCATTTGAATAGTTGTTTGGTAAAACAGCCCAATTTTTTTCGTTATTATAGTTTGGTTCGCTTGGAATATTTGTTGTTAAAAAGTCTTGGGTTTTGTATGTTGATTTACAACTTCCTAAAAAAAATACTGAAACTATTAAAAAAACAATTTTCTTCATTTATTAATTTTTATATATTTCCATAAGATGATTTGCTTCTTTCTCTGCACTCCAATTTTCAATAATTTCTTTTCTTGCTTTTTTTCCTAAATGTGGAATTTCATTTGTAATTGCTTTTAATAAAAGGGTCTCAAGTTCAGAAACATTTCCAACGTCAACTAAATATCCATTTTTAGAATGGGTTATTAATGAAGAATGCACCCCAACGTTTTTTGTAGCAATTACAGAACAACCACAAGACATTGCTTCTGCTGTTACTAAAGAAAATCCTTCAGAGTAACTTGGTATTACTACAAGTTTTGATGCTTGATAATAAGAAATAATGTCTTTTGTTTCATCAATAAAATAGACTTGCTTTTCTATTTCGTGTTTTTTAGCAATTGCAGCTAAGTCTTCTAAAAAAATTGGTTTGTCAACCTTTCCTACAATTACCAAAGCCCAATTTTCATGCTGTTTTAAAACCTTTGCTGACTCTAATAAAACCTGCTGTCCTTTTGCTTTTCGAACTCTTCCAGCGCACAAAATAATATTTTCTTGCTCTATATTATCTCGTCTAACATCTTGTTTTGGAAAGAATAAATCAACATCCACACCGTGACCAACAATAGCGTTTGGAATTCCTAAATTTTTACTCATACTTTCTATAAGTGTAATAACTTTGTCTGCTTTTTTGAGTAATAGTTTGGTGAGCTTAGAAGGAGTAGTTTCTGCATGACGAGTGGCAACAAATGTAAATTTTGCTCCTAAAAAACGATAGAAAAGCATTCTTATCATTTCGTTATTTCTGTGACAATGAACAACTACCTCTCTATTTGAAAATATCAGAGATTTTAATCTAAAAAAAGAGATTTTCTTTCCTTTTACATTATATCCATAAATATAAGTTTCAAATTTTTCATTAAAAAAAGGCAAAACATTTTCTAAACTTCTGGTAATTCCAGTTCTACGTTTATGAAAATGAGTGTGAATTAAAATTGGCTTCAAGAGTCTGTTTATTAAACAAATTTACGTTCAACAATTTCTAAAAAACGAGCTTCTAATTCTTCTTGTTGAGACCAATCATAATCAGGTTTTACCATTTTATTGATAAATTTCTTTGCTTCTTTTTCTGATGCATAAGAATTTAGTTGAGAGAGCACTCTATTGAAATCCTCTTGACTTCCATCAAAAAGGTTTTTCACAAAGGCAATTCTATCATTTAAACCTATTTGAATGTTTACGGACAATTTATCATTTAAAGATTTTGACACGGGAATATCAAACAAAGTGGCCATTTCATCAACAGAAATAGTGTCATGTAATTCTTCTTCTAGCGTCACCGTTTTAGATTCTCCTTCCTCAATATCAGCATCTATAGGATTAGAAACAGCATCTTCTTTGCGAAGTATTAACTCTTCTAACTCATCAAAAGGTTGCTCAATAATTTCATCTGTACCGGACACCTCTGAACTGTCTTCAACTGATTCTTCTTGAACTTCTTCTATATCTTCTAACGGCAGAACTTCTTTTTCATTTTCATTTTCACTAGCAACTACTTGTTTTGCTTCTTTTAACGCCAAACCTTTTTCTATTTTAACGAGTAAATCTCCCTTTGATTCAGTTTCATCTGGTGTGGTGTTTACATATTCTTCCACAAATGCCAACAAAGATAATTTCTCATAAATGACCTTCGATTTTTCTTTCAAGGCAAAAACATCGCCTTTATTCTTCATTTTTAAAATGCTGTGTGCCAAACTCATTAAGTCAGTTTCTAATCTTTTGTGCATAAGTTGTATGTTGAAGTTATTTTTAACTCGTAAATATTCCTAAATTTGTTAAAACTCAAAATAATATCAAAATTAATACTCTAAAGCCTAAAATTACAAAATGTTTCTTGAAAATACAGTAAATCATACAGAACAATTTGGTTGGATTGAAGTAATTTGTGGTTCTATGTTTTCTGGTAAAACAGAAGAATTGATCAGAAGGTTAAAACGTGCACAATTTGCAAAACAACGTATAGAAATTTTTAAACCTGAAGTTGATGTTCGTTATGATGACAATGAAGTAGTCTCTCATAATGATAATAGAATTCGTTCTACACCTGTTCCTGTTGCATCGAACATTCGTTTATTAGCAAATGATGTTGATGTGGTTGGTATTGATGAGGCACAGTTTTTTGACGATGAAATTGTAGCTGTGTGTAAGGATTTGGCCAACCGTGGAATTAGAGTAATTGTTGCTGGTTTAGACATGGATTTTAAAGGAAATCCTTTTGGTCCCATGCCTGCTTTAATGGCCACTGCAGAGTACGTTACCAAAGTCCATGCGGTTTGTACCCATACTGGAAACCTCGCAAATTACAGTTTTAGAAAAGCACAAAATGATGATTTAGTGATGTTGGGTGAAAACCAAGAATATGAACCTTTAAGTAGAGCTGCTTTTTATAAAGCCTTACAAAAACAGGAAGAGGAGAAAACTTCTAAAAAAGAAAAATTTTCCGATGAATAATCACGTAACTTTTTTAGAAATTAATGGAAATGCTTTATTGCACAATCTAAATTATTTCAAACAAAAATTACGCCCAGAAACAAAAATTATGGCTGTTGTTAAAGCTTTTGGTTATGGAAGTGATGGCGTGCAAGTTGCCAAGTTTTTAGAAGATAAAGTCGATTATTTTGCAGTTGCGTATACTGCAGAGGGTATTGCTTTAAGAAAAGCCAACATACAGAAACCTATTTTAGTCCTACATCCTCAAGTACCAAATTTACAATCTATTATAGATTTTAAACTAGAGCCCAACTTATACAGTTTTAAAATATTTAATGCTTTTTTAGAATTAGCAGATAAAAACTCATTACAAAATTATCCTATTCAGATAAAATTTAACACCGGTTTAAATAGATTGGGTTTTTGTCATACAGATACTCCTAAAATAATTAACTCTTTAAAAGGAACTACTCTTGTAAAAGTACAATATCTGTTTTCTCATTTAGCTGCGAGTGAAGACAAAGAAGAGGAGAAATTTACAACTACTCAGATTGATGATTTTAAAAAAATAGGAGAACAATTCTACAACAATTTAGGCTACAAACCCATGCTTCACATTTTAAATACTTCGGGTGTTGTCAACTACCCAAAAGCACAATTTAACATGGTAAGAATTGGTATTGGTTTGTATGGATTTGGCAATACTAAAAAAGAGACAGCTCTCCTTAAAAATACACACAATTTAAAATCTATTATTTCTCAAATTCATTCAATAAAAAAAGGAAACACAGTAGGTTACAACAGAGCCTTTAAAGCTACAATAGAAACTAAAACGGCAACAATACCTATGGGTCATGCAGACGGCTTATCTAGAAGGTTAGGAAATAAAAATGGGTATGTATTCATCAATAACAAAAAAGCACCAATTATTGGGAACGTTTGTATGGATATGATCATGGTAGATATTACCAAAATTGATTGTAAAGAAGGTGATGAAGTAATCATTTTTAACAGCCAAGAAATGATACAACATATTGCTGATATTTCTGAAACAATTCCCTATGAAACCTTAACCGGAATTTCTCATCGCATTCAAAAAACATTGAACGTTTAATCTTTATGAGTGCTCTTTAGAACCTCCTTCTAGCTGATCAATAAAATCTTCAATAGAAAGCCCTTTATCTATACTAAAATCACCAATTTTAGTTCTTCTTAAGGCAGATAAATGAGCGCCAGAATTTAGTGCAAATCCAAAATCAAAGGCTAAGGAACGGATATAAGTTCCTTTGCTACAAACCACTCTAAACTCTACTTGAGGTAAGTTTATTTTTGTTATTTCAAATTCTAAAACACGTACTGTTCTTGCATTAATTTCTGTTGTTTCTCCTTTTCTTGCCAACTCATAGAGCCGTTTCCCATCTTTTTTAATTGCTGAAAAAATAGGAGGTTTTTGCTGAATATCACCTATAAACTGCTTTGTAGTTTTATGAAGTAATTCATCTGAAATGTGAGCTATTGAAAATTTCTCATCGATGTCTGTCTCTAAATCATAGCTGGGAGTTGTTGCGCCAATTGTAAATGTACCAGTATATTCCTTTATTTGCTCCTGATAGATGTTTATTTGTTTGGTTTGTTTACCAGTACAAACAATTAATAACCCAGTTGCTAATGGATCTAAAGTTCCGGCATGACCGACTTTAATTTTTTTTATCCCGAAGCGTTGTTTGATATGCCAACGAATTTTATTTACAGCTTGAAAAGATGTCCAACTAAGTGGTTTATCAATCAATAAAACTTGACCATTTTTATAATCCTCTTCAGTCATTTGTGCTGAATTTAATGTCATCTTAATTTAAAAGCGAATAGCCAATTGCAATACTTCCTACTATTGCACAATAGATTGAAAAGTAAGACAGTTTACTTTTTTGTACTAAAGAAATCATCCATTTACAAGCCAATAAACCAGCTAAAAAGGCAGCAATAAAACCCGCAGCAATAGGAACGATTTGGGAAGATTGAAAATTTATATCTCCACTTAGAACATCTTTCCCTATTTTTCCAAAAATTAATGGAACCACCATCAAAAATGAAAATTTAGCAGCTTTAGTTCTATCAACTCCCAATAAAACCGATGTAGAAATGGTTGCGCCAGATCTAGAAATTCCTGGTAACATAGCTATTGCTTGAGAAATACCAATGAGTATAGCATTAGAAAATGAAACCTCTTTGTTTGTGTTTTTTGCTTTGTCTGCCAATAATAACAACAACGCTGTTAGCAATAACATACCTCCAACTAATAGTATTTTCCCTCCAAAAAAAGATTCTAGTTCTTTTTCAAAAAGGAGGCCTACAATTACTGCAGGAAGCATAGAAATAATGATTTTTATCGAGAACTTACATTCATCATTCCATTTGAATTGAAACAATCCTTTGCATATTTCTATAATTTCTTTTCTAAAAATAACAAGGGTACTTAACGCTGTTGCAAAGTGAAGAACTACCGTAAAAGTTAAACTCTCTTCTGGCAAAGAAGCATCTCCTAAAAGTGCTTTTACTAATTCTAAATGTCCACTAGATGATACCGGTAAAAACTCTGTTAAACCTTGAATTACACCAAGGATTATTGCCTCTAAAATATCCATATTTATTTTTTCGGATTTACTAAAATAGCATAAATTTCTACTCCCAAACCAATTATTACAAGGGTTGGAGCTAATCTTATGCGTTGCCAATTGTAGATTTCTTTGTTAAAAACTTCCGGATTATCACTTCCTCCTCCTGCCATAAATACAAAACCCAGTATAATAAAAATGATTCCGATAATCATGATTTTATAATTTCTTTTACCAAATAAAAAAGCAGGTTTTTGACTGTTTTGAGTTTCCATATTATTAGTAATAAAGTTCGTCTGTTTGTAAATTTAAAAAACGTTGAGTTGCTAAAAAAGTACTTACCCAAGTAATTATAAAAGCTGAAATTAAAACACCCCCAACTACATATGCTAAAGTAATATAGTCTTTTACTAATTCTAGACTTGGGGCGTATTTGTCTAAATAATAGATAATAAATGCTATTCCAATAAGAGCGATAACTGCCGCAATCATTCCTAATTTTATACTTCTCAAAATAAAAGGTTTTCTAATAAAACCTTTAGTTGCTCCTACCATTTGCATGGTTTTAATATTAAACCGTTTGGAATAAATAGACAACCTAATTGAACTATTAATTAAAATCATGGCTACGAAAGCAAAAAATCCGCTAAAAACAAACAACCAAAAGCCAATTCGCTGAATGTTTTTCGTTAGTAAATTAATTAATAATTTATCATAAGAAACAGCAGCTACAAAGGCATTTTTTGAAAAACGCTCTTCTAATTGCTTCATTTTTTCTGGCGTTACAAAATCTGCTTTTAAATAAATATCTATTGCATTTTTTAAGGGATTCTTACCTAAAAAGTTTAAAAAATCTTCCCCTATTTCTTTACTGTAAATTTTTGCAGCCGTTTCTTTACTAGTATATATAATTCTTTTTGTAAAATTTTCTTTCTGAATGGAAGCTTTTAATGTATTTCTCATATTTGGAGAAACCTCATCTTTTAAAAATAAGGTAATTGCTACTTTTTCTTTTATCCGATTTGCAACTAAGGTTGATTTTAATAGAACCAGTCCTAAAATGCCAACCATAAAAAGAACAAGAGCAATACTTACCACCACAGAAAAATAAGAAGACTGCAGACGTCTTTTTTGGTAAGTATCAATTTTTGAAGACATTTTTAGAATAATTTTTAAAGTGTGCAAGATACTAATTAGTCTGCATTTGGCAGAAGGAGTTGGCAGTAATTTAACTATTCTATCTCTTGGCATAATTCTACAAGAACCCCATTTGTAGATTTTGGATGTAAAAATACGACTACCTTATTGTCTGCACCTTTCTTTGGTGTTTCATTTAAAACAACAAAACCTTCTTTTTGTAGTCTTTTAGTTTCTGATACAATATCTGAAACTGCGAATGCAATATGATGAATTCCTTCTCCTTTTTTTTCTATAAACTTGGCTATTGGACTTTCTGAATGTGTAGCTTGAAGCAATTCAATTTTATTTGGTCCTGATTTAAAAAATGCTGTTTTTACTCCTTCTGAAGTAACTTCTTCAATTTTATAATTCGGCTTTCCAAAGAGTGCTGCAAACAATTTATTCGATTTTTCTAAATCTTTTACTGCTATTCCAATATGTTCAATTTTGTTCATAACGTAAAAGTAAAAAAAAATTACTTTTACATTTGAAACTTATTAGAACCTTTTTTAATTCTTAAAATAATGAAAGCAAATTATTTAAAAATAATGTTAGGATGTTTTTTGGGAACTTTATTATTTAGTTGTAAAAATACTCCTGCACCAAAGCCAAATGTTTTACTGTTGTATATGGATGATTTGCGACCACAATTGGGGTGCTATGGTCAAACACAAATACAATCACCTAATATTGACAAACTTGCTAAAGAAGGAATTCAATTTAATAGTGCATACTGCAATGTTGCGGTCTGTGGTGCTTCAAGAGCTAGTATGCTAACCGGTATACGTCCAACAAAAAATATTTTTAGAGATTACAAAGTGTTTGTTCAAGAAGATACTCCGAACGTTACAACACTTCCTCAGTTATTTAAACAAAATGGATATACAACAATTTCTAATGGAAAAATATATCATCATTTAGATGACCGCATGAGTGATTGGAATGAAGTATGGCGTCCTTATGCTTTTGACGAAAATCCTGATGGTTTAGCTCCAACAGATTGGTGGCAGAGCTTATGGTGCGATTATTTGTTGCCAAAAAATAGGGCTATTTATAAAGCTACAAATAAGGGTCCTGCCTATGAAAAAGCTGAAGTAAATGATTCAGATTATATTGATGGAATACTTACCAATAAGGTGATTAACGATTTAGAGGAATTAAAAAACAACAAACAACCTTTCTTCCTAACTGCTGGCTTTATAAGTCCTCATTTACCATTCAATGCACCTGCCCTTCATTGGAATAAATATCCTAGGAACACAATAAAAAAACCTTACAATGATTTTGTAGCTAAGAATGCTCCAAAAGCTTCCATAAGTAGCTCTGCTGAATTACATCAGTATACAGGTATTCCACCAATAGGTAAAAAAGTAAGTGATTCAACAGCTATATCCCTTATACATGGCTATTATGCTACTGTTAGTTACGTAGATGCCTTAGTAGGAAAAATACTTGCCAAATTAAAGGCAACCGGATTGGATAAAAATACTATTATCGTGCTAGTATCTGATCACGGATACAATTTACAAGAGCATGCGCAGTGGACAAAATGGACAAGCCATAGGACTTCTACTCAAATACCCTTAATTATTTCATCTCCATTTATAGGCAAATCGGGAACAACCAATGCCTTAACTGAATTAGTTGATATATACCCTACGTTAACAGAACTCTGCAATTTAGAAGTTCCGAAAAATCAACTGGAAGGCAAAAGTCTTGTACCAATTCTAAATAATACTAGTCTAAAAGGGAAGTCACACATCTTTATAAACAATTCAAATGCATATACTATAAAAACTCCAAAATATAGCTATACAGAATATATAAACAAAAAAAACAATCAAACCTTTGCCCGCATGCTTTATGATCATGAGAAAGATCCAGATGAAAATGAAAATATAGCAGAATTGGCAACTTATTCTACAATAGTTGACAAACTACACAATGAACTTCACAGGAGTTATCGTTCTAATATATATGGGAATTAAATAGTTAAATAGCATTATAAAAAAATTCCTAGCTTCCTCTTTTTTAATGGTCTTTTGACAAAAATCTATAGCCAATCATAAAAATTAGTTTGATAATTTATAAAAGTGATACGGTAGCGTATACATAACTAAACTTCCGTTTATCCACCTAAAAAGTAGTGATAAGCAGATAAACAAGTTCAAAAAAACACCACCCTTCCTACCTTTTAGCATGAATGATAATCTGGTCTAGTTCATAAGTACCATCAAAGTTACTATTCCCGGAACCTACATATTTAAAAGCAATATGAGCAGTTCCTGAATAGGAAGAGATTTCTATATAAGTAGAGTGCACCCACTTTTTAAAAGAAACGCTATTGGAAACAATTTTGGCGGGTAAAATAGTCCAAGTTGCTTGCTTTATATGGTCTTTGTTTCTATCAAAATCGGTAGAAATAAATACTTCTAATTTACTGCCATTTGCAAAGCTATTTGAGGTTTCAAAGGATAAAAATTCTTGCGATGTTGTGTCTAAATTCACTCCTTCTGTTATTAACCAAGAAATTGTACGATCATCAGTAGAATTTCTAGATCCTATTCTTGCCGCTTTACTTTGCGAATAAGAATCTGCGTAAGACCTCCAAGATTTAGTTCCTTTTTCTCGATAATTAAACCAATTTAGTATTTCTATTTCTCCAGATTGAGTCTCAAAATTTTCTTCCAATAAAATTGTTTTAAAATCTTCCATTGGCAACGGGGAACATCTTTCGTCATTCATTTGAACATTACTGGTGTCATTTATATTTAAAACGATAAAATTCCCTCCAAAATCTTTAGATACAATGGCATTTATACTTCCTGCTTTCTCTGGTAAAGTTTCATTTGAAAAATTTGAAAAAGAACTTGTTTCTAGAAATAAATAATCATAGCCTAAGCCCAAACAAGTCTCAATTTTACGTTGGGTATCAAAATCTTCTTTTGGGTCTACATATGATTTTCCTACTAATTCCAATTCAAAAAAAACATTTTCTAAGGTTACAAAAGTTCCAATATTCGCTGCATTTACTGCTGCAAAATCGATTGTCTTAGGTATTATTTCTTCTGTAACTTCCGTTCTGTATATATGATTAGGTATTTGATTTTTAGAAACGTTTTCAATTTCTGTAACATCTGTTAATTTTACTTTTCCTCCAATTGTAATAATCCCATCTCCAGAATTTGTTTCCCCAATATACAATCCCTTCAAACGTATGTAAATTTCTCTACCAATATTAAATTTATTATAACTATTGCTTAAATTTAAACGAACTCTTATTCCAGAGTTTGGGTTTTCTGGAGCATCTTGCATGTAAAATTCTTTGTAAAAATTTCCAGATTTATCTGAAGAAATAACATATCCTTTTACAACAATATTAGACATTATTTCTATCGGTTTACTCCCTGAGATATAAAATTCTTTAACCTCTTTTATCGTTTTTAATTGAAGAGTTCCTTTAGAAATACTATCTATAATAATATTTACTGCTGTGTTTTCTTCAAGTCCTAAACTTTCTGGCACTTTAAAATCTCCCTCTTTTACACACGTAATTAAGGAAACACTCATTAAAAGTATTAATGCAATTTTTCTGTTTCTTTTCATTTTAGTAATTTTTTATTTTAGTATTAAAAAGACACATTTATATTCATAAAATATGTCGCTCCTCTACCATACCAATATTTGTTTCCGAAAATGGGTTTATCTAGAGATTTATCTTTTAATAATTGTCTGTAATTGGCATTTCTTCCCTGTTCAAACCCCCCAGATTTATATGTTTTATTTAATAGATTATTTACAGTTGCAAAAAAACTTATATAGTATTTATTAATTTTATAAGATTTTCCTCCAACAAGATTTACAATAGAATATGCATCAAATTTTTCTTGGGTTAGCAGATTTTTTGCTGTTTCTGCACTGTATTCTATATAGGGCAAGCCATCGTCGTCTGTATAAAAATTACGAGATCTATTTAAAGGTGAAATATCTATAAAGGTATTTCCAAAAATGTTAACCGTTGCGCCAAACCACCAATATGCTGGGTCTCTATATTCAAACCCCACAGAATATGCCTTTTGTGGTCCTGTGGCTAATTTATAATTCGTTAGATGCACTTCCCCAACATCTTTAAAACCGTCTTCGAAACCTGCTGCTAAGGAAGCAGTATCTGATTCTGTAGTTAAATATAGAAGCGGATTGTTATCATAGGTAAATTGACCAAAAGAAGCTGCTCCTTTCAATTTAAATGAGGCTGTTATTTGAGCCTCTAAACCTACTTCTATTCCAAGATGTTTTTTATTAATTCCTCGAAGTATTTCTTGTACAAATGCAGAATTATCTCCCCCAACACCATCAGCAAAATAAAAAGAAATTTCTGTTGCATCTTTTATGGAAGTATAATATGCTGTTAGTTTTGATGTAAATATTGGGTTTCTAAAAACATAACTGATATCCGTAGAACGTATTTTTTCACTTTGTAGATCTAAAACAAGATTGTTATTTTCTCTTGAATTTGAAAATGTATTTTTAATCGATGGTGCAGCTGATAAATAAGCTACATTTAGATCGAGTAAGTGTCGTCCTGTAAATTTATAAGTTGCGCCTGTTTTAAAACCATAATTCATGAATTTTGTCTTTTCTGATGGGCCCAATGAATTTTCTGAAAAACCACCATTTTGATATACACCTACTCTCTGATGAGAAGTACTCGTGAGGTAAAATGCTGTATAAAAATCTATTGAATTATAATTGAATTGTGCTTGTACAAAAGCAGCAATAATCTCAGAATTTAAGTTAAAATTATACTTAAAGTTATCTCCTTTACCCACAATTCTATTCGGATTTAAAAGATTGTTTTGTTTTGCATCTTCAGTAGCTCCAAAAGGATCAATATCTAAATAACCTAAACCCCCTAATAAATCGATTACCTTCGCGAAATTTTGAGATTGCAAACGTTTATAGGCTATTTTACCATTTAAGGAGATGTTTTCGGTTACTTCTGAAGTTACAATTGTATTGATCGTAAATTGTTTGTCGTCATTTCTATCTTCATACAAAACATAGGCATTTTCTAACCCTGAATTTTTAGTAGTCATATTAGCATCAAAAATCCTTATCCAATCTATTTGCCCATGATTTAAAAATCTTTTTTGTGTCGTATAAGCTCCTTGAAAATCTCCATTTCTTAAAAAATAACTTGGTAAATTTTGATAATAGGTTGGACTTGGGTTGGCGCCTCCATTAGAATCGATTCTGCTATTTCCTATCTTACCAAATTGATAGGCAATATTTGTATTTATTGATGTACTTCCTGAAAAATTCCAATAGTGATTTAACATCAAAATTGGCTCATTCACTTCTTTTATCCTTGAATTTCTTTTTTCCCCATTTAAAAACCCCCAATAATCATTGTATTTAATCCCTTTTAAATCAAAGACTTCTTGTGTGTTTGGTGACGACTTTCCTCTTCTATTTGGTGTAAAAATACCTGTAAAATTAATACTGCTTTTGTCATTTATTTTTTTCTCAACAGAAGTAAACATAGAATAGGCATTGTAAGATGTTGCTTCGTTAAATCCCTCATTTCCATGTCTTCTGCTCCCAGAAATAGTGTAGGCCCAATTATTTTTTAACATTCCACTAGAATAGGTCGCCATAATTCTATGTTGGTAACTTCTATTAGATGAGGAATAGGAGATCCTAACACCTGGTCGTTGTTGTGATGCTCTGGTATTTATATTTGTTGAGCCTAAAAGTCCACCAAATGTAACATCTGATGGACTTAAACCATTTCTAAACTCTTGATTTCTTAGCACATCATTTAAACCACCCCAATTACTCCATTGTGCTCTTCCGTTATAAATTTTATTCATTTCTATACCATTCATTAACAACTTTCCATGACTTGAATCAAAGCCTTTCACTTTAAAAAAAGAAGCACTAAATTCAAAAGCTGCTGTTCTAAGAAAAATATCCATTGATGACTGTAAAAGTCCAGAAATATTATCTGCGGAACTTGCATCATCATTCAATTCGTCGTCTGAAAGTGTTATTAAGCTTAAATCTTCAAGTTCTAAAACCTCTTTAAACAAAAAGATTCTTCCCAACTCTAAAATATTTCCAGATAATTCTATCGGTATGTTCTGAGTTTCATAACCAGCAAATTTTATTTCCAAAACAAATTTTCCACTTTGAGAGCTCTTCATCAAGAAAGCGCCGTTTGAGTCTGTAGTTTGACTTATGGATGTGTTTTTTATTTGAACAAAAACGCCTTTAAGAAGTTCTTTAGAATCATCATCTAAAACAATTCCTTTTACACTATTTTGACCATTAACCTCTACAAATGAGTATAATAGAAAAAATATTGCCATCACAATTTTTTTCATAATCAACTTGTACTCTAATTTTTCTTTTTCTCAATCGCACTTAAATTTAGTCAAAAAGACGGAAGAATCCTAAAAAGAAGAATAGATCCTCTCTAAAACAGGTTTAGTTTCTTACTTTTATCATTTAAAAAACACCTCATTATGTGTAAGAAATTATTTTTGATTATTATTTTTTCCTTGTCAGTTATGGCCGTTTTTTCTCAGAAGAATGGAAAAAAATATGCAATTAGAACGGTTGCTTTTTATAATTTAGAAAACTTGTTTGACACCATTAATGATGTCAATAAAAATGATGAAGCTAGCCCTATAATGGAGTTAAAATCTAACAGATCTAAAGTATATTGGGATAAAATAGAAAAAATTAGTAGTACCATTGCTAAAATTGGTTTTGAAAAAACAAGAACAAGTCCCGCTATAATTGGAGTCTCAGAAGTAGAAAATTTAAATGTTTTAAAGGATTTAGTAACCTCTAAACATCTAATAAAAAATAATTACGGCATTATACACTACGAATCTCCAGACAAAAGAGGTATTGATGTTGCGCTATTGTATCAAAAAAAATATTTTAAACCCATTTACCACGAAGCTTTTAATCCACGAATTTTTAAAAACAACCATATGGTTTTCACAAGAGACCAACTATTAATTTCTGGTTATTTAGACGACGAATTAATACATTTAATTGTAAATCATTGGCCCTCTAGAAGAGGAGGTGAATTGGCAAGTAGACCCAGTAGAGAAAAAGCAGCATATCAAAATATAAAAATTATAGAACAAGTTAAAAAGCAAGATGCAAATGCTAAAATTTTAATTATGGGCGATTTTAATGATGACCCGATAAATTCTAGTTTTAAAAAAGTATTACAAACAAAAAGTAAAAAAAAGGATACAAAAGAGGGCGACCTATACAATCCTTATGAAGAAATGTTTCGCAGAGGTTTTAACACTTTAAAATATAGAGATAAAATAAATTTATTTGATATGATTTTCTTTACTTCTCCACTATTAGATAAAGGTGATAAAGATTTTTCTACCTATAAAATGTACAAAGCATTGATTTTTAATAAACGATTTCTAACAACTAAGAAAGGAAAATATAAAGGATATCCTTTTAGAAGTTTTTCGAATGGTACATACACTGGAGGCTATTCTGACCACTATCCTGTATACATGTATTTGATTAAAGAAAAACCATAAACAGTAGCTCTTCTAAAATACAAAACCCCGCAACTTTTAGGTTGCGGGGTTTTTTGATAAAAAATTATTGCCTTTATTGTATTGAGCTTAAGACTTTGGAGACTTAAATCTATAATACAAATATGTGTAAGCATCACGAGGTATAATTGTAATCCACTTTTTGTGTTTTAAATACCATTTAAAACGAATAGAATTGAATCCTTTTGTTAGATAAGCTGCAATAAAAGGATGTACATGTAATTGTACTATTTTATTTTTAGAGTTTGACATAAATTTCTCTAAATCTGCTTCGATTTTGTCTAACAAAACGATTGGTGCTTCTACTTCTCCATTTTTATTTGGGTTGGCTTCGGTAGTTTTTATACTCAACTCTGGTCTTACTCTTTGTCTCGTAATTTGAACCAAACCAAATTTACTTGGAGGTAATATTTTATGCTTTGTTCTATCTAAAGCCATCTTCTCTTTTAGATGTTGATACAGTTTGTTTCTGTTTTCAACTTTGTGCATATCAATAAAATCTACAACTATAATTCCTCCCATATCACGCAGTTGTAACTGACGTGCTACTTCTGTAGCTGAAATTAAATTTACTTCTAATGCTGTATCTTCTTGAGAACCTGATTTGTTAGAACGGTTTCCGCTATTGACATCAATAACGTGAAGAGCTTCTGTATGCTCTATAACTAAATAGGCACCTTTGCTCATAGATACTGTTTTTCCAAATGATGTTTTAATCTGTCTTTCTATTCCATATTTTTCAAAAATAGGAGTTTCAGAGGTGTGTAACTTTACAATTTTTTCCTTTTCAGGATAAATTTCTTGTAAATACTCTTTTATTTCTACTTTTAAAGTTTCATCATTTGTTACAATACTGGTAAAGGAATCATTCATTACATCTCTTAAAATAGAGGATGCTCTGTTTAATTCGCTTAAGACTTTTGTTGGTGTATTTGTGTTAGGTATTCTTTTACACATTGTCTTCCAACGTTCTAATGAGTTTTGCAAATCTTTGTCTAGTTCTGCTACTTTTTTACCTTGGGCAACAGTTCTTAAAATAACACCAAACCCTTTTGGCTTAATGCTTTTTGCTAATCTTTTTAGACGTTCTTTTTCTTTTGGATCTTCTATTTTTTGAGAAACAGAAACTCTGTTAGAAAAAGGTACTAAAACTAAAAATCTACCAGCTATAGACAACTCAGAATTTAATCTTGGTCCTTTAGTAGAAATAGGTTCTTTTACAATTTGTACTAACAGGTTTTGACCTGTTTTTAATACTTTATTAATACTACCGCTTTTGTCAATATCGTCTTCCTTTCGGAAGTTTTTTAAAGTGAATTCTTTATACTTACCTGTGCTTACTTTCTTAATGAATGAATTTAATGAGTTTACTTGCGCACCTAAATCATGATAATGTAAAAACCCATCTTTTGGGTATCCTACATTTACAAAGGCTGCATTTAAACCAGTTAAAACTTTTCCTATTTTGGCTAAAAAAATATCGCCAACAGAAAATTTGTTGTCACTAGTTTCATTATTTAATTCAATAAGTTTTCCATCTCTTAATAAGGCAAAATCAATATCAGATGAATTTGAACGAATTATTAATTCTGTTTTCATACTGAACTGGTTTTAACACTACACATAATTGTGTAGATGGGTTAATATTGTCAGGTATTTATAATACCGTGCGAGGTTCGTTTAACCTCTTATGTCAATGAACTTTTTGTCTTTTCGCTAAATTATAAACGAAAAGTAAGGTAATGCTTACTTTTTCTTGTGTCTATTTGCTCTAGCTCTTTTCTTTCTTTTGTGTGTAGAGATTTTTGCTCTCTTCCTTTTTTTACCACTTGGCATAATGTTCTGTTGTTTTTTAAACCCTTTTGTAGGTTTAGATTAATGTTTTATTTACTTAACTGCTACTTTACTTTTTACGCCTTCGGTAAAAGTTTTCGCTGGTTTAAAAGCTGGTATATTGTGAGCAGGAATTTTGATAGTAGTATTCTTAGAAATATTTCTACCAGTTTTTTCTGCTCTTGTTTTGATAATAAAACTACCAAAACCCCTTAAATAAACGTTATCGCCATTTTCTAATGCATCTTTAACTTCAGTCATGAAAGCTTCAACAGTTGCTAATACGTCTGTTTTTTCGATCCCTGATTTGTCTGAAATTTTTGATACGATATCTGCTTTCGTCATGTCTCTATTTTTACTATATTTTTATTAATTTAATTCCAAAAATGCGGATGCAAATATATGATAATTAATCTACTCCAAAAATAATAATACCTAAAATTATTTGAATTATAAAATGTAATATTGCAATTCTATTCTTAAAAAATGATTTTTTCTAACGCATTAATACACTGGTACTTAAAAAACAATAGAAAATTACCCTGGCGTGAAACCAAAAACCCTTATTTTATTTGGTTATCAGAAATCATGTTGCAACAAACAAGAGTTGCTCAAGGTTTGTCTTATTATAAAAAGTTTACAGAAGCTTTTCCTTCTATTTTTGAGCTCGCAAAAGCAAATGAAAGTACCGTTTTAAAAATGTGGCAAGGTCTTGGATATTATTCGAGAGCTAGAAATCTTCATTTTACTGCAAAATATATTGCAACCGAATTGAATGGTGTATTCCCGGCTACTTTTAATGAAATTATAAAACTAAAAGGAATTGGAGACTATACAGCTTCTGCAATTTCATCTATTTGTTTTAATGAACCTACAGCCGTTGTTGACGGAAACGTATACAGAGTGCTTTCTCGCTATTTTGGGATTAAAACACCTATTAATTCATCTTTGGGCATTAAAGAGTTTAAAGCACTGGCACAGGTATTAATTGACGAAACTCAACCAGGAACTTTTAATCAAGCTATTATGGATTTTGGTGCACTTCACTGCAAGCCTCAAAACCCTTCATGCAGTTCTTGCCCATTTTCTGAAAGCTGCGTTGCTCTTGAACAAAATCGAATAAAAGAACTTCCCGTAAAAGAAAAGAAAGTAAAAGTTAAAAAAAGATATTTTAATTATCTCGTTATAGTCACCAGTGATGGTAAGACAATGTTATCAGAAAGAAAAGGAAAAGGAATTTGGCAAGGTCTGTATCAATTCCCTTTAATTGAAACCAACAAAAACATTTCTATAAATGAGCTTATTTCAAAAGATGAGTTTGTAAATTTATTTCCTTTTAACAGTTCTATTTCGCTATTTAACAAAAAGGAAATTGTGCACAAATTATCACATCAACATATCAGTACAAAATTCTGGATTATTGAAACTGAAAATTCTCAGGAAATAAAAATTAAATGGGCTGAAATAGAAAAATATCCAGTTCCTGTTTTGATTGCAAATTTTTTAGAAGCTTTTTCAACAAAAAAGTAATTGATATTTTTAGTACTTTTGATACATAAATATAAAATTTATGGCAGGAACAATAAATAAAGTAATTTTAATTGGTAATTTGGGAGATGATGTTAAAATGCATTATTTTGATGATAAAAACAGTGTAGGAAGATTTCCAATAGCTACCAGTGAAAGTTATACCAATAAGACTACTGGAGAAAAAGTGACAACAACAGATTGGCACAATATCGTTGTTCGAAATAAATTAGCAGAAATTTGTGAAAAATATCTAAGCAAGGGAGACAAAGTATATGTTGAAGGAAAGTTAAAAAATCGTCAATGGGAGCAAGATGGAGTAAAACGTTATTCTACAGAAGTTCAAGTACATGAAATGACCTTTTTATCGACTAAAAAAAATACTGAAAACTCGAACAATTCTTCCGCAAACATCCAAAACTCCTCTACCAAACCAAAATCGGTTGCAACAGAAGAAAATGATGATTTCCCTTTTTAATAATTTATAATTACAGCACTTGGGCCCAGATCCTGAATTTTTATTTTTTGCCTCAATAGATTTCCTAACCACATTTAATGCTTTTGCATTGCTAGTTTTACTAATCTGTTCCGCATTAATTTCGGGAACAGAAGTCGCTTTTTTCTCACTTTCCAAAGCAGATTTAAACGACCTTCCTAAAAACAGAAAAGAAGAAAATATTGTTGTAAATTTATTGCAAAAACCTAGAAAATTATTAGCCACTATTTTAATAACAAACAACTTTATAAATATTTTAATTGTTTTGTTATTTGCTTCTTTGGCAGAAACATTATTTGGCACTTTTAATAAAAAAATAAATTTATATTTCTTTAGTTATCCGATACGTTTTTTTATAGAAATTGTTCTTGTAACTTTTTTAATTCTTTTATTTGGCGAAGTTTTACCAAAAGTCTATGCTTCTAGAAATGCACTTCAATTTTCTAAAAGAATGTCTAAATGCATTCATTTCACAAGCATCTTATTAACTCCGTTTAGCTTGCCTTTAATCACCTTAACAAAATGGATTGAAAAGAGATTTGGAAGTAAAAACTCCACCTTTTCTGTAGAAACTTTATCACAAGCATTAGAATTAACATCAGAGGGAGCAACTACAAAAGAAGAGCAAAAAATATTAGAAGGTATTGTTACTTTTGGAAACACGGAGACCGTCCAAATTATGAAGCCTCGCATAGACATTTTTGCACTTTCTGATGACGAAACCTATGAAGCTGTATTAGATAAAATTTTAAAAAACGGGTACTCTAGAAACCCCGTTTACAAAGATAATATTGATACTATTATTGGTGTTTTATATGCAAAAGACTTACTAGCCCATTTAGATAAGACATCTTTCAAATGGGTAGAATTACTTCGCAAACCTTTTTTTGTGCCAGAAAACAAAAAATTAGATGATTTATTAAGTGATTTTAAAGAAAAGAAAAATCATTTGGCAATCGTAGTAGATGAATATGGCGGCACAAGCGGATTGGTGACCTTAGAAGATGTCATTGAAGAAATTGTTGGAGATATTAATGATGAATTTGATGATGATGATTTGTTCTATTCTAGAATAGATGATAAGAATTATATTTTTGAGGGCAAAACAACCATCAAAGATTTCTGTAAAGTTATAGGTGATGAAGATGAAGCATTTTTTGAAGAAGAAAAAGGAGAGAGCGAAACCATTGCCGGATTTATACTAGAAATTTCAGGAAAATTTCCAAAAAAAAATGAAAAAATACACTTTGATAAGTATACATTTACCATTGAAGCACTTGATAAAAAACGCATTAAACAAATTAAAGTAACTAAAAATGCGTAATCTATTTCTATTCATATTCACTCTTATTTTTATTTCCTGTAAAAAAGATGTTTTACCAAAACCCAAAGCATATTTAAGTTTAATATACCCTAAAAAATCTTATAAGAAGTTCCCCTTAAAAAAACCTTATTTTTTTGAAGTTTTAAAAAATACCTCTGTTATTAATGAACCTAATGATTGGTTAAAAATTAGATATCCAAACTTAAACGCATCAATAAATATTACATACAGACCCGTTCATAAGAACTTAAAAGAACTCCTAACAGAAGCAGAAAAATTAGTTTTTAAACACACTTTAAAAGCTGATCAAATTATCCCAAAAGATTTTGTTTATCCGAAGAAAAGAGTCTTTGGTAGTTTTTATGAAATTACTGGAAATGCTGCTTCTCAAATTCAGTTTCACATCACTGATAGTACAAAAAACTTTATAAAAGGCTCTTTGTATTTTTATACAAAACCAAACTACGACTCTATTTTGCCTGCAGTCAGCTATATTAAAGAGGATATCTTTCATCTAATAGAAACTTTAGAATGGAGATAATTTTTTTAAACACTTTCTTTTTTAAGTCACTAAAATGAAGAATTCACATGTAAAAAACCTGTCATTTTTACTGTTAGCAACATTTTTTATAAGTACTTCTGGCGTTTTAGGAAAATACATTGCGTTAACACCTGAAGTAATTATCTTATGTCGGGCTTTTTTATCTGCTCTTTTTATTTATATATTTTGCCGTTTTAAAAAAATAAAATTAAAAATTGATTCAAAAAAAGATGGAATATCATTTGCAATAAGTGGTTTTTTTATGGCATGCCATTGGATCAGTTATTTTTATGCACTAAAGCTTTCTAATGTGGCAATTGGCATGTTGTCTCTGTTCACCTTCCCTGCAATTACTACCTTATTAGCCCCTTTTTTTTCAAAGCAAAAACTAAACTCTACTCATATTTTTCTTGCATTTTTGGTTTTAATTGGAGTGTATATGCTTGTACCAGATTTTTCTTTGGAAAATAAGTATTTAAAAGGAATTCTATGTGGTATTTTTTCTGCTTTCTGCTATGCCCTGAGAAATCTTACCATAAAAAAACACGTCAAAAAATACAACGGTAGCATGCTAATGTTTCACCAAATGATGATTGTTTCTGTATTATTAATTCCTGTGCTATTTTTTAGTGATTTTTCAAACTTAGAAAGTCAACTTCCACTAGTATTGTTAGTCGCATTGTTAACAACAGTTATTGGTCATACAATGATCCTAAATTCTTTAAAACACTTTTCTGTTTCTACTGCTAGTATTATTAGTAGTATTCAACCTATTTTCGGGGTGATTATCGCTTATATTTTTGTGGGTGAGGTACCAAGTTTGAATACTTATATTGGTGGTAGTTTAATTTTACTTACAGTTGTAATTGAAAGTATTAGAAGTAAAAATAATACTTAAAACAATTTTTTATCACTAATGTCTAAATAATTCCGTTTTACAAATGCTAAAATTGTTTCTAAAATTTCTCCCATATTTTCACACTCTTTAAACTTAACATCTCCAACGTATTTTATGAGATGTTTTTTTAGGAGAAGTACGTTTCTAGGGAAAGAAATTGTATCATTTTTAATGCATTTTATTAAACGAGCTGTTCTTCTTGGAAATGTAATCATTCTCTTTGCCATAAAAGAACGCTCTTCGATCTTATACTGGTTAATAGAAGTATTGTCTAATTTTTTTCCTATCATTTCTATTATTTTAAAATTTTCTCTCAGGAATTGTAGGTTGTAGACTTTTAAATTTCCTTCAAAAGATTGTTGATCGAAATCAATGGCTCTAATTTTATAGATAATTTGATCAAAATCATGTGTTGGAATAATTACATAATTGTAAGAACGCATGTCTCCAAGCAATCGAACTAAACAACGTTCTTTAAATTTTACAAATTCTTTTGCTATTTGAGATTTTTCTGATTCTGAGCATTTTGGTAAGAAATCTTTGATAAAATCATCACCAGGAATTCCTGCAATATGCTCTTCAATTAAGGTTTCTTTGTGCACTAAAAAATTCATATTATGTGGCGAAAGAATATGCTCTAATTCTAAACCATAAATACGAGAAGCATCTGCTTTTTTTACATAAAAATAAGTGTAATTATCATTTAGAATATTTCTAATTTTAATACGGAATGGTTTTGAATTACCAAACGTACAATAATCAATAGCGTCTACATTTAAAAACGGAATGGTTTCATCACTCCCGTCTGAATGGAGCATTGTATATATTTTTTTTAGACTCCTATCAATCTCTTCTCTATCATATTCAGAATAGTAGGTTCTTATCCACAAAGTGTCCTCATCATTTCTATCATACACAATAACAGAGCCCTGAAAGCGCAGTAAATCGTCATAAAAAATAGGTATTTTTATGTTTCTATTGTATTTTATCAAATACTTTTCAAGCATTTCATTAATAGGAAATGTTGGTTTTTTTTTTGACATCAATTTTTTTGCTACTGCCATCTTTTGAATTGATTTTCCTCAAAAATAGGCATAAATAAAAGAATCTTTCTAATTTCATTTTATCAAAAGAATCTATGCATTTTTATCAAGTTACTTTTCTTGAAAGAATAATAACTTTCTTCAGTAGGTGAAAAGAATTCATTTATACATTAAATCAATTCAAACAACTTTCCTGGCAAAGGTTTTGTAACTCCTTTTAATTCCATCTGCAATAAAATGGAGGATAATTGAAAAATAGCAATATTGCATTCCAATGAAATAACATCTAACAATTGTGGTCCTTTTTGATGAAGAAAATCATATATTTTTTGCTCGTTTTCATTCAAATTAATAACTAATTGTTTTTGAATAGACTTCGGTTTCTCTTGAATATCCCAATTCAACATTTTTACAATATCTGATGCTGAATTTAATAAATGTGCTTTGTTGTTTTTAATGAGATTATTACATCCTCTACTATAAATGTCTGAAGTTCTACCAGGAACGGCAAATACATCTCTATCATAAGAATTGGCAATATCTGCGGTGACTAAAGACCCTCCTTTTACCGCAGACTCAATAACAACAGTTGCTTTAGAAATCCCTGCAACTATTCTGTTTCTTTTTAAGAAATTTTCTCTTAACGGAGTTTCATCGTGCCAAAATTCCGTTAAAAACCCTCCGTTTTCATTTACTTGATGTATGTATTTTTTGTGAAATTTCGGATATATATGTTCAAAGCCGTGAGCTAAAACAGCAATCGTTTGTAAGTTGTTTTTTAGGGCAGCTTTGTGCGCACAAATATCAACACCATAGGCAAAACCACTAACAATTATTGGATTGAACGCTGAAATATCTTTGATCAATTCATTACAAAAATCCCGTCCATAAGAGCTTATATTTCTAGTGCCAACAACCGAAATAATCCTGTTATCAGAAAAATCTATATTTCCATCTTTAAAAAATAATATTGGACCATCTACAGAATGTTGTAAATTTTTGGGATAATCGTCGTCTAAAAAATAAGAATAAGAAATCTTATTTTCTTGAATATATTTGAGTTCTTGTAATGCAAATTCAATATTTTTTTTATCAAAAAGATGGCTTAAAACATGGGTTCCTATTCCGTTTATTTTTGACAGAACTCGAGCCTTTTCTTTAAAAATTTGGGCAACATCACCAACACTTACAATGAGCTTTTTGGCTAAAATATCACCAATAAACTTACATTTCTGCAATCGCAAAGTAGCCAATAGTTTGTCTTCTTCCAATTTCATAACAATTTGAATACCAAGATATAAAATAATTGTTGATAAAAAACAAGAGAAACTTTTTCATAAAACATCAAAATTTTTATCTTTGTTAGGATGATTTTAGCAAACTACATTAACGATTTATTATACAGATATGATTGTGTAATTGTGCCAGATTTTGGTGGATTTATAACCAATAGAATTGGTGCAAAAGTGAACAAATTTACACACACGTTTAGTCCACCAACAAAACAAGTTACATTTAACAATCTTCTCAAACATAATGATGGTTTATTAGCAAACTATATTGCTTCTTCCGAGAACATTTCTTTTGAAAAGGCATCTACAGCAATCTCCTTGTCTGTTATCAGATGGAAAAATGAGTTGCAGTCTAAATCTGTAAAGATTGAAAACCTTGGTAGTTTGTCTTTAACAGAGGATAAAAAAATAATTTTTGAACCTAATAACCAGGTTAATTATTTGACTGAATCTTTTGGTTTAAAAACAATGGAATCTCCTGCAATTATAAGATATAAAGAACAACTTAAACCTTTGATTCCTGTTCAAGAAAAAGAGAATCATAAAAAGATTCCTGCTTTTATAAAATACGCCGCAGCAGCTGCAATTTTATTAACATTGGGCATTACAGGTTTTAACAGATATCAAAACAATCAACAAAGCGAAGTTTTTGCAAACCAAGAAAAAGCAATTCAAAAGAAAATACAGTCTGCTACTTTTGTAATTTCTAACCCATTACCAACTATTAGTTTAAATGTTAGTAAAGAAGAAGCAAAACATTTTCATCTTATTGCAGGTGCTTTTCAATTTAAAGAAAATGCAAAAAACAAAGTAAAACAATTAAAAGCGAAAGGGTTTGACTCTAAAATAATAGGGACTAACAAATGGGGGCTGACTCAAGTCTCTTTCAATAGTTATTCTACCCGAAACGAAGCAACTAACGATCTGTACAAGATTCGAAAGACTATTTCTAAAGATGCTTGGTTGTTGATTAAAAAAGGAAACTAATTCAAATTTTCTTCCTCTTTTTCTAACTTCTTTTTTTTAAAAAGTGATTGCTATCTTTACTAAAAAATATTTCGATGGAAGCAAAAAATTCAAAAGAGTCTTTAACAGTTCTTACTGACTTAGTTTTACCCGGCGAAACAAATTACTTAGACAACCTTTTTGGAGGTGAACTATTAGCAAGGATGGATAGAGCCTGCAGTATTGCCGCAAGAAGACATTCAAGAAGAATTGTAGTTACTGCCTCTGTAAATCATGTTGCTTTTAATAAATCTGTTCCTGTAGGAAGTGTTGTAACTATAGAAGCAAAAGTTTCTCGAGCTTTTAATTCTTCTATGGAAGTTTATGTAGATGTTTGGATTGAAGACAGGCAATCTAGATCTAGAACGAAGGTAAATGAAGGCATTTACACCTTTGTTGCTGTTGATGAAACAGGAAAACCAGTAGCAATTCCTCAAATTATTCCAGAAACCGTGTTAGAAAAAGAACGCTTTGAAGGAGCTCTTAGACGAAAACAATTAAGTTTAGTCTTAGCAGGTAAGTTAGCGCCAAGTAATGCTACTGCTTTAAAAGCACTTTTTAACTAAACTTTTTTTATCCTGAAATTCTAAAATTAGAGCCTCGGTTTTTCGTTGCTGTTAGTAAATAAAAAAATCGTGTTAAAATAGATATTAATGCCTCTTATCGCAGTAAGAAAAAACTGTTCAAAATTAAATTATCTTTTTAAGATCCAACTAGAAGGATTTAAACGTGTTGTATTTTTAAACAATACAAAAATTAATTTCGTTTTTTTAGAGACTTTGTCTGTAAAAATTTGACCGATTTTTTGACCTGTCAAAATACGATCGCCTTTTTCAACATAGGTGTTCTCCAGATTATTATAAGATGAAATATAATTTCCGTGTTGTATTAATACATTTTTTCTACCCTCAGGACTTACTAAAACATTGAGCACATTACCCTTAAAAATAGCTTCAGCATCTTTCCCCTGTTTAGTAACTATATGAAGACCTGTTCCGTTTACTGAAATCCCTGGAAATGAAGGATGAGGCTGTTTACCAAACTTCCTAACCACAATTCCCTCATCTACGGGCCAAGGTAATTGACCTTTATTCATCTCAAATTTTACCGCCAAAGCTTTTGCCTCTGGACTCAAGATAAACTCGTTTTTAACAATCTTTTTGGGTTTGTTTTTTAATTTTTCTCTCGCAATTCTATTTGCTCTTGCAATTTCTTCGCGGATTTTTTTATCGATCTTAACGGTAACTTTTTTTTCTGCTTTAATTTTATTTTGTAAAGTTCTCTTATACTTACTTCCTTTTTTCTTAATTGCTGTTAATAATTTTTCTTGATTCTTTTTATCAACTTCTATTTGCTGTTTCTGCTGTTTTTCAGATAAAATCAAAGTATCTTTTAATTGCTTTTGAAATAATAAAGAATCGTTCATTTTTTGAACTACACTAGTCTGATTCTCTATCTCTTTCCCTTGATTTTTTCTGAAAGAAGTGTACTGCTTCAAATACGCTAATCTTTTATATGCTTGATAAAAACTTTGAGAAGATAGTATAAACATCATTCTACTTTGTTGTGATTTACTTTTGTATGATTTAAAAATCATAGCTGAGTAGTCTTTTTTTAGCGCAACTAATTTTTTATTTAAATCTTGAAGTTCTATTTCATTTACGCTTATTTCTTTCGATAAAATTGCTGCCTCTGAATTGATGGTAAAAATCAATTGAGTTCGAACATCTATTTTTTTATGAATATCTTTTAAATCATCTAGAACATTTTTTTCTTTCTTCTGTTCATTAAAAAGTAAGGTGTTAATCTGTTTTATCTCTTTGTTTAGTTTTTTTCGCTGTGCCTCTAATTGTTTTCTTGTTTGTCCAAAAACAGAGAAAACACTGAAAAGAAAGAGTAAAATCGATGTATAAAAATGGGAACTTTTCACTATAGTTTTATTTGCTTATAACCGTTAGGAATTGAAAAAGAGAGATCTAAATCTGTATCAAATTGAACTGCTTTTAAAATGAAATCTATATTTGTAAATACCCCTGGTTGGAGTGCTTTTATTTCAATTACTTTTGGGAAAATCTGCTCTTCAAATAAGCCATAAGATAGGTATGAGATATCCAAGCGCTGATTTTTTTTAGAATTTACAATAGACTGTTTGTCTAATTTAAAATGAGACGGATTTACAGAATAGAAAATATCAAATAAGCCTTCTTGACGCTTGGGTGAGAGAACATACGATTTATCTTCTATAAAAACTTGCTGTTTTTGCTCTTTAACATTCGTCAAAGATTGCCCCAATAATAAATTTTGAAGTTGATTAAAATTAATCTCAGTCCCTAATATTTTTTTCAATATTGTAAAATCTCCTTCAAAATAATTTTTTGCGTAAGATGAATAATAACGGACAGAGGTGGGTGTGATTTTAGCTTTAAATAGGGTAATAAATTTTGTCCCTTTAAGCCAAATTACCTCATCTTTTTTCATTTTTAAACTAATTGAAATACGTTGTTTTAGTTTTCCATTATTAAAACTTGCTTTCAGCTTTGCTTCAATTGATGTCTTTTCAAAATTTGAAGCCATGTGTTTTCTCGCTACTTTTCTAGCGGACATTTCCCTAATTTCAACGGGTGTATTCATTAGATTTTTATTTGCTTTACAAGAAGCAAATACAGTCACAAAAACTACAAAATATTTCACAAACTTCATCATTACCCTTTATTTATTTTTGCCTTTTCAATAAATTTTTCTTCTTCTTTTCTATTTCCCAAGCCTCTGTGAGACAGCGCCATTTCTTTATAAAAATATAATTCTATAGGATCATCAATCACGAAATCGAGCCCATTGCTCAAGAACAATAACGCTTTTTTATGTTTCTTCATATAATTTAATGCTTTCCCTTTCATCAAATACACAAAAGGTTGAGCAGGAAAGAGTGAAATTCCCTCAGTAGAATATTGAAGAAGCATTTCAGGCTTCTCTGTATATGCTTCTAAAATTTGCTTTAAAATAGCATATGATTTATTTGTTTTAAATTCATCTTTTAGTGAGTCTACAGTAGATTTTTTTTTAACAACTACAGAAGTTGTTGTTGTTTCTAATTTATTTTTTAATTTTTTATATTTAGAAGTAAGCAAATTGTCTTGCTCCATAAGGTTCATTAGAGAAATAGCACTCTTAAAATCTTTATTCTGCAAATAAATATTTAAGAGAAATGCTCTTTCTTTTAGATCAATATCAACTAATTTTTGCTGGACAATAATTGCTTCTGTCGTATTCTTTTCCTTTAAAAGAATTTGAACAAGATGTTTAAGCATCCATATATTTTTAGGTTCTTTAAGTAACCCTCTATTGATGTATTCTTTTGCCAATAGCATTTTATTGAGTTCAAAATAATTTTTTGAGAACTCAAAGAAAACGGTAGCATCATTTATTGAAATTTGATGGCAACTTTCAAGATTTTCAATCGCTTTTTGATAATTTCCAATTGATTTTTCTGATAATGCTTTGAAAAAAAATTGTTGAAATTTCAAGTTTTCTTCTTCCAATGAATCTTTAGCCAAAGGAATGCTATCCTGACAAAATGAGTGCAAAGAAATAAAAGAAAAGAAAAAAGAAAAGAGAATTAATTTGTTGTTGTAAACACCTCTCTTTTCTATTGAATTTTTTTGCTCTATTCTTTTAGTCATTTATATTAATTCGGAATAATCACCAATGCTAACAGATGTATACGAGCCATTATATTTTGCATGGTTTCCAATCATCGCATTGTCTAAATCTGCATTAAAAATCTCAACATTAGATTGAATTAAAGAGTTTACAATTTTAGAGTTTTCTACAATGCTATTCTCTCCAATAGAAACATAAGGGCCTATTGTTGTGTTTTTAAGGACTACGTTTTGTCCTACAAAACAGGGTTGAATAATTTCAGAGTTCTCTAAAACTACATCATGAGAAACTAAATTATTACCAGCTTTGTCTTCAAAACCCAAAACTTGTTTGTTCGTGTCTACTGTTGGGTCTTTTTTACCACAATCCATCCAAGCATTTACGGTACCAGGTACAAATTTTGCACCTTGTAGTTTTAAAGACTCCAATACATTCGTTAATTGATATTCATTATTTTCTTTCAAGTCGTTATCAATTAAATACTGAATTTCTTCACGTACTTTTTTTCCATCTTTAAAATAATAAATTCCAATGATTGCCAGATCAGAAACATACTCTTTTGGCTTTTCTACAAAATCAGTTATGAAACCCTCTTTTAACTTGACAACTCCAAAAGCACTTGGGTCTTTAACTTGCTTTACCCAGATTGCACCATCTGCAGTTGCATCTAATTTAAAATCTGCTTTGAATAAAGTGTCTGCAAAAGCAACAACACAAGGGCCGCTTAAAGATTCTTTTGCACAATATATAGCGTGTGCAGTACCCAACGCTTCCTCTTGAACATAAACAGTACCCTTCGCTCCAAGTTCTTCTGCAATTTTAATTAATTTTTCTGAGGTATTTTCAGGAAATCCTTTTGCAACAGGACCTATAATAAAGGCGATCTCCTCTATGTTTTGATTTACAACAGACGTAATATCTTCTACCAGACGTTGTACAATTGGTTTTCCTGCAATGACCGTTAATGGTTTAGGGACTGTTAGTGTGTGTGGTCTTAAACGAGATCCAATGCCAGCCATGGGTACTATTATCTTCATGTTTTTTTTGTCAATATTTAAAAACGCAATATAATACTAATTAAGAAATTCATGAAATTGAACTTTGTAAAAGTCAGTTTTATAGTTATAATTTCTAACCCCATATTTCATTAGTTTTGGGGATATAAAAATTTCATTGTTTTCAGTTATTGACAGATATTTTTAATTGCTTTAACTTTACTATGAGAAAAGTGTCGTTTAATCTTTAATCCCCAAACTAAAATTTTCCCAAAAATTAAATGACTTAAAAACCCAAGTTAGCACTTGGGTTTTTTGTTTCTTTGCAAAAAACAAAACTTGTGAATTATTTATCTGTAGAAAATATTTCTAAATCTTATGGAGAACGGATCTTATTTGAAGACATCTCTTTTGGAATTAACAAAGATCAGAAAGTTGCTTTTGTGGCTAAAAATGGAAGTGGTAAAACATCTATTTTAAATATTATTGCTGGATTAGACATTCCTGATTCTGGCCAAGTTGTTTGCCGAAAAGGAATTTCTATAGCATATTTAGCTCAAAAAGACGAGATCGACCCTAATTTAACCATCGAAGAAACTATTTTCGCCACAGACAATAAAATCCTTTCTATTGTCAATCAATATGAAAGTGCCTTAAAAAAACCTGAAGATGCAGACGCATATCAAGCTGCTTTTGAATTAATGGAGCAATACAATGCCTGGGATTTTGAAACACAGTACCGACAAATTTTATCTAAATTAAAATTAGAAGACCTAACACTAAAAGTTGGCGCTCTATCTGGAGGTCAAAGAAAAAGGCTGTCTTTAGCAATTGTTTTAATAAATAAACCAGATTTATTAATTTTAGATGAACCAACCAATCATTTAGATTTAGAAATGATAGAATGGTTAGAGGCTTTCTTTGCAAAAGAAAAGATTACCCTATTTATGGTAACACACGATCGTTACTTTTTAGAGCGCGTATGTAACGAAATTTTAGAATTAGACCAAGGCAAAATCTATAAATACAAAGGTAATTATTCTTACTATCTTCAAAACAAAGAAGAACGTTTAGCGTTAGAAGCAACAAATTTGGGGAAGGCTAAAAGTTTATTTAAAAAAGAATTAGAATGGATGCGAAAGCAACCAAAAGCGAGAACTACAAAATCGAAATCTAGAATCGATGATTTTTACCAAATTAAAGAAAAAGCACATCAACGAAGAAAAGACCATCAAGTTCAATTAGAAATAAATATGGAGCGTTTAGGGAGTAAAATTTTGGAACTCCATAAAGTATCTAAATCTTTTGGAGACAAGAAGATCTTAGAGCGTTTCGATTATGTTTTTAAGCGTGGAGAGCGTGTGGGTATTATTGGTAAAAACGGAACAGGGAAGTCTTCATTTTTAAATATTATTACCCAAAAAGCACCTTTAGATGGGGGTAAAGTGATTTTGGGTGAAACTGTAAAATATGGCTACTATACACAAGCCGGAATTGAGATCAAAGAAGGTCAGAAAGTAATTGAAGTTGTAAAAGAATTTGGAGAATTTATTCCGCTTTCCAAAGGAAGAAAAATTTCTGCATCACAATTATTAGAACGCTTTTTATTTGACAAAAAGAAACAATATGATTTTGTTGAAAAACTCTCTGGGGGAGAACAAAAGAGATTGTATTTGTGTGCTGTTTTAATTCAGAATCCCAATTTCTTAATTTTAGATGAACCTACAAACGATTTAGATGTTGTTACCCTAAATGTGCTTGAAAATTTCTTATTAGATTATCCAGGAAATCTTTTGGTAGTATCGCACGATCGCTATTTTATGGATAAAATTGTAGATGCCTTATTTGTTTTTAGAGGGGAAGGAGTTGTAGAGAATTTTCCTGGAAATTATTCCGACTTTAGAGCGTATGATGTTTCTGCTCCAAAAGAAATAAAGAACGAAAAAACAATTGAAAAAATTGAGAAAAAGAATCCGAAAAATGCTTTAAGTTACAATGAAAAAAGAGAATTTGGTTCTTTAGAAACAGATATCGAAAAACTTCAAAGAAAAAAAGCAACAATTGAAGCTCAGTTTTTAAATGTAGAAATTGAAGCTGATGATATTGAAAAAAAATCTCAAGAATTGCAAGAAATAATTTCCAATATAGAACAAAAAGAGGAACGTTGGTTTGAGCTTTCTATGAAATTAGAAGATTAATTTACACTTACAATATCTTTTTCTTTCAACAATTCTTGATTGTTAAATCGCAATAAAATTTGTGCTACAGCAATGATATCTTTTTCACAATAAGTTACAATTCGTTGTATGTTTTTTTCCTTGTAATAAACGTTTGCAACTTCGCTGCCATCGATATCATCTTTTGGAGATGGAATGCCTAAAATAGCCGTTAATAGTTTCAAAGACGTATACTGTTTGTAATCTCCAAACTTCCACATTTCTAAAGTATCTAAATGAGGTACTTCCCAAGGTTTTTTTCCAAATAGATTTAACTTATTTGGCAATTCTATTTGATGCACAATCATTCTTCTTGTTATAAAAGGAAAATCGAATTCTTTACCATTGTGCGCGCATAAAACATGGCTCTTTTTTGTAAAATGTGTTTCTAACAATACTTTAAAGTCGGTTAAAATTTGATGCTCGTCATCACCAAAAAAAGAAGTTAAGCGCAATTTTTTTTTATTTTGAACCGCTACAAAATAACCCACCGAAATACAGATTATTTTACCAAATTCTGCCCAAATACCTGCCCGCTCATAAAACTCCTCTGCTGTATGTTCTTCTTTACGTTGGTAGTGTGTTTTTTTTTCGAAAAGTTCTTGAGTTTCTTTCGATAACTCATTCCACTGTTCTTTTTCTGGCACAGTTTCTATATCTAAAAATAGAATATCATTGAGTTTTACAGACAAATTCATAGCAATAGGGATTTCTTTTTCAATCTAAATATACAAAAAAAGCTCCGAATATATTCGGAGCTTTTATCATACGTAGATTTTATACTGTTTTATCTGATTACCAATTTCTTAGTAGCCGTTTTTCCTTCTTCCGTAACTTTAAGAATATACATTCCTGCGTTAATTGAAGAAACATCAATATCTTTCTTTATCCCTGAAAAACTTGAGGAAAGTACTTTTTTACCTAAAAGATTAAAAATAGTAAGATTCTTTGTTGATGAGCTTGCAGAAGAAATATTTAAAATTCCCTCAGATACTGGATTTGGATAGATCGCAAAACCTTCTATTGAATTTCTATTTACTGAAAGTGAAGTATTTGCATAAGTTCCAATTGGAAAAGGGGTTGTTGCTGTTGCGTTATTTGTTCCCCCTCCTAATCCACCAACGCCACTATAATTCCAATTTGAAGATTTAAAAGTAGTTCCTTCCGGACCTGTATTGGGTTTTCTATAAGCCCAACCATCTAAATAATCATAAGCTTCATTAGAAAAATCATTATCTACATCGCCATAAACATCAATTATTTGACCATTTTCATATAGTTCTATAGCATCGTTTCCATTAATACCCATTGATCCTGAAGTGTGTGTTGGAGATATTCCAAAGAACACATTAAAATTAGTAGCTTCTGTAGCAACGTATATAAAAGTTCCCGCAGTAGCTGAGCCAGCAGGAAAAGAAAACTCAACATTCCCAGCAGTAGAACCACCACCATTACTTACTGAACTAACACCAAATAAGGTTAAATCTGCTATGTCTTTTAAAACATAAATTTCTACACCTTTTGGTGTTCCTCCTGATAATGAACCATCATAAACTCCAGTAATTACCATACTATTTGTTGGTACTCCATAAACAGAACCATTGACAGTAATAGTTTCATCTGTAATACCTGTAGAGGATATTGTAATATCTCCTGTGTAATTCCCCGCTGACAACCCATCTTTTAAACGAACATAAATAGTTGTTGAAATAACAGTCCCCGAACTAGGAGTAATATTTACAGAACTTCCAAATCCCGTATCTGTAGCTAAAGAAATTTCATAGTTTGTTGGAGCAGTAGCTACGACATCAGTTGTTAAAAACAACCCTTCTACTGAAAAGCTATCTTCTGGTGATGGACCACCCTCACTTATAACATAATTAAAATCATCTAAAAATGCTGTCACTGTGATTTGTGGATCTGCTGCAGTAATTTCCCCTGACAAAGCAAGAGTTTGATTATTCACCCCGGTAGAAGTAATAGTTACATCTCCTGAATATGTGTTTACACCTAAACTAGCTTTTAATCGAACATATACAGGGGTGGAGGCTACAGTACCTGCCGTTTGTGTTAACACAACCGAATCTGTAAACGTACCTCCAGAAGTTAAAGAAACTTCGAAGTTTGTTGGAGCAGTTACATTAACATTTCCCGATAAATTTATTCCTCCTACCGTAAATGTTTTTTCTTCAGAAGGTCCATTTCCTTCAAAATAATCTAAACCTGTTACATCTGCACCCACAGAAATAGTTGCACCCGTTGCTGTCCCAATCCATTCACCAGGATCAAATCCACCAGGTGCAACTTGTGCACCACTCCCAAAACCTTGATCATTATCAGTATTCCATTCACTAGCAGTCCAAACTGGATTAGAGCTACTAACAGATGCAGCTCTCTCCGCTCTTCCATCTTCAAAGTTATCAGCAGAACTTGAGTTATTTGAGTCTACTCCTGGTGTTCCATATATATCAATAGTGGTGTCCGAATCATCAAAAATAGCAATTTTATCATCACCATTGCTATCTACTGGTCCACCTGTTCCACCGATTACATCAGCATCCACCCCATAAACGGAAGCAAATGTAGTACCATTAGCAGCTATAATCGCGAATGATCCTGGTGCTAAAATACCTATTGGACTTAAGTCAACACCTGTGGATTGCGGATCTGTTTTTTCGTTGGTCCATCTTCTAAGTTCCCAGCCAGTTAAAACAACATCGGAATCACTAACATTATAAATTTCTACAAAACGTGCACCAGCATTATTCGTTGGGTCAGCTAATTCGGTGATTATAACTTGCCCAAAAGTGCTGACGCTGAAAATTAAAGATAAACATACTGTTAAAATGTAATTTTTTTTCATGTGATATCGTTTTTTAAAGTTTCTTTGTAAAAGTAATAATAATTAAACTGTTTGACAAAAACCTTTAGATTAATTCAATGTTAAGAAAACTTTTAAAGATTAAATGATTGTTAAGAGGTTATTTTTGTTGTTTTTTATCAGTATTTTTGATTGCATACATTTGTTAGCATTATGAATAATAACGATATTAAAATTTTATTGGTTGATGATGAGCCCGACATTATAGAAATTGTTGGATATAATTTAAGAAATGAAGGATATCAAATTTTTACCGCTAGTAATGGGCTAGAAGCTATAAAATTGGCTAAAAAACACATCCCTCATTTAATTTTATTAGACATCATGATGCCAGAAATGGATGGTATTGAAGCTTGTGAAAAGATTAGAAAAATCAACTCTTTAGAAAATGTGATCATCTCATTTTTGACTGCAAGAGGAGAAGACTACTCTCAAGTTGCCGGTTTTGAATCTGGTGCAGATGACTACATTACAAAGCCTGTTAAGCCAAAAGTTTTGGTAAGTAAAGTAAAATCTCTGCTAAGGAGGCTGAAAACTGCAGAAAAAGGTGAAGATACTTTTAAAGTTGGTGATATTGTTATTGATAGAGATGCATACGTTGTTTACAAAGCTGGAAAAAAGATTTCTCTTCCAAGAAAAGAATTTGAACTGTTTTCTTTACTAACTTCTAGACCAAGTAAAGTTTTTAAAAGAGACGTAATTTTAGATACTGTTTGGGGGAATGAAGTTGTGGTTGGTGGAAGAACTATAGATGTACACATCAGAAAGTTGAGAGAAAAAATTGGCGATGAACACTTTAAAACCGTTAAAGGAGTAGGGTATAAATTTGTTTTAGAAGACGAAGATAAATAGATTTGTCTCAATGAAATTGAAAAGAACATACGCTTATGCGCTTTGGTCCGCATTTTATTTAACAATACTTTTTGTTGTTATAGCCTCAATATCATACTATTTTGTTATTTCACAATTAGGAATCCTTTCTGTAATCCTTTCTATTGTAGCCCTTTTCTTTATTTCATTTGTTATTATTCAATACAGAGCAGAACATTTTATATACAGGCGTTTAAGAAAAATATATGAAGATGTTTCAATATTAGATGTAAACGATTTACAAAAAGATTCTGTTTCAACTGATATTGAAGAACTTTCTAAAAGAATGCAAAAGTTCGTAGAAGGGAAACGACTTGAAATTAAAGATTTAACAGAAAGAGATTCTTTTAGAAGAGATTTTTTAGGAAATGTAGCCCATGAACTTAAAACTCCCTTATTTACTGTTCAGGGATATATATTAACCCTAATTGAAGGCGCTGTTAACGATAAAGAAATAAGAACTAAATATTTAGACAGGGCGAATAAAGGAGTGGAAAGGTTGGTGGCTGTTGTTAAGGATTTAGACATGATTGCCAAGTTAGAGAATGAAGGCATGAAGCCAAATATAGGCGTTTTTAACATCTTAGAGCTCGTACAAAATGTCTTCGATTTGTTTGAAATGAAAGCAAAGAAAAGAACCATAACATTAAAATTTGATAGAGTTTATGAGTTTCCTGTTTTTGTAAAAGGTGATGCAGAAAAAATAGAGCAAGTTTTGATAAATCTGATTGTAAATTCTATAAAATACGGAAAACCGAATGGTACAACTATTGTTGCCATTGACAATTACAGTGATCATAAGTTTGTAACGAAAGTGATTGACAATGGTGAAGGAATTAAGCAACAACATCTTTCGCGACTTTTTGAACGATTTTATAGAGTAGACCAAAGTAGGTCTCGAGAACAAGGAGGATCTGGATTGGGCTTATCTATTGTAAAACATATCATTGAAGCCCATGATGAAACAATTTTATTAAAAAGCACCTACGGAGTGGGTTCTGAGTTTTCATTTACGCTCAAAAAGGCTGAATAAATTTGCTTTTAAATGAGTTGCTTCCGTTTTTAAGCCTTTCATTTTTTGGACTTGTAATAATTTTTCTTTAGAAAAATGAGCTATTGTAGAAAAAGGAGCAATTCTATTTTCTTGTAAATATTTTGCTAAATACACTTGTTCAGGTTGGTTTTCTGTTGGAATAAAAAAGACTTTTTTTCTTAAAATCGCAAAATCCATAATTGAAGAATATCCAGATCTAGAAATAATAATTTCACTTGAATTAATCATTTTTTGAAGCGCATTAGACAATAGATAATTATAGAAGGTATTATTTCCTAAAGTCCATTTTTTTTGTTTGCCTGCAACAATTCCTAACACGAAAACAATATTTCTAGAATCATTTTTAAACTCAGAAATAAGTTTCGTTTCCAACAAAGTTCGATTCGGTTCTGGTCCTGATAGCAAGACTAAAATATCTATTTTTTTTTCTAAAACTTCTTTTTTAAATCTACTTAAGATACCTATAAACTTATAATTTAGATTTTTTTTTGTGGAGGATAACCTTCCAGAAAATTGAGAACTAGGAGTGTCAGGGATCCAACATTCATCGTATTTTTTAATAATTTTTTGATGAAGAAAACTGCTAAAAAAAGTGGTAGCACGTGAAAGAACATTTATTTGATGTGTTAGATAGACTGAGGGAACCAAGGAACTTCTTACGCCAAATCTATTGTCAGATATGACACCAACAACATCTTTGTTTTTAAGAATAAAATCATTAATTATCTTCTTTTCTTGCTGAACAGATTTTACCATCGAAGGGAATTGAAAAAGGATTTTCAATTTTAAATTTCTACCATAGGAAATATGGTAAGACGGAAGTTCAAAACTTTCTAAATTAGGAAATTCTTGCTTTAAAAATTGCAAGGCACTTCCGTCGGAAGCGATGATAGGCGTATAATTATTTTCTAGGAGCGAATAGATAATTGGCACACAACGGGAAGCATGACCTAATCCCCAATGCAAAGGTGCTACAATTACTTTTTTTCCCATTATAATAGATCAAAACCAATGTCTTTTCTGTAATTCATTTTATCAAAATGAATCGCATCAATACTCTTATACGATTTTTCTAAAGCCTCTTCTATGGTTTCTCCAAATGAAGTAACCGCCATCACCCTACCTCCATTTGAGACTATTGTATTGTCTTTAATAGTTGTTCCTGCGTGAAAAACAGTAGATTCTGTGACCTTTTCTAGGCCTGTAATCTCTTTGTGTTTTTCATACGCTTCTGGATATCCTCCAGCTACCAGCATTACAGTTGTAGCTGTTTTAGGGGTGACTTTAAACGATTTTTCATCTAAATTTTGGTTTGCAACACCTTCGAATAAATCAAATAAATCCGACTCAATTCTGGGGAGTACAACTTCAGTTTCTGGGTCTCCCATTCTTACATTGTATTCTACTACAGAAGGATTGCCATTGTCATTCATCAATCCAATAAAAATAAATCCTCTATAGTCTATTCCATCTTTTTGCAAACCAGTAATCGTAGGTTTTACAACCAAATCTTCTACTTTATTTAAAAAAGCAGCATCTGCAAAAGGCACTGGAGAAATTGCTCCCATTCCACCTGTATTTAAACCGGTATCTCCTTCACCAATTCTCTTGTAGTCTTTTGCTGAGGGTAAAATTTTATAGCTTTTACCATCTGTTAAAACAAATACCGACAATTCTATTCCTTTTAAAAACTCTTCAATAACCACGGTAGTGGATGCCTCTCCAAATTTTTGATTGGACACCATTTCTTCCAATTCTATTTTTGCTTCCTGTAAAGAATTTAAAATTAAGACTCCTTTTCCTGCTGCTAAACCGTCTGCTTTTAGAACAAATGGAGGTGCTAAGGTTTCTAAAAAAGCAAACCCTTCTTCTAAATTTTCTTTGGTAAATGATTGATATCTTGCCGTAGGAACACCGTGTTTTTGCATGAATTGTTTCGAAAAATCTTTACTCCCCTCAAGTAAAGCACCATCCTTTTTCGGACCTATAACGGGTATGTTTTTCAGTTCATTGTCCGATAAAAAGAAATCATGAACACCAGCAACCAATGGAACCTCTGGCCCAACAACAACCATTTGAATATCATTTTCTAGAACCGCTTTTTTTAACGCTTGAAAGTCGGTAATATTTATAGTAATATTTTTTGCAATTTTATGGGTCCCTGCATTACCAGGAGCCACAAAAAGCTCATTAATTTTATTACTTTCTGATAATTTTAAAGCAAAAGCATGTTCTCTACCTCCAGAACCTAAAATAAGTACATTCATTTTTATTGTTGTTGTTGTTGCAAATATATTTTAAATAATTAAGGAAATTAGAATCCCCACTTTAAAAAATATTTTATTGCAGAAGAAAGGTGATGAAAAAATAATTTTATATTTTTTGAGGAACCTCTTTGATGTTGATGGGTAATTTTTACCTTTGGATAATACAACTTCTTTTTTCCTAATAAATCAATTTTTCTGCAAATATCAGCATCTTCCATATATAAGAAATAACGTTCGTCAAACCCCTCTAAGGTTTTAAAATCTTCGGTTTTAAAAAGCATAAAACATCCATGAATGAATTCTGGATAAAATGGCTTTTCTAAATTTTTATTTCTGTATTCATTGTGAAAAATTTTACTTTTTGACAGTTGTAACTTTCTATTTATTAGTTCAAAAAAAGTGGGATGTTTTCTGCAAATAAATTGTTTTTGTTTATTTGGATAAACAACATTGGGAGAGATAAAAGAAACTTCAGGATGATGATCGAAAGCTTTTATTAAGTTTGGTATTACATCAGAATTAAATTCAACATCTGGATTTAATATTAAATGAAATTTTGAATTAATTTTGTCTAAAATAAGGTTGTGAGCTTTTCCAAAACCTATGTTTTTTCCATTAAAAAGATACTCTATTTCTGGATGCTTGAAGTAATTTTCTAATAAATTTTGTGATGAATTATCTACCAAATAAAGCTTCTTTTCTATTGGGACTCCTAAAAAAGAATGCACCGTTTTTTTTAAGGTATCTATATTCTCATTAAACAAAACGATTGAAGCTGTAATCATCGTTAATACGCATTTTCTTCTCCCTTAAAAACGTTTGAAATGGTTTTGTAAATAATTTTAATATCTAAGAAAAACGACCAATTTTCTATGTAAAAAATATCTAACCGTACTCTGTTTTTAATATCAGATTCTATTTTTATTTCTCCTCTATAGCCGCTAACCTGAGCCAATCCTGTAATCCCTGGTTTTGCAATATGTCTTTTTAAATAATCATCAACCGCTTGTTGATACTCTATAGACAAGCTTTCTACATGAGGCCTGGGTCCTACAACACTCATATCTCCAAAAAGGACATTTATAAATTGTGGTAATTCATCCATGCTCGTTTTTCGTAAAAAAGCACCTATTTTTGTGACTCTAACATCATTTTTTGAAGCATGAATTTTATCTGATAGGTCATTAATTTTCATGGACCTAAATTTATAACAAATAAACTCTTTTCCTTTAAAACCCTCTCTTTTTTGTTTAAAAACCAAAGGTCCTTTTGACTCAAGTTTCACCAAAACCCAAAGAATAGGAACTAACCAAGAAAGTAAAAAAATACAAATCACTAAAGAGAAAAGGATGTCAAAAATTCTTTTAATATAAATATTTTCAGAAAACTCAAAAGGAAGTTTATTTACATTTAAAACTAACAAACCATCATCATAATATTCTGCAGTTTGATTTTTACTATACAACTCATTTGAATTTGGAATGAGCTTCAAAACAATATTTTTAGCTATTGCAAACTTATTTATTTCTCTTAATTGATGTTTACTTAAAGAGGTAGATGAACAGTAAAGCTCATCTACTATGTTTTCAACAGCATACTGAAAAACATCTTCTAAACTTCCTAAATACTCTTTGTTTTTAGAGACTTTACTAGAAAAGTACCCTAAATAATTATACCCTAAATTCGCTTTGCTTTTAAAAAGTCTGATAATATTTTGTGAAGAATCATCAAAGCCAACAACAATTGTGGTTCTGGAGTTATTACCAAATGACCTATATTTATTTAACAATATAAACCATAGAAATTTTACACTAGAAATACTTAAAATTATCGTAACTAAAATTATAAACTGGTTGTTTACAACAGTTCCTTCTCTAAAAACACCATAATAGGTAAAATATCCAAGAAAGAAAATTAAAAATTGTTTGAGTAAAAGACCCAATAAACTAAAAGGTCTTGAATATCTATATACCTTATAGAAACCAAAAAAATAAGAAGTAACCACCCAAAAAATAGAAATATAGGATAAAAAATAAAAATTGAGGTAGTGCTGATCATGAAAAAAATAAACGATTCCATTAATGAATAATACATCTATAATTATCTGGAGAGGCTTTATTAAATAAGAATATCTTTTTTTCAAGTATTTTTTATTTTTCGTATTGCAAATATATCCTTTTAACGTAAAACTTTGTGAATCATTTTATCAATTGTAAAAAAGTTTTTGGCAACCATTTTTTGATGCGTAAAATCTACGGGTTTTTCTAGCAATAGAAGAAGAGATGTTATAAGCTCTTTTGTATTCCAATTCGTAATTACAAAATCTAAATTATTTTTATGAAATAATTTACTTAGCTCGCTTCCCGGTTCTGTAATCAGAAAAATCTTACACTCTGAAGCTAGTAAATTAGGCAATTTCGAAGGCAAAGAACCTTTCGAAGTTCCTTCTTTTTGCGGAATGATTTGGACATCACTTTTTTGATACAACTCTCCTAAATTTTCTTTTTTAACCAATTCGTGAAAACGAATATTTGAGTTGGTATTTGATCTTTTTAATTTATCATATGCTTCTCCTTTTGAGAAAAAATGAAAAATAACATTATGAGTGCATACTGAAGCTTGCTGAAAAAAGTCAAATAATTGATTTGGATTTTGTTTTTCTCCCAAAGCTCCAGAGTATACGACATGCTTCTTGCCTTCATCAAAAATATGCTCTAAATCGTTTGTTGGATTTTGTTTTATTGTAATAAATGGATATTGAACTTCTAGCTTTTTTTCATTTAGGGAATATAAACCTTTAGCTTGTTCTTTCATTTCACTAGAAAGAAAAACTATCTTGTTACATCCTTGGTAGCATTTTTTTTCTATTTTATGAATGAAAAAATGAACTAATTTATTTACAATCCCTTTTTTACCAATAGAATACACCTCTTGCAAATCATGCACCATAGCAATTTTTTTTATTTTTTTACTTAAGAATGGTAAAATTAAATAAAAGGCAAAACTTGGCGGGAAAACAGGTATTATACTATCTTTATTTTTCTGATGTTCTTTTATTTTTCTTAAGACAAAAAAAGCAAAACTGAACTCTAAAATTAATCTTCTAACGATTGTTTTTTTTGTAAAAAATAAGTGCTTTCCGCCTCTAATTATTTGAATTCCTTTTAATTTTTCTTGACTCTCTTTTATTTTCCAATCTGGATAAAATGGATGATAACATAACATTGTTACGTTATGCCCATCATTTCTTAAAGCAATTGCAAAATCAGTATTAAACTTGCCTGTTGATATTGGTTCCGGGAAAAAAAAAGGGGAAATTATTAAGATATTTTTTTTGTTATTCACTTAATCGTTCTCTTATAATTTTAGCGGGGTTTCCTACACAAACTTTATTTGCAGGCAAATCTTTATAGACACTACTTCTAGAGCCAACAACTGTTCCTTCTTTTATGGTAATTCCTGGTGCAACGAAAACATCTGTCGCCAACCAACACTGATTTTCTATTGTTATTTTTTTTTCAAAAATAGGGAAATCAATTTGTAAATAATCGTGTGAACCTGAGCAAAGATAAGATCTTTGAGATATTACTACGTTATTTCCAATCTCAATATTTCCTAGTGTGTATAAATCTACATCATCACCTATCCAGCTAGAATCTCCAATGCTTAGTTTCCATGGATATGTAATTTTTACTGAGGGTCTAATAATTACCTTTTTACCAATCTTTGCACCAAAAAGGCGTAATAAAAACCTTCTAAACCCATACATAAACTGCGGAGACATTCTAAAGAATGTTCCTTGTACAAGCCACCATAATTGAACAGTAAAAGCATTTCTACCTCTAAAATTTTGTGGTAATTTAAATTTACTTAAATCTTGTTTGATCATCACTTATTTTTTCGGGTACATAAATAAATTTATTCAAAAATAGTATTAAAAAATAAAACAAAATTACCCCTGATTGTCTCAACAGAATATTTTCAGTCAAAAATACGATGGAATAAAATATTATAATCAAAATTAGAAGATTATTTTTACTTTTTATTGCATCCCTAATATTCCAAATAAGAAAGAACAAAAACAAAAATAATCCCAGCACACCTGTTTTTAAAGTGATGTCTAGATATTGGTTATGTGTATTATACTTACCAACCATTTGTTTAGCATTATTTTCCAGGTAACATTCGTTCAACTTTAATTGTACGTTACCCACACCATAACCTGTTATTATATTATTATGAAGCAATTTATATCCACATTTATAAGTTTGAACCCTATAACTATTTGAAAAATTAGAATCTACCCTAGCATATGTTTGAAAATTAATCAACTCTTTCATTCTTCTATTGTATTGAAAAAGTAAACTCATAATAACAGAAAACAGGATTATTAAGTATATTTTGTGTCTACTCCTCTTAATTTTTAGGAAAGTATAAATAAAAAAAGATAATAAAAGAGCAATAATAACTCCTCTACTGGAAAGTAGAATTAAAAAAAATGCATTAATGATAAAGCACAATATGAATAATAAATTCTGACGTCTAAACTTAATATTTTTAATTTTCATTATTTGAAATAAAAACAAAATTGAAATCGCGCTAAAGACTGAAGCATAAATTGGATGCAGCCCTATGTAGGGGACTTTTTCTATTAATGTTCTTACCTTATTTATGTACCAATTGCTGTAATAGTAGGTGTCCGAATCTAAAAGAACATAAAAGATAATAACAATTGCAAAAATTGAGGTGCTAACCACAAAACCCTTAAGAAAAATAAATTTTAATTTATTATTAAACTTATAGGATGGCAAGAGTATCGTAAAAATTATTGGTATAATTAAAATGGATAAAGTGGTTTCCAAAACTTGTTTTGACTCGCCAACTTTTTCATTAAAAAACAAAAATGAGATACAAAATAATAGATAAATAGAGCTATTAACAAAAAAGTCTTTCCAAAGAAAAGGTTGTCTCTTGAATTTAAATAAACTAAACAGTAATAAAAATATTACCGAAAGTCCTTTAATTCTATTTGGTAAAATAGGGAATAAACAAAAAACAAGAAGACTCCAATAAATAAAGTCTACATTTTTCAAGTTATTAATTAACTTCATCTAACGACTTATACTTAAATTTATATTTGTTTAGCCAACTTGTTATTACTAGAATAATCCATAAGAATATGAATACCAAAAATTCATCAGAAAATGGCATTCTGAAAATGAGAACTCCAAAAATAAAAAGAATTATTCCAGAAATTGCTCCAAAATTTTTCAATAATTTGGTAAAGAGATAATCCATTATTAATAAGAAAATTGGTGTTAAAATTATTCCAAATAAATAAAAATTCATGTACATCTCACCAATAATAGTAGTAACTAAAGAAGCTCCTCCAAATTCTTTAGCAGCAAGAGTAGTAATACTTTCAGGTTTAGAGGTCCAAATTGATCTTGGCAAATAAAAGAATAAAGGCTTTAAATAAGTAGAGCCATATAAAAACTTGTCATAACTATTAAAAATCAAGTATAACACGTTCATGTTAATTGATTCAGAAATTTCTAAAAAAAACATTGAAACTTTTGGAGGTTCAAGCGAAATTGCTCGCAATAAAGATGCTACAAAAACAGAAAATGTGGGTATTCCTTGTTCAAACAATGGACCTCTCATATGTTTGAATATAGATGCGAAATAGCCTAGAAAAAATACGACTGGAAGGATTATAGGAGATAGATTGAACATTCTTTTTGGAAATCTCTTTAAAAATATTAGCCCTACAGTTATAGCTGCACAGAACAGGTAAATTCGATTTCCTGTAAAAAACATATCTAAAATCACAAAAGAGAAAACATATGTAAAAAACTTATAAACCCCATAATCTTTATTGAGCCACTTATAAAACAATGAAGCAATAATTAAAATTTTAGATGAATTCAAAACAAAAGCTACTAAAACAGCCAAAGAACCAGAAGATTCAAAAAAGTTATGTCTATTGTCATACCAATTACCTCCTTTCAAAAGGCCAGAACCAATAAAAATAATACCCATTCCAATTATATAGCTAATTATATAACTAGAAATTAATGGTTTAAACTTATTATTAAGATTTCCTTTTATTTTTAATTGTGGCAAGTATAAGTATAAAATAATTGAAAAAATAAAAAGAATTAAAACTATTGAAGACTGTATATTATTCTTCATAATTACATTTTTAATTCCTGTATTTCCAAAACCAGAAATGGCTAATTTGATTTCACCAGTAAAAATCATTACCCAAAGAGGAAGAAATACAAAAAACAGCAAACCAAAACAAATACCAAGTTTAAAAGTAAAATCACGCTTAAGTAAGTTAAACATAAAAAATATGAGTAGAAGAAAAAACTCGGTAATAAATAAAAAGGATATCAAATGCTGCATACAAGAAATATATTATTTCTATTTTAAAAATATATCTATTATTCTTTCTTCAAACCTATCAAAGGTGAAATTTGCTAAAAATAACTCTTTATTCGTTAACATTATTTCTTTTAAAGAGCTTTTATTAAGAATTAAATACTCTAGTTTGTTTTTTAAATCTGAAACATCACCTTTTTTAACAAAATAGCCATTTCTTTTGTCTTTTATTAAATCTGGAATTCCAGCATGTTTTGTTGTCACAATAACATTATTTGTTGCCATGGCTTCTATAATAGAAATAGGCTGGCCTTCCATTTTATAATACGTTGGCAAAACAAAAACATTGCCCCAATTAAGAAGTTTTTTCTTAGCCTCATTTTTTACAATACCTAAATATGAAATATTCTCTGAATCATTCATTAATTGATTAACTGCAAATTTTGATTTTTCATCTATATTGCCTGCAATCTTAGCTTTAAATTTCACCCCTTCTTTCTCCAATATTCTGAGCGCATTAAGTAATTCAATAATACCTTTTTCTTTCATTAAATTACTCAAGTATATAATTCTAATTTCACATATTTCAGAATGTTTTTTTTGATTATCAAATAAATAATTTTCTGCAAAATTAGGAACAGAAAATATATTATTACTGTCTAAAAAAGGGGTTAAATTATCATTTAGAGAGTTTGAAAGCACAATTCCCTTGTTAAACCTAGAAATTAAAAACTTATATATTTTCTTTTTCCAACTAGACAGTAATTTATACTGATCTTTAATGAAATTGCCATGTACATGTATTATTAATTCTTTTCTTAACAATTTTGAAAATAAGATGAAAGGTGCATATTTAACAATGCCAAAAAAAGTTTGTCCAGGAGTTATGTAAATTTTATCGACATTAAAAATTTTGTAAATTCTAAAATTTAAAAAGAGATAAAAAAAGAATTTTTTAAATGAAAAAACTCCCAAATCTTCATCGAATTCTGGAAATGTAGTATTTATTATTTGAGATTTGAATTTTACATTTTTATCTAGTATTTTTTTAACATTTAAATTCGCTAAAGAAACACCTGATATAGGATCAGGAAAAGGACCAACAATAAGTATTTTAATAGGGCTATTCATATACTAGCGAATTAAATCTATAAAAGTTTTGGCCATTGATTCAATGGAGTATGTTTCTTTACATAAATCTGAAATTACTTTTCTTTTCTGAATCCAATCTTCTTTGTTCTTGAAAACATCTAATAAAATTTCTCCTAAATGATCTGTGTTATCTGTTTTAAAGTACAAACCATTAACTTTATCTTTAAAAGCTTCTATTTCCGGAGAATGATTTTCATTTTTTGAAACAAGCATAGGTACTCCAAACCCAAAACTTTGAGTTATTGACAATCCTACATAACCTGGAGAGACACTAAAGAGTGAAGAATGATAATATTTTTTTAACTCTTCGTAACTTGAAACATGGCCTTTTATGTGAACTCTTTCCTTTAATTTATATTTTTGAACATAGTCAATCAATATTGATTTTTGATCGCCTGAACCCAATATTACCAAATTGGACTCTTTAGGTAATTTATTTAAAACCAAATGAAATGCTTTTACCAAGATTAATGGTTTCTTAAATTCAGTTAATCTTCCTACAAAAATAAAGTTATTTATATCATCAATTTTAAAATTTGATATCATTTTAGAGGATGAAATTACTGCATTTGGAGCTGCTAAAACTGTTTTATTCGGAAACTGTTCTAGTAGTTCTGTTTTCTGTTTATTCGTATAAACAATTATAGCATCTCCAAGAGATTTCATAATTTTCCTTAAATATTCAGTTTTTGAATCTTTGCCACCTCTGGACCATGCATGACCCCATAACAGAGTTTTTTTGAGAAATAATTTTCTAAAAATCAGTATTATCCAATTTGTTAATATTCTTGGATTCATCTCCAAAACTAAATCCCCTTTTATAAAAATAAGCTTAATAAAGTGACTTTGAATTAATAGCTTTTTAAATAAGAAATAGTTTCTAACTTTTATTCTTTCTATAGATTCATCATTTTTTAACGAACTTTCAAAATAAGAATCCCCTGAATACAAAATAAATCTTTCATGTAAGCTATCTTTTATTCTTCCAAAAAACAGTTTTCGATAGTCTGGGACAATGGATTGGAGTATAATTAACTTTTTCAATTTTTATTTTTTTTCAATTTTTGAAAACCGATGAGAGATAAAAATAACAAGAAAAACTCTGTAAAACTAGCAGATATTGCAACTCCATAAATAGAATATAATTTAATAAGCGGCATTATTATTATAATGTTCACTAACCCACCAAGTACAAGTATTTTTAATCTCCTATTATATTTCTTTAATGCTGGTAAAAGCAAAGTTACATATAACATATTTAATGAAGAAAACACAGCAATAGAAGCTAGTATCTGAAGAATTAAATAATAACTTGTTATAAATTCGTTGTTAAAAATAATTTCTAATATCTTCTCTGCAAAAAGAATAACAAAAATCATAATAACTATTCCAGAAAAAAGAATAGGGATTATTAATTTATTCACATAGTTTAAAATTTGTGAGTGCTTTTTATTTACAATATTAGGAAAAATTGCCTGATACAAGGGACTATAAACACTTTTTATTGCAAGAATTAATTTTTCCATACTTACATAAATTCCTGCTAAGGATTCTGTTGTAAATAACCCTAAAATCAACGTATTTAGAGATGTATATAAACTAACAAATACGTTTGATGTAAAAAGACTAAAGCTTTCTTTGCAAATTTTTATTATACTATTAAAATTAGTTTTTGATATATACACATATTTTAAACTTATTAAAAAACCTAATAAACCTGATAATATAAAGCCTAGACCATTAAATATTGGTGTGAGTAAATAATCACTTTCATTCTTAATAAATACAAATATTAGTATGGTAAATATTATCTTGGATAGTAAATTTATGATTGTTATAACCTTCATTTTTTCTATGCCCTGGAAAAACCAGGTTGGAAATAATGCTTGACCTATAACAACTCCAAAACTCAATAAGTATACTTCTTTATATACATTTATTTTGTAGATAAAGGTTACTATGAATAATAAAATAGTAAATGAAATTAATATCAGAAATGTTTTAATAAATAGGATATTAGTATAATACTTGGATAACATTTTTTTATCATCCTTTAATACAGCAACTTCTCTAGTAGCGCTAATATTAAAGCCAAAATCTACAATAATTCCCAAAAATATAGATAAAGAATGTGCCATCATTACTATCCCATAATTTGTTGTCCCTAAAACTCTTACTAAATATGGGAATGAAATTAGAGGTAACAGAAAATTACTACCTTGTATAACTAATAAGTATAAATAGTTTTTAAAGACTATTTGATTTCGAAGTTGATTAATCTTTTTTAACAAAATATTCTATACATGTTTATAAAAAATTTCTGAACACACTATAGCTTTCAAGAAGTTTATCCTTTTCAACTAAAATCATCTCTTCCTCGTTTAACATCCAATCTATATCTAAATCTTTGTCATTATAAACAACGCCACTTTCCGATTCTTTATTGTAATAATGATCACATTTGTAAGCAAAAATAGTGTCATCTTCTAATACAGAAAACCCGTGGGCAAAACCTCTTGGAATAAACAGTTGCTTATTATTATTCCCTGTTAATTCTATTGAAAAATGCTTGCCAAAAGTAGGTGAATCTTTTCTTAAATCTACCGCTACATCCAACACTCTACCTTTTATAACTCTTGTTAATTTTGCTTGCGCAAATTCTCCTTTTTGCAGATGCAAACCTCTTATCACCCCTCGCTGAGAAATTGATTGATTGTCTTGTACAAAATTAACTTTTAAACCTATTTTCTCTTCAAATTTTTTTTGATGAAAGCTTTCAAAAAAACTCCCTCTCTCATCATTAAAAACTGTGGGTTCAATTATAAAACACCCTTTTAAATTAGTTTCTGTAACCTTCATTATAACTTCATCAAATTTTCTCCATAGCCACTTTTTAATAAAGGTGCTGCTAATTTATATACTTGTTCTTTTGTGATAAACCCGCTTCTATATGCAGCTTCTTCTATAGAACCTATTTTTAAGCCTTGTCTTTGCTCAATTGCTTGTACAAATTGACCCGCTTGCATTAAAGATTCAAAAGTTCCTGTATCTAGCCAAGCCGTTCCTCTGTCTAATACTCGAACAGATAAATTTCCTTTCTCTAGATATATTTTATTTACATCTGTAATCTCTAACTCTCCTCTTTTACTTGGTGTGATATTTTTAGCAATTGCAACAACCTCATTGTCATAAAAATAAATACCTGGAACCGCAAAATTAGATTTGGGCTTTATTGGTTTTTCTTCAATTGAAATTGCGTGGTTATTCTCGTCAAATTCCACAACTCCATATCTCTCTGGATCATTTACATGATAGGCATATATGATACCTCCTTCAGGATTTGTATTTGCTTTTAGTAATTTTGGCAACCCCGATCCATAAAAAATATTATCGCCTAATATGAGAGCTACGTTGTCCTTTCCAATAAAATTTTCTCCAATAATAAAGGCTTCTGCCAATCCATTAGGATTTTCTTGCTCAGCATATTGAAAATCACATCCGTATTTTTTTCCATCACCTAATAACCTTTGAAACAAAGGTACATCCTGTGGGGTAGAAATGATTAATATTTCTCTGATTCCAGCAAGGATTAAAACTGAAATCGGGTAATAAATCATCGGCTTGTCATACACTGGCATCAACTGTTTGCTAACTGCCAATGTTAGTGGGTGTAACCTTGTACCCGAACCTCCTGCTAATACGATTCCTTTCATTTTATTGATACTTTCTTAAATACCATACAATGGTTTTCCGAATTCCTGTTTCAAAATTTTCATCTGCTTGCCAACCAAGCTCATGCTCTAATTTCGACGCATCTATTGCATATCTAAAATCATGTCCTGGTCTGTCTTTTACAAAACTAATTTGCTCTTTATAAGATGCTTTTTTAGGGATTACTTCATCTAAAACGCTACAAATGGTCTTAGCAATATATAAATTATCTCGCTCATTTTTTCCGCCAATATTGTACGTTTCTCCATTTTTCCCAGATTTAAAAACCATTTCTATTCCTTTACAATGATCTAAAACATACAACCAATCTCTAATATTTTGTCCGTCTCCATAAATCGGAATCTTCTCACCAGAAATGGCTTTTCTAATAATCGTGGGAATCAATTTTTCATCATGTTGTTTTGGGCCATAATTATTAGAACAATTGGTGGTAACAACATTCATTCCATAGGTATGAAAATAACTCCGTACCATAAAATCAGAGGAAGCCTTTGAGGCACTATACGGACTGTTTGGTGCATAAGGTGTTTCTTCTGTAAACAATCCTGTTTCACCTAGAGTTCCATATACTTCATCTGTAGAAATGTGATGAAATCTACAATTCTCATAACCTCTTCTATATACATTTGGAGATTCCATCCAATAATCTTTGGCCACATCTAACAAATTAAAGGTCCCAAAAATATTTGTTTTCACAAAGGCGTCTGGATTTGTAATCGAGTTGTCTACGTGAGATTCTGCAGCAAAATGAATGACTCCTTTAATATCATGTTGTTGAAATAGTTTTTCAACTAGTTCTCTATCGCAAATATCCCCCTGAATGAAATTGTATCTAGGATTCCCCTCAATTTCAGACACATTAGAAAAATCTCCTGCATACGACAGTACATCTAGATTTACAACGTTGCATGCTGTATTTGTTTTTAAAAAATAGGGAATAAAATTAGCCCCTATAAAACCCGCTCCTCCGGTTATTAAAATGTTCATTTTTAAGTTAATGGTTTGGCTGCCTTTTTATAAAATTTCCAAGCCCTATCATTGTGAAAATCAATAGTGTTAAGGCACATAAAAAGAATGGAGCTATAAACTTGCCTTTTTCATACCACTCAGCAATATTATAACCCGAATAAGGAAAACCTGACAAAACATTAATTGCTGTTTTTTGTTCTATAATATCTAAATTAATCTGTCTCCTCTCTGCTTCTAATACAAGACGATTTTCTAAAACTTTTGACTCATCAACTAGTAAGCCACTTGATTCTGAATCCCCCATGTACAAGCTCGTTCCATTTCCAGCAACTGCTTCTTTTTCTGATTCTTTTTGTCTTATCTTCAAATACTCATCTACTAAAGATTCTGTTTTTTTAATCTGTAAAAGTAGTGCTTGGTCTTTTCTTTCTAAATTCAACTTATTAACTTCAACCAATCCTTTTAAGTAAGAATTATTCGCAATTTGATCTACAAATATGCCTTCTATTTTTTTAAAAAGCGACTTATCCGTAGAGCTAACAGCTATTTTATGAAACTTAAAATTATAATCATATAATGATTCTTTATAGTCATCATATGTTGTTTCTAATCTTGACAATGAATCTAGACTACCAAAAAATTCTGAATACAATTCTACAAGTTGATTTTCGTTTATGTCTGGCTCAATATAAAATCCTTTTAATTTTGAAGCCTCACTTGGAGAAATTTTTAATCTTTTGGCCAATTCTAAAGTATCTTTATCTATTGACGCTAACTGATGAAATTGGTAAATATTTTCATAGACCTGTCTGGCTGAATTGAAATTAGTTTCAATAAATAAATTAGCATTGTACTTTGTAGCAGAAGTTGAATCTATTGCAAAACCTATGATAAAACCAATAATAATTGAACCCGCATACCAATATAGTCGTTTGTAAAAATGAGCTATTACTACTAAAACTAACTTATAAATTCTAGTGAAAATATTTGCTATAAAATCAAAAATCTTAGAAAATCCTCTTCCTATAATTACAAACAAAGACCCTAAATCGACCTCTTCCTCGTTCTTGTTTATTTTATTTGTTGTTTGATTGTTGTTTGACATATCTAATTTGTGTGAAATTCGCTTGTTTATTTTTTAGTAAAGATAACAAATTGGCAGAAATAAATTTATTCCTTTTTGGTGTAATGATGTAAATAGCCATTTAATTGTTTTATGAGGAGAAACACAACCATCAACCCTGTGGCTATAAACGAGAATAAGAATGCGTAATTTTTTGTTACACCTTTTATTTCGGTTCCTATGGGTTGAAAACTTGAAAGAACATTAATAATTTCATATTTGGTAGATTTTTGAGTTGAGATATCTTCTAAATCAGCATTGATCTTTCTATTGGTTTCAAACAACTCTAACTCTTTCGTTGTTTTATTCTGTCCCCCTAAATCGATACTTGTTCCCGTTGTGAGCTTCTTAGCCTCGGCAACCATCACTTCCATATATACTTTTCTTAAAGAATCTACTTGTGTTAAATTTTGTCGGTATAAAGAATCAGATCTATTTAAATTCTCATTGGTTAATTTCTTCAGCCTTTTAAAGTAGTTGTTATTTGCTACTGAAAAAATAATAACATCCTCTAATTTATCAAAAACATCGTTCTTTTCAGCTCGAACAGTCACTTTATGAACCTTATAATCAAAATCGGTAAATGAGTCTTCAAAATCTGAATACTCATAACTTTTTATGGTTAGTGTATCTATAGATAAAATTAAATCATCATAAGCATTGATGATATCTCTGTCTATCTTTAAGGGTTCTATTTCAAACTCCTTAAGCGATGCTGCTATATTTTTATCTAAATTAAATATTTTTTGAAGCGAAGCAGTATCTTTCTGTTTTACCAAATCGTTGTAATAATTTACATTATTATACAATTGTCTTGTGCTTTTAAAATTTGGCTCTAATAATAATTCAGCCTCGTAGCTATCTGCTTTTATTACTTCTAAAAAAACACCTAAAAGGAACCCTAAAAGTGAAGCTACTCCTATTTTAACAATATTTGTTTTAAAAAAAATAAGAATACAAATAATCAGATGAAAAAGTCCTTTGAAAATATTTCCAATAAAATTGAAAAGATTGGAAAAACCCTTTCCTATAGTTACAAATAGAGACCCTAAATCAACCTCTTCTTCATTGTCTTTTTGGTTTGTTGACATTATTTTATTTTCAAATTAATTTTTGATTGTTAAAAGATTTGTTCTAATATTTTTTGAGTAATCGCATATGTTGGGGTAACACCTGTCATTCCTAGACCTCCAGAGGCCAATGTCGCCCCTGTTTCTAGAGGATTATCAGAAGCATAATAGGCATATCTTACTTTTACATTTTCAGAAATATTGCCTCTAATTTTTGATGCCGATTGAATGGCTTTTTGATAATGTGCTCCTTCCATTTCTAACCCAATAACATTCCAAGTAGAATCGTGAAAAAACTTTAACAGGTCTTTATTTTGTAATGAGGTCCCTAAAACTGAAATCATAGAACCATCAAAAACTTGCACTCCAAAACCTTCTAAATCTTCTTTAGACAACCCGTTTTTAAACGGATAGTTGTCTGCTGTACCCTCAAAAATATGTGCAGACGGAATCATGATGTCTCCTTTGCCTCCTTCTAAAATACCTGCTTTTCCCATGATAGAAATAGATTTTACATCTAAATAACTTTTTTCATTCCTATTTTTGTAAGGTTTTAAGAGCTCATCCATCGTTTCATAAGCTTGCTCTCCAAAAGCATAATCCATTACAATAATTACAGAATTTTCCTCAAGAGAATTTCTTCTTATAAACGGCGAAACATCAAAGTTTATTTTATGGGTATCAATTATCTGCACATTGATGTTTGTCCCAGAAGAATCTTTTACATATATCAACCCATTTTCTGAGGCATAATCTTTCACTTTTTTCTGTAAAAGTTTACTATCTGCATTGCTTAATAATTGATACAACTCAAAACCTTTATTTTTATCAGCTTCCTCTGGCAAGGCACCTTTTGCATAAATAGCATTTAAAACACTGTGCATATTTGCACTAATAATGTGAATTGGTCTTTGTAAAAGCTTCTTTTCTTTTAAAATAGATTTTATCGTATTAGCCCAAATTTCACCATAAATATGATGGCCAATTTCTTCAATTAAAACAGCGCTAAAAGTAACTGTTCGCTTTTTATTTTCAAAAACTTCATTGATTGCTAATTTTCCAAGCCAGTAGATTAAATGAAAAAATCGGTCTTTGTTGTCTGATGTTTGAAATACCTGATGAATAGCTACAACCTCCTCAAAAGTTCTTCCTAAAATATTTCCTAAATGAACCATGGAAACCTCTCTTTCTTGCTCTGAAATACTTTTGTTGTAAATAACGATTTCTTCTAAATGTTTCCACTCTCTGATAAAGTCTTTACCGTCATTTAAGGTGACTCTTTTTTGAATTTTGTGAGATTCAATAAACAAAAAAGTCAAATGCGTAAGAATATCATAAATCTCAGACCTACCTCGAGTAATTTCGATATTCATCTGATTTTTATCTATTCTATAACAATTTCTTCTTCTTTTTGGTGGAATTATGGTCTCAAAATGAGAATCACTATACCCTTCATCTGCAGTTAAATTGATAAACTGACACTCTTCAATCCCTTCAGGAAGTCTTTCTAATACATAGGACAATCCGTTCAACTCTATTCTATCTTCGGCAATAGATCCATATATTTCTGGTCTCAAAGAAAGTAGGGACTTCCTGAGAGTTTCCCCCGAAACCCCCATAGGTTTATAAAAGCCTCTACTGAACAAATGACGCATAGAAATATACAACTTCTCTATTGCATTTGTAGATTCTTGTGCTCTTGTTCTATCTGTTTTTATAGTGTTTGCCATGCTAAATATAATTTTTCAAAGATAAAACTATTTGGCAGACAAAAGCTGCTCATAGCTATCTTGATTTTGCAGAAATATAACTGCTTCTTTAATTGTCAAATCGTTCTTTAAATTATGACGATAAACCCCTTCTTTATAATAGTACCTATTTAGAATTTCTTCCTTAAGTTTTCTTTTTAGAATATCCTTATTTTTTGAGATTTCAAAAACTTTTTCTTTGAATAATTTTTCTTTGATTTTATTGTATTCTTTAGAAATATTCGTTGTTTGTGATGCATTGTAAGCAACCTTAAATAATGCTTCTTGTTTTGTTTGAAATGTAGTATCTATTTGTAAGTATTTGACAAAGTTTTTGAAGTCGGTGTCTCTAAAATCATAATTAGCAACATCTTCTATTTGCGAATTTTGATAATAATAATTTGTAGAAAAATTAAAAATAGCTCTTGATTTTAACAAGGTTTCGGTTGCTTTTGTTCTTTTAGATGATTTAATAATTACGTCTGGCGTAACGCCACCACCGTCAAAAACTGTTCTTCCATTTGAGGTTTTATACTCGTTAATTCCTTGTTCGGAAAACTTAGGTACATTCCCATTTTTATCTCTATTCGCGTAATCCAATTCTTGAATACACCTCCCACTGGGAGTATAATATTTAGAAATAGTTACTTTTAATTGAGTTCCATAGGTAAGTTCTCTGTAACGTTGAACTAACCCTTTTCCGAAAGAACGTTGTCCCATTATAACCGCTCTATCATAATCTTGTAATGAACCACTTACAATTTCTGATGCAGATGCCGAGCGCTCATTTACTAGAACTACAATTGGTATTTCTAAATCCAAGGGTTTATTTGTAGTTCTGTACGTAGTACTCCATTTTTTAACTTTTGCTTTTGTACTGACAATTATTTTCCCTTTGGGCAAAAAGAAATTTGAAATGTTGATAGACTCTAACAAAGACCCACCAGGGTTAGAGCGCAAATCAAAAACCAACTTTTTCATGCCGGCTTTTTTTAGTTTTCTAAAAGCTTTTTTTACTTCAGAAGAAGCTTTACTATTAAAACGAGTTAAGAGAATATAGCCTGTTTCTGCATCAATCATTTCAGAGAAAGGAACCGGATTTATACTAATTTTTTCTCTTGAGATTTCTTTTTCTATCGTCTCTCCTTGTCGTTGAATTTGAATAATAATCGTACTATTTGGAGCGCCTTTTAAAAATGTAGAAAGCTCCTCTCTTTCCATATTATTTAGAGATTGTCCGTCAATAGAAATAATGATATCGCCTACTTTTAATCCTGCTTTATCAGCAGAAAACCCTTTATAAACTTCATTAATTTGAATCCCTTTTTTTGAATAATATACAGAGATACCAATGCCACCATACTCACCTTCTCGTCTAATTTTGGCATCTTCAACGTCCTGCTCATTGTAGAAGTTTGTGTAAGGGTCTAAATCCTTTAAAGTGTTTTTTATTGCTTTATTTGTTAGCTCTGCAGGATTTATTTCATTTATATAATACATGTTTAATTCCTTAAATAAGGTATTGTAAATTTCAATCTGTTTTGCAACTTCAAAAAACGTAGACTTAAATGAATATGATACACAAATCGCAAGAACAAAAAGAACAAGAAATGTTTTTTTTGAAAGATTAAATTTTATCATTTTTTGTCTTTTTTGTTTCGTTTACAAAGAGTGTTAGTAATGTTTCCATCTTTAAAAATAAAGCTTCGTAAGTACATTCTTCTTTACCAATATACGAAATCATAAAAACATAGGGTTTTTCTAGGTTATTGTATACAATTTCTTTCTTCAAACGATAGCTTTCTCGCATCAATCTTTTAATTCTATTTCTATCAACAGCTCGCTTAAAATTTCTTTTAGGAACAGAAACACCTACTTGAGATGGGAATTTTGAGGTATGCTCTGTTTGTAAAAAAATCATTCTTAATGGAAAAGCTTTCACAGAATTTCCTTCTTTGTAAAGTCTTTCTATTAGCTTTTTACTCTTCAAACGCTCTTCTTTTCCTAAAGTATGCTTCATTTATACAAACTTAATAGAATTCATCAACTTTTAATAGGTTTTATATGGTTAACTTTGTTTTTGATCAATTATTTTAACATTGCTTTTTAAAAAATATTCATTAAAATTAAACAACAATCATTAAATTTGTTTAAAATTTATACAATTATATAAAAATAGAATGACTAAAATAGTTCAATTTATAAATAAAAAAGAATGAAAAAAGATCTCTTCCAAGCTCCTGATTACTATAATTTAGATGATTTATTAACTGACGAACATAAGTTAATACGAGAGGTAGCTCGAGATTGGGTAAAACGAGATGTTTCTCCAATTATTGAAGAATATGCGCAAAAAGCAAAATTTCCAACTCAAATTATAAATGGTTTGGCAGGGATTGGTGCTTTTGGTCCTTATATTCCTGAGGAGTATGGGGGTGCAGGTTTAGATCAAATTTCTTATGGTTTAATTATGCAAGAAATAGAACGTGGTGATTCTGGCGTTCGCTCTACCGCTTCTGTTCAATCCTCACTAGTAATGTACCCAATTTTTAAATATGGAAATGAAGAACAACGTGAAAAATACCTACCAAAATTGGCTTCTGGTGAATGGATGGGCTGTTTTGGATTGACTGAACCAGACCATGGTTCTAATCCGTCTGGAATGACAACAAATTTTAAAGATATGGGAGATCATTATCTTTTAAACGGCGCAAAAATGTGGATTTCTAATGCCCCTTTTGCTCAAGTTGCTGTTGTGTGGGCAAAAAATGAGAAAGATCGAATTTATGGATTAATTGTAGAACGTGGAATGGAGGGTTTTTCTACTCCAGAAACACACAACAAATGGTCTTTGCGTGCTTCAGCAACTGGCGAACTTATTTTTGATAATGTAAAAGTCCCAAAAGAAAACTTATTGCCGAATAAATCTGGCCTCGGAGCTCCCTTAGGATGCTTAGATTCGGCAAGATTTGGAATTGCATGGGGCGCAATAGGCGCTGCTATGGACTGCTATGACACAGCATTGCGATATGTAAAAGAAAGAAAGCAATTTGGAAAACCTATTGGTCAATTTCAATTGCAGCAAAAGAAATTAGCCGAAATGATTACAGAAATTACCAAAGCACAATTGTTAGCTTGGCGTTTAGGAACTTTAAAAAATGAAGGTAAAGCAACTTCTGCTCAAATCTCTATGGCAAAAAGAAACAATGTAGACATGGCAATTAAAATTGCTAGAGAAGCAAGACAAATGTTAGGTGGAATGGGAATTACTGGAGAATATTCTATTATGAGACACATGATGAATTTAGAAAGTGTTGTTACTTACGAGGGAACCCATGACATTCATCTTCTAATTACCGGCTTGGATGTAACGGGCTTAAATGCTTTTAAGTAAGAAGCAACTTTAATTATATACTTTGGCATCGGTTTACCTTGGTGCCCTTTTTTTAACATCTAATAAAACTTCACTTTGGTCTCATACAATTGCTAAATCAGATACTTTTATAAAAAAGTTACTTGTAACTCAATTTTTTTGAAATGTATGACGTTGCATGCAATCATTTTAAATGTCTATTCTTAAGGAAAAAAAATCAAAATATCCTTCTTTTATTATCTCGCTATTCATATTTTTGGAATCGTTTTAAAAACTCCTTTTGTTGAACAGATTCACTGCAATATTATTTGTTTTTCTCTACTTAATTGCCATGCTAAAACCAATAGCACCATTTGTAGAATATGCGATTAATTACGACTATATTTCTAAAATACTCTGTATCAATAAAGACAAACCTGCAATGAATTGTAAAGGAAAATGTCAACTAATGATAAAACTGCAAGAAAAACAACAGAATGACTATCAATCCCTTAAAATTCATATGGAAGAGTACCCTGTTGGTTTTGTGAAAATTTTAAAAATAAACAATAAAAAAGACGCCTCTAATTTTAAAAAAAATCTTTTTTTCTTCACTGAAAATTACGACTATCTTTTTTCAAAAGAATTTTTATATCCGCCAATTTTATAAATAATTTACATCTAACAATTTAAATCAGATCAAAAGATCTGACATACGTACTTACAAATTATTTAAACAAATTTTAAATTGATGAAATCAATAAAAATCATGTGTTTAGGAATCATTATGCTTCTAACACAACAACTAAGCTCGCAGAAAACTGAAAATAATAATTGGAAAGGAAATAGACCAGATGGTCATGCACCAATTTCTATAATGGCAGATCATTATCATAGTAAAGGTGGTTTAATGTTCTCTTATCGTTTTATGAGTATGAATATGGAAAGTTTACTTTCTGAATCTAGTGCTATTTCAAATGACGATGCACACAACTCAGGTTATAGGGTTACTCCATTGAAAATGCCAATGCAAATGCATATGTTTGGTGCGATGTTCGCGCCAACGAGCAATATTACTTTATCTGCAATGATAAACGTAATTAAAAATGATATGGACTTACAAATGAAAATGACAAGTGGAATGGTACACCATTTTTCTACATCTTCTTCTGGTTTTGGTGATTTAAAATTAGGGATGATTTATAAATTTATCAACAAAAACAAACAATCGTTACATGGTAATATTTCGTTATCATATCCAACAGGAAGTATTTCTGAAAAAGATGAAACTCCTATGAGCTCTCCAAATGAAATACAATTACCATATCCAATGCAAATAGGAAGTGGCACTTTTGACACGAATTTAGGGGTAACTTATTTAGGCCAAAAAGAAAGTATTTCTTGGGGAAGTCAACTACAAACAACGATTCGTTTTGGTGAAAATTCTGATCAATATACTTTGGGCAATAGCTGTGGAATTAATAATTGGTTTGCGGTAAAAGCTAAAGATTGGATTAGTATTTCTGCACGTTTACAAGGTGTAATTGTTGGTAAAATTGACGGTAAAAACCCGAATCTAAACCCAATGATGGTTACAAGTGCAGATACTCAAAATTCTGGAGGAACTTCTATAAATGCTGGTATTGGTTTTAATTTATATGTTCCAAATGGACAGTATAAAAATCTTAGATTGGGTTTTGAATTTGCAATGCCTTTATATCAAAAACCAAACGGAATTCAATTACAACAAAAAGAGCAAATTACTGTTGGGTTGCAATATGCTTTGTAAAAATTGAACTCTATTTTTTAAAAGGTTGGTAACTCATTTTATCAACCTTTTTCTTTCTTTATAAAATGGATAAATAATTCTCTTCCCTTTCTACTGTAGTGAGAATTGTAACAAGGTTTGATTTTTTTGATATTGAAATGTGACTGAAACCTCACAACATATTCTTCTTTATTTCCACCAAAAGGAGGTTTGTCTTTATGTAACGGAACATTGAATAAAACGCCTACTAATTTTCCTTTTGATTTTAAAAGTTGCTGAATTGTAAGTACATATTTTTGTCTCAAACTTGGATGTATTGCACAAAAAAAAGTTTGTTCAACAATCAGATCAAAGGAATCATTTAAATCGAAAAAATTACCTAAAATTAATTGTGATACCGGAAAATCGGGAACTCTATTTTTAATATTCTCAAACGCCGTTTTAGACAAGTCAACAACAAAAACATTTGTAAATCCATTATTAAAAAGGTATTCTGCTTCGTAAGAATTTCCTCCTCCAGGAATTAAAATCTTCAACTCTTTGTCCTCTAATTGATCAAAGTAGTTTTTTAAAGGCGGAGATACTTCACCCAAATCCCAACCAATATCATTTTTTAAATATCGATGATCCCAAGCTTTTTCTGATAAATCCATCTGAAATTCGTTTCTAAAATTAAATGTTTTACAATTCTTACTCTATCAGCAACAAATGTAATTCAATGAATATCAAACCTCACATTATTGGTAAGATATTACCTCAAACAAAAACTTAATTCTACAAAATATTCTTAGATTGATAAAAATTGAATCAAGTTAAATAAAAGTTATAATTTAATTTTTTTTAGTTAAATACTTTATAAATGAAATTAAAAAAATGAACTTTGACAATAAATAGTGTATTATTACACTTAAAAAGAATCCTCTAAAATTAAAGAAATGCTTCGTTAAATTCATTAATCTTTAACCCCCGAACATAATAATTTTATGTATTGTACAAATACGAATACTGCTTTATTTTTCTCCTCTATAGACCAAATATCTCCGAAAATTTGGAAAGGTTTACAGTGTGCAAAAAATATTTATTTTAATCCTGCTTTTTTAAAAGCAGTAGAGAAAAATCATCCTGAAATAGTGTTTTCTTATATTGTTTTAATCGATAAAAACTCTAACCCAATTGCATTCGCTACTATTCAAATTGTGAATTTTCATATTGATGATATCAAAAATGACTTAGAACTCTTAATTAGAAAATTAAAAAATATTGGAAGAAAACTACATATTCTTCCAAATAAAAAACCCTTAAAAATACTAATTTCTGGAAATACTTTTGTAAGCGGGGAACATGGAATTTTCATCAAAAAAAATCAAAATAAAAAAATAATTATTAAAGAATTAGCCAAAGCAATTTTACATTTTGTAAACGCTAACAAAAAATTAAAAATTGATGCTTTTCTTCTAAAGGATTTTAGAAATAAATCGTTGTTTATTTCTAATGAACTGAGAGATTATAATTACCACCCATTTTCAGTAGAACAAAACATGATGCTTAAATTAGATGAAAATTGGCATGTTTTTGAGGATTATTTGGCGTCAATGAAAACTAAATTTAGGGTAAAAGCTCGCAAAGCATTTCTAAGAAGCACAAATATTAAAATAGAAAATGTTACACCAGAAAACATAGATATTCAACTTCCAAAGATGACTGCTCTTTATAAAAAGGTAGTTGACAATGCCGATTTTAATCTAGGAAATTTTAATCTAAACTCTTTCAAAGATTTAAAGAAAAATTTGGGTAATAATTATATTTTAAAAACCTACTGGTTAGAGGATAATATTGTAGGTTTTATCTCCGGTGTAATTAATCAAAAATCTTTGGACGCCCATTTTGTAGGAATTAATTACGAATTAAATAAAGAGCATGCTATTTATCAAAGAATGCTGTATGATTATATAGAAATTGGAATCGAAAAAAAGCTAAATAGGATTAATTTTGGCAGAACTGCAAGCGAAATTAAAAGCTCTGTTGGAGCAGTTCCTCAAGATTTAACCATGTATATTCGTCATAAAAAAAGCATCACAAATAAAATTTTAAAGTTATTTTTGCAAAGGATTCAACCAACCCCGTTTCAACAAAAATTTCCTTTTAAAAAACCTTAAAAATTCATGAAAAATGCCAAAGAATTAATCGCTCTTTTAAATTTAAAAGATTTAGGAAACCACGTTTTTACCGGAAATAGTGTTGCTATTGGAAGTCCTGTTGTTTTTGGCGGACAAGTGCTAGCTCAAGCAGTAAATGCGGCTTATAGAACCATTCCTGAAAACAGGATATTACATTCTTTACATTCTTATTTTTTAGAAGCCGGTAATTTAAAAATCCCTATTAAGTATCATGTTTCGGAAGTAAGAAATGGAGGTAGTTTTTCTACAAGACGCGTAAAAGCGACACAAAACGAGGTTACTATATTTATTTTGGCCGCCTCTTTTCACAAAAAGGAAGCGGGTTTTGAACATCAAAAATCAATAAAAACTGACTTAAAACAACCTGAAGAATTAATTAGTTGGAATGAAATAGGAACTCAATTTGGAGATTTTATCCCAAAAAAAATGAAAGAATTTTTAAGTATTGAAAGACCTATCGAATTCAAACCAACGGTAATTACAAACCCTCTAGATCCTATAAACTTGCCTGCAGAAGAGAATGTTTGGTTTAAATTGAAAGGGGGTTCAAAAGACTTAGACCTTCAAAAAAAACAACAAATTCTGACATACATATCAGATTATAATATTTTAAATGCGGCTATAAACCCAAATGCCAGCAAAGCTAATTTCAACAATTTACAAACCGCAAGTTTAGATCATTCTATGTGGTTTTTTAGAGAGTTTGATTTTAATGATTGGATGTTATTTTCTGCTGAATCTCCAAATTCTTTCGGAGCAAGAGGCCTGTCTAAAGGAAATATTTTTACAAGAGATGGAGTGCTAATTGCCTCTTTTGCACAAGAAGGATTGTTAAGACCTAAAAACAAGTAAATATGAGCCCGATATTGTATGTAATGACGACCAATGGTTTGCTATTTTTATTGAGTATTCTTTTTTATAAATTTCCACCAAAAAAAATAAATAGACTCTATGGATATAGAACCGTAAAAGCAATGCAAAATCAACAGATTTGGGATTTTGCAAATGGTATTTTTAATAAAAATCTATTGATCTATTCGGGAATTTCGTTGTTGGGAAGTGTATTGTTGGCTAGTTTTACCTCCAAAGAACTAACTTGGCAACCCATGCTTTTAGTGCTTCTATGTATTGTCGTAAGTATTTTAAAAACAGAACGCAGTCTGACAGATAATTTTACTGAAGAAGGAGATAAAAAGTGACATTGCATGGTTTTAAATCAAAGAAGCAAGCGTTGATACTTAAAAAATAGTATTCTAAAAACTAGCCACAAAAGAAACTGATACATGCCTCCCTGGAGCAGAAATTCCAGAGGCAAATTCTAAATAGTGTTCGTCAAAAATATTATCTAATCTTGCTTGAATTGAAAATGTGTCATTCATTAAATAATTTGAAGTTACGCCAATAGTCATCCAACTTGGTGAACCGTAATATTTATCTGTATCAATTACTGCATTAGGGTCTATAATTGGTGTTAAATCATGATTATCAATCCCTTCTGTGATATTAAAGTCTTCGATGTCTTTTTTGCTGTTAAATCTTACAACAGCTCCTAATTCAATTTTATTCTTTTTAAAATTCAATTCAAATTGACCAAAAAGTGGTGGGATAGAAGACATTGGTTCTTGTGTATCATAAGTTCTTCCTTTTGTATAGGTTATAAAACCGGATGTGTTTAGGGTAGAAGACACTTCCCCTAAATAATTTATAGTATATCCAAGAATGTATGCAGTTCCTTTATTTTGGTTGGAAACAGCATTTCCATATTCTCCATCAAATTGAACTTGTTTTTTACTCCCATCAGCGTTGTAAATAAAATCTCTCTGGATATAATTATCTAACAACGTATAATAAAAATTTGTTCCTACTCTAAATTTTTTATCATTAAAATACTTCTGAATTCCTATTTCTGCATTGTACGCAATTTCAGGATTTACGTGAATATTTGGAATACTTACATTGCCTCTTTTTTCTCTAATACGTCCTATATCATCGATGTTTGGTGATCTAAAACCCGAGGAAAGAATACTGTTTAATTGCCAGTTTTCATTTGATCTATAAACGTAGCCTATGGTGGCAGTCACTGCAGAATTATTTAACGTAATATTCGTTTCTGGTAATTGGATAAAAGTCTGATCAATCCAATTTGCATTTAAATTTGTATTCGTAACCCTTAACCCAGTGTTAAGCGTTGATTTTTGAGTAACATCTTGCCGATACCCAATGTAAGCAGCAGCACTTAAATAATTACTCCCTCCGTCTGGGTAGCGAGATTGCACCATAAAATTATCTGAATATCCATTCATTTCTCCGTTAGAGATATTCAAAGTTTTCCCGAACGATTTTGAGACAACATCATTGTAAGCAAACTCAAAACCATAAGAAAGTTTTCTTTTTTTATCTTGGGTTAATGACACAGAAAAATCTCCATTTAAGCTAAACACATTCACAGACTCCTCTCTATGAGAACGATCTAAACTACCAAATTTTCTTTGAATTCTACTTTCTTCAATGTATTGATATGCACCAGTAATTATTCCACTTTCTATCCATTTTTTATTTGGTTTTATCAATAATTGAGAAGAAACCAGCAATCTATTTTGTGGACCATAATTCCATTCTGCAAATTTTAATGAGCTATTCTCTAACTCGGATAATCGATCAAATCTCGGAATGTCTGAAGAAGTTGAATATTGTAAATTTATTTTTAAATCTGTATTTTTAGACAGTGTTACAAAGAACTTCTGTAATACATCTGTTTGGCGATAGCCTGTATTTTTCAATAGCTCTGGATCCGAATTTACAGTAGGTGTTTCGCTATAATTTCTGTTTGTATTTTCTGAATAGTAAAACACTTTTCCCCAATCATTAAAACCATGATTTCGATTTTTTCCAATTTTTAAATCTCCAAAATCACTGTGAGAGATACTTGTGAAAGAAGCCCAGTTAGGAAAACCTACTTCCGCTGAAACTGTGGTTGTAATCTCTTGATTAACACTAGAAAAACGAGAAAAAAACTGACTATTGACTTTGTTTATTTTAGATAATTTAGGTGTCTTTGTAAAATAATGAATGACGCCACCCAAAGCATCAGAACCATATATTACAGAAGATGGTCCAAATACAACTTCTGTTTTATCTAATAAATTTGGTGCTACAGTGATGGAACTCTGCAAATGCCCTTTCCTATAAATGGCATTGTTCATTCGAACCCCATCTACCACCAATAAAACTCGGTTAGACTCCATTCCACGAATTACCGGACTACCGCCACCAAATTGAGATTTCTGGACTTTAATCCCAGGTATTGTAGCTAATAAATCTGCAGAGGTTTGAGGGGATATTTTTTGAATATCTTTTGCAGAAATAACAGCAATTTGTTCTGCAACTCTATTTGTTCTCTCTTCATTTTTAAAAACAGACAAAACAACCTCATCTAATTGTTCTGATTGCTTCGTTAAATAAACAAGTAATTTTTGTTTTTGTAAAATCGATTTTTTTGTTTTTAACAGCGCGTATGAAATATGAGAAAAAAGTATTTTTTCATTTTCATCAAACTCAGAAACATCAACAAATCCTTCGTTATTAGAAGATAAATTAATCGTTAAACCTTCATTATAAACAGTCACATTTCGAATAATTTTACCTGTTTGTTTGTCTATTGTCTTTATTCTTTGAGAATAAGAAAAGCTATGTATTAAAAAAACCAATAAGAAAATTAGATCTCTCATTAACTAAAAACTGTTTCTAAAATTTGCAAGGATTTTGGTTTTTTAAACCCATCCAAATGTAATTCAAAATATCGTATAATTATCTTTAAAACCACTTGCCTTTCATGTTTGCTAAAAGACACTTTCTCTATACCATCAAAATTTATGCCTAACAGCTTTTTAAATTGATAAAAACTGTTTCCTGTGATTCTATTTTTCTGAGAAGTCAAACTGTTAAAATTTCCTTCTATCAAATCAAACCCAAGATTATCTTTTTCAGATACATCTGGATAAAACCCTAAAAATCGAGTTAAATTTAATAAAAATAATAAGTGAAAATTCGCAATTTTATCATGAATATCTAACCAGATTAGACCCGTTTCTATATACTCATATAGGGCTTTGTTTTTTTCTTCCTCTTTAATTGAATACGATAAAACTTCAGACAAAAAGAGTACAACAGATTGTTTTATAATGTCTTTATAAATTGTCTTATACGAGTATGAAACCTGTACTTCCTTGATCGAGTTTAAAGTACCTTTATTGCTATGATTTGCATTAATATTAAGTTGTGTTAATGGCTGAAAATAGGCTATTTTTATCCCTCCTTTTTTGGCTTTTAAAACCCCTCTTATTAAGTATGATTTTAGTCCTTCGTCTTGGGTATAGCACTTAACGATTAAACTAGAATCACTGTATTTAAGAGTACTTAATACAATCGCTTTTGTGGTTATTAAAGCCATTAATTAACAATTGCTATTTTTACAACAGCAGTTTCTGAAGCATCTCCATTCGATAACAAAACAATATAAACCCCTGAAGCAACAGTATTTCCTGCAAGGTTTTTTTTATTCCAAACTACTTTCCCTCCCTGTAATTCTTGCCCTTCTACAACATTGGTTTCATAAACTAGGTTACCAGCAATATCTAAAATTTTTACATTTGTCCCTTTTGGTAAATGAGTTCCTTGTCTACCATCAATGGTAATTGTTTCATGATTTTTTAATGCAGGGTTCGGGTATGCGTATACTTCAGCCAAAACATCACCAAAAGGAGAAACTTTACTATTGTATGCAACGATTCCTTTACCAGTTGCAAAATATACTTTCCCAGAACTGTTATCAATCGCAATTTTTACAATTTTATTTGATGGTAATGGCGAATTTTGCATGCTAAAGTTGGCCAACGTTTTTTGGCCATTTGGATTTGTATATATAACACCTCCATTGTCTGTCCCAAACCACTTATTTTCTGCCCCATCGATCACAATAGAATTAATTGTTTGATCACTTAGAAGTCTCTCTCCAAAACCATTTTCATCTCCATTGATCACAACAGGATTGGCATTCGGTGTTGTATCGTCAAAAACCCCAGAAGCATTCGCATAAACTACCATCCCAGATTGTGTCCCAATCCAAACCCTATTGTCACTATCAACTGCAATAGCTCTGACATTTACGTCTGGCAAATTTCCTGAATTAGGAGCTGCAATCAATGCTTTTTTTCTATCTCCATTTTCATTGTAAACATACACCCCATTTCTTCTGGTTCCGATCCAAATACTATTGTTTTGATCTACAACTACTTTGTTTAAACCTGCTGCATTATTTGTTTTAATACTACTTAGATCTATAGAACTCCATTGACCACTAGCTGATAATTTTATTAATTCCTCTTTTGTTTCATAATTGGTGGCCCAGAGATTTCCTTGATTGTCAAATGCAGAACCACTAACTCTAATGTTTATATTAGGTAAAGAAACAGGAATTGGCTCAAAAGTACTATTGAGATGATTGTAGATCTGGGTAACGATATCATTCTCTACCACAAGCAAACCTCCCGAAGGAGTTATATTTATATCGGATGAAACTCCTAAAGCACTTATATACACTTTGTTTTCATTATTTGGGTCGATGGTTACCTGCACTAAATCACTTGGTAAACTTGAATTAAAAACTGTATTTATCCACTGCTCTCCATTAAAATGACTAAATCCTTTCCTCCTAAAAGAAGGGCCATAAACAGAAGTATATCCTCCATAAACCACCCACAAACTATTATTTTGAGCAGTAATAGAAAAAATATCATTATCTAACGGCCCCTCTGGATGAATTTCAATGTAATTATTTGGAAGGTTTGAAAGTGCCTTTAAAATCCCATATTCTTTGGTTGCTAAATACACATTATCATTCTCCACAAAAATAGTGTTTAGCGTATACTCGAATTCTGAAGTTGCTGAAACTTCAAAAACGGGATTCAATTCTAAATCTAGAATCGTTCCAAAATTATTAAATGCAACAGACAAATGAGTAGTAGATGGTTGTATACTGATGATATTGTTAGAAAAACTTTTTACAGAATTTAAGAAGCTTCCGTTTAATTGGAATAAATCACTTCCATTGACTAAATACAATTGATTCTTAAATATGGCTATTTGACTAAAGTTTTGAGGAGAAAATTGCACCTCCCAATTGTTAAAATCTATCAATAAATTACTGGTTACATCCGCCTTAAAAAGACCAACATCAGTTGCTGCATAAATAAATCCATTTAAAACTTCTATTTGATTAACTTCTAGTGAGCTTGAGTTATTTCCTATAAAATAGGTGTCTCCGAACTCTAACTTTTCAATATCATACACCACAATTCCAAAAGGAAGCGATAAATAAAGCTTGTTGTTAAATTCTTTGATATGATTGATACTCTTTCTTCCAAATTGATTAAAATTTACAATATCTGATGAAATTGTAATAGACCCATCATTGTCTACTACCTCCAATAGACCATTTTCGTAACCAATAATCAATCTTTGAAAAGTTTTACTGTAGTGAATTGATTTTGTTGTTTCTCCAGATAAACCTTGCACTGAAGAAAACTTGTTAATTTGCTCTGTTGTTGTATTGTAAGTAAAAACAGCATTGTCTGCCAGGGCATAAATGACATCGTCTACTTTTACAAAATCCTTAACATTGCTATAGGAGTAAAAATCTTCCCAAGAATCACTATAATCTGTTTGGGCAGAAACCTGTAATGAAAAAAATAATATACAAAGTAAAAAAAGGTTTTTCATTGTTTAAATTTAAATATCAAAGATATTTATTTATTACTAAATTAACGATAAAAGACCCTATATTAGTAAAAATTCAAAAAAAATTATGGGTATCGAAATTGAACGTAAATTTTTAGTAAAAAATACTGCTTTTAGAACTGAGAGCAACCAAAAAAAACACCTAAAACAGGGGTATTTAAACGCTGATAAAAAAAGAACAGTTCGAATTAGAATTGCTGATGAAATAGCTTTTATAACAGTAAAAGGAGAGTCTAACTCCACCGGAATATCGAGGTTTGAGTGGGAAAAAGAAATAAAAAAGCGAGAAGCTGAAGAGCTTCTTTTACTTTGTGAACCCTGTTTAATTGAAAAAACTAGGTACCTAATTGATGTGGGTCGTCATACTTTTGAAGTTGATGAGTTTCTGGGTGATAATGAGGGTTTAATACTAGCAGAAGTAGAATTACGTTCGGAAGCTGAAGATTTCATAAGGCCCAATTGGTTGGGTCTTGAAGTTACTGGAGACCCAAAATACTACAATTCTAGCATTAGCAAGAATCCGTATAAAAAATGGAAATAAAATAGTTTAACTACAAGAAATAGAGTGCTGTAAAGTGGCTTGCACTTCCTAACAAAACAAACACATGAAAGATAGCGTGATTGTATGGCATTTTTTTGAGGGAGTATAAAATCGCTCCAACAGTATAAAAGATACCTCCAGCAATTAATAAATTTAAACCAAAGCTCGTTAATGCAGCAATTAAAGGTTTTATAAAAAACAGAACCTGCCATCCCATTAAAAGATACATTGCAGTTGAAATTTTATCAAATCTTCCTGTAAAAAATAATTTGAGGACAATTCCTGTTGAGGCAAAGACCCAAACAGCAATAAACATATAAAAGCCTAAATAAGATTTTAAAGCAACTAAACAAAAAGGACTATAGCTCCCTGCAATTAATACATAAATTGCAGCGTGATCAAAAATATTTAACATTCGCCTTTTCTTTGGTTTTTTTGCAGCATGATAAAAAGTTGATGCTGCATACAAAATGATTAAACTAAACGCGTAAATAATAAAACTCGCAATTTCCCAAAAATCTGAATACGAAAAGGCTTTTTTTAATAAAAAAGGGAACGCAACGATACTTGCAAGCAACCCTAGACCATGAGACCAAATATTTAGCTGTTCTTCAGAATCTGAATATTTGGTATTTAATTTCACACTCATTTCTTTCTATTTGTATCATTCATGTACTTTACATCCGTTGATAAATCATTATAAATGATATCAAAAGTTTGTTGTTTTAGCGAATTTAAAGCATCCATTTTTAACGCTTTAGTTTCAATAAATGGATGCTGATGAATTCTAAAAACTCCAGGACTTCCTTTTAAGAAATTCCAAGAAAATAATCGTTTACAATCAAAATAAACTTGTGGTACAATGGGTATATTAAATTCTATTGCCAAACTAAAAGCTCCTTTTTTAAATGGCGCTAAGACGACCTCTTCAGTGGGCACTAGTCCTTCAGGGAAAATAGCCATACTAACTCCATTTTTCAATCTTTTTTTAGCCTTTTTATAAACACTTTTTCGGCTTTTTGGACTACTTCTATCAACCATGATAACCACTTTTTTATAAAAATATCCGAAAATTGGAATTGTAGCCAATTCTTGTTTTCCAACAAAAACAATTGGATTTTTACTTAAAAGAATCAGTACAAAAGGATCCATTAAAGAGGAATGATTCGGACAAAACATATAACTTTTATTGGGTTCAATTTCTTGATCTAATTGAAGACATAAACGGAAACCCATTCCATAAATAAGAACTTTAGACCAAATTCTAACCAACTTCCATAGCAGATGATAATATGTTTCCTTGTAAGTGAAAATTAATAAAATTGGTGTCATTAAAATGATTGTTATAAACATCAAAATGTAAAACCACAAACGCCAAATTAATAGAAAAGGAATTTTTAAAAACTTCATAAGTTTCAAAAATAGTAATTATCTTTTTTGCTTGTTCGTTTTTATAGCATAAAACCTTATTTTTGTCTTAGCACAAGAATCTAATAGTCACTTTTGCTTAAAAAATAAATTAATGTCAAGAATTTTAACAGGTGTACAGAGTACGGGAACTCCCCATTTAGGAAATTTATTGGGCGCCATTTTGCCTGCCATAAAAATGGCTAATAATCCAGAAAATGAAGCTTTTTTATTCATTGCAGACATGCACTCTTTGACTCAAATTAAAAACGGAGATGAGTTAAGGGAAAACACATACAGTACTGCTGCTACTTGGTTGGCTTGTGGTTTAGATATTGAAAAGACTGTTTTTTACAGACAAAGTGACGTTCCTCAAGTGACAGAATTATCTTGGTATTTGAGTTGTTTTTTCCCTTATAATAGGTTAACCTTAGCGCATAGTTTTAAAGATAAATCAGATAGATTGGAAGATGTAAATGCAGGATTGTTTTCCTATCCAATGTTAATGGCTGCAGATATTTTATTGTATGATGCAGAAATTGTTCCTGTAGGAAAAGATCAATTACAGCATTTAGAAATGACTCGTGATGTTGCAAATAGGTTGAACAACCTTGTGGGTGAAACATTAGTTGCTCCTAAAGCGAAAATACAGGAAAACACCAAATTAGTTCCTGGTACTGATGGTAAAAAAATGAGTAAATCTAGAAATAACATTATCAATATTTTCTTAACAGATAAAAAATTAAGAAAACAAATAATGTCTATTAAAACAGATAGTAAAGGCTTGGAAGAACCTAAAACCCCTGATAATGACACTATTTTTGGTTTGTATAAATTAGTCGCTTCAGAGAGCCAAATTAAAGAAATGAGAGCAAATTATGAAGGTGGAAACTACGGTTACGGACACGCGAAACAGGCTTTATATGAGCTAATTATTGATCAATTTTCGGAGATTAGAGAACGATACCATCACTTTATGAATCACAAAAATGAAATTGATGAAGCTTTAAAAATTGGCGCAATAAAGGCAACGACTGTAGCAGATGATGTTTTAAAAAGAGTACGAACAAAAATAGGTTATTAAACTAATTTTGTTTTTACAAAAAATTGAAAAATTTATATTTTTTATTGAATTTTCATTGATTTTGCAATCGCTTCCAGCTCAAATAAAAATGCTCGTTTACTAACCGAAGGTGCGTATGTGAATCCCTCAAAAATTAGCAATCTATTCCTTTGTTTATCAAGTATTGTATAATTTAGAAATGGCCCTGCCATAAAGTCGTTTTTCACTTCCCATTTACCCCGAGTTTCATACGCTTTTTTTCCGTCTATAACGGCATCAAAAGTAAAAGGAGTATAGGCCTCTTCTGTAATCATATACATGGTTTCTGGATTTGATCCAGGAATGTATTTTTTTCCTATTCTATTTCTAACCGCAATAATACTATCTGAAACTTGAGTTTCGTCTTCCAAAGGAACGGAATACACCAATATATTATTGCTTCCTGTTTTTGCAATCCCACTTGTTAAATGATGGCGAAGCCACAAAAAATCTCCTGTATCATCAACTGTTTTAAATTTATTATGAATCGTTAATGATACCCCTAAGTTTTGCAATGTTTTAAATTGAGTATCGTCTAATTTATTTTTTTTAAACAAATTTTGAGTCATACTTATATCCGATTGTATGACTGTCTTTATAATTTCTTTTTTGTGCTTTTTAAACATTTTTATGACGCCTTCTTTATCCTTAGCATATACGTAGATAATGGTTTGAGGTTGTGCATATACATTCTTTCTTACAAAGTATTTCTCTTCGTCAGAAACACCAATTACTAGAATATTTCTAGCAACTTTCATCATATTTCCAAATCCATTTGGAGCCACTTGCGACACCTTTAAAAGGGATTCTGGCTGAGGTAAACCAACCATTAGTTCGCCAAAAGAATTTCTTATTTCTTTCCCAATATCTCCATTCCAATCACTTGCTTTTGCAACCACCATTACTTTATTTATTTTACCAATTGAGTTTCGTAAAATAAATTTATCATTCCCTACACAAGAAGATAGAAATAGGCCAATTGTAAAAAGTATACATATTTTTTTCATGGGTTTAACTTTTAGATGTTTTTAAATGCAGCTCCAAATATCATTCCATTTTATAATTTTATCGTCAAAAAAATCAATAGCTTTTTAACAAATATTGGAATTTAAATCTCTTTTTTGAATCTTAAAACAATCACAAACAACGGTTGTTGTTAATTTATGTACTTTATTTTCTTGTTGTTTAATAAGTAAAAATGATACTTTTCTTGGGTAAATATACAATCTTTGTCCAATACTTAAACGAGTGCTTTTTAAACTATTCCATCGCTTAATATCATTGATACGTACCCCAAACTTGTTGGCAATTTTCCCTAAAAAATCTCCTTTTTTCACCTTGTAACGAATACGCTTATCCATTTCAAAGTATCTTGGTAAGGGCTTTTCTCTCTTTGCATCATCTTCTGCTGCCAAAGCATAAATTTCAGTTTCTTTCTCTAAAAATTCAACAATTTTATTAGTTGGCAATCTTAAAGCATAGTTTTTATCTTTAATAAACGGAATAATCGCTAACTTATAAGATGGATTTAAAGCTGCAATAACCTTTTCATCAAGGTCAATTTTCTCTGAAATCTGATCGAAACTTATGGTTCTTTTTACTCGAATTGTATCTGTTTGAAAATTAAAAAAATCTGGAATCTCAGAATATACCTCATGGTCTTTTGCATACTCAAAAATATACATAGTTGCATAAAAAGCAGGAACATAACCTGCAGTTTCTCTTGGTAAATAAGGTCTTATATTCCAATAATTTTTATTTCCTCCGGAACGTTTGATCGCTTTTCTTACGTTTCCTGGACCAGAATTATAGGCTGCCAAAGCCAAATCCCAATCTCCAAAAATAGTAAATAACTGACTTAAATATTTACAGGCTGCAATGGTGGCTTTAACAGGGTCTTTACGTTCATCTACATAAGAACTTACTTTTAAATCGAACTGTTTCCCTGTCCCATACATAAATTGCCACAAACCTGTTGCACCTGCGCTAGATCTAACTTTAGGTCTTAATGCCGATTCTACTACGGCCAAATATTTCATTTCTAAAGGAATGTCATATTGATCTAGATATTTCTCAAACATGGGAAAATAATATTTTGATTTGGCCATTAAAGCTGGATAATATTTTTTTCGATTCAACAAATAACTATTTATAACATTCTCTAAAGAAGGGTTGTATTCTAAATTAAAAGGCGTTTTGTCATTTAAATTTGAAAGACGAGATTTTAATACATCTTTAGTGAACACTATTGTATTATCTCCAATAATCTCTTTGTCATTAATAACATAAATAAGTGTATCTATCAGTGACGAATTAAATTTTTCTTCAATAAGTAAACTATCAATTACCACCAACTCATGATCAGAAAAAAAGGCTTTTTTTACTTGATTTGTAATAGAATCCTTAAAAGTAAACAAGGAGTCTTTTGATGCTCCCATACTACTTTCTTTTTTTTCTTGTGAAAAAAGTGTGCTTGATATTAGTATGAATATAATGAGTTTTTTCATCTTTTATTTTTACTTTCGATTGGCTTAGCTAAATGTTTATTTTTATAAATTAAGCTCTACAACAATAGGACAATGATCTGAATGTTTGGCCTCCGGTAGTATATAGGCTCTAGAAATTTTATTTTTTAAAGATTCTGAAACCATTGCATAATCTAAACGCCAACCTTTGTTATTCGCTCTAGAGTTTGCTCTATAACTCCACCAAGAATACGCTTGCTTTTCAGGATTTAAGAATCTAAAACTATCTATAAATCCGTTGTTGATAAACTCACCAATCCAAGTTCTTTCTTCGGGTAAAAACCCAGAAACCCCTTTCATTTTTGGGTTGTGAATATCTATTGCTTCATGACAAATATTATAATCGCCACAAACAACTAAATTTGGAATTTTTTGTTTTAAATTATTGATGTATTCTTGAAATTCATACATATAATTAAACTTAAAATTGAGTCTTTCTGAGTTAGTACCTGATGGCAAATAGAGACTCATTACAGAAACATTGTCATAATCTACACGTAGATTTCTACCTTCAAAATCCATAGACTCAATTCCTGTTCCATAGGCGACATGAGTTGGTTTTTTTTTGCAAAAAATAGCGACTGAAGAATACCCTTTTTTCTGGGCAGAAAACCAATAATGGAAAGGATACCCAGCATTTTCAAATTCAGTTAGATCTAATTGTTCTTGATGTGCTTTTGTTTCTTGAATACAAATTACATCTGGATTTGCAGCCTGCAACCAGTCTAAAAAACCTTTTTTTAATGCAGCTCTAATTCCGTTTACGTTGTAAGATATTATTTTCATTTAGTCTAAAAAAAATGGTTCTTTTAGGAAAACCCATGTAATTTGAGTTTTCTCTCCTGTTTGCGTTTTTATTTTCTTTTTTCTAGGTGATAAAACAACTGCTAATCCTGCAGCTAAACCAGATCTAATAAAAGAATTTTCAATAGTTAAAACTCTATCAAAAAAAGCAATAAATAATAATGTTAATATAAAAAGAACTAGATAAGGTCTGCCTGCTAAAATTTTCATCTTAAATATTCATTTCTGGTATTTCTCCTTTCACAATCAAAGTTCCTTCTGTCGCTTTTTGAATATCCCCTACGGAAACTCCGGGAGCTCTTTCTAACAAATAAAATGCATTATTCTTTACTTCTAAAACTGCTAGATTAGTGACTACTTTTGTGACACATCCAACCCCTGTTAATGGCAAAGAGCATTGTTTTAAAATCTTAGATTCTCCTCGCTTATTAGTGTGCATCATCGCAACAATAATATTTTCTGCAGAGGCAACTAAATCCATTGCACCTCCCATTCCTTTAACCATTTTTCCTGGAATTTTCCAATTGGCAATATCTCCATTTTCAGCAACTTCCATTGCCCCTAAAATAGTAAGATGAACATGTTTCCCGCGAATCATAGCAAAACTCATTGAAGAATCAAAAAAACTTGCTCCGGGTAGGGTTGTAATGGTTTGCTTTCCGGCATTTATAATGTCTGAATCTTCTTGGCCGTCAAAAGGGAAAGGCCCCATTCCCAAGACTCCATTTTCACTTTGGAACTCCACTTCAATGTCATCTTGAACATAATTAGCAACTAAAGTAGGGATTCCGATTCCTAAATTTACGTAAAAACCATCTTCAACTTCTTGTGCAATTCTTTTCGCTATTCCGTTTTTGTCTAGCATAATTCGCTCTTTTGTCTTACTGTTCGTTGTTCAATTCTTTTTTCATAATTTTTTCCTTGAAAAATCCGTTGAACAAATACTCCAGGAATATGAATATTATTAGGATCAAGATCACCAACAGGAACTAACTCTTCTACTTCTGCTACTGTAATTGTTGCAGCTCCGCACATATTTGGATTAAAATTTCTTGCTGTTCCTTTAAAAACAAGATTTCCTGCAGCATCTCCTTTCCATGCTTTTACAAATGCAAAATCTGCTTTATAAGCTGGCTCTAATACATACATTTTACCCTCAAATTCTCGTGTTTCTTTTCCTTCAGCAACTTCAGTTCCATAACCAGCAGGGGTATAAAATGCTGGGAACCCTGCTTGTGCAGCTCTACATTTTTCTGCTAAAGTACCTTGTGGCGTTAACTCTACTTCTAATTCTCCTGATAACATTTGGCGCTCAAACTCTTCATTTTCTCCAACATAAGAAGAAATCATTTTCTTAATTTGTTTGTTTTGCAGCAATAAGCCCAGCCCAAAATCATCTATCCCTGCATTGTTTGAAATACAAGTAACATCTCTAACTTCTAGATTGACCAATTCAGCAATTGCGTTTTCTGGAATTCCACATAACCCAAAACCACCAAACATTAAAGTCATTGAATTTTTAACGCCTTTTAAAGCTTCTTGTACGTTATTTACTTTTTTATGTATCATACTATGTCTATTTTATGGTTAAGAATCAAAAAAATACTAAATAACTTCAAAAGAAGTATTTTAAAATAAAATTAAAAATCCGTATCCTCTTCCGGAATTACTTCTTTAATGTCTTCATCCTCCTCGCTTTTGATATTCCCACAATCAATATTAATGGTTAGATTTTCTGGCTTCTCAAAATCTTCTAAACTAACATTTAGCGTTTTGTCTGCATAACATTTTTTCATGAATAAAGCCCAAGAAGGTAGAGACATTGTTGCTCCTTGCCCTTTTGCAATCCCTTCGAAATGAGTTGATCTGTCTTCTCCGCCAGTCCAAACTCCTGTTGCCAAATTGGGTACAATCCCTATAAACCAGCCATCTGATTGATTTTGGGTAGTCCCTGTTTTTCCTGCAATTGGATTCGAAAATTCATAAGGATAGCCAGTTACATATTTTGGTTTTTCCCAAGGCAACCGCAGACGAACTCCAGATCCAGATAGGGTAACTCCTTTTAATAAATCTAAAACCACATAGGCAGATTCTTCACTTAAAACCTCTTTGGTTTGTGGTGTGAATTCCTCTAAAACAGTTCCATTTTTATCTTCAATTCTTGTTAAAATCATTGGAGAAACTCGCAATCCTTTGTTTGCAAAAGTAGCATACGCACTTACCATTTCTAATAGAGATAAGTCTACAGCGCCTAATGCAATTGATGGATTTGCTCGAAATTTACTTTCGATCCCGGCAGACTTTGCTAGTCGTGCTACGTTTTGTGGAGAAACCATATCTATTAGTCTTGCAGACATGGTATTTACAGAACCTGCTAAACCATCTTTTAAAGATAACATTCCTCCATACTTATTATCAGAATTTCTTGGGTTCCATTCTTCTGGTATTCCATATTTCCCTTTCGGAATTGTATAGGGTGTATTTGGATATTCATCACATGGAGATAATTTTAATTGATTAATAGCAGTAGCATACACAAATGGTTTAAAAGTAGAACCTACCTGTCTTTTTTGTTGTGCAACTGCATCAAATTTAAAATATTTATTATCGATTCCGCCTACCCATGCTTTGATATGGCCAGATTGTGGTTCTATAGATAATAATCCTGAGCGTAAAAAGTATTTGTAGTATTTTATAGAATCATTCGGAGACATGATTGTGTCTATAGCTCCTTTCCAGGAAAAAACACGCATTTTTGTTTTTGTATTGAAAATTTTATCAATATCCTTTTTAGAAATTCCTGCAGTTTTCAACCTCTTATACCTACCTGAGTTTTTCTTCCCTCTTTCTATAATTCTATCTATTTCTGGTTTTTCTAAATCATAAAAAGGAGCCGTTTCATTATTTTGTTGTTCTTTAAAAAAATACGATTGTAAATTAGACATGTGTTCTTGAATAGCCTCCTCTGCGTATTGCTGCATTCGAGAATCAACCGTTACATATATCTTTAAACCGTCTCTAAAAATATTGTACTGTTCTCCATTTGGTTTTGGATTTTTTTGCACCCATTTTCGCATTACTTTTTGCAAATGAGTTCTAAAATATGTTGCATATCCATCACTATGCCCTTCTTTATGAACATCTAAACCCAGTTCTAATTGTTGTAAAGAATCTTTTTCTTTTAAAGAAATAAACGCATTGCGATTCATTTGTTTTAAGACAACATTTCTACGTTGTTTTACTTCCTTAGCTCTTCTTAAAGGATTGAAATAAGATGAATTTTTTAGCATCCCTACTAACATCGCAGATTCTTCGATTTTTAATACTTTTGGTTCTTTTCCAAAATAAATTCTGGCTGCAGAACGAATTCCAACGGCTTGGTTTAAGAAATCATATTTATTTAAATACATTGCAATAATTTCATGTTTTGTATATTGTCTTTCTAACTTCGTTGCAACGACCCATTCTTTGACTTTCTGACCAATTCTTAAAAAAATATTTCTCGAGGCTCTACCGGTAAATAACATTTTTGCCAATTGTTGTGTAATGGTACTAGCGCCTCCACTTCCAGGTTTTAAAACAGCTCTTGTTGTGCCTCTAAAATCGATCCCTGAATGCTCATAAAAACGCTCATCTTCTGTAGCCACTAATGCCTCAACAATATTCTGTGGTAAGTCTTTAAATTTTATAGGAGTTCTATTTTCTGTGGCATATTTCCCCAGCGTTTTACCGTCTGAAGAAATAACCTCTGTCGCTAAATTATTTTCAGGATTCTCCAATTCTTCAAAAGTTGGTAAAACTCCTAAAAGACCCCAAGAGGCAAATAAAAATATCAATACAATGAACGAAACACCACTCAGGATAATGCCCCAAAACCATTTGATATATTTTTTAAAATCTATTGTTTTCTTTTTCGTCATTTACTCTAATTTTTCTATACTAAAACCGACGTCCTGAATTCCTTTTAAAAATTCAATTGGATGAACTTCTCCATTTTTTCTCATTGCATGACGCACATTAAATTGATACTTTCCAGAAAGTAAAAACTTCTTATTTTCTTTATAAAACAACTTGTTTTCTTTAATCTCGGTAAAACCTACCCCTAAAAAAACGCCTTTTTCATCTGCCATTTGATATTGTAATGTGTCTACTACTTTGGTTTGGTTTGGAAAAACAAGCTCAGTAATAATAAATAAATTACTAAACTTATACTCGCTATTATTTCTGATATTTATAAATAAATTTCTTGAAGAAATCGTGTCTTTTATATCAAACTCAAATAGCACTTTTTGGGATGCTTTCCAACCTTCATTAGGAATCGATTTGTATTGATTAAAATGGGGTTTATCCTGACAGGAAAACATCAAAAAAAAGAATAAAAAAACAATTGAAAAACTATTTATTTTCAGAATTTCTTTCATTTTTCGAATTATTACTTTTGCGTTTTCTACTATTTTTTCTTGACTGACTCTGATGGTTCCCTTCTGCTTTTGGTTGATTTTGATTCGAATTCGGATTTCTTTTTGGCCTCGGTTTTGGCTTGTTATTCTGTTGGTTTTGTAACTTCTTATTTGGATGGTTTACACGAGCAGCAACAGGTTTCTTTTTATTTTTATTCCTATTATTTCTTCTTCGCCTACTTACTTTTGGAGCATCGAAACGTGTTAAACTATCTTGACCAACTGCATCTTCAAAATCCACTTTTGGAGCAATCGCTACCTCAGATTCATATTCTTCTAACGAAACAGATTTCTCGTTATTTTTATTTAAATCAATTATTTCTTGAACTTGATCTAATGTTAAACGAAACCACTTAAATCTCTCTTCTTTGTATGTGTACCAAAGATATTGCTTAAAAATATCCATTTTTACAAAAATAGCAGCTCCTTTTTCTGTTTTTAAAACTAAATCTTGTTTTGGAAATCCTTTTAAAGCATCTAGATAAGTATCTAATTCAAAATTTAAACAGCATTTTAATTTACCACATTGCCCTGCTAACTTTAGAGGGTTTAGAGATAGTTGTTGATAACGAGCTGCAGATGTTGATACTTTTCTAAAATCAGTCAACCAAGTAGAACAGCACAATTCTCTACCACAAGAGCCGATACCACCAAGTCTTGCTGCTTCTTGCCTTGCACCTACTTGTTTCATTTCTACGCGAATAGAAAAAGCACCTGCTAAATCTCTGATTAACTGTCTAAAATCGACTCTCGTATCTGCAGTATAATAAAAAGTAGCTTTGTTTCCATCTCCTTGATATTCTACATCCGATAATTTCATTTGCAAGCCCAGACGACCTAAAATTTCTCTTCCTCTTTTTTGAGTCTCTTCTTCTTTTGCTCTTGCCTGTTGCCAAACATCAATATCTCTTTGACTCGCTTTTCTATAAATTTTCTTTACGGCTTCATGATTGTTCGTGATTTTGTGTTTTTTCATTTGCACTTTCACCAACTCACCCGCTAAAGAAACAGTACCAATATCATGCCCTGGTGAACCCTCTACGGCAACAATATCACCCATAGTGATTGTTAAATTATCAGGGTTTTTATAAAAATGTTTTCTTCCATTTTTAAAACGGACTTCAAAAATATTGAATCTTTCTTGCCCGCTTGGTAGAGTCATATTAGACAACCAATCAAAAACGGCTAATTTATTACTACCGCTCCCACAAGTTCCTGTCCCGCAATTCCCGTTACTTTTACAACCTTTTGGCACCCCATTTTCTGATGTACCACAACTTCCACATGCCATGTAAGTATCTATTTTTATAGTTGATGATCTTTCTGGTTTATTTAAAGCAACAAAACTGTTCTAAATGATCCCATAAAAGCAAAAACTTTTTGATTCATAAATTGATTGTCAAGTATATAGTTAAAAAGAACTTAACAAAGATTAATCAGTAAATATAAGGAATATGAACGAGAAGTAAAAAGTAAATATTATCAAAAAAAAGAATGAATTTCGCTTGTATTTTTTTAACGATAAGCACTGTTTTGTATACATCCATCTTTAAAAAAAGTTCCTGTAAAATAAACTCTAATGTACAGCGCTTCTTAAACTAAAAAAAGTAAAATAGAGTGTTTTGAACTCAAAACACGAACAAAAAGTTGATTACATAAAATACGAAAAACAATATTATTTTTTAAATTTTAGAACTTCTGATCGTCCTTTTTTAAAAATTTTATTACTATTTCCTTTCCCTTTTCTTAGCTCTTTTTGTGCATCATAAGGCAACTGAATAATTTCATAGCAATCAGAAGAACATGTGTTTTGAGTTTTTTCTGAACATGTATCACATTGAATAAAAAGCAAATGACATCCTTCATTTGCGCAATTTGTATGTGTATCACAAGCGACTCCGCATTGATGACAATTTGCAACGATATCTTCTGTTATTTTTTCTGCTCTTCTATGATCAAATACAAAATTCTTTCCTATAAATTTATTTTCTATCCCCTCTGATTTCACCTGTCGGGTATACTCTATAATTCCACCCTCTAATTGAAAAACATTCTTAAACCCTTTGTGTTTGTAATATGCAGATGCTTTTTCACAACGAATCCCACCTGTACAATACATCAACAAATTTTTGTCTTCTTTGTTATTTTTTAAATCTTGTTCTATAATATCTAAAGAATCTCTAAAGGTATCTACATCAGGAGTTATGGCGCCATCAAAATAACCGATTTCACTTTCGTAATGATTTCGCATATCGACACATACCGTGTTGGGGTTTGACAACATTTCATTAAATTCAGCTGCATTTAAATGAACTCCTTTATTGGTAACATCAAAAGTGGTGTCATTTAGACCATCTGCAACAATTTTATTTCTAAGTTTAATTTTCAGTTTTAAAAACGATTTATTGTCTTGCTCAATCGCAACATTTAAACGAATATCTTTCAAAAAAGAAATAGTATCTATCTGCTCTTTTAACCTATAAAAGTTTTCCGAAGGAACGGATAATTGAGCATTTATCCCCTCAAAAGAGACATATATCCTCCCAAGAACATCCAAAGCATTCCATTCAAGAAACAATTTATCTCTAAATAATTGTGGGTTTTCTATCTTATAATATTGATAAAAGGAAATTGTAAGGCGGTCTTTACCCGCCTGGTCTATTAAAACTGCGCGTTCTTTTGCGCTTAACTTGTTGTACAGTTGCATGCTATACGAATTAGGTTAAACAAAAGTGATTGCAAATGTAAGTAATTAAAATAGGACTCTTGTTATAAGGTATTGAATTAAAAAAAAATCTGTTTCACAAACCAAAACTTATAAACAGGTTTATAAGCATCAAAAAAAAAGACTTACAAAAGTAAAATTCTTATAATAAAAGATGCTACTCTTAGACAAAAAATGATAAAAATACACTTTTAAAGAAATCCTCATGAAAGAAAAAACCTTGAACAAGTTACGGACTCTACTCAAAAAAACAGATTCCAATTGTTAAATGTGAAAAATACCTCAATTCGTTTAATTTTAAACAACTGGTTTTTATTTGCTAAATTTTTAAACTTTAGTTGATTTATAACAGTTTATGTAATTTAAATCGTCCTTTTTTTTAGCATCTTTGCATCCTATTATTAGATAAAAAATAAAGAACTGATGAAAATAGCTTTAGTTGGTGCAACCGGAATGGTTGGTACTGTAATGTTAAAAGTATTAGAAGAACGCAATTTGCCTATCACACAATTTATTCCTGTTGCTTCTCAAAGATCTGCAGGAAAGAAATTATGGTACAAAGGGAAAGAATACACCATAGTTACTCTAGAAGAAGCTGTAAAAATGAAGCCTACCATTGCTTTATTTTCTGCAGGTGGAGATACATCAACAGAATGGGCTCCTAAATTTGCTGAAGTTGGCACCAAAGTAATCGATAATTCTTCTGCCTGGAGAATGGATCCAACAAAAAAATTAGTAGTCCCAGAAATAAACGGTGATGTTTTAACTGCTGACGATAAAATTATTGCTAATCCTAATTGTTCTACCATTCAGTTAGTAATGGCTTTAGCGCCTCTTCATAAAAAATATAAAATGAAACGTGTTGTAATTTCTACCTATCAATCTGTTTCTGGAACTGGTGTAAAAGCTGTACAGCAATTAGATAACGAAGAAGCCGGTATTGATGGAGAAATGGCGTATCCGCACAAAATTGGTAGAAATGCATTGCCACATTGTGACATTTTCTTAGATAACGGATATACAAAAGAAGAAATGAAATTGGTAAAAGAACCCAAGAAAATTTTACGTGATGATTCCTTTTCGGTAACCGCAACCGCTGTTAGAATTCCAACCGCTGGTGGCCACTCTGAAGCTGTTAATGTTCAGTTTGAAAATGATTTTAATTTAATTGATGTTCGAAAATTATTAGACGAAACTCCGGGAGTTATTGTGGAAGATGACCTGGCGAATAACGTTTATCCAATGCCCATAAATGCATATGACAAAGATGAAGTATTTGTCGGTAGAATTCGAAGAGACGAATCTCAAGAAAATACCTTAAATTTGTGGATTGTTGCAGACAACCTTAGAAAAGGTGCTGCAACCAACACAATTCAAATTGCCGAATATTTAATTGCAAATAGTTTGGTTTAACATATAATTTTTAAATGGCAACATTTTACAACGTACACATCAAAGAAGTAAAACAAGAAACCGCAAATGCGGTTTCTGTTGTTTTTGAGATTCCTAAAAACTTAAAATCTAAGTTTAATTTTTCTGCCGGACAATATATTACGCTCCTAAAAGAAATAAACGGAGAAGAAGTAAGAAGAGCATACTCTATCTGTTCTACTCCAAAAAGTGGAGAAATTAGAGTCGCTGTAAAAGCTGTTGAAAACGGCACCTTTTCTAGCTATGCAACAACTGAATTAAAAGCTGGAGAAGAAATTAAAATTACCGCTCCTGAAGGGCGATTTCTTCTAAATAATGAAGCAAATAAAAACTACATTGGTTTTGCTGCTGGTTCTGGAATTACTCCAATTTTATCAATGGTAAAAACAGTTTTAGAAACTAATTCTTCTTCAAGTTTTACATTAATTTATGGAAATAAATCTACTGCTGATACGATATTTTTTAGCCAATTAAATTTTCTAAAAGAAACATATCCGAATCGATTTAATTTACATTATATCTTTAGCCGTGAAAATGTAAAAAATGAATTGAGAGGAAGAATTGATGAAAATGTTACCAGCTACTTTGTAAAAAATAGGTACAAAGAGACTTCTTTCTCAGCAGCTTTTTTATGTGGGCCAGAAAAAATGATCAAAAACGTGTCTCTTACGTTAGAAAAAAATAAAATTCCTAAAGAAAATATTCATTTCGAATTGTTTACAGCAGCTCTAGACAATGAAGCAGTTCTTGAGGTAAAAGAAGGAATCACAGAAATAACTGTTTTGTTAGATGATGAGCAAACGACCTTCTCAATGAATCAAACTGACGACCTTTTGGCAGCAAGTTTACGCAACAATTTAGACCCTCCATATTCCTGTCAGGGTGGCGTTTGTAGCTCTTGCCTGGCTAAAGTCACAGAGGGAAAAGCCGTCATGAAAAAAAACTCAATTTTATCAGATAGTGAAATTGAAGAAGGCTTGGTTTTAACCTGTCAAGCATATCCAACAACACCAAAAGTTAGCATAGACTTTGATGATGTTTAAATTTCCGTATTTTTGTTAAAATGGATATTTACGACTTTAAAAATGCACTTCTAATAGGATTTTTCATTGCCTTCATGATTGGTCCTGTTTTTTTTATGCTACTACAAACCAGTATTTTAAAAGGCGCTAGAGCAGCAATTATTTTTGATTTAGGTGTTGTTTTTGGCGACATAACTTTTATCTTAATTGCCTACTATGGGAGTCGATCCTTATTAGAAAAGATAAAAGACGATCCTAGGTTATTCGTTCTTGGAGGTGTGGTTTTAATCATCTATGGTTTGATTACTTATTTTGACAAAGAAAATAAAAAAGACGCACTAGAGAATTCTAATATTATGAACGTTCCAATAAGAAATAATTATCTAAAACTTTTTATCAAAGGATATTTTTTAAACTTTATAAATATCGGGGTTTTAGGGTTTTGGCTAGGTACCGTTTTGGTTATTGGCCCCTCATTAAAAATGAATCAGACTGCTATTTTCTCTTATTTTGGGACAATACTCATTGGCTATTTCCTTACAGATTTAGGTAAAATATTTTTAGCTAAAAAGCTTAAAAGTAAAATGACTCCAGCTGTAATTTATAAAATCAAAAAAATTATGGGACTTCTTTTAATTATCTGTGGTGTCTTTCTCATATTGAACGGATTTATACCCAATGAAAGAATTGACGAGTTTATTTATTAAAAAAACTACAATATCAATTGTTTAAACATGATTAATAAAGATAGAATTACGGTACTTCCAGAAAATATCAACACTAAATTTCTGTCTTGTATTTTAGCTATTTTGTGCAAAAAAGAGAAAATAATTACTAGAATTGTTGCCATTAATAGAACCGCTACTGAAACTCCAAAAAGGGCCTCCAAAATCGGTAATAATTCATTTTCATTACTTCTAATTTTAAATTTAATATCATTAGAAAACCCTAAACCATTAAAAAATCCAAATAAAATAGATCCTAAAAAACCGACTTTGTCTTTCTTTATAACTTGGCTTTTGAGATTCAAAATTTCAAATATTGATATTGCAAATAAACTTAAGGGAATCAAAAATTTAATAATTTCTAAATTCGTTTTTACATCAAAAGAAATACTTAAAATTAATGCTATAAAATAACTTACTACAAAAGAAATATAGTAACCAACAAATTTTACGCCAAGCTCTAAAACTGAAGGAAAACAAGAGCAAAACTAAAAATAAAATATAATTATAACGAGAGAATTTTAAAACATGTTTTACCCCAATTTTCAAATAATAAATAAATGAATTAAAAGAAAATTTTAAAGTTTTTTTTTACCAAAAAAATTATTAGCATCATTGATATCAGCCATCAATTTACTTTTATCTATCTCAACTGATTTTACAGGTTTTAATGTTTTAAAAGTGTAGGTTGGATTCACCCAAGGCCAATCCTCTAAAACAGTTGCAGAAGTTGGTTTGCTTCCTCTCATCATTTGCAAGGGAATATTAAAATTCTCTGTGCTTCCATCAATATAAACAACCTCAACATCTATTGGCATTGGCATTTTTCCAATTCTTTCTAGGGTTATGGTCTTTCCTTCAACAGATTTTATCCCATAATCTATGGTATGCGTTGTTTGTATCCATTCGTTTAAATACCAATCTAAATGAATGCCAGAAACTTTTTCCATAGAACGTTTAATATCATTTGGCGTTGGGTGTTTAAAACTAAAATCTGTAAAATATTTTTTGATTCCTTTTGCAACATTTTCTTTGCCAATAACGTATTCTAACTGACTTAGAAAGATGTTTCCTTTAGAATAACTTGCTGTACCATAAGCCCAATTTGTATTGAAGCGGTCTGCATGTGTAGACAGTGGTTCTTCATACCCTCTTTCTACAATCATTTTATAGCTTTCGTAAGAGTCATCATGAGGGTTTTCATTACCCTCAGCTAAAATTAAATTTTCTGCTTTGTTTGAAATGTACGTTGTGAAACCTTCGTCCATCCAAGCATGTAAGCTTTCGTTAGACGCCAATAAAAACTGAAACCAAGTATGTGCCATTTCATGAGCTGTAACACCAAAAAGGCTGCCAAAATTTCTTTCTCCCTTAATTAAAGTTCCCATTGCATATTCCATTCCGCCATCACCTCCTTGTATCACAGAGTATTGTTTATAAGGATATTGACCTACTTGTTCACTAAAATAATTCATTAGCTTTGCGGTAGGCTCTTGCAGGTCTCTCCAGTTTTTTAAGTATTTTTCTTCAAGGGTTTTCTTATATAAAAAATGTAAATCTACCCCGTTTTCCATTTTTAAAATATCGTGTGTATATGCTGGATCAGCTGCCCACATAAAATCATGCACATTGGGTGCTTTAAAATGCCATGTTAACTTTTCTGATGAAGGTCTGTTTAAAGGGAGTGATTTGTCTTCATAACCGTGACCTATTTCCTGAGGGTTTTGAAGATATCCTGTACCACCAACAACATACTTTTTATCAATCTTTAATGTTACCTCAAAATCTCCCCAAACCCCGTGAAATTCTCGACCAATATAAGGAGGAGTATGCCAGCCTTCGAAATCATATTCTGCCATTTTTGGATACCATTGCGACATTGAAAGTGCAACTCCTTCTTTATTATTTCTTCCAGAACGACGAATTTGAATAGGCACTTGCGCCTCAAAACTCATTTCTAAAGTAACCGTTTTACCAGATTTTATAGGCTCATTTAATTGAACTTCTAAAATTGTTCCAACCGTTTCATAAGTAACATCTTCGCCGTTTTGCTTTAGAGAATGTACTTTGATATATCCGATTTCATTCGGTTTTAATTTACCAATTCTATCACGAATTCTTCTATCAGGGTCTTTAATGTTTAGCGACCTCACATCCATTTGAGAGCCAGGCTGAAAAGCATTAAAATACAAGTGATAAAATACCCTATCCAAGTCGTTTGGAGAATTATTTGTGTACACTAGAGTTTGTGTTCCTTTGTATTGATATTTGTCTACATCAACATCAATATCCATTGTATACGAAACGCGTTGTTGCCAATAAGTATTTTTTGACTCAGAAATAGATTCTTTTAAAAGCTTAAAAGAACTTAACAGTAAAACTAATACTCCTAAAAAAACTATTTTTTTCATTTTCGTTATTTTAAATTATAATGGGGTTTATTTCTTCCCTTTGAGCATTCTATCAGCCATTTTTATGGCATTGTGCGCGTTTACAACACGTCCCGAAACAGACAAATCTGCAAACGGAACTTTTTCATCTTTTGTTCCGGGTTTTATAACGTCAAAATTGATTTTAGTTCCAGAATTCATTAAAATATGTTTCACTTGACTCGCAGATAATTGTGGATAATAAGAACGAATTAAAGCAGCAATGCCCGCTACTGTGGGTGCAGCCATTGAAGTTCCGCTCAAAGCTTCATATTTGTCTTTTGGTACCGTAGAATAAATGTCTACTCCTGGCGCAAAAACATCTACATTTATTTTTCCATAATTAGAAAAAGTAGCCGGCAAATTTTCATTATAAGCAAGACTAGAAGCTCCAATTGTTATCACATTATCTGCAAATTCGTTCACTAAATCTTTCGAGTCACTTGGATAGCTTTGTCTTATATCAATGTTTTTCCCATCATTTCCTGCAGCATTCACAATTAACACCTCTTTTTCAGCCGCATATTTAATAGCCTCAAAAACCCATTCTTTATTTGGTGAAAATCGTTTGCCAAAACTAGTGTTGATAATTTTTGCACCGTTATCTACAGCATATCTAATTCCTAAAGCAACATCCTTATCATGCTCATCTCCATCAGGAACAACTCTAACAGTCATTATTTGAACATTGTTGGCAATGCCTTTCATGCCACTGCGATTACTTCTTGAAGCAGCTACAATACCGGCAACGTGAGTTCCGTGCTTTTCCAACTCTTTGGATCCAATTACATTGTTATTTCCATAATATTTATCGGAAATATCCTCTAAATTATCCCCTAAATTCTGACGATTGTTTAGATTAAAATCATAGCCTTTTTGAGCTTTTTCCTGATGCTCTTTATACGCTAAAACTTCTTTTTTATAGGCCAACATTTCGGATTCTTTCATTCCTCTTTTCAACAAGCTAGAAACATCTGCAATTTTAGTACCTTCAGAAATACTAGTTGGTCTTAAAGCTTTTAGATCGAACTCCGTAAAAACCTCTTTTCCTATTAATTTTCTTACAAGCGTAAAATTTTCTTCAATTTGAGAAAGTCTTTGAAGTGTTTCATTTAACGTTTCTATTTCTTCACTATTTTTTTGAATCGTTAATTGATATTCTTCTTTTAATTTTAAAAATTTCTGAAACTCAATTTTATCATTCTCTAAGATCTCAGTTGCTTTTTTATCGCCAAACTTCTCGATGCCTTTTTTAACAATTCGAGTAATTTCTAACTGATCTTTGACAACCATTTTACCTTCCTTATTGCCTAAAAAATTCCACCCATGAAGGTCATCTGTGTAGCCATTTTTATCGTCATCTATGCCATTACCTGCAACTTCTTCCGGGTGTATCCAAGCAACATCTTTTAAATCTTTATGTTCGATATCTACTCCAGAATCTGCAATTGCAACAATTATTTTTACCCCTTTTTTCCCTTCTAAAAACGCATATGCTTTTTCAATGCTTATTCCAGCAATCGAATCTTTTTCTAAATCTGCATAACTCCAGCTGTGCATTTCATCTTCAGATAAAACGCCTTTTTTTGGTAAAACAGAAATAACTTGCTCAGAGCCCTTTGGAACTGAAATGCTACTAATGGCAGATTTACAACCAATAAAACTAACAACTGCACTAAAAATAATTAACTTTATTACTTTCATAAAAATATTACGAACTAAATATGTCTTTAAAATTAAACGTTTCTTTTACTCTTACTCCTTTTTCTGTCTGCTGAACAGTACATAGCTCATGAATTGCATCATGCTCTAAAAAAAGATAATATTCTTTATCTACAGCTTGGTTTAGAAATGCTGCTTTTTCTTTAATTGTTAATAAAGGACGGGTATCATAGCCCATTACATAGGGGAGAGGAATGTGGCCAATAGTTGGCAATAAATCTGCAACAAAAACGATCGTTTTTCCCTGATAATTTAGCATTGGCAGCATTTGTTTTTCGGTATGTCCATCCATAAAAAGGAGGTCGAAACCAAGCTGCTCTTTGTAATTAGTTGCAATAAAGTTTAACTGTCCGCTTTCTTTAATCGGATTGATATTTTCTTTTAAAAAAGAGGCTTTTTCTCTTGCATTGGGTTCGGTTGCCCATTTCCAGTGCTTTTCATTAGACCAGAATTTTGCATTTTTAAAAGCGGGCTGTAAAAGGGTTTTATCAGAATTCCATTCAATAGAACCTCCACAATGATCAAAATGCAAATGCGTTAGAAAAACATCTGTAATATCATCTCTGTGAAAGCCATATTTAGCTAAAGATGTATCTAAAGAAAAATCTCCAAACTGATAATAGTAGCCGAAAAATTTATCAGACTGCTTGTTTCCCATTCCGGTATCAATTAAAATCAATCTTTGCCCATCCTCAATTAACAAGGAACGCATTCCCATGTCTATCATATTGTTAGAATCCGCAGGGTTTGTTTTTTGCCAAATAACCTTTGGAACAACACCAAACATAGCCCCTCCGTCTAATTTAAAATTCCCTGTATGTATAGGATACATTTTCATTGAAAACAAAGATGAAGAAAATTACATAAATTCTTGTTAAGAAAACTCTAAAGATTCATCATAAAATATTTTTGTGACCTCTATTGTTTTTTTTACTTATCCCTCAGAACCACATAGCATAAGTCTCGTTAAAATATGCCTTTTTAAGTTTACAGCGATCAATTCAACACTTTCTGAACTTGTAAAATGATTCTTAAGACCAAAATAACTGAAATTTACAAAAACACATACTCCATTGTGGAATCTCAGCCAAGAAGAAGTTGTTACTGGTTTTTGAATAAAAAAACGCTTCAATTTCTTAAAGCGTTTTTGAGGTGTCTAGCGGATACCGAAGGATGTTTGTATTAGTTTTCACTAATTCTTAAAAACACTACAAACCTTATTAAATATAGATATAAAGACATAGTAAAAACATATAAGTAATAATTAGCACACAAAATGTGGGTAATATTGTGGGTAATAATGTAAATAAAAACGCTAAATTTGCACTATAAATAATCAACACATTGGCTAACATAAATTTTAAATTAAACAACGGAAAAGCTACTGAAAACGGAAAAGAATATTCTATTTACATTAGATACAGGTTTGGAAGAAAAGTAGATATTAGAAAAGCAATAGGTTTTAAATCAAAATCTGAAGATTGGAATAGCGAGAAACAAGAAGTAAAAAACAGAATCCATATAAAAAATCGTACTCAAATCAATAATCTCATCAAAACTTTAATTAGAAGAATTGAAGATTTTGAAGACAACTTGCTCCAAAATGGTAAGCAACCCGATCAAAAATACGTTGAAAGAAACTTTAAAACATTCTTTGGAAGTAATGATGATAAATCAACTCCAAAAAACTTATTTGATTTTATTGATGCTCTACAAAAACGCCCAGATGTAAAAAAATCTAAAACAAGTGGTACTTTAAAGAACTATTTAATTACTGAAAACATACTAAAGCGATTCAACAACGAAGTTTATAAAATCGATTTCGATAATATTGATATAGATTTTTATAACGATTTTATAGATTGGTGCGAAAAACAGAATTTAACTAGGAATTACATTGGTAAACTTGTCCAAACTTTTAAATTTTTCTTAAACACAGCTACATTAGAAAAAATCAATACAAATTTAGAATTTAAGAATCCACGTTTTAAAGTAATTAGAGAAGAGGTTGATAATATCTATCTATCTCTAGAAGAACTAAATAAAATTTATAAATTAGACTTATCCAAACACCCTAAATTAGACCAAGCAAGAGATCTATTTTTAATTGGTGCATACACAGGATTACGTGTTTCAGATTTTAATTATTTGAATAAAGAAAACATTTACGAACATAATGGAGAAACATTTCTAAAGGTAAATACTAAAAAAACAACTAAAAAAATAGTAATACCACTGCGTCCTGAAGTAAAAGAAATTCTGAAAAAACATGGCAACAAACCACCAAAACGAATGCCAGACCAACAAATCAACTATAAAATAAAAGACGTATGTGAAAATGCTGGTATAGATGAGCTGGTTAGTATAACAAAAACTATTGGTGGACAAAAAATAACAAAAAAAGACTTTAAATTTGATTTAGTAAAAACCCACACTGCTCGCAGATCATTTTGCACCAATGCATATTTGAGTGGAATGAACCCTGTCGACATTATGCAAATTAGCTCGCATTCTAGCATTAAAACTTTCTCAAATTATATTAAAGCTGACGCCCTACATAAAGCAGTTAAAATTAGCTCACATCCTTTTTTCAAAGGAGAATAAAAAAACAAATACAATGATAGTACACATTCACCTTTATCAAGAAGTAGAGCATATTGTTGAAATGAATTTGCAAGAGCTCAAAAGTAAATCTACTAATGAATTGACTGAATTTAAAAGACAATTGAAAAACGTTTTTAGAAGAATTAAGACTGATCGAGAAAGATTTGACAAAACAAGAGGATTTTATAAACATTCAGGCCATAGGATGGATGATCTTCAAGAAAAAATTGACGAGATTAAAAAGATAATTAAGGACGAGAAAAAGAAATTAAAAAAGATTGAAGATTCACCTGAAAAACCAAAGCCTGAATACTACATTATTGCAGAACTTCTTGCTACCAATAAAATTGAAATACAAGAAAAAGAAAATTTCCTTTATAAAGGCATTAAATATCAATCTGGAACGGAACTTAGCAAGATTATTAATGCTAAGTATGAGACGAATAACAAAGCTTTTGCTCAATACTTAAATGATTTTAAATCGAAATCAGGAGATAAATACTTCTTAAAAACTTCTGATATTAAGAATAATTTAGATGTAAAGAATATTCGAATTCTAAAAAAACTATACCAATATTTTTCAAACCATCAAATTAAGGTAATTAATAAGAATTTTATAGATTCATTCAAAATTTTAGAAACTGAAAATCTAATCTAAATCTAGATACAAACTAGATTAACTTACTGTTTTACAGTTTCTTATAACCAATATTTCTAATCTTTGCATTATAATTAAACATAAAATTATGATGAAATCAACAATTATTCAATTATCGCCAAAAGAATTGGCAAACTTCATTAGTTGTGAGCTAAAAGCAGAACTTATAAAGCTCACAGTAAATCCTAAAATTAAAAATTTAATTTCTACGGATAAACCTCATCTTACAAGAAAGGAAACAGCATACTTTTTCGATGTCAGTCTTAATTGTATTAATGATTGGAGTAAGAAAAACATCCTCAAGCCGATTAAGGTAGGGCAAAGAACGTATTTTCGAAAGTCTGATTTGCTCGATGTGCTGTTCACTTAAATTCCTTTAACGTTAACTTTTTATACCGTCTTTCTAGAGGACATAAAATTTAGTCTGCGATAATTTTAATGGACATTCAGTATTAAAAATTTGTTTTGGTTACAGAACCAATATAGGTAATCTTATCCAAAATTAATCGTCACAAAGTTTAAAAATTCAAATTTCTCTGCAACAGTTGGGGCTTTCTGAATCAAAAGTATAAACAAAGAAAAAAATCCCCAACTGTTGCACATTATAAACTAAAGAAATAAAATGAAAAACAAATATTATTATTTTTCGACACATACAATAAATCAATCAATATATGCTCGTTTGGAAGCTTGGGCAACCTACAAACAAATAAATTTGAATAGCAGAAATCTATTAAATAAGTTGGTAGATAATTATCCACAAGGTAAATTAACAGAGAGTCCTTTAGATTATTGTTCTAAATTCATAATAATGCACAGAAACCAACTTTATGAATTACGCACACTTAAAGGAGTATCCCTAAAATATTTTCTTGTAGAATATTTAGGGTTTTATTTTCAGTGGGGAGCAAGCACCAAATCCTTTGGTAGAAACTCTGGAAAAAAAGCAGAAACTATAACAGAAAAAGAATTAATAGAAGAGATGACTAACCCATCAGGATCTATTAAAAAACTTTTAGATTCTTCTGGAGGAGACCTGTCCGCAGTAAAACCTTTTCTACCAGCAATAATGATATCACTACAGACCAACACTAGAGATAAATCTATTATGAAATTTAAACATACAGGTAAATTTTGTTTTGATTTTGATGGTTTAAAAGACTCAAAAGATGCTGTAGATTGGATGAATGAAGTTTGGAAAGGCACTAAAAATGTAAAGCCATACTTGGCGTTTATTTCCCCAAGAGGAAAAGGGTTTAAGATATTCTGTAAAGTAGATACTTCTAATTTAGATTTTCAAAGGGACTATGGACTTGAAGATAGAGAAGTCGTAATGAAACACCACAAAGTTTGGTACGAGGGGGCAAGAAAAGAATTAGAATTTAAATTCCCAGAACTTAAAGATAAAATAGACTTGTCTACAAGTGACCCACAAAGATTGACTTATTTACCTTTTATTTCAAATGAGTCTTGTAATTTCAAGTATAATCCCTGTATACAATCTAGCTACTCAAAGATAGTAGTCAAAGAAAGATTGTTTGCACAAAAGGAGCTTCTCAAAAAAATTTCTGCAAATTCAGGAGCAATAGCAAAAATAATGAAAGAACAAGGCATTACATCTAAAGAAGATGCTTATCATCTTTTAATGAAGGATATGACACATAATTTTGATTTAGAATACGAGACTGAAAAATTTATAAAAGTGATAGATTTCATAGAAAATCTATCTTTCAAAGATGATCGAGTTTCTAATTGGGTTCACGAAAAATTTGACGATTACCATACTTTACACAAATTGAGTTGGGTACTTTATGGAGTATTTGGAGAATTTGCAATAGAAGAACTAAAGAGACTTGTACCAAATGACTCCAATAAATTAGATGAATACCACAATGATTATCGTTGGGCAATAAGATCTAAAGATGATTATGATGTTGAACAACTAAAATCTTTAAATGCTAGTCCTTTTTATAAATTAGTAAGGGAATTAGGAGATGTAAAAAATTTCTTATCAGAAGAATATGGAGTTTCTTCAAGAAACGTTTCTGACTTTAAGCTAATTAATGGCTATTACGAAACCTATAAACGTAATTTAGATTTACACAATAATGATAATGAAAAAGCTGATTTAACAGAATTTACTGATAATATTACTGATTACATAGATAAAAAGAAAATCAGACTACCTTTAATTGCCGAATTAGAGGACATGAAGGCGGAAATCACTTTAAAGCAAGATGAATTTTTGGACAAAGATGTCATGCAGGATTTATTTCAGAATAAATATGCTAATAAAAGAATCTTTTGTTTAAGAAGTCAGTGTAACACTGGAAAGAACAGTCTTGCTGGTCACCCAATTTTTAAAATAGACGGGAGAGTGGTGTTAGGTGAACCATTTATCGCAATATCCAATCAAATGGCTAAAGAAGGCTGGGACGAACAAAATAGACCACATCAAATATTTATAAACTCTAGTATAGAAGAGACTGTTAAAAGTTTTAAAAAGACAAATGACGAAGAGCTTAAAGTCAACTATGAAACAACCTTAAAAGGATTGGAAATACCAAAATTTGATGACCTAGTTATTCATTGCACTTACGATCAAATACTAAATTTAAGCCATGAGGATATGGCTACTTTTGATTATATCTTTATAGATGAGGCACATACTTTATCTAATGGTATTGATTATAGGGCTGAAGTTATTTCTAGTCTTCTATACCATATAATTGAATTCGTAGCAAAAAAGAGAG